>MKWU01007225.1_pt1 | contig 10771 bp, 7 predicted proteins | sample 809101 | NCBI WGS metagenome assembly MKWU01 (sample SAMN05860141, study PRJNA318959) | sponge metagenome | host: Aplysina aerophoba | place: Slovenia: Piran, Adriatic Sea, Gulf of Piran | collected 2013-05-07
CTGGTCTCACTGAGGGTCAGACGTATCGGTTTCGGGTGCAGGCGACGGATAGCACTAGTACCCATACTGGGAGCGCTATATCGGCTTACGCGACGTTCACTGCTCGTGCGCCGTTGACCGCGCCGACAGGTCTTTCGGTGACGGCAGATGATGCGACATTGTCGTTGTCATGGACAGCGTCAACGTCGTCTGGCGTGTCGGGCTATGATGTGCATTACACATCCGCGGATGCTAGTGGAGTGGCAGATACTGACGCGGCTTCGGGCAGTAACGCGTCTGCGGGTTGGGTAGCGGTCACCCGCACAGGCACGACCGCGTCGCAAACGATTTCGTCTTTGACCAATGGTACGCCGTATCGAGTACGGATACGGGCTACGAGCACTAACAGTTTCAGCGCTTGGGTGCAGGGTTCGGGCACACCAGTGAAAGGTTTCGTCACGCTGACCGGCCCGGCAACGGTGGCTGAGGGCCAGACGGCTAGGTTCACGGTCACGGTGTCGTCGGCGGTTGCAAACACGGACACCTGGAGGGTTGGGATGCTTTTGGCTTTGGGCAGCGCGGAGAGCGCTGATATTGGAGATCAGGTTGGAAGCTTTAACTCGGACTCTGATTTCGGTGCTATGACAATAGATAGGTTCTTCGAGACATTCCAGGACGCTGATCAGGATGATGATACGTTCACGTTGTCTATCTCGACTGCGCCGACTGGGTATGGGATTGGGTCTCCGTCTTCGGTGACGGTGACGATCGTTGATGATGATAAACCGTCGTTGTCTTTGTCGGTGTCTCCGAACCCGGTGTCTGAGGGTGATTCGGTGACGGTGACGGCTCAGTTGTCGCATGCGACGGTGAACGCGTTGACGATCCCGGTGCGTTTGAGTCGGGGCACGTCGGAGGTTGGAGATCACGGCACGTTGACAAGCATTTCGATTGCTGCGGGCGCGACTTCAGGCAGCGCGACGGTCACGACGACTGAGGATGCCGATAGTGATGATGAGACGTTCACGGTGTCGTTGGGTGAGGCGTTGCCGGCGACGGTGACTGTGGGCAGCCCGATGTCTGTGTTGGTGACGATCACCGACGCGATCGCGGTGTCGTTGGGTCCCGCGGAAGTGTTCGTGGCTGAGGGCGAGCAGGCGAGATTGTTGTTGCAGTTTTCGTCGGCGCCGTTGGCGCAGTCTAAAGCGTTCTCGGTGATCACCAAACGGGTGACGTCTGAGCAGGGTGATCATTCTGAACGGCAGAGGGTCACTTATTATGATGCTTTGGGAGGTGACCGCAACACGCAGGTGTTCATCGACACGAACGTTGACTACGATTCTGATGACGAGGTGTTCACGGTCGAGTTAGACCCATCCAAGTTGCCTGATGGCTATGAACTGGGTCCCCAATCGAAGGTCACGGTGACTATCATCGAACCGCCTGCAGCGTCGTTGTCGGTTTCTGAGCAGCGAGTGACGGCCGGTCATCCGGTGACGGTCACCGTCAGCTTGGCGAGACCAGCGTTGGCTGACGTGCAGCTGTGGGTGAAAGTGACTTCGGGTACCGCGGACTCGAGCGATTACAGCGCGTCGTGGTACACGCAGGGTCAGATCCTGGCGGTCAACATTACGGCCGGTTCCACCAGTGGCACCACCCAGGTACGCACCAACGGCAAAGACCACGACAAATGCGACGAGACGTTCACAGTCAGCCTGCGCAAACGCCCGAGATACGAACTCGGCAACCCATCGTCAATCGAGGTCGCCATCCGCGGCGACGACGCAAACGCCGACGAATGCCAACCCGAACCAGAACCAGAACCAGAACCCGAAGAAACCCCCACCGACACCCGCCCCACAGTCCGTGCACCGCAACCGGTCTTCACCCAACCGCTCGTTACAGCCGCCGACCCCGACCCCGACCCCGAACCGGACCCCGAGACCGAACCTGAACCCGAGCCCGAACCAGAACCTGAGCCCGAGCCCGAACCAGAACCTGAGCCCGAACCTGAGCCCGAGCCAGAACCGGAGCCCGAGCCCGAGCCAGAACCAGAACCTGAGCCCGAACCTGAGCCAGAACCCGAGCCCGAGCCGGAACCGGACCCTGAGCCCGAGCCCGAACCCGAACCGGAACCAGAACCGGAACCAGAACCGGAGCCTGAGCCGGACCCCGGTGATGCTTCGGGTAAGGATGTGCCGTTGCGGCCGGAGCGCATCGCGGCGTGCGAGATCAACGCGGACACCGCGGAAGTGTTCGACGATGTTGGACGCGACTCGACAGTGTTCAACGATGTGGGATGCATCTACAGCCTCGGTGTGACCACAGGCACCAGCCCCACGACCTACTCACCACACAACCCAGTCACCCGCGCGCAAATGGCCTCGTTCCTAGCCCGCCTCTACCAAGTGTTGAACAACCAAGCCGCGCCCGTTGTCGACACCCCCTTCAACGACATCGCCGCGAGCCCCACCCACGCAGACAACATCGCCCGCGTCTACGGCCTCGGCGTGACCACAGGCACCAGCGACACAACCTACTCACCACAAGACCCAGTCACCCGCGCACAAATGGCCTCGTTCCTAGCCCGCCTCTATGAAGTGTTGAACGGCGAAGCCGCACCGATCGCCGACACCCCCTTCAACGACATCGCCGAGAGCCCCACCCACGCAGACAACATCGCCCGCGTCTACGGCCTCAGGGTGACCAACGGCACCAGCCCCACGACCTACTCACCACAAGACCCAGTCACCCGCGCACAGATGGCCTCGTTCCTGACCCGCCTCTACCGCTCCCTGACAACCCCCAACCAACGATGACGATGTTGTGGAACTCGGGCAGTTCGCAGGTTGCGTGTAAGCATCAAGGTTTCATCAACCAGCAACACATCAACCAGCAACACATCAACCAGCAACACTAAGCGCGTCGGAGCATCCCGCGCAGGATCGACCGGCCGGAGTGGGCAGGGTCTCCGTCGCGCGGTTCGATGCTGATGTCGACGACGGAGTAAAGCTCCGGGTCGTACCCGTCCGGAACCGTGAAGATACGCGGGCCAGACAAGTTGACCAGACCGAGCGAGACGAGACCGGCGACGCCACCCTGTTCGTCGGGCTGGATGAGCCACGCCTCCAAGTCCGCGTCGGCGCCCAACGTCGGAAGGGCCGCGTCGACGAGCCGGATCCGGTGGTGATCGTCCTGCACAAGGAGTTCCGCGTCTGCTTGCGCTCGGGCCCCGAGCGGATCGAACCGCTCAGGGTCATAATCGAGCGCCGCGCTTGCGACCACATCGACGGAATCATCCCTGCTGATCATGTAGGCCGCTGCCCCGGCCAGCACGAGCGCTGCTGCCGCAATGCCGGCCACGGCCCTGAGCCGCTTGCGTCGATTGCGCGACTCGAGGGGGACAACACGGTCGTCGGCGTCGCCGTGCCCGCGAACGGCCGACTCGATGCCATCCCAGACAGAACGGGGCGGTTCGAGGAGTTCGAGGCTCTCAGCATCGAGTTCGCGCAGCATCGCTTCGATCTGGGCATCGGAGCGGCGGTCGGGTCGGTCACTCATCAGAGGGCTCCAGAAGATCACGAATCTTGGCGAGGCCGCGATGAATGCTGCTCTTGACCGTGCCTAGCGGCAGCGAAGTCTCCTCGGCAATCTGACGATGCGGCAAACCGTCGAAGTAGTGCATCACGATCACCCGGCGGGTCGCCTCGGGCAGGCGGCGCAGCGCTTCGGCGATCATCACCCGTTCGGCGATCCGCTCTACCTCGGTGTCGGCGGCAACCTCTGCCGGCTCGGTGTCGGACCGTCGACTGGCGTGCCTGGTCTCAGCACGGATGTTGTCGATGATCCGGTTCTTGGCGATCGCGACGAGCCAGCCGGCCAGACTTCCCTTGGCCGGGTCGAACCGTTCGCGTCCGTTCCAGGCACTGATGAAAACCTCCTGGGCAGCGTCGTTGGCGCGGCTCTCGTCGAGCGTGCGACGGCAGAGCGTGTAGACGAGGTCGCCGTAGTGGCGGTAGACCGCTTCCATCGCACCGTCCTCGCCCCGAGCGAACGCCTTCTCCACACCATCGGGCGGTTCGCTCGCGGAAGGTTGCACAATTCGATGATATCGAGACTCCCCGGAGCCCGGGCCGCAGTGCCAGTGCATGCGGCCCGGGTTGTCCAGTGGGAGGGACCCTTGCAACCGACTATTCGCCGGGGCGTGGCAGCAGGACCGTGTCTATGACGCGGATGACGCCGTTGGAGGCGGCCACGCTCTGACCGTCGAGTGGCACGACCGCTGCAACGCCAACAACACGGTCGCCAGCAGAGTTCTTCTTGTTGATCTCTTCCTTCCTGCCTGATCTATGAGGCATGGTGCCGCTTTCCAATGCGTCTGGGGCGCTCTGTTAGTGGACTACGAAACGCAGGGCGCGATTGGTTGCAACAATCTGCGATCCCCCTTTCACCGGCGAGCAGCAGGAGTCGGCGGTGCTTCCTCGGGCGCCTCGCTCATCTGGGATCAGCCAGGGAGGTCGAGGATCAAACCCAGGACCTCGCGGATCTGCGCGAGAGGGGCCGCTCCGACATTGCCGAGCCGGTCCGCTATTCGCGCTGTAACCACCGCCCGGACATGCTGGCACTGGGCCGCCGAGCGGAGATCGAGACCATTGGAGGGATCGGCGTCGACCTCCACCTCCGAGGCGAAACCCCACACCCGTGAACTGAGCGGCACCACCTGCACGACGGAGGTGCCGCCGTCGATTACCCGCTGAGCGGCCACGACCACGGCCGGATGGCGGAAGCCGGCCTCGTGCCCTGCCGGCGTACCCAGATCGATCAAGACGACATCACCCGAGGTCAGCATCGAGCCACGTAGTCTCGGCCTCGCTCAGATCGGCACGCAGGTCGGTGCCCATCCGGTCCTGACGAAGGCACCGCACCGCTATAGCGACGGTTTCACCGACGGTGGCGCCCAACTCAGCCGCGAGCCTCTTGAGTTCCTAGTGGGTGGAGACAGCCACGCGGACATTCGTGCTTTGCATGCAATTATGTTAGAAATAATGTGAGCACCTGCCGAGTCATCGCTTCGCTAAACTGGTGGTGTGTCGAGTTCCTCCGCACACCCACCCTCAGATCCAGTCGACACGTCATGGTGGCAGCGCATGGTAGAGGCCAGCGCCGATTCGGACGCAGACAAAGGGCCGGACCCCCTCAGCCGAGGCGAGAAGCTGGAGTCTCTGCTTCATTTAGCGGCGTTCCTTCCTTCGAATCACAGCGAGGACCTTGAGTTCCCACCTTTCAACCAGCGATCCCGAACCGACCGATGAGTCGACGCGAACCCCCAGTCGATCTCGTTGATCTCATATTGCAGGCGCATGAAGCGCTCGAACGGGGCGGATTACAGCACGCTTTCGGGGGAGCGTTGGCGCTGGCGTGGTGTACCCGAGAACCGCGGGCCACTGCCGACATTGATCTGAACATCTTCATGCCAACCGCCGAGTATGAGCAAGTGCTCGCAACTCTGCCCGCAGACATAGAAGTGTCTGAGCAGTCGAGGACACAGCTCGAGACGGTCGGGCAGGCTCGTCTTTGGTGGCATGGCGTGCCGTTGGACATTTTTCTGACATCTGATCCCTTCCACTGCGAGGTCGCGACGCGAATCGTCAGGCGCGAATTCGCCGACAGATCTGTTCCGTTCCTGAGTTGCCGCGACCTCGCAGTGTTCAAGGCGTTCTTCGATCGCGGCAAAGACTGGCAGGACATCAACGAAATGGTGAAAGCCGGATCGGTCGGCGTGCGCGACCTCGCAGACGAACTAGCGGGTCTGCTCGGCAAGGGCGATCACCGTGTGGCGCAAGTCCAGAAGTTGCGCGACGGACCCGAACAGTGACGGGAACAAACCAGGGGAGGTATCTTCAAGATGAGCAAGACGACGAACCGCGAGCTCTGTCGGCTTTTGGTCAAGGCGGAGTCAGAGAGCGAAGTGATCCCCAACAGCATCAACGCGAGGCTCGTGGCCGAATGCAGGCGGATCGGTCGTGACCCAGAGGAATCGCTAAGTCTGATCGGGGAGCACGGCCATCCAGCAGACGACGGCGATGTCGTCTTCGGTGATGGTCAGGGAGGGCGCCGAGGTGTCGATTTCGCGCAGGCCGTAGAACTCGACGAGATCAATGATTTGGCGGGCTGCTTCGGGCGGGTTCATGGCCTCTCGGTCTGATTCACGCCGTATGTTGCCGAGGGCTCGCCGAATCTGGCCGCCGCGTTCGATTTCCAGCGCTTCGTATGCTGCGCGGGCCGCCGCGATTGAGGACACGTCGGGGTGGTCAAGCACTTCGCGGGCCCATTGCTGGGTTGGGCCGAGCGAGCGTCCAGCGAGGTGAGCCGCGTCGTCGTCGTGTTCTTCGATTATCGACGACGCCGCCGCCGACCAAGCAGCCTCCAAGTCGATGGGAGGGTCGCTGACTCCAGGTGCTAGCCCGGGGTTGATACGACGCAGAATCACCGGTGGCGCCGAGAGGACATCGCCTCGGTCGGTGACGTAACGCCAGTGCCTTTCGCCGTCGCGGGTTCGGCAAGCGAAGAATACCCCCGTTGGTCCGACTGACGGGATGGCGGGTCCCTGGACGAAAGCTGCGCCCACACCCCAGGGCAGTTCTCGGACCCTGTTCAGCTCGCCCTCGGCACCGGCTCGGCGCAGTTCCGCTCTCAACAACTCGGCGCTGAGGGTTTGCGGCATTCCCGTCGCGTCGGGTTCATCGATCAGCGAGACGTCGCCCTCCGCCAATCGACGGGCATAAGACTGGATCTCCCCGTCCACATCCCCCTCCATCACCTCGATCTCCATCCCGTAGGGACGCGCCGCCACGATCTTGCGGCGGATGGCTGCTTCTAGACGCAACAGCCTCTCCAAGTCGCCTTGTTCAGGCAGCATGGTGATCAGCGACACCTCCCGGTTGGGACTCTTCAGCCTGACCACACGGCCGTACCGCTGCACCACCCGTTGCGGGTTCCAGGGCATGTCGTAACTGATCACCGCGGCAGCCTGTTGAAGGTTCTGCCCTTCGGAGAGGACATCGTTGCCCAGCATCAGGTCCACTTCTCCGTCGGCCGGTTCGTAGCCCGGATGAACCACCGTGTCGGGGCAGAATCGGGCCAGCAATCGGGTGCGTTCGTCGGGGTTTGTCTCAGCACCGATCACGGTGACCCGCTCGCGACCGTTCACCAGGTCAGGCAAGTGGTCGTCAATGTAGCGCACCGTGTCAGCGAACGCCGAGAAGACGATCACCTTCTCCGACGGGACCTCCCCGAGCAATCGCTGCAACAGGGCGAGTTTTGGATCGTCGGTGCTCCGGAGTGAGCGCAACGCCTCCGCGACCACTTGCAGGCGTTGGCGGTCTGCATCCACATCGTCGCGGTAGCCGGGCTTGAACCGGGCGACCGGTTCACTGTCGATCTCGTCGAGACTCTCGGACAACCATTCGCTCAATGCGGTCTCGTCGAGTTCGGTTGATGCTGCGACGGCGAGCGCATCTCCGCTGAGCACCCGACCATGGTTCCAAGCGCTGAGGAACGCATCGTGGGCGGCGATCATTCGATCAATCGTGACTAGGCAAGCATGCCAACAAGACTCGAATCGCTTGAGCACCGCAGATTGCAGTAGCGCGCTGAGGCTTACCTCGCGTCCAGTGGTCTGCTCCTCGAACCGGTAGGAACTGGGCCGGTAGCGGGCCATGGTCAGACTCTCGATGTGGGTGGTGATCGTTTGGACCAGCCGCGGATACGACGCATCGAGGTCGTAACGTTCGGTGGATAGAACCGGGGTCGGGAACGCCACCGGTGTCCCGTCGGGGAAGGACTCGTTGCTGTAGTGCTGTTCGATGAAGCGTCGGTCTCGTCGGACGCTCACCAGGTCGGCCAGCGAGAACAACACATCTGGATTGAGATTCTCTGGGTCGCGTTCGTTGGCCCCGGCGCTTAGGAACAATCGGCGCAGCGAGGGAAAACCGTGGGAGGCGAATGCCCGGTCGTGGTGGGCGAAGGCCATGACCAGGTGATAGAGGTCCCACAGGCCGTTGTTGATGGGGGTGGCGGTGAGCAGGGCAAGGTCCTTCTGTTGCCCGCCGAGCAGCCTCGCTGCTGCCCGGTACCAGGTCGTGTCCGGGGTTCGCAGAGCGTGCCCCTCGTCCATCACAACCAACCGGTAAACGTCCTTGTCGCTGTGTAGGTGGCGACGGGCGTTGGCGGTGCCAGGCCTTACCAGTTGCTCATCGGCCGCCAGTTGGTGGTAGCTGAGGACCTGGGCGGGCAGTCGAGCTTGATCTAGACGATCGCGCCAGTGGGTCACGAGCTGTGCGGGTGCCACCACTAGGGCATGGGAGCCGCGGCGCAGGGTGTATTCCTCAATGAGGGCGAGTCCGATCTCGGTCTTGCCCGTGCCCACCCCGTCGGCGTAGATCACTCCATGGTGCGTTTCGATGATCTGAAGAGCCCGATGAAAGCCGTCTCGCTGAAAGCTGGTCAGCTCCACCGCATCGGGGGTCGGCCCTTCGTGGCGGTCGCTTTCGGGACCCAGCAACTCCAGCAGCGCCAAGAGGTAGACTTCACGGGGACTCAGTAGACCCACGGCTGGGAACAGCAGGGCGCGCAGGTCGGATTTGAAGTCTTGGGAGTCGTTCCAGAGGAGGTCGAACCATTCGACGGCCTGCTTTGCAACAACAGGGTCGTAGTGTACCAAGCCCAGTTCCAGATTGCTGAACAGGCCTGCGCCAGTGAGGTTTGCCGAGGTGACCAATGCTGCGCGGGAGTCGTTGCGGTTGCCGAACAGGTACGCCTTGCCGTGGAGGAACCGGTCGGTGTAGCGCCGCACCTGCACTTCGGGCCGCGCCAGCCATTCGTCGAGGTCCAGCAGTTTGGCCGCCGACCGGCTCGGCGGGAACCTGGCTAGGTCGCGGTCGGTGCGCAATCCCTCCAGGGCCAGTTCGAAGTGAGAGATCGGAACTTGGGCACCCATACCGGGCGCTGGGGCAACTCCCAGCAGAACGCGGACAGCGCGCTCGTCGGCTACCGCGGTTGCTGTGTGATGGAGGCCCGCAAGGTTCACATAGCCAGTGGCTATGGACAATTCGTGGTGTACTGCAAAGTCGTCGAGCAGATAGGAGAGAGCGTCGGCGTGCCGGTTGCCGTCGCTCAAATTGTCGATCAAATGCGGGCGACCGGGCATCAAGTCAGCTCGCGGAGGCGGTCGGTCAAGGCATCCCGGTAAACCGAGGGCACCGCGTCGGCGGTGAAATCATCGAACATGATCTGGAGGTCATCGACGGTCAACTGCCAGGCCAAGGCGACTCGGGTAATGCCCTGCGGACGCTTGTGTACCAGCGGACCCTTGCGCGACACCGGCACCGAGCGGGAACGGTGATCCATCCAGGAGTTTGACCAGAAGGTCGGCCTCGTCCTGCGAACGGAGCCGAGGGGTCATCCAACCAGCGCCGAACAGGTCGCTATCGAGCAAGATTCCGGGCGATCCCGACTGCTGAGCCCACGACTCCTCGGAATCGGCCGTCGCTGCGAGTTCCACTTTGTGAGTATCGTCTGGGGGGCATTTCTCGGCTGAAATCAGCGCGACTCCGTATTGCGGGTGGGTGTCAAACATCCACAGCCGTTTATTTATCAAGAAGTCGATCCGCCGAGCCGAGATGGTTGCAAAGAGCCACTCACGGAATCCCTCGGAACCCTTATTGACGAATGCTGCCCGAGGCAACACCACGCCAATCGAGCCGTTGGCGCGCACCAGGGTCCGATAGCGCTGACAGAAGTACTTGTACAGGTCGGGGTCGCCTCTGGTGGACTCGTATTCCCCGGAGGCCAGCGCCATCCGCTCGGCTGAAACTCTGTGCTGCTCGGCCTCAAACTGTGCGACCAACTCGGGACGCTCGCTCTGGAGTTCGGCTATCGCCGTGCCGCGTTCGCTCGCCGACATGCCGTGGAGACCGGGAAAGTGCAGACCGTAGTGGGACAACTCCTCGACCACGACCTCCTCCCAAGGGGGATTGCCCACCACCACGTCGAAGCCGGGGCGGTCCCGGCTAAACACCCCTGGAAATTGGAGCGGCCAGTGCAGGAAGCGGTGGGTGCGACCAAGTTCTGCTGCGGCCTCAACCAGCGTTCGCCCGTTGCGGCCGTTGGTGCCGGAAATCACCTCCGGGCCATGGGTTTCCGCATTGACACGGGCCCCGGGAACCCCGAATCCCTCCGCAGTCCACAGGTCGAAGAGCCTTTGCAGGCCCTCAGTAGCCTGTTGAGCCTCAAGATCGGCGGCCCTGCTGGCGCTCACCTCGGTCGGGTTGAGGTCGTCGATAGCGGCCAACCTAGCCGCCGCCTGGGCTGCCTCGGAGACGGCGGTCTGCAGGGCTTCAGCTTGGAGAGTGTCCTCCTGGATCACAGTCTCGGCAGCAGCCACCCCGATCAGTGAGTTGCCCACCACCACATTGCGGTCTAGGTAGGCCAACGACAGCCCGGGGACGAACGATGCCAACCAGAGCGACAGGGTGGCGATCTCTGCTCCCATGGGGCTGCGATCCACGCCGAACACGCAGTGCTTGAGCACCAGCCTTCGCAACAAGGCCACGTCGGTTACGGCCGCCCCCATCTGGGTGCTCTCGCGGAGCCTATCGAGCGCCTCGCGCACCACTGGAAGCGGGTGAGTAGCCAGAAAGGCGACCGTCTGATCGGCGAGTTCCTCGGTGACCTGCACCAGAAAATGAGCGCTGCCGCATGCCGGGTCCAGAACCGCGAAATCGAACAGGTC
>MKWU01007226.1_pt1 | contig 10770 bp, 12 predicted proteins | sample 809101 | NCBI WGS metagenome assembly MKWU01 (sample SAMN05860141, study PRJNA318959) | sponge metagenome | host: Aplysina aerophoba | place: Slovenia: Piran, Adriatic Sea, Gulf of Piran | collected 2013-05-07
CGGAGCACCAGCAGCCGGGGGCCTTTGCTCCCTTCGGCCTTGGAACGCACCGCTGTCTGGGTTCCAGTTTCGCGGAGGTTCAAATCGCCCTGACGCTATTGACCGTCGTCCGTGAAGTCGAGCTCACGTTGTCCCCACGTGGCTACAAGTTGAAGGTGGGTCACTTGCCCACGCCGCATCCGGCATCGTCGTTCAAGTTCCGCGTTTCGTCTCGGCGCAGGAACGGCTGAGCAAACGCATATTTCCGGCTGGAGGCATCGTCTCATGGACGTCGCCTTCCAGGAGTTCATCGCGCATGACGTCTAATCGGTACGGCGCACGGGGCCATGCCATGTTGGCCCGATCCCGCTGCGGATCCGGCATGCATCCTCCGCCTCAGGCGCACCGACAGATTGGCTGGCATCGTCCTGCACGCCGCAAGCTCCTCCAAACCGTCGTCCGGGCTCTCCATCCCATCGGATTTGGGTTGAAGCGTCTCTTGCAACGCACGAACATGGCCGAAGCGTCCGGCGCTTTGCCAGTCCGATCAAGGGGGTAGGTCGGCACTACACACGGTTCTGGAGAGCCGAAGCCCGGAAATCCGCCACTTTCCGGGCCAACAATCCCTCAAATTAGCCGAAACTCCTGCCGAGTTGCGGAAGTCGGCCTAGCGGTCGAGGAAGCTGAGCAGGACGCGCGCTCGAGAGGGGTGCTTCAGCTTGCGGATCGCCTTGCCCTCGATCTGGCGGATACGCTCCCGCGACACGGAGAACTGCTCGCCGATCTCGTCCCGGGTGCTCTCGCCCTCGGTGCCGATGCCGAACCTCATGCGCAGCACCCGCTCCTCCCGGGCAGTCAGGGTGCCCAGCATCCGCGTCATCGTTCTGCACAAATCTGATCGTATCGCCACGTCCAGGGGCTGCACCGCCGCCTCGTCTTCGATCAGGTCGCCGAGATGACGGTCCTCGCCGTCGCTAACCGGCCCCTCCAGGCTGAGCGGCTTCATGCCGGCCGCGGCCGCCTTCAACGCCCCGCGCACAAGGTCGAGCGGCATGCGTGTACGATCAGCGAGTTCCTCCGGGGCCGGGCCGCGTCCCAGCTCCTGCCGCATGCACCGATCCGCCCGCCTCAGCTTAGTGAGCATGTCCACCATGTGCATCGGAACGCGGACCGTGTGCCCGGTGTCGGCGATCGCCTGTTTGAGCGATTGCCGGATCCAACAGGTGGCGTAGGTGGAGAACCTGCAGCCCCGGCGGTGATCGAACCTTGCCACCGCCGTCATCAGGCCGGCATTGCCTTCCTGGATCAGGTCCGGCAGCGCCAGACCCCGGTTCTGGTATTTCCTGGCGATCGAGACCACGAGGCGGAGATTGGCCTCGATCATCTCGTTAGTGGCCTGCCTCGCCTCGCGTTCGCCGGCCGAGACCCTTGCGGCGACCCGCTTGAAGTCCGCAGGCGCCGTCGCGGTCTCGCGGGCCAGCGCCAGGATCTCCCGGCGCAGTGCCAGGACCTCGGGGCGTCTCTCCCCGGCAAGAGTCTTCCACCCTTCGCCCCGCAGCCGGCCCACGCGCGAGAGCCAGCCCGATTCGAGCTCGCGGCCTACATGCTGCTTGAGTAACGCATCCCGCGGGACTCCGCACTGGACGGCAATGCGGAAAAGCGCGCCCTCGCACCGCCGCAGGCGCTCGCTCGCGTCCCGCAGGTCGTCCACTAGCGCCTCAATTCGGGCATCGGTCAGGTGGAGGCTCCGCATCGAGGCCGCAAGATCGCGCTCGAGCGCGCGCCGGCTTCTCGCCTGCGGCGCCGTCGGCGCCGGGTTCTTCCGCGCCAGCTCGATGCGCTGCTCCTGGAGTCGGCGGAGCTCAGGACAGGACGCCGCGATGCCGTCGAGAGTCTGCATGACACCCGGCAGGACTGCCTCTTCCATCGCGGGGAGCCGGGACAGGCCCTCATCGGACCCTTCGCCCTCGAGCACGTCCCCCGCCGCATCGACGTCCGTCTGGCCATGCTGTTGTCGGAAGACGCTATGGGTCGCTTCGACGTCGATCACGTCGCGCAGCGCCAGCGAACCGTCGCGGATGGCGTCCCGCCATGCGCTCAACGCCCGCATCGCCGGCAGGCTCTCGCACAAACCGTCAAGCACAGCCCGCCGCCCTGCCTCGATCTGCTTCGCCAGTGCCACCTCACCTTCGTGGGTGAGAAGCGCGGTGGCGCCCATGTCGCGCAAGTACATCTCTATTGGTTCGTCGGTGCGCCAGGGAACGTCTCTGCCGGCGCCGGCAACTGCGGCGGCCGGCGGGCCCTCCCGCCGCGCCGCCCCGGCGGGCCCCCCGGCGGCCCCGCCTCCCCGGCGGTCTCCTCGGGCGCTCCGCCGTCAGCGATGCCCCGCTCGCACGGCGTCGTCATCGCGTCCTCGATGCGAACCGGGTCGCCCTCGCGCGGCGGGAGCGCCTTGTCCAGTTCGTCCCGGGAGACATGGCAGCGCTCCTCGCGGTGCGCGATCGTCGGCGGGACCGGCGAGGCCGCGCAATCGAGGATGGCCGCGCGGGCCGCCTCCTCGCCGACCGCCGTGCGGGGTTCAAGCCGCTCGGCCGCCGGTGATTCTGATCCTGTCATGGTCTCGAGGTTGCAATGCCGGGCGACGATCAGGCCAGTGCTTCCACGCGCAGGGCCGAGAAGCGAATGCCAGGCGGCAGCGGCTCGTTCGCGGTCCCCTCCGCCGCTCGGCGTTTCCGGTGCGTCGGAACTGCCGGGCCAGCGCACTCCCGTCAATGCGTGTGGACGGCGATCGGATCGGAGCCTCCGTGGTGGGATGTGTCGGTATCACCCGGCTCAACGGGGACGCAGGGTCAAGGTCCCGACCGCATTCTCGTTCACTCGGGCTCGATCGGTGAAAATGGGGATGTAGCGTCCGTCGCGCCAGGGTTTGGCCAGGTCCTCGTAGTGGGAGGACAGGGGGTTCCCCGACTGGCCGGTGCTGATGATGAACACCGACTGCTCGGGTGCGGCCAGATCGTAGACCGCGCGGTAGCCGGCGCCGTGATTCTGGACGAAAGGCGCTTCGGGATCGTTCACGTCAAAGCCGCCGGCCTTGATCGTGTCCTTCTCCCCGCCACTCGGCAGACTGACCTCGAACCACGATCCGATGACGGGAATCTCGCCGAGAATGCGGTGCTTCATGTGCACGGCGTGAGCCTCGCCCCAGCGCCAGTCGTCCGCGTCCCGGCCGTAAGTGACAGCCAGGTACTCCATCGCCTCGTCAAGAGCGTCCGAAACAACCTCCGCGCAGCCCTCGTGTTCGTCGGTGGTCACCACGTCGCACCAGGCCGTTCGAACAGTGAGAGCGCGACGGATGACCTCGGGTCGGATCTGCCAATAGTCCTCGAACACGCCGTCCAGCTCGTCGGCGAAGAGCGCGCGCATCAGTTCGCGCAGCCAAGCCATGTAGATCAACGGCTCCGGGCGGTCGCGAGTCATGTTGCGATCCCACCGCTCCAGCATAGAAACGCCGCGACGCGCTTCGTCGCTCGACGGCGCGACCATCGGCAGAACGACTGGCAAGAGACGCGCCGCGGACACGGACTCCAGATCCTGCTGGATCGCGGTGAAGCTCGCCACGCCGTGCGTGGCCTGCGCGCCGAGCAACGCCTCGACCCGATGCGCGCGGTAGGGCGGGGCCCAGTCGTCGGTGAGGAAATAGGGATAGTCGAGGGGCACGATCCTGTTGTTGGCGCTGACGATACGACCCGATGCCGGGTTGTAGGTGCGGGGCAGCTCTTCGAAGGGCACCCAACCCACCCAGTCGTGAGCGCCGGTCCAGCCGGGCGCAGGCATGTGCCCTTGGCCCGAGGCCCGGATCGGCACCCGCCCCGGCGCAATGTAGCCGATATTGCCCTCCCGGTCGGCGAAGACGATGGTCTGCTGGGGAACCGTTACATCGCGCAGCGCCTCGACGAAGCCATTCCAATCCTCGGCAATGGTCGCCCGAACCAACGCCCCGGCGGTGCGGTCGTTCTTCTCCAGCGCCGTCCACGAGAAGGACAGCACGTGACCGGCGTCGAGGAATTCCGAGCTCTCCTCTACCAGGTCGGAAATCACCGGACCGTGGCGGGTCTCGCGCACAGTCAGCGCGATCGGGTCTCCGCCGCTGACTTCGATGGTCTCGGTGCGTAAGTCGAAAGGCAGACTGCCCTCGGGCGCGAGGTAGCGGGCGGGGTCGTCGGGATCGATCCGCTCGATGAAGAGGTCCTGCACGTCCGGCCCGGTGTTGGTGAAGCCCCAGGCGAAATGGCGATTGCGACCCAGCAAGGGGAAGGGCAGCCCCGGCAGCGTCGCGCCTACCATCTCGAACTCGGGCGTGGAGATATGGGCGAGGTACCAGACGCTCGGGATCTCCAGGCGCAGGTGCGGGTCGTTTGCCAGCAGGGGCTTGCCGGACTCCGTGTGCGCGCCGCTCAGCACCCAGGAGTTGGAGCCGAGCCCCGATGCGCGGAGCGCCGGCACGGCGCCCTTCGCGGCAGCGTCGAGCGCCGCGAAATCGATGCCGGCGGGGTCGAAGTCTGCGGCGCCCGCATGCGGCCCCATGGGCGGATCGTCCGGATGCTGGGCCCAGAGGTCTTGCAGCTGTTCCCGGTCGAGCTTGCCGGCGAGGCGCGCGCGCAGCAGCTCGTCGCTGAAGTTGTCCCCCAAGTCCCAGGCCATGATCTTGAGCCAGACAAGGCTGTCCGCCGGCCGCCAGGGCTCGGGCTCGTGGCCGAGCAGCTGGAACTCGAGCGGCAACAGGCCGGAGCGGGTCTCCAGATAGGCGTTCACGCCGGCGGCGTAGGCCTCGTAGATCGCCTGCACCTCCGGAGAGAGAGCCTCGAAATTGCGCTCGGCGACGCGGTAGAGACCCAGCGTGCGCAGGAACCTGTCGGTCTCGACGCCGGGCTCGCCCACGACCTCCGCAAGCCGCGCCTGGCCGATCCTGCGCTGCATCTCAAGCTGCCAGAGCCGGTCCTGCGCGTGGACGTAGCCCATGGCGAACGCGCCGTCCCTGGGCGATTGGGCGTAGATGTGGGGGATCGCATGGGCGTCCCGGACCACCTCCACCGGCGCGGCGAGACCGGGGAGCGCCTCGTCGCCGTCGTAAGAGGGGAGCGAGAACCAGGAACACGAGCCGGCCACGAGCAACACGGCGAGGAGCGCTACGGCTCCGAACGCCGCGCGCGGCGAAGTCAGCGCAGTCTGAAGTCCCGCCGCCACTCTTCCCTGCCTAGGGCCGCGGAGCCGCCTGAGCGTCTCCGTCGTTGAGCGCCCTGTAGTGCGCGTGCAGCTCCGAACCGGCGATCGTTCGGCCGAAGCGCGAAGGGCTGAATCATTTGTCGGGTTTCCTGCCATATTCACCTTCCCTGCCAACGGGTCCGTTGCCCGGAACACCGTGTTGCATGCACGCCGCGATTTGCGGGTCGACGAGCACCCCACCAGCACTTCGAGCCAGTGCGCGGTCGGGCGCATCGTACCGCGCTCGTGAACTCCCGTTTCCGCAGGTCGATAGACTGGATTCAGGGTCTCGGACATCATGATCTCACCTCTAGCTCGGGAGAACGCGGGGGCGGACGGGTCGGTCGGGCTGAACAGACATCCGTCAGGCAGCTGGTGCGATTTGGCGCGTCCACGGCTCATCGATGGGAGCGACCCGGGGCTCGAGGCCGACCAACCAGAGTCGATTTGCCGACGAGAAGCGACGCTCAGCACTATGCAGACGGCCACCGCACCGCTTCCGCTGCCAATTCGGTCTTCGCCGGCAAGACGCTCCGGCCGGGGGCTCGGCCGCTCACCCGAACGCTCGCAATTTCATCATCTGGAGTGAATGCCGCCGCACTGGCAATGATTACTTGGCGAGAATGGCCAGACAATTCTCGAAGGCATCCCAGCTGTTGGTTTCTTTGCAGCTGCCGCTCAGCCGCCACACATATTTTCATCATGCCCGAACACCACCGCGCGGTGCCGTTCCCCAGCAGCACGCGCAAGCTCTGGAAAGGATGGCCGCCCGCCACACCGCTCTCGCAAAGAGTGTGACGGGCGACCGGGTGCGGGAGACGCCAGGCGAGAACAGGGATTGTCATCTCCGGCACCCCCCGCGTCGTGCCATCATTTCAGGGAACACGGCACGACATCCGCTGAAAAAAGGCCGCCCACCTAGCGGCTGCCACCGCTCACGAGGACAAGAGGCGGGCGGCCGAGTATCCCCTGCGAGGAGGGGATACCGGGATCTATGCGCCTGAGTAGCCAACCCGCCGCTCATCAAGCAGTCAGGCGAAGGTCCAGACCGGGAGCGCGAAGATCGCCCGGATCCCCACGACGGTCACCGCTACGAGCAGCCTCATCATCATGTTCCGCACATCCTTTCGGATTGGGAGGGGGATTACATACGAAAATCACCGCACGTAGGTGCCATCCCGAAGTAGCGGCCACGCATCTTCGTAAAGCATGATGTCCTCGTGCTTGGATCGCCAGTGGGCATCTATTCCTTCCCACCCCTTACCTCGGAATTTATAGTCGCATGCAGGGCACACCCTCTTTTCAGACGGCTCTGGCGGCGGCTCGAACACGCTATCGGCGTTCGCCTTCACCATCGCGTACATGAGCTTGTGGGCTTCGGGCAGCAGCCGAGTGGCCGCCTCGCCAATCCGATTGAGACCGTCCGGGGCATCGCCACGCAGCACGTGGAGCGCGTCAAGGGCCTCCTCGAGCCGGTCGATGGCTACGTCGATGATCTTGCCATGGGTGTCGTCGGTCACCGCTTCACCCAGTTGAAGCTGTCGTCGAATGTCCGTAGCAGACGCCCAACCTCGGCCACGGTCAGAATCAGCTCGTGATCCTCATAGTCGGCTTCACGCAAAAGGGGTTGCACGGCTTCGCCGAGACGCGCCAGCGCGCGCCGGTAGTGTCGGTTCTCGCTTATCGTCTCGCGGCACCCCGAGCATCGGCAGCCCCCGCTGTCGGCAGGCTTGCCGCAGTCGACACAATGGCCCGTCGCGCGGCGGCGCTTGAACAGCCTGGAGCCGGCGACCTCCTCAAGTCTGGCGACCGCCCGCGAGACTTGGGGCTGCGTCGTGCCGAGAAGCTCGGCAACTTTGCTCATGTTGCCGGTATCGGCCACCGCCACGAGGACACTCATATGGGATCGGCTGTCGAAGATGGTGCGGTACGCGCGCATTCAGATGTCCCTGATCGCCTGGCGCAGCACGTCGGGCCCGCGGTAGCTCTGCACCATGACCATTACCGCCTCGAGCGCGGTGAGCCGCCCGTGGAGGATGTCGATATCCTGCTTCTCTGCGGTCAAATGAGCCTGTCCGGCACGTTGGGCTTGTTGGTGCGCCGATCCGCGACGCGAGCCGCCCCCTAGATCACGATATAAGCATCATTTGAGCAGGCTATGAACATGTTCGCAAGCGCCGAAGCGTTTCCACCGCAACTGCGGGTCAATGAAGCGCGGTGCGGCCCAACCCCGAATGCCCGACAAAGCCGGGGATCGCGACCCGGCCCTCATGCGCCCGGCGCCATCCCTGGGCGCCCGGCTGTCCTGGATGTCGGCTCAGAATGTCGCCGTCCCGACACTTCCTGAGAGAACCATACCAAACGCCAAGGGCAAAGACGTGTTTGACAAGACACTTGCGGAGAACCGGGAGCGATCAGTTGTGACTGCACTCGTAGCGATATTGTTCTATCTCTTAGAGTAAGCGTTGGGCGGAGGCGCTCCGGCAATCACACTATAAGCTTCCAAGCGTCGCCTTTCCCTGAATAACGAGTCTGGATTCCGCCCCCAACAAGGCCTCGATGCGATCCGCTATGCGCTGAGCGGGCTCGCGCAACTGCCTGATCGTCCAGTCCGAGGCGTACCCCTCGGTGACGTCGTTGGGCGGCGCATGGTTCACCAGGCGCTTGGTCAGGGCGTGCGGCAGCATCAACTCGCGTTCGGCCACCGTGATGAAGCAGTTGCGCAGCCCGTGGTACCAGAACTTCGTGCCCCCGGCCTCGCTGATGCGCCGATGAAAATAGGTCAGCTTCACGAAATATCCCGTTCTGCTGGAGGCGGAGGGGAACACCCAGCCACCTTCCAGATGGCCGCTCTCGGCCCATCGGCGATTGAGGATGACCGCCAACTGTCGGGTGATCGGCAACTCCAGCGGCGCCCCGGTCTTGGTCTCCTCCACACGGAAGACCAGATCCTCCCTGTTCACACGCTCCCATCGCAGTGGCAGCACTTCCCCGAGCCGCATGCCGGTGTACATGCCGAACCAGAACACGTCCCGATGGGTGGGATTTCTAACCACAGTCATGATCTGCGCGGTGCTGTCCGGCCGACAGGGTAGTAGAGGCGTGCAGCGATGCGGGGACATCGTGTTCAAATAAGTGTTGTCGGCGGTCCAAACAACCGGACTCACCCTGGATCGGCTAGCATGATGGCGACAGTCCTGTCGGACATTGCGGCTTCCGCTGCGGCGAGATCGTTGATCGGCACCTTCAGAAAGTCAGCCAACTTGGGTTCGAACAAACGCGTCCTAAGCCGCCTGGCCCGACGCGGATATGGTGGGGAGCGTTCGGCCGTGGAAGCCTGCCTCGGTGGTGATGATCCTGTAAGCGCCGCCGCGATTCGCGGTGCCCGAACTTCGGGCCAGCTTGCTGGCGCCCTCGTTGGCTTCCGCGCCGCAATTGGCGAACACCCGCTCGAGGCCTGCTACTGCCGTCAGCGCTTCGCATATTGCACCATCGTCTCGTGGAAGAATGCGGGGCCGCAATTCAACAGCTTGGTCGACTGCTTGGCCAGGTGCCCAAGATGAACATCGACCGGATCGCACCGTTCCACGTCGGGAACTCCGGCGGGTACGCACACTGTCGTCGAAGGGTCCAGTCGAGCGACGTCGCGGGCGGAAGAACTGACCACCGAGATGCTCGGTCTGGGCCGACCTCGGCATTCAGGGCAGAGTAGTGCGCGCGGCCGATCCGCCTCACATACCCTGGTCATCGATGAGCCAGTGCAGCCAGCCGTGGTCCAGGTGTCCCAAGTCTCGCACAGTCGCACTCCTCGAGCCGGCAATTCGGATGTGCCCGAGGTGGCGGTGGGACGCGGTAGAGGACTTCACGTAGCACCTTGATCTGCGCTGGCAGAAGATCGCGCGACGCGCATGCAGGACGCGGAGCGCCATCGATCCAAAGTCGCCCATGTCCAAGTATGCCAATCGGATTAACCCTATCGGCTTAAGGTCTGGCAGTCGACCGGCCCCTGGCGGTTTGGATGCTCACATGTAGCATCCGGGAGTTGTGGCAGTCGACGGGTCGCACGCGAAATCACCGCCGCTCAAGCGCCGGAGAACAGTTCCGACTGCGATCTTCTGGCGTCCTCGAGCATTCGGTCGAGTTCTTCATGACGCCCTTCACGGAACATTTCCTCGCGCTTCAGCGTCGCCAACAGGAAAACGCCGCGGTAGGTGCTCTCCATCAAGCTCACGAGTCCGGGCGGCAACGTGCCCTGAACGGCGGCGCCATCGCCTTGGGCCATCGCCAGGGCGGCATCGCGGACGAACTCTCCGGGGGAAACGTCACGCTTGGACGCGGCCTTTTCGACACTTTTCCACTCGGTATCGGCGAATCTGATGCTTCGCGACGTGCGGGTTTCGCCGCATTTGCCATTTCCATCCGCACCAGTGACGGTGGCGTTGCGATTGATCTCGGTCATAGCTCTGTCTTTCGTGTTTCAGGCCTGATTTCCGACTGCCTTATGGCTTGACAACTTTTTCTATTCTACAGGACGTTCAACGGGATATGAAGACGGTAATGCACCGCATTGCGCGATTGTGGTGGCGAAAAGACTACGTATTGCGCGCGCAATACGCCGGGAATAAAATCGGTATGTGTCAGTGTATTAGGGGCGCAGCGCAGCGTATTGCGCTCGTTCCAACGCCCCCATAGGAGGTTACATCATGCTTCTGCTATATTTTGCACATTGTTGACGACTGATTTTGCAAAAGTAGCGAATTAGCACCCCCGGTGCGTGGGGTGTGACGGTGAAAGCGGCTCCGCCGTAGAGCCGGGACTTGAGGGGGGCGAGAAGAGCGGTCAGGGTCAGCCCTGTTTCGAAGGCGGGGAGGATTGTCTGCGGCAGGCGGTCGCGCGACCGCGGCGAGCAGGCGACGGTTGGCCGGACGGCAACCGGGACGAAGCACAGAGGCTCGCGATCATGGTCAGCTCAGTTGACCGATCACCACCCTCGTCCCGAACGTCGGGCGAGGCGGCGCCGAGCCATTCAGGCGCGGTGTCACCGGAGTCGGGCAAGGCGTCGCAGCGCTCGTCGCCATCGGCGACGGCGCGGACGTCGGGCGCGCACGCGGGCCTTGCACAAGAGCTTGCAGTTCATCTTGCGGAGTTGAGTTGGCGAGCGACATCGGCGGCTGCACTCGTGAGCGCACCACGGTCATCACCATCGCGATGGTCATCATCGTCACAGGCTGGATCGCGCGTGGTCGTTGCGTGCGCCGGTGAAGCAGTCGTCGCCGGCAAGTTGCGGCGCGACCGCGTGCAGGCCGTCGCGGACTGAACCGCGGCGATGTTGGACGACAGGCCGGAGAGCACGAGGCGCGCATGGAGCCCGGCGATGGCGCGCAGCGCCGAGCCGGGTGCGGGCGTGGTTGTTGTCGCCAACGGGGTCATCACTGTCGGGCGTGGTGACGCCGGGCCGTTCAGGCGCGGCGGCACAATGGTCGGGCAAGGCGTCGCGGCGCTCGTCGCCATCGGCGACGGCGCTGACGC
>MKWU01007228.1_pt1 | contig 10769 bp, 8 predicted proteins | sample 809101 | NCBI WGS metagenome assembly MKWU01 (sample SAMN05860141, study PRJNA318959) | sponge metagenome | host: Aplysina aerophoba | place: Slovenia: Piran, Adriatic Sea, Gulf of Piran | collected 2013-05-07
TATCCGCATATGCCAGCAATGGAAAAGCTCAGACGCCTGCGAAAAAAGTTAACTTATCTGTGTCATGTACCATACCAATCGCTCTAGGAGAACTGCTTTCTTGCCTAAACGCTTCAGCTGACGGCGCACGTAAAAGTCTCGTAGAAGGTAAGTCGATACTGTATAGCTACCTTGAAAATCGGCAAACATACAACATTGTCACCCGTGTTTCTATGCTTACCACGTTACTACAAATTATCACCTTCCTTGCAGGGCTGAATCAGTGCGAGGGGAAATTTCTGCCGCCATTTTCAATGAATAGACGTCTTTGTTGACAAAATTAATGCATGAAAACATGGTTTTAGACTTGCAGTTATTACATCTCAGAACATGTCAAAATCAATCTCAAAGGGTGTAAATCCTAAATTGTCAATTCTCCTTGTGGAGCATGCCCACTGACCCTTTTAGCTTTTAAACTTTCTTAAAACTGTTTTCGCCAAACTTCCTTCCTAGATAGAACCCTGTGATTCACTGGTATCATTCAGGCTTTTGCTTCCAACATGCAAAACCTTTTGTCATTGTCCAATGAACAGACTGTGCCTATGTACAAGCTTGCTTAAGTAGAGAAATCTCAACAAAAGCTAGAAAGCAGCCAGTAAATAAAAAGCACAGTTGTGGTATACATGAGAGACAAATAATAATATCCAGGCACTGGATTACAAGTTAATATCAGGATAGTAAGACAGTAGAGGATGTTTTCAGCCCTATTGCATACTATGGACTATTATCTATGAAGATATAAACATTGTGAGAGCAAGCGTTTGCATATAAACAGTAACCAACATCTTAAAAATGATCAGATTAAGGCGGTGTTCACACTACGGTGATAATGGCGGTGATGGTCATGTTCATGGCAACGGTACATAACGTGAAGGTACTGTTCACACCTATCACTAGTGAACAAAAGAAAAATGGCTACCGTGGATTTCGTACTCCTTTGGATCATCCTTTTCTCACGCTTGCAGTCTTGTGTCGCTGTCAGTGATCGACGAATTCGACGTCGAAGACTCTCCTACGATGTTTTGCACCAGCGATGCCTACCCAGGAGCCGCGGATCACTGTCTCCATTGCTTTCTTGGTTGTCGCTGTTGGTTCTGCCTCCTTTTCAAGACGTGATTCGCTCCCTTCGAGCTCCACATTGATTTTGGGCTGCACCTCGAGAGCAAGGCTTCTGGGAGAAGGACGTGTGTCTCTTGTGGCGGAACATGGGGCAGATTTATCCTGATTGGGAACAGAACTGCTACCTACAGCATTTCAGAATGTCAAAAGATACATTCTAGTATCTCTGCCAGACCTATGACTAATATTTCGAGAAAGCCACTACCCAATTGCGACGACCACTGATCCCAGCAAAGAGGGATGCCATTGTCTTGCACTGGCTAGCTCAAGCTAGTAGCTTTTCAGAACTGGCAGCACTGTATGCCATTGGCAAGTCAACAGTAGCAACAATAGTTCATGAAGGCGTCACCATTCTTCGGGAAAGGCTTGCTTCTGAGGTCATTCTGTTCCCAACTGGGCAAGAGTTGGATCCGGTGATGGTGGATTTTGAAGCTTTGTGTGGGTTGCCATGCTGTGGTGGAGCCTTGGACGGTACATTCATGGCCATGAAAAAGCCTTCACATTTTGGGGGATACATATTTCTGCTACAAGAAGTTTATAGCCATTATAGTATTAGCCTTTGTGGATGCCAGAGGAATTTTCACGTATGTCAACGCTGGTAGACCAGGTTCAGTAGGTGACTCATACACTTCTCAGCATAGTCTTCTGTTTCAGAAAATTGCAAGTGGCGAGTGGCTTGCACATTCTCCAAGGACAATTTCAGGGCTGAATGTGAAGCACTTTATTGTAGCAGACTCTGCCTTTTCCCTTTCGTCAACATGCATGAAGTGCTACGAGGTAGGCCAACCAGCCTACAGACGTAGTTTCAACTACAGCCTGATACGCACGAGGAGGGTAGTGGAGCTAGCATTCGGTCGATTGAAGGGGCGGTGGAAAATAGTTGATGGAAAGTGCTCACTGAAAGACCCAGTTTTCGTCAGACAAGTGGCAGTCATGTGTTTTGCCCTGCACAACATGTGCGAAAGACACCAGCGCCCATTTGAGCCAGGCTGGCTTCCTGATGAAAGTTCCTACATTAAAACCACACCACCCAATTTACAAGTGACTGCAGTGATTGGACCAGCAGCCAATGTGCGAGAAGCCCTTGCAAGATACATTCATCACACTAGGCCAGCTCCACAGTAACTATTGTCATAGATAAAAGAAGTATCTATTTATCAACCATTAATAGTGCTGGTGTTGTATTATTCATTTATAATAGAGTAATGATAATACATATAAAGTATAAGTATTGTAGTCAACATGCTTACACATACTATCCTAGCTGTCCTTCTTTTCAAATAGCTTCTTGAACAACTCCGCTTGGAAAAGTTGATTCTGCTGCATCAAATGAACTCGAAATTGACTACTCTGCTATTGCTCTGCTGTTGTAGAGTTGTCGATAGCTCTGCCTCAAACTCTATCTTGTTCCATTTTCTGCTGGAAGGCCATAGCCTCTTGCTGCATCTTGCACTCGTGTTGCTGCTATCTCCTTTGTGCCTGTTCCTGCAGCTCACCAAATGCAACTAAGAACTGGGTGGCTCCCGTTGGCTTGCCAACCCTGGCAACAAGTGGTTTTTCCTCTTTGGATTTCTTGGCAGGGATTAGAATTTCATCATCCTCTTCACTATCGGTGTCACCACCAACACCTCTATTTGATTGCCTGCTTGGGCATCTAGAGCTGCTGGGAGTGTGTGTTTCTCCTTCCTGCTCCATGACGTCTTCCGCAGGAACAATGCTGGAAGGTATTACTGCTGAGTCCTCCACTGATCCAGGGCCCAATGCTGGATGATCTTTGAATCGCTCAAAGAATGACTTAAAGTTTGGCCAGGCAGCCTCTGCCGCTTCCGTGTCAAGATCTGCATCTCCGTGGCTGTACTCCTTGCCTGTCTCTCCTTTTTTTTGACAATTAACGTACATACTCTTTCCCTTCTTCATTATGATGTCAATCATGTTGCAGATTTCCTTCTCAGTGTACTGCTCAGTTCTGTTGAGCTCCTGGGAGATGTAGACGTTGTGACGAGTGGTCGCTATCGCCTCTTTTTCTCCCTCGTGATCAGCTTGCCATCAAATTCCTCGATAACATCAGCCCAGATATCAATGAGATTCCTTTCGACCTCGGAATTCCACTTGACTCTTGGCTTCTAGCCTTTGGACGCCATCACTCGCTTCTTCGCTTGCACACAACCAAATTAACACCTTTGACTATCATCACCGTCACCGTGGCAGTCCATTGCCACAGTGATGTTCACAGCACGGTAGGCTCACGGTGACGGTACGAAACGTGCGGTGTGAACAGTGAAATGTGACATCACTGTTGCCGTCGCCGTCGTTTTCGCCGCAGTGTGAACGTCACCTAAGAGATTAGACAGATTATCCGAATAAGAGTAGACTTATTGCTAGAAACCACCATACCTACAAACAAACTTTACTACTAGAGTAACTAGTACTTGCTCCAGCTTCCAGCTCTTTAGGACGAACCAAAGTATTTCCTTTAATTTCTACTCTAGCTGTGGCCGTGATATACAACCTTGCCAGTGAGACAATGGCCGTTAACATAAACATAATCTAGTGGATCTTCGTTGTATTCATGATGCTTCAGTAGCCACTGCACAGGTTAACATGGGAAGAAAGCATTGATCTTTGTACATGAGCTGGCTTTCACTGTTTACTTTCGGTGGCTAGGCTTGATATAACACCTCTTTATGTGGAGGTCCATACAGTTTCATTCGCACCATTGCACACTGCAATTACTCACACGATTAAAGTACTATAACTGTGGAGCCTCTGATAAATTGCAATGCAGTGTGCAATGTGCGAATTGGACTAGAAACCCTGAATGGCTGTAACAAAGAAGTACTAAAAACACATATTGATCATAGTGATCTAACAGGCAGTACAAATCAAAACCTGAGCCTCATCATTCTAATGTCTATGTATAGGATGCATGCATGATGTCTTCTGAAATCGTAACTAGCAGAACACATGTTTTGGGAGTACATATGCTTTAACGCACGTGTTCTGTAAGAGTTTGGAGTCTACTTGGAACCATGATCCCCAAAGAAATGAGATGGGTCAAAGTACTGAATTGACACCATCTGCTTCTTTGCTTTTTTGGGCATTCCCAAATTTCTTTTTACTGAAAATTTTTTTACATTAGTTTATTCACGTACCTTCTGCTGTTTCTTGAATTAGTGGGGGTGGTGACACAGGAACCTTAGCTGCTGGGCTGATATTCACCCCTCCAACTGCAGTTACTCCAGGAATGTGAGGCAGGTTTCGTGGAGGAGTACGCGATAATGGTGAGTTTCGCATTTCCAGCAGAGACTTACGATCATACACTATTCGAGTGCCTGTATGACAAAAATAGTCCAGTCAATACACTCCTCAACAAAAGGATACAGAAATAAAATCAAACATTACCTCCAGGAGTCGTCGAGAAGATGGTTCCTCCAGGTGTTGTTCCATAATCTGCTGGTAGTTCAGAAGGGTCACGAAAAATAACCTTCCTTGTTGGAATGTCCACACCCTTTGTTGACTTCTCTTTACTTGTCATTCCACTGCAGGCGGTACAGTCACACAGAGAAATGGAACACTATCATGTGAAGCATGACCAATGGCTTACACTTGTGGAGATCACATTCAAATACCTGCTACGTATTTCCTGCATCTGTTGAAACTCCTGCTTATGACATATTCAATATGCATGTAAACATTAAATCTACAGCGATACATGGGAATAACTGAAAGTTGGCAAATGCAGGAAAGATTCACCATGTCATGTTTTCCATTTCATGGATTCCAGGGCCACTTACAATATGTTACAACAGAACTGACAGTCATAGATGCGATATGTATAGCAAGGGATAGCCCACGCATGTGGGACATGTCCTTTCGAAGCTAGATTGTTTATTTTGGGACTGACCTCTGTGGTTTGTCACATTCCTTCGAGTTTCTGTGGAAACGCACATGACTGCGCGTGATGTACGCGTGACTCGACAACCAAATTGTGTCATAATGAAGCACTCGACGCGAAAATCCACACTATTCGAGCCGATAATCCTTCCCAGGCAAAGAGAAACATCATCACACTGCGTACAGGAGGGTAGCGCCGACGTTTCCCAGAGCAATGGCGGCCATTTTGTTCAAAACATGGCCATGTCACGAGAACGTCATGTGATCTGCTCCCAGCGAAGAGCTAAATGGAGGCGCATTTACAAAAGCGCCGTGTGGTAATTTTCGAGAGGGTTTCCAGGCAAGTTGAGCACTTAAACAGTTTGGTAAGGGATGTCTCTAGCCTTTCCATGTGTCATTATATTATGCAGTATTCCTATCAAGAGTTATTCATTCCCGAATTTGCATTACCAATCAGTACTAGTAGATTTCTTGCTGTAACTTCTCAACGCAGTTCTGTAACAACTTATGACACATGGAAAAGTTAGGTACTCTGATTTCGCTGTGATTCATGCCATCCTTGTCTGTCTGAACCATTCCAAAAATTACCACACAGGCATTTACTACTATTTTACTTGCTTCATTTGCGCCGACATTTCTCAACAATGCGAATTATTATTACCGCAAATCATATGCTGGGTTACAGAGGTTTTCTTTGTCTTCTGTTTGGTACTAGTCTTGCTCTGATTCAACGAAGCTTTCGGGAGAAACAAACAAAAATACGAAGGTGAAAATCAGCCGCACGCGGAAGCCATATTGCTGCAATTGGACATGTCCCACATGCGCATAGTCAAGCACTGGTACCATATGTCATACCATGTCTTAAGGAGGTAGGTTTGGCTTATTCTGTGACTAGAAGGGCAAGTTTGAATGTCTGTAACTTCTTAACCCTTTGTGCAATAAAGTTTATCTTTTAACATTTCATAAACTTGACTTATTCGTACAATTCACTGCTACAAGTTTATTGATTGTGCAATCCATTATGATGACACAGTCAATTAATTGAAGGGGCTGTATTCATTGTTACCCCACAAATGTATCTGTAGCATACATACATGTTGCACTCTTGCACAGATGTCCCTATTCACTGGACTGGGCCACTGGATTGGACTACTGGACTAGACTATGGAACTCGGTAATTTTATGCAAAGTGTTACTATGGCATCATAATTGACTTCTACCATCTTGTTTGGCCATCTTCTTGCCTACTGACTCGCAAAGGTCTTCGCAAAAAGGCCATTGCAGATCATTTCACCTTGTGCAAAACAGATTGTTTTACTATTGCACTGTGTCTTATCTACAGAAAGACACCAGGGGCAGATTCCTGTGAGTAAAAGATGCAGTGTTGGGTACCACGTAGCCAGGAAACACTCTGGCTACATGAGACTAGCGTTGGCAGGCAAGGCGCAGTCTGACTGCTACTATAGCTCTTGCATAGCTACGAATCCTCGCCTATGACAGAGTCATCAGCTATCGCATATGAGAGAAAGTCTTTGCAAACTGTGAATGTTCGCTAGCTAGCTAGATCCTTCTGTGCTGTAATTGTATATCTATGCTGTAAGTACATGTCTTTGCGTGTGTGGTCATGGAATGCGCAGGTGTGTGTGTGGGGGGGGGCAGTGCTGACTTCTCCACAGGGTGGTCCTGGGAACGTCCTTGATGGCTAAACGTTAGCAGTAACAGACTCGTATCTAGGGCTGATCACCTTGCAGATCTGGAATCATTGATCCCTAAAACTACTAAGGCTGAACTTCAGGGTAGAAGGCTGTCACGGCAACCTCTGTCCCAAGCAGAATCAATGACATGTAACAGGCATAGGTGAAAGGACCCTGTTGCATCTATGAAGTCAAAACAGTCCTTCTTTGCACCCAAATCCAACACCGGCATAGGCTGTTGGAACGTCAGGTCTCTTGGGAACCTAACCAAGCAGAACAGCAGACTTCGTGATGTACTACACACGATGATTGAGAAGCATATTGAAATTTCTGAAGTGAGGTGCCTGGCCATGGGTCACTACTGTTCAATCGGAATCTTTTTCTTTACTCTGGTCTACCTATGCAGAAGGCTGACAAACCACAGAAGTGGGGTGGCTTGGTGAAGAGGCAACGAAGGCCTAGGAAGCAACAGGTACAGAGTGCAATTTCATTTCAGACAGGCTGATTTGAATAAGGTTTAAGACATACTGGCTATTTATCTGTCATAGTTGTTTATGCACCAACAAACGAGAATGTGCAAGTTGAAGCTTCAGAGAAGTTTAGTGCAAATTTACAGGAGGCAGTGTGTAGGGTACCTAAGCAGGACATGATGTTGATAATGGGGATATTAATGCAAGGGTTGGGTGCAACGATACAGCATGACAGGGGGTTATTGGTGGGAATGGTCCTAGTGAGGAGAATGCAAATGGCAAGCGTTTGTTGGATTTCTGTGCTGTAAACAGGCTGGTCATAACCAATGCAGTATTCAAACACAGACCGTGTCACCAGCACACCTGGTTTCATCCTGCCCAGGAAAGTCTAACAGGTCATGTACTGGGCTATATTCTGGTGAATCGTCGCTTTGGATCCAGCGTCTTGGACACCAGAATAAATAGGAAGACTCCAGTCTGATCATAGACTTGTTGTATCTACAGTTACATTTAAGTTAAAGGTAAAGAAGAATGGCACAACTGAAACAAAATCATTAAACAAATGCCAAATCGTTACAACGAAATGAGATCTTGATCTACTAGCAATCTCTTCCCATCTCTGCAAATGTTGGTGTAGAAGGTATTTGGAAGAAGTTGATAAATGCCGTGGTCACTGCTCAGAATACTGCCCTACTTTTAGTCACCTCCAAACTCGGGGTAGATTGGATGACTGATGAGGTGCGTAAGATGTCACAAAGGAAGTAGCAAGCATAGGTGAGTTGGCAGAAGAACACTGACAACCTGCAAGCTTGAGATGAATACAAGGTAATAAAAAGCTAACACGCTGTGCAGTGGACAAGGTCAAGAATGACTGGTGGGAAGATTAGGTAACAGACATTGACGTAAAGTATGAAGTGGCAGTGAAGAGGTGGTTCATTACTGAAAGATCTGCAATCTCTAAGTTTGAACCAGAAGTCAAGGACAACTCAGCTCTATAATCAGCTCATGGTCAGGGCAAGATCGTTAAGACACAGGACAAGCTAGCAAGGTGTCGTTAGCATTTTGAGTCTGTTTTGAAGATATGAACAACTGTCTCAGAGGTCACTTTAACAAACTGAAGGGGTGTGCACAGGTCACTGGCAGTCCTGAAGCCAGCTATGAGGTTGTCAATGATGGGCTGGTCTGTTTCCCTACTGCAGAGGAGGTTACAGAGGCTGTCAAGCAACTGAAGTGTAACAAGGCAGCGGGAGTTGGTGAGATCACCGTTGAAATGCTGAAGCTTGGTAGAGACATCATGGATCATTGGCTCTCGATAAAAAGTAAATAAATAATATAATTCCTAGTAGGAACAGTGGGAGTGGCAGAGAAGCACCGACTGAGGAAATAATACTGAGGGAAATTGACTTTTAAATTTGGCAGAATTTAATTAGGCCTTGCAGGCCCTGCAAATTGCATGCAAAGTGCTAATATAAAGTCCCATAGGATAGCACATAATGTATTGAGCATTTATACTGATAGATGACATAGAAAGATAGTAAAAAAATGTTGCCGCAGTGCCATGAAACTGAGAGGACATGGCCAACTGGTCCATAAGCCCTTGTAATTAGTGAGATTTCTTAATAACAGTTGTACAGCCTGAATAAACACAAACATATAATAAAGATATTACAGAAATCTTACTGTGCTATAATTTATATTGGCTGAGTATTGCTTCAGTATCGGATGCGGGCCTATTTATATTGTTCGCAAACGTTTAGTCGTCTTTCTCGAAGGAAAAAGCTTCCACGCGGCGTGGGCCCGATCATTACGCCTTTGTGCAACAGGCTACATAATATTCTGGCTGAATCCGTGCCATTAGTCTTCATCTTGGTCCCACCATTATAATCTCTCTGGAAACAACTCCAGCCAATCGTTTTTTGGGGACAGATAGAGGTCCAAACCACAGACGTTTCGACCCCAATCCAGGGGTCTTCACCAGTGAGTTTTGGACCTCTATCTGTCCCCAAAAAACGATTGGCTGGAGTTGTTTCCAGAGAGATTATCATGATGCTACCTAGCCACTCAGAAGTCTTCAAGTTGGTCCCACCATTGTCTTTAATGGTTGACGCGTCAAAGGACTTTTCCCCATCGCCGTGGACAAGTGTCAGGAGCGACATTTGACATAGCCCCCCTCCAAAGTACGGTATGTGGCAGAAAAACGTTAGTGTACTACGGGTTAGGTACGGGTACGGGTACGGGTGTACTTGATCACAGCTACGTGCGTACACATAAATGGCTATGTTAATAGTCGATTATAGGTACGAATGTAGTACGGATATGTATCTACGCGTGCGGGCATAGTATACGTACCGTACGTACTCTCAAGTACGCCCGCAGATATTTCGATCTACGAATTCCAAAGTGCAGGTGCAAGTCCATGAATTCCTCCTAGCCCTTTGTCAGTGTGCCTACGAAGAATGACGTGCGCGCGCCTTAATTCGTTGTATATATCGCCGTTGTTGAAGGTCAAAGTGTCAGGATCGTGTATCATCGCTTCCTTGATGTTATCGTATTTCCTCTCCTTTAGAGAGTGGCTCAGCAGTTGAAGATGATGTACTCTGATTATGTGAAGCAGAGAATTCTCTTCTACCGGTGTCTGGGAAAGAGTTACATCCAGATTTCTCGCTGCTTGTCTGAAGAAGGGTACACAACAACGAAAGTCAGGGTCTACTAATTCGTCAAGCGAAGCAAAGAACGAGGGATAATCTCGCACTCACCATACGATGTATCATATAAAGTTCGGTAGGGAGCCTCTATACGTATCTAGTTCTGTGGCAAATATACCTCAGTGCTTTGCGCCTCGGTTGATTGAGAGTACGTACAGGCGTAGTACGGATATGGGCGTAGTACGGATGCGGGCGTACAAATTTAAACCTACGGGCGTATATACCTGCGGCTACGGACGTACCGATAAATATTCATGTGCGTACGTACGGGCGTAGTACGCTAACTTATTTCTGCCACGTACCGTACTGTAGCCAAATATGACACTGAAGCACCAGAGACACACACCTACTTCAACCACCATTGTGCCTATAAGATGATTTGCCACTTGTGACTTCAAAATACCATCACTGGCCAATGCAAGTTGAAATCTGGCCACCGCATGTGCAAATGAAGTATGTGTGCATGCTGATTGCTCATGTTCCATAGTGTAGCAAATAAATGACCACTTTCTTTGCTACTGTTCTGAGTTTCTTTCTTTGCTAGCTAATACTTCCTTTGACTAACACCAGTACATTTTCCCAACACCAACACCCCATAGCAACAACCACTGCCACCACACACACGTATGCATCTACCACCACCAACCAAAAAACACCACCACACAGTGCAAGTTTCCTGAGCATAAGCTTGGTATCTGCACCAGTGGGTGTAAGGGAAAACATCACCGGCGCAAGTTGCAATGGGTGAAACCACCACGTGTGCAAGTGGAGTCTTATATATATATATTGAATATATTATATATATACCACACAGTGCAAGCTGCCCGAGTGCAAGTGCAGTATTTGCG
>MKWU01007229.1_pt1 | contig 10767 bp, 9 predicted proteins | sample 809101 | NCBI WGS metagenome assembly MKWU01 (sample SAMN05860141, study PRJNA318959) | sponge metagenome | host: Aplysina aerophoba | place: Slovenia: Piran, Adriatic Sea, Gulf of Piran | collected 2013-05-07
TTGTTCCTGCGCCGGTTGTTCCTGCGCCGGTTGTTCCTGCGCCGGTTGTTCCTGCGCCGGTTGTTCCTGCGCCGGTTGTTCCTGCGCCGGTTGTTCCTGCGCCGGTTGTTCCTGCGCCGGTTGTTCCCGAATCGCTGGGTCCTGCACCGACCGGGCCTGTGTTGTCTTGCCCCGCACCGGTCGGTCCTGCGTCGGCCAGCTCGGAGTCGGACGGGAGCGTGCTGAGCTGTGGAGTGCCGGAGCCTGAGCCCCCCGGTTTGAGTATCGACCAGCCCAGCACCGCGACCGCGAGCACCGCGGCGGCTGCGGCCGAGGCCCGTCTCGACGGTCGGGAAATTGTCGGCAGCGAGCGCCGCGTGGAGCGTTTGCGGGGACCGCCGTGGAGCCGGTCCAACTCTGCGGTGACGTCGTCGGCCGTCACCGAACCCCGCTCGGCGCGCCGGGCCAGAGCATCGAGTTGGCGACGTTCCTTCTCCTCGCAGGCCGCGGCGAGATGATCGATCAGCGAGGCGAACCCGGCGAGGTCGCCTGCGCGCCCAGTCTCAGTTGAGGTCGTGGCGTCGGCCATCCCGCACAGGACCGGACGCTTGTCGGGCGCGACGAGCACATGCTCGGGGCACAGCGCCCCATGCACGGTCCCGAGCCTGTGAAGGTCAGCGACCGTCGCTGCCGCTGAGGCGAGCGCCTCGATCGACTCGGCCGAGGTTGCGGGCGGCTGGGTCGCCCACGAGTCGGGACCCACGAAACCCAGGTAGAGCTCCACCTCCGGCCCTTCGACGAACTCGACGAACTGGACGATTCCAGGGTGCTGGAGGCGCTCGAGCAGTTGCGCCTCGTGTCGTATCCGCTCTGACTTCTCCGGCCTCGCCGATTTGCAGGCCAGAAGGTTTCCGTTCCTGCGAGTGACTGTGATGCCTGCCATGAACAACGACAATACATGAAAGCTATCACATTGCAACGGGGAGTCTGCTCGACTCGCTGATCGGCTCTCTGATCGGCGGGAGCGGTAGCCTTGTCGCGATGTCGTCGCCGCGTGTGGTCGCCTTGGAACCGGGGTCTCCGGCGGAGCAGGCCGGGCTCATGGTGGGCGACGAGATCTTGATGATCGACGGTGAGGTCCCTCGCGACGTGATTCGCTGGCAGATACTCACCGACGATCCGGTGGTCCCTCTGCTGGTGCAGCGGGGAGCGCCCCATGACGGGTCCCATGAGACGCAGCGCCTCAATCTGGTGGTGTCGAAGCGCCACGGCGAGCCGCTCGGTGCTGAGGTGCATGCGGCGGTGTTCGACAAGGTGCAGACCTGCGACAACCACTGTGAGTTCTGCTTCATCCATCAACTGCCCCGCGGCATGCGGCGGTCGCTGTACCTGAAGGACGACGACTACAGGCTCTCGTTCCTCTACGGGAACTTCACCACCTTGACCCGTTTCTCTGAACTGGACATGGAGCGTGTGATCACCGAGCGTCTGTCGCCGCTCAACGTCTCGATCCATGCCACTGACCCGCAGATTCGTGCCGACATTCTGCGCAACCGGCGGGGGGCGGTGTCGCTGCGCTGGTTGCGGGCGCTGCTGGACCAGGGGATCGAGGTGCACGGCCAGGTCGTGGTGTGTCCCGGTGTCAACGATGCAGACGTGCTGGAGGACACCCTGGCGGGCGTGCTCGAACGCTTCTCGGAGTTGGCGACGGTCTGTGTGGTGCCCCTGGGGGTCTCACGTTTCAACAAGCAGGCCAGGATGAGGCCGCACACGCTCGCTGAGGCGCATCGGGTCGTCGATATTGTCGGCGACTGGCAGGAGGTGTTTCTGAGCGCGGTCGGCCGTCGGCTGGTTTTCGCCGCTGACGAATATTATCTGATGGCCCGCAGGCCGTTTCCCGAGGTCGACAGCTACGAGGGTTTCCCGATGCATGAAGACGGGATCGGCATGGTCCGCACCCTCGAGTCGGAGTTCCTCGCCCGGACCGAGCAGCCGACCCGCCCCAGAGCCGGTTTCTTCGCCTGGGTCGACGGGGCACCAGCCGACGGCTACCGCGCCCCCCGCTCGGGCTCCCCCGCCGACTCCGTCGCCGAACCCCCGCCCGGTGTGTCCGGTGCGCCCAGTGGCCCTCTCGCCTCCGGCGGTTCTGGTGGGTCGAAGGGGTCGGGCGACGCTTCGCGGGCGACGAGGGTGTCGCTCGGAGTGTCTAGGAGTGCTCCGGTCGGAGTGCTCACGGGGACGATGTCGGCGCCTGTGATCGAGTCGCTCACGAAATCGCTGGGCCGCTCCGACGTGCGGGTCATTGAGGTGCCCAACGAGTACTTCGGCGGCAACATCGGCGTGACGGGACTGATGGTGGGGGAGGACCTGGCGAGGGTGCTGGCCCGCGAGCCTGAAGGTCACCGCTATCTGTTGCCCGACGTGTGCCTCAGCCGCGGGGTGTTCCTCGACGGCACGGCGCCTGCGGATCTGCCCAGGCCCGTCGAAGTGGTCCCGACCGACGGTGCGGCGCTGCGCCGGGCTCTGGACCTGGGCGTCCCCCCGCCCCAGGTGACCCTGCAGACGGCCCCCGAAGCAATCGAGGTCGGGGCATGAGCCTGCCTGTTGATCGCCTCGTTGGACGCCGGGTTCGGCTCGTGGTGGACGAGGTCGGGGCATGAGCCTGCCTGTTGTTGCTGTCGTGGGCCGTCCGAATGTGGGCAAGTCGACCCTGGTCAACCGCATAATCGGCCGCCGCGAGGCGATCGTCGAGCCACGTCCGGGAGTCACCCGGGACCGTAAGGTCGTGGAAGCGGAATGGCTCGGACACCATTTCTCGCTGCTCGACACCGGCGGCTGGATCGCGGATGGTGATGCGCTCGACGACAAGGTCACCAGGCAGTCTGAGACGGCGATGGCGCAGAGCGACGTCGTGCTGCTGGTGCTCGATTCAACGGTCGGCGTCACCCACGAAGACCAGCTGGTGGTCGACCGGTTGAGGCGTTCCAAGGTGCCGGTCTTGGTGGTGGCCAACAAGGTCGACGATGCCGCCCACGAGCACTCGATCTGGGAGATGATGGGGCTGGGTCTCGGCGACCCGTTCCCGGTCAGCGCTCTGCACGGTCGAGGAACCGGCGACCTGTTGGACGAGGTGGTCCGCCTGCTGCCCGACGACCCGAGCGACACGCCCTCACCCCCTGAGGGCGATGATCCCAACATGTTCGCGGTGGCGGTGGTGGGGCGGCCCAACGTGGGCAAGTCGACGCTGTTCAACCGGCTTATCGGCGAGGAGCGTGCGATAGTGCATGACCGGCCCGGCACGACCCGCGATGCCATCGACACGGTCGTGGAGACCGACCACGGCCCGATCCGGTTCATCGACACCGCCGGCATGCGGCGCAAGGCTCGGATCGCCGAGGACACCGAGTACTACTCGTTGATACGGGCACTCAAGGCGGTCGACAGCTCCGACGTGGCGCTGCTGGTGGTCGATGCCACCGTCGGGGTCACCCACCAGGACCAGCGCCTCGCCGAGCGGGTCGACGGAGCGGGCTGCCCGATCGTGATCCTGCTCAATAAATGGGACCTGCTCGGCACTGCCAAGCGCACCAGGATCGCCGAGGATGTGGAGCGCAAGCTCGGCTTCCTGGGCGAGTCGCCGGTGCTGCGCGTCAGCGCCCTGTCAGGCAAGGGGGTGAATCGTCTGTGGCCAGCGATCCAGAGCGCGGTCGTCGAGTACCGCACCAGGATCCCGACCCGCGATGTCAACAAGGTGATCCGTTCGGCGCAGGCCGCACAACCCGCTCCCCGCGGTGCCCGGGTGCTGTACGCCACGCAGGGCGCGACCGATCCGCCGACGTTCGTGCTGTTCGTCAATCGGGAGCTTCCGAGGACCTATATGCGTTACATTGAGCGTCGTCTGCGGGAGGAGTTTGGGCTGGGCGCGACCCCGATCAAGCTGCGCGTTCGTCGCCGCAGCGACTGACATCGTCGTGTTGGGCGGATTCGCCGGGGTATAGTTGTGCTGGTCTGCCGCTAAGGCGAGTTCCTGGAGGGGAACCGGCTCAACGCAATCGGAGCCACGATGACAACCATCATTCTCGGAGTTCTTGCCGTTGTCAGCTTGGCGACGTCTGTCGTGTATGCCCGGTCGGCTCGCAGGCGGTTGCGTCTGGCGCACCTGATCGAGGCTGACGGCGCGGATGATCGGGAAGGGCACTCTCTGGCCTTCGCGGCGTACCGCAAGGAGGCCCACACCTCGGCGATCTATGCGCTGATCGTTCCTGCGGCGGCGGTGGTGGCGGTGTTCGACGGAGCGAACGTGACCTCGGCACTGTTCGGTCTGCTGATCTTCCCGGCCGGGGCCTCTCTGTGGTGGTCGCGCACGCTGGCTCGTGAGGCTCGGATGGCACGCAACCGCTACGACATCGAGCGCCGTGCCAGTGAGGCTCTTGAGCAGGAGCAGTTGGCGCCCAAGGCTTGGGCGGCCCGTCTCGCTCCCGAGCAGGTGCCGGACTTCGCTGGTTTCGAGATCGGCCGTGTCTATCAGGCCGGTTCGGGGCTCATGGCGGGTGACTTCTTCGACGTGCATCGCGTTGGTCCCACTCGGGTTGCGGCGGTCATTGGCGATGTGGCCGGGCACGGCATCGAGTCTTCGATCACTGCGTTCCAGGCGAAGTATCTGTTGAGGGTGTTCCTGCGGCAGTTTCGTGACCCGGCGCAGGCCTTCGAGGAGCTCAACGAGCAGCTCGCGTCGGGTGACCGCCACGAGGAGTTCATCTCGGCTGCGGTGGTCGTGTTCGACACCGAGGCGGGGACTTTGCGTTGTGCGTCTGCGGGGCACCCGGCGGTGTTCTTGTTCCAGGAGGACGGGGTGAAGCCGCTGCGCTCCACCGGCCCGCTGTTGATGCTCGACCCCAACGCAACCTATTTCTCCCGGGAGATTCCGATGGAGAGCGGCGACATGATCGTCATGTACACCGACGGCCTGGCCGAGGCCCGTGCGGGTGGTGCGCTGTTCGGCGAGGACCGCATCATCAAGACCGCGGAACGTGAACTGAACGCCCCGCCCGACGTGCTGTGCAAGGCCCTGCTCGACGCGGCCAAGGACCACGCCGGCGGGATCATCGACGACGACACGGCGGTCATGGCGATCCGCCGCGACTGACGACCTCGGGCCGGACGTAGTCTCGATCCGATGCCGTGGTGCGCGCCGTGCGAGAAGAACTGGACGCCGACCTCGTTGACGGCGGCCGGCACCTGCCCCCCGCCCTGGGTCCCGCCGCCCCGCCCCCCCCCCGCCTGCGGCGAGCCTGTCGAGCCCACCCCCGGCGTCGACCACGCCCCCCATGTCTACCGCCCCCCCTGGCACTTCTGGCTGGGCCTGATCGCCGCAACCGTCTACCTGGCTTGGCGCGCTATCGACGGCCTGCTGCTGCTCTTCTGACCGCACCTTTGGTTGTGTTCAGACGCGTGGTGCGCCATACATGGGGTCAATCCTCCCCGCCGTCCACCATCGCTCGTCGTTGGTGCATTGGCGGGGCTTTTTCGTTCAGCAGCCGAGGGCGTAGGTCAGCGATCGTCCGCGTCACCCCATGCCCGGGCCTGGGCCTGATCCCAGAAGTCGTTGGGTTCCTCGGGATGCCGCAGGTAGGCTGCCCGGTCGGCATCGGCCAGTGTGCGTCTGACCGCGGTAGCAAAACCGTCTCGAGCGGCGGCGGAACTGTTGATCTGCATCTTCCGGGCCTGCTCAGCGAGCCCTTTGTCAAGGGTGAACGTGGTGCGCGTATTCGCCATCACCTTATGCTACCAATACTGATAGCACCAGGGTCCCCTCGCTGGGGATTTGATGGCGTGTTTCGGGTTTACGGAGCGCCGCGGGATCGGCGCGCGGAGATGACTGCTCCGGCGATCAGCACAATCAAACCGACGAGTATCGCGATGGCTTCCATCCACAGAGTGTGTTTCTTGGCACCTCTCCCGTCAAGTGCTCGTGGCTCTGTGTGGGTTGGGAGCACACAGTCGGTTGCCGTGTGCGGTGTGGTCGGGATCGGACGGGTCAGATCGGGTTCGCGGGCGCTCGGTCGCGGTTGTGCCATAATGACGGCAGCGACCACAGAGGGGGGATTTGCTTATGGCCGAGTGGCTTGGAATCGAACATCTATTCGAGTTGTCAGCATCGGAGGCGGTGTGGGGGTTCCTCACCCCGTTGTTCGTGTTCATCGCGTTCTTCGTGGTGCAGCTCATCCTGCCTGGTCGGAAGGTCACGGGCTATGTCGTCGACGCTGAGACCGGTGAGCCGCGCTCGTACCGGCTGAACGGCATCCTGGTGTTCGCGGTGGCGATCGCGGTCTGGGCTTTCGAGATCGGGGGTTTGCCGCGTGACTGGTTCTATCGGTCGTCGGTGTATGCGGTCGCGGGCGGGACGGTCCTGACGATCATCATGACCACGATCGGGGTGTTCAGCTATCCGGAGGGCAAGGTCAAGAACCGGTTCCTGGCGTGGTGGTTCGGGCGCGCCCAGGAGATCCAGTTCTTCAACGGGCGGTTCGACGTGAAGATGTACTTCTATGTCGTGGGCGGGACGATGCTCTCGCTGAACTGCCTGTCGGGCGCGGTGTGGCACTATCGGGAGTTCCCCGACGACGCCAATCCCGGCGTCTACCTGTATGCCGGGTTCTTCACCTTCTATGTGCTGGACTACTTCGTCTTTGAGCGGGTGCAGCTCTACACCTACGACCTGATCCACGAGAACGTCGGTTTCAAGCTGTTCTGGGGTGGCCTGATTGTTTACGGCTGGCTTTATATCATGCCATTGTGGGGCATGGCTGTTCACCCCGACCCGGGATTTGAGGGTTTCGGGCGGTGGGTGTGGCTGATCGGCGCTCCGGCGATGTTTTTCTTCGGGTGGTGCATCTCGCGTGGCGCCAACATGCAGAAGTACACGTTCAAGCGCTGGCCTGAGCGCAAGTTCCTGGGGTTCTTGGAGCCTGAGTACATTGAGGCCGGTGACCGCAAGATTCTCTGCAACGGCTTTTGGGGTCCGGCCCGCCACTTCAACTACATGGGCGAGGGGTTCTTTTGCTTGTCGGTCGCTTTGGTGTTCGGCCACTTCACCAATCTGTGGGCGTGGACCTACTTCGCCTGCATCGTCTCGCTGTTCACCTACCGTCAGCTCGACGACGACAAGCACTGCGAGGAGAAGTACGGTGCCGAGAAGTGGGCGGAGTACAAGGCCCGGGTCAAGTACCGGATCATCCCCGGTATCTACTGAGCAGGTGCGACGGCCGGCGCTTGCCGGTATGGTCACTGAGTCGCGGGCTGTGGCGCAGCTTGGTTAGCGCGTCGGTCTGGGGGACCGAAGGTCGGAGGTTCAAATCCTCTCAGCCCGACAAAGTGATGTCGCGAGACATCGGAACCTTGTGAACCGGCGCGGTGAATCACCTCCCTCAGAATCGGTGACAGAACACCCCGATTCTGGAGGCGACCAGTCGTAAGCCTCGCTGAACTCGTCGTTCCAGCCCCGGTCGCGGGGGATGCTGAACGAAAGAAACGAGTCAGCGTCGCATGCGGACAGCATCGGCCACAACTCGCGAGAATTGACTGGGGGTGCCTGTTACCATTGTCTTGCCTCCACACAACCACCGATGATGCCAATGTTTGTTCCCACTCTCTCCGCCGATCAGATCCCTCGCTGGATGGCCAACGACGACAACCGTGGTCGTGTCGTTGAACTTCGTGAGTTCTGCAAGCAGTGGGCGCTAACCGACCATTCCCAACGCGCCGCGATGGTGAGCGCAGCTCCGCGCAGGTACCGTTGGTGGCACTGTTTCACGGCTCGCCGCCACGACCTGTGCCGGATCGCCGCCGTTGTTCACGCTCTGTGTGACCGTGACGGTGTCGCCGTTCCTGGCTGGGTGTGGAAGCATCGCAGCCGGCGACCGATTGGTGTTCCCGCCTCCCTAGACCCGGGCTCTCTGTACGCACGCGAAGTGTTGACCGACGCCCCTGAGGCTTGCGCGTACCACCGGGTGTGGTTCGATCAGTCGATGATCGAGAACATCACGGTGCATGGCTTCCGTTACTGACAAGGGACACCCAACTATGGGCACAGGAGACCGCGAGGTCAGCGAGTTCGATGGCCAGAAACTGCTTGACTTGTTTGCCGAACTGGACGACGAACTACTCTTGAAGGCCTCAGTGGGAAGTGCCGTATCGTCATTGTCGGCGGTGCAGCCGTTGCGCTTCGTGTGCCCGACCGCGTGACCCTCGATGTGGATGTCGTATCGGAAGGTATGCCCATGGCACTGCGCCGTGCAGCAGCGAGGGTTGCTGCACGGCGCAGACTTCGTGAGGATTGGGTGAACGACGGAGCCAAAGCAAAGACAGTATCGGTCCCTGCTAAGCCGGTGATTCACCCTGGGTTTTGCACAGGCTCCGAGGTGCATACGAACATTTAGCCGCCTGCGAAGCTACGTCTCGACCATTGTCGGGGTCCTAACCTGAGCAGCAACCGGTGTCCACAGGTCGGCTGTCTCGACCGGTGTCTGATGGAGATCACGAGCCCGTATCGCACTCCGAACTCGCTCCTGTCGCGTTTCGGTTGTTCCTTCCACCATCCCGTGACGGGGAAGACGGCGATACGGCCTCGAGAAGCAAGATCGACGGCGGTGCCGTCCCAGAAGTCGGCGTGGAGTGAGCCGCGGCTCCGCGTCTGACTTCCAAGTCTCCAGCCGCCCGAGTCTCCGCTGGCAGGGCGACCTTCCTCTTCGTCAAGCGCACGCCGGTTCAAGCGTTTCTGAAATTCGTCGTTCGTCTCGTCGGGTCGTTTCAGCTCAAAGCGAAGCCCGTGCGAAGCGTAGCGGTAGCGGTGACGCCACCCACGGCGAGCGGGGTAAGGCTCAATGAAGTAAGAGAGCGTGACCCTGAGTCTTACGATGTGTACGGGTTCGTCTCTGGTTGCCGGGTGACGATGATGTGCGGTCGCGGGGAGCCATTGGAATCCGGGGTGACGATCAGCCGCCACCGGAAACGTGTTGCCGCTCCCGAAGAGCCGCTTTCAACATCGCCGTGGTAACACGGTCCTTCTCTGACAGAATCGTGTCTTTCGCGGCTTGTTCACATGCGAGGGTCAGATCGGCGTGGCTCAGGCCTTCTGCCGCTTGATCGACATCGGCCCAACAGAGTTCGGTGATATTGACCGCAGCAAGTCGGTGACGCATGACTTCGCGTGCGATCTGTTGGGATGGCAACGGGTATTCGATGACGGAGTCGAACCGTCTGAACATCGCTCGATCGAGGATCTGTGGATGATTGGAGGTTGCGACAATCACGCTTCGGGAGCCGTGCGAATCCAAGAACTGCAGAAAGGAGTTGAGTACCCTGCGGACCTCACCGACATCGTTCGCAGCGGACCGGTCACCCGCAAGCGCGTCCACCTCGTCGAAGAGATACACGCCGCGGGTTTCTTCCACAGCGTCAAAGATCAACCTGAGTTTCGCTGCGGTGTCGCCCATGAACTTCGTGATCAGCACTTCGAGACGGATCATGAAGAGCGGGAGGCGAAGCTCGCCAGCGAGCACGCGGCTGGTCATCGTCTTTCCCGTGCCGGGAGCGCCGATCAACAGAAGGCGATGCTGGGGGTGATAGCCATGCTCACGGAGGCGGTCGGCTTGGCGCTGTTCGGCCAGCGCTCGTTCGACCCGTTGCAGCACTTCCGCCTCGACGGCCAGGTCCGACAACCGTTCGTGAGGGTAGCTAACCGCCAAGAGTCCCGCGAGTTCGCCGCGCGGTTGGGTCACCGGGACTGGCCGAAGCGACCGAGCCCGAGAGGTCACCGACTTTGCTTTCGCCTCGTCAACCAAGTCGCGCAAATCATGGGCCAACTTGTTGTGTCCACTTCGCGCTGCCCGCGCGGCCACCTGCAGCGCCACGGAGTAGAACTGGTTCATGTCCCCCGATGCGTGGCTGCGGACAAGCGCCTTGAGTTGCTCCGCAGTCGCCATGGAACCTCCTCCCGTTGAGCGTACCCAGGTGGTTACGCGACCATACAAACGGCCAGCGTCGCCGTGGCGAACCCCACAGATAAGCCGCACGGTCGGTTTCGGTCAGTGTTCGTTTGACCGCGGCTGCGATGCCTTCTCGCGTAGCGGCGGAAGTGTTGATTTTCGAATCCCGGGATCGTGTCGCGAACTCTTCGTCGAGCATGCGGAAGTACACGTTCAAGCGCTGGCCCGAACGCAAGCACCTGGGGTTCTTGGAGCCTCAGTACATCGAGGCGGGTGACCGCAAGATTCTCTGCAACGGCTTTTGGGGTCCGGCCCGCCACTTCAACTACATGGGCGAGGGGTTCTTCTGCTTGTCGGTCGCTTTGGTGTTCGGCCACTTCACGAATCTGTGGGCGTGGACCTACTTCGCCTGCATCGTCTCGCTGTTCACCTACCATCAACTCGACGACGACAAGCACTGCGAGGAGAAGTACGGTGCCGAGAAGTGGGCGGAGTACAAGGCCCGGGACAAGTACCGGATCATTCCCGGCATCTACTGAGCAGGTGCGACGGCCGACGGAGGCCGGTATGGTCACTGAGTCGCGGGCTGTGGCGCAGTTTGGTTAGCGCGTCGGTCTGGGGGACCGAAGGTCGGAGGTTCAAATCCTCTCAGCCCGACAAATCGATGCAGGTCAGAGCACCTTGCTGAACTACGCTTACCTGTGGGCTTACCCGATTTGCCAGACAGTTCACCGGTTTCGGTCAGTCTTCTTTCTTGGAATTGCGAGAACGTTCTGGGTGGGCCACTTCCGACTGGTAGGCA
>MKWU01007230.1_pt1 | contig 10767 bp, 13 predicted proteins | sample 809101 | NCBI WGS metagenome assembly MKWU01 (sample SAMN05860141, study PRJNA318959) | sponge metagenome | host: Aplysina aerophoba | place: Slovenia: Piran, Adriatic Sea, Gulf of Piran | collected 2013-05-07
GAAGCGCGTCGCCGGCTCGCGGTGGCCACGGCCGAGGAAGGCGAGGTGCTGCTCGCGCAGGAAGACCCCGCTGTGCAGGCAGACCAGCGCCAGCCACTCGGCGTCCCGGCCCGTCCAACCGAGCCCTTCGAGCGCCGCCGCGCGGCCGTTCAGGTGCGCGATCACCGGCCCTCCCCGCTCGTCACGATCCGGTCGCCCTGGAGGAACGAGATCACGATCCCCATCGGGTTGCGGACGACCAGCTCGGCCGGGATCTGCGGCAGGAACGAGAACCGCATCGAGACCGACCAGGACTCGCGCGCCATCTCCTCGCCGCCGCGCACCCGCACCAGATCGAACGTCGCCGCCGCGCCGTGCGGCTCGGCCGGCTGCGGGAGGATGCGCACGGCCACGTCCTCGACGTGCAGCTCCTCGTCCCGCAGCCCGACCGCCGTGGCCGCTACGTCCTCCGCCTGCTCGGCGTAGGCGGCATTAGCCACCTCCGGCGTCAGGAACCACAGCGACCGCTCCCAGTACTCCCGCACCGTGCCCCGCCGGCGCGAATAGTGGTCGACGACGAAGCGGTGCAGGAAGAAGCCCGTCGTCGGATCCAGCGGGTCGGCCTGCGCCTCCATCGCTTCGTACGCCACTGCCTCGGCGCGGCCGACCTCGTCGACGCGCACCACCAGCGGCTTCGGCTGCGGCGCCCAGGCCAGGCGCATCAGCGCGACGGCCAGGATCAGGATCACGAGCGACAGCGCGCCGGTCACGACCCGCAGATGCCGCGCCGCGTGCATCTGCTCCCCCCAGATCTCCGCGAACTCCCGCGCAGCCATCACACTCCTCCCGTCACGGCCACCCGCGCCACCGACGCCGTCTGCATCGCCCGCCCCGACGCCCCCGAGCCGACGTTGCCGCCGCCCGAGACGAGCATCTGCGTCAGTTCGCCGACCTTCAGCGTCGCCAGGCCCGCCGCCACGATGTAGGGGATGGTCACCAGCGACCGCCGCCACGCGGTCGTGATCCCGGTCGGCCCAGCCCACTCGACGCCGGCCGCGACGTCGCCCGTCCAGCCCTGCACGACGAAGACCCCCAGCTCGGTGATGACGCGGAAGATGGCCGCGGCCACGGCGCCGTAGAGCGAGTAGACGAGCACCGTCCGCAGCCAGCCCCAGAAGAGGAAGGAGAGCTGCGGCACCAGCAGCCAGGGGATGAACATCGGGCCGAGCACCAGCGCGATCGACAGCGCCAGCTGCGCCCACATGACCTGCGCCTGCCCGATGGCGAAGACCACGACCAGGCCCATCGCCAACAGCATCATCAGCACCAGCGTCACGGCCAGGTCGAACGCCGCGTCGAGCACCGCCGGCAGGTCCGTCAGCAGGTTCCAGCCGAAGCCGCCCATCCCCCCGAACGGCCCGCCGTCGCCGAGCATCTCCCGCCAGGCGGTGCCGGCGAGGCCGAGCTGCTCCATCATCGCGGCGCCGGCGTCGGCCACGATCATCAGCTGGAGCCACTCGCCCATCCCGGTGATCAGCTCCGGCACGCTGCGGCCCGTTCCCGGCAGCGGCGACGTGTAGAACTGGAGCATGCCGAGCGGTATCGACAGCCCGATGACCATTCGCACGACGCCGGGTATGTGGATGCCGCCGCCCGACAGCGCCATCTGCGCCCCGGTCCAGACCACGACGATCAACGCCAGCCCCTGCCAGAGCTGCATCCCGGCTCCCGCCACCGCAGGCGCCACCGAGGCCATCAGCTGGCCCACCAGGATCGAAGCCTGCTGGAGCATCAGCACCAGGTCTTGCAGCCCCATGGGTATCCGTCTCCTGTTGTGGATTCGCCGCCGGAGGACTACCAGTCCGACGGCGACGGCACGAACCGATGGCTGTCGGCCAGTGCGCCGGCCGCTGCCGTCAGCTCATTGACGAAGGCGTCCTGCTCGGCCTCGGCCCGCACCGCGTCGGCCCGCCAGCGGGCCAGCGCCCGCCGCCGCTCCGCCCCCCCAGGGGGCGACCGCCTCGCGCCGCGCCCGCTCGGCCTCGTAGCGCTCGCGGGACTCGCGCGCCGCCTCGTGGGCCGCAAGCTGCGCCTGCGCCATCAGCAGCTCGGTCTGCGTCACGCCGTTGGCCAGCGCCGCCTGGTCGACGCGCTGGGTCCGCATCAGGTCGTCGTCCCGCAGCGCGGCCAGGTGCGCCGCCGACTCGCCTACCTGCACCGACAGCGTCGAGGCCGCCTCGGCGACCGCGTGCGTGTGCGTCAGGTCGGCTGCCGACCGGATCTCCGAGCGCTCCCACTGCCGCATGATCCCGTCGACCACCTGGCGTGCCATCCGCAGCGCCTGCAGGTCCGCCGCCGTGACGCTCGGCGGCAGCGCCCCTTCGAGGTCGTCCCAGACGGTGCGCCACGTCGCCGTTCCCTCGGCGACGTCGCCGAGGACGTCGAGCGTCTCGCGGGCGGCGTTGCGGCCGGGGCTCGACCACGCCGGCCCGGCCGGCGCGGCCCACGAGCGAAAGGCGCTCGGCTCGGCCGCCGAGGTCTCCGTCGCCGGACGCCCGCTCAGCAGCGTCGTCGCCGACGACGGGTCGCCCAGGCGCGGCGCGGCCAGCACGTCGAGCCAGCCCGCCTCGTCGGTCACACCGGGGATCCGCTGGAGGAACGCCCCGACGCCGCCCGAGCTGCTGCTCGTCGACAGGCCGATGCCGTGGCGGCCGATCAGCCAGCCGGCGTCGGTCACCTCGCGCAGGCGGCCGATGTTGCCCATCCCGACGTCGTTCGAGGTGACCAGCTCGGTGGTCGTCGCCAGGACGCCGTCGAGCGACTGGAGCTGCTCGACCATCCTCCCGATCTGCGTGACCATGTGGGCGATCTGCGTGATCTGGTTGGCGATGATGATCGTGTCGCAGGAGCCCAACAGGCACGCCCGCGCGCGCCGCGCCGTCCACGTCCCCGCCACGACGGCCACCACGAGGGCCGCGACAAGCCAGCGCCACTTCTTCTTCGTCATCGGTGCATCCTTTCCGGGTGCGGCGCGGGCCGCGGTACGAGGAAATCCGAGGTCGCCCACACGCGCAGCCGGTGGCCGGCGCGGATGGTGACCGTGGGCAGACGGTTGAGGAACCGCCCGAGAATCTGCGTCGCCGACTGGCCGAGGCCCTGCCCGGCCGCGGCGCGGAAGCCGGCCCCGCCGCCGGCGTACGGGTCGGAGCCCTGAAGCGTGAGGCCCGCGAGCAGGCCCACGGCGCCGGCCGCCGCGAACGTCGACGCGTAGTGCCGGTCCACCTCGTCGGCCAGCGCGCTCTCGCCGATGGCGTTGAGGCCGTGGAAGGCGAGATCCACCCACCGGCCGTCGGGCCAGACGAGGCGATGGAAACCGACCGCGAGCCGGCCCTGGTCCTGATGCCGGACCGCCTGCGCCGTCCCGAGCAGCCGCGCGCCGCGCGGCACGAGGATGCGCTGGCGGTCGGCCGAGTAGAAGGGGATCGCCACCTGCGCGAGCACCGGACCGGCGAAGTCGCCGTCGAGTTGCGTCACCAGGACCGCGCTCAGCATGGAGCCCTCGTAGACCCGCTCCCAGCCGGGCGGGTCGGCCGGCGTCCGCACCATGACGGGATCGGCCGCGGGACCGACCGGCGGGCCGGTGACGCCCGGCACGGTGCGGGCCGGCGGTTCCGCCTCGGTCCCGCCGCCCGCGAGTCCCGACAGCAGGGCCGCGGTCGCATCCTCCATCCGGCCGGCGACGGCCGCCGGATCGGGCGACGGCGGCCCGCCGACCGCGCTGTTGCCGCTTCCGCCGGCCGGGACCGCCAGCAGCGGCTGGCCTGCAGCAGGGCCGGCCGGATCCGAAGGCTCGGTGTCCGCCTCGCGCGGCTCGCCCCGGAAGGTCTGCACGACGCTCCGGGCGCGCAGCGACCGCGCGCGCCGCTCGATCGCCTCCAGCCGCAACCGCTCGCGCAACTCGACCTCCCCGGCAGTCGGAAGCGGCGCCGGATCGTCCGGTTGGCCCGTGCCGCCGGCCTCCGGCAGCGTCGGCGGAGAGAGGGTCGAAGAGCCGGCCGCCGAAGCCGCCGCCTCCCGGCCGCGGTTCTCCTCCTCGGTCAGCCGCTGCTCCTCGAGCTGCGTCAGGCGGGAGCGGAGCTGCCCGACCACGCCCCGTCCCGTGACCTGCGGCTCCGTGCCGGCGCCCTCCTCCGTCGCCGGACCGCCGCCCGACTGGCTCAGCACGAGGCCCACGAGCAGCACGGCGATGACGCCGATGCCCGCCTTCGTGACCAGGTTCCCCGGCAGCGCGCCGGCCGCGGGCTGGAGAAGCTGCCTCCACTTCGCCATCACGGACCCGCCTCTCTCGGTGATGCCGTCCACGGGAGCCGCCGCCCGTCCACCTCCAGCGCGCCGGCCCCGAGCACCCGCGGGACGACGTGCAGCACGTCGCCCACCGTTTCCACCGCCGCGACCGGCTCCAGCGCCCCGTCGACCCGCTCGTAGAGCACCGGCGAGAGTGCCCGCGCGCGCAGGTAGGTCCGCCGGCCGTCGTGCCACGTCCCCTCGACCATCCACGGGTAGCCGGCCGCCTCGGCGGGCCAGCGGTAGTCGAACAGCGCCCCCCCGGCGGACGCCTCGCGGGCCGCGGCGGCGGCGATCCGTCCGGCCGCACGCGCCTCGGCCGCCCCGGCCGCCTCCCATGCCTCGGCCGCGCGCGCCGCCGCCGTCTCGACCGCCCCGGCCGCGGCCAGCACCGGAGCGTTCTCCTCCTCACGCGCGGCGGCGGCGCCCACTCGCACGACGGCGTCCACCGCCGACTCGGCACTCTCGACCAGCGCCAGCGGCACGATCCGGCCGGCCCCCGTCAGCAGCACGGCGTTCGAGCGGGCGCCTTCGGCCAGCGGCCGGACGAAGGCCAGGTGCGCCGCAGCCGACACGTCCCACTGCTCGGCGTCGCCGACCACGACCTCGACGATCTCCGCCGTCTCCGGCAGCACGATCGCGGTCACGTGCCGCACCCGCGCGGCTACCGTGATCGGCTCGTCGCCGGGCGCCGGGGCCGCACGCGGCACCTGCGCTTCCGCCGACGCGGCCAGCAGGGCGCACCCGAGCGTCAGCACCAACGCCCTCATCGCGCCATCCCCTGGACCAGCACGGCCGCCACCGCGGCGAACATCCCGCCCACCACCGCGCGCGTCTTCCACGTCCACGCCTTCTCCTGCCGGCCGACCGTCCACTCCGTCTCGGAATCGCCAATCCGCAGCCGCCCCGGCCCGAGCACGTGGTCGGCGACGTACAGCCCGTCGTCGAACACCTCGTACGACACGAGGCTCTGCTCCAGCCCCTCGCCGCCGAACCTTCGGTCCGCCTCCTGCAACTCGTAGAGCGCAGGCGACTCCTCGGCCCGCGAGCGCAGGTACGTGAAGCGCCCGTCGTGCCACAGCGCCTCGACCTCGAAGGGTGGTCCCGCTGCCGCCGGGTCGAGCCGGTAGGGGAACCGCAGCCGCCGCGGATACTCGTCGCGCCAGCGCGTCCACGCCGCGTCGTGGTCCGTCCAGATGTCCGACACCTCCTCGGCCGCAGCCTCCTCGATCGCCAGAAGCTCGGCCCGCGCCGCCGCCTCCTCGGCCAAATGGGCGGCCAGCTCGCCGCCGGCCACGAACGCCGGCGCGTGCCGCGGCGCGTCCGCCAGCGACGGCCGCTCCGGACCGTCTACGTAGACCACCAGGTCCGGCTCCTCGCCGGACGACTCGGCCACCAGAAGCGCCCACACCCGGCGACCAGGGTGACGTTCGACGCGACGCCTGCGTCGAGCGGCTTGACGTACGCGACGTTCTCCGCGGCCGACACGTCCCAGTAGTCCGCGTCGCCGGCCACCACCTCGACGATCACTTCCTCGCGCGGCAGCACGATGGTCGTCGTGTGGCGCACCTGCGCAGTGACCGGGATCGCGGCCTCCTCGGCCCCTCCCGCCACGGTGCGGATGCCCTGCCCCGCGGCCGGCGCCGCCGCCAGCGCGCCGCAGCACGCCGCCGCGGCCAGCCCTCGTCTCGCCCTTCTCATTGCGTTCCTCCCCTCGCGTCACCCGAGCACCGCCGCCCGCTTGTGATTCAGTCCCGCCGCTAGGCGCACGATCGCGCCCTCCACGCCGTAGCGCGCCACCATCTCGGCGCGCCGCTGCGCCTCGCCCGCCGACGACGTGTAGAGCCAGTAGCTCTCCGGGTCGACCGCCAGGCGCAGCACGGCCGCCGTCGTCGGCCGGCGCAGGTACAGCTCCCGCTTCGGCTCCAGCTCGCGCACGGTCCGGAGCTCATCGTCGCCGAGCTGGAAGGTCGCCTGCCCGGCCTCGGGGAAGTCCGGGTTGGCGAGGAACAGCCGCGTCGGCATCGACTCCAGCAGCGCCGCCGCGCCGGCCGTCTCCGTGATATCCGTGACCGACTGCGTCGCCAGGATCAGCGCCGCGTTGCGCTTGCGCCACGTCCGCGCGGCCTCCGTGAGCCGGCCCAGCACCACCGGATCCCGCAGGTAGCGCCACGCCTCGTCGACCACCATCAGCTTCAGGCGCGTCGCCTCGACCGGCGACTCGATCTCCGTCCGCAGCCGTTCGAGCAGGTAGAGCAGCGCCGCCTCGCACCAGTCCTCGTGCTCGACCGCGCCGGCCAGGTCGATCACCTGCCAGTCGGCCAGCGTGAGATCGGCGTCCTCGGCCGGCGGGTTGTCGAACCACTTGCCCCAGGCGCCCGAGCCGTGCCAGCGCGACAGCGCCGGCCACATCGGCGCCGGCAGCGAGCGGACGAGGTTCCCGAGCGACCGGCGGGCCGGGGCCAGGGCGTACAGGTCCTCGATGCGCGCCCGCACCTCCGACGAATCGCCGCTCGACTCCTCCCAGCCGCCGATCCGCAGCAGCCGGAGCACCCACGCCGAGAGGAACTGGACCGTCCGCTCGGTCGGCTCCAGGCCGAACGGCCGCAGCGGGATCGCGTCCTTCTCCGGGGAGACTTCGAGGTAGCCGCCGCCGAGGAACTGCGTCAGGGCGCGGTAGCTGCCGCCCAGGTCGAGGATCAGGACCCGCGGGTCGTACTGGAGCGCCTGGACCAGCAGGTAGTTGAGGGTGAAGCTCTTGCCGGCGCCGGTCGCCCCGAGCATCAGCGTGTGTCCGACGTCGCGGCCCCCGAACAGGTCGTAGTGGTAGGGCGTGCCGGCCGGTGTCTCGAAGACGGTCAGCGCCGGGGCGTCGAGGTGGGCGCAGCGGCGGTCGCCGCGCGGCGGACCGAAGAGCGGCGCCACGCACGCCGCCACGCCCGCCGAGACGAACACCCGTCGCGGATGCCTGGAGGCCGGCTGCCCAGGCAGCCGCCCGAACCAGACGGCGAGCTGCCCGTAGGACTCCCGCGCCGCCTTGGCGTCAAGGCCGCCGAAGACACGCTGGATATCGGCGCCCCACTGCTCCAGTTGCTCCGCCGAGCCGCGCACGGCGACCGACAGCGCCACGTCGCCGTACGAGACGCCCTCGGTCTCCAGCTCGACCAGGGCCGCGCCGGCCCGCCTGGCCTCGATGCTCGCCGCGGCGTCCTCCAAGGCCGCCGCAGTGCCCTCCTTCTCCTGCATGTGCGCCACCATCGAGTAGCGCTTCGAGAAGTAGTGCCGCTGCGCCGAGCGCAGCTTCCGCCGCGCCGCCTCCCGCGACCACGGCCGCCACTCGACAACGGCCGTCATCGGCCCCGGGAGCGCGTACAGCTCCTCCAGCGCGTTCGCCGTCACGGTCGCCGGCGGGGCCACGCACGACCAGATCCCGAACTGCTTGCCGCCGACGTGCAGCGCCTGCCGCTCGGCGGCCACGTCCTCGCCGGCCAGCCGCCAGTTGACCCCGGCGTCGGTCCGCATGCCCGCCGTCCAGCTCCCCAGGCCGCCGTTGACCAGCCGGTAGAGCACCGCCGCCGCCTTCTCCGCCGTCAGGATCTCGATGGGCGTCGCGTCGACCACCCGGGTTGCCGAGGCGGCCACCAGCGCCGCCTCCACCTTGATCGCCCGGGCGATGTCGGTGGCCAGATAGGCCGACTCGTGCGGCGCGCGGCGCCGCCGCAGCCACTCGGCGGCCAGCGTCCGCCACCAGCTCCGCCCGCGTGCCTTCGACGACTGCCGCAGCCGCGGGTCGAAGCTCCAGACCACGTGCACGTCCAGGTCCTGCACGCGGCCGTCGAGGAACGCCTGCCGCTTGCGCTGGGCGAGCGCGGCGATGTCCGACGACGGCGGGCGCGCGTCGAACGCCGCCGGCCGCCGCTCGACGATCCACGACACCCGCATCTCGGGCGGCAGCCCGGAGAGCATTCGTTGCCAGCGGCCCGCCACCTGGTCGAGGTCCTCGGCTCGCCGGCCGTCGACGACCACGGGCGTCAGCGCGCCCACCGTCACCAACTCGCCGGCGCGCGTCAGGCACGTCCGCTCGTCGACCCAGCCCCAGTACGGCAGCTCGTGGGCCAGCGGCCCGGCGTCGCCCGTCACCCTTCACTCCTCTCGATCACCACGTAGGGCGAGCGGTCCTCCAGCAGGCCCGCGTCGTAGCGGCTGCGGGAGCGCACCGCCGCCCGGACCACCCCGACCCGGTTCTGGTCGTGCCGCCCCCCCCGCCCCCCCCGGCCCGGTTCTGGGCCGGCCCGCCCCCCCGGCCAGCCGGCGGCGTACAGCACGCCGAAGACCAGCCCGCCGGCCGACAGGCTGTTGACGGCGTTCCAGATGGCCGCGCCCAGCGTCGCCGCGAGCAGGAAGAACCGCCGCTCGACGCCGAGCACCGTCAACGGCTGGCTGAGAATCGCGTAGCCGTGCCACTGCCTACTGCCGCGCATCAGAACAGCCAGGCGATGAAGTTGGCCGCGCCCAGCGCCATGCCGAGGCCGAAGATGATCCCGGCCAGCGCCTGCTTGCTGCCGCCTTCCTGAAACGCGAACATCAATCCGCCGACGACGATCGCGACCAGGGCCAGCCCGCGCGCGATCGGCCCCGTGAACGCCTGCTGCAGGTTGTTGACCGCCTGCACCCAGGGCGAGCGGCCTTGCGCCAGCACGCCGGCTTCGGCCGCGGCGGCCAGCGCCGCCACCAGCCCGCTCCACACCCACCATCGCTTCCGCATCGCGTTGCTCCTCCTCACCGAAGCCCGCACGTTCCCGCGAGCACCCACGCCGCCGCCGCGAACGTCCCTACCGCGGCCCCGGCCGCAAGTCCGGCGTCAGCGCCCTCGCGGTCGCGCGGCAACACCGCCAGCAGCACGCTGCCCGCTGCCACCGCGCACAACCCCGCGGCCCACACCGCCGCGCGGCAGCACTCCGCCGCCTCCAGCCAGCCGCTCACGAGTAGTCCCCCGCCTCGTCGCGGGCGAGCGCCTCGGCCAGCGCCGGGTCCTGCCCGTCGCCCCGCCCGATCGCCCGCTCGCACCCGTCCACCTTGCGCACCCCCCCCGCCCCACCCCCCGCCCCCCCGGAGTCGCCCCCCGCCTCGCCGGGGGCGAGCGCCTCGGCCAGCGCCGGGTCCTGCCCGTCGCCCCGCCGGATCGCCCGCTCGACCACGTCCACCTTGCGCCCCACCGCGCCCAGCCCGATTGCTCGCGCCGCCGCATAGACCCCGGTTCCGAAGCTCGCCAGCGCCAGCCCGCCGTACGCCGCGGCATACCAGCCGTAGTCGACGACGACGACACGCCAGAACGGGTGCAGGTAGGTCAGCTCGACCCACAAGCCCCACACGCCCAGCGCCGCCGCCGATGCCGTCAGTCCCACTCCCACCTTCCACGGCCTCACAGCTCGATCACCTCGGGGTCTTCCCGCAGCGGCCCGCCGCCCCGGCGGCCCTCGCTCCCGCCGCCCAGCGCGCGGCGGATGGCCCGCGCGGCGCGGGCCGTCGGCGCGCAGAGCACGAAGCCCGCCCGCGCTTTCGCCCGGATCGACCGGCCCCGGTAGTGCTCGGAGGCGACCTCGACGTTGCAGCGCCCGGTGCGCCCGGCGGCGTCGACGTACTCGACCTGCGCGTCCGGCACGAGCACCTGGCCGTCCTCGACCGGCAGTCCCAGGGCCGCCGCGGCGCGGCACCGCTCAAGCTCGGCCGCCCTCCGTCCCGCCCGACGACGCGCCCGCTCGGCGCGCGCCGCCAGTTGGCCCTTCAGCTCCGCGTCGATGCGGACACGGATGACGCGTCCGCCCGCCGCCTCGATCCGCGCCTGCGCGGCGCCGGCCGCGCGGTAGATCGCCACGTCGTGCCCGATCTCCGACGGCTTGACCGCGCCGGAGAACGTCCGCTGGTCCGGCCGCCCCGCCTCGCACCACAGCGTCGCCGCCCGCGCCGCGCCGGCCGCCGTCGCCACCACGACGGTGAACTCGCCGCCCTGCGGGCCGCGAGCCTTCCGGCGCCGCACCCAGCCGCGACGCTCCGCTACGCCGATGCCCCGGCGCGCCGCGTACGGATGCCCGTCGAACTGCCGCTCGACCAGGTCCCTGAGCGCCACCGCCCGGAAGGCCCCCACGTCGCGCACCACGCCGGCAATCCGCGCCTCCTGCGTCCGCCGCTCCTGCCGGCCGTCGTACTCGCGGCGATGTCCGCTGCGCTCGCGGCGGTCCTGTCGCCCGTCGCGCCACCACTCCCGCTCCGGCGTCCTCTCCGGCCTCCGGCCCCTCATCTCGATCGCTCCATGACCGGCGCGGCGCGCCCGGCGGCCACCGGCTCGCGCCCGGCCGCACGCTGCGCGCGGCTCGACAGCCGCCAGTCCCGGCCCTCCAGCCCGACCACCCGGCAGCGGCCCGCGATGCGGCTCGACAGCCGGTC
>MKWU01007231.1_pt1 | contig 10766 bp, 15 predicted proteins | sample 809101 | NCBI WGS metagenome assembly MKWU01 (sample SAMN05860141, study PRJNA318959) | sponge metagenome | host: Aplysina aerophoba | place: Slovenia: Piran, Adriatic Sea, Gulf of Piran | collected 2013-05-07
TGGTTAGCAGTCATGTGACCTCTAGCCCTGCCCACCTTTGGTGTCCTCGACCGTACCAGCTGTACAAACTGCGAAGCATACTGGTACTTCTTCCAGTAGTGTGACGGGAGGTCATGGTAGGTGTAAACAGCAGAAAGAGTAAACCCCTTAAATCTGCCAGGGTCGGCTACCACGGTTACATCAGAGGACCTTTTCTTTGTTCTCACTTTAGCCCCAGCCGGCTTGTACACTGAGATCTGCAGGGCAGGAGGGGGCACAGGGCTTGTGAACCAGCACAGGCCTAATGGGATCAAAGGTGCTGATAATGAACCAGTCCTACCACTATAGCAGATCGTGACACTCAGTACTACGTAGAATAATGCTGTATGGTACACGTGTGCATTCTTTAACACTTTGACCCTACAATGCTATAGAGGCTCATAGTTGTGTGTTGCCACTGATACTGGTATTCACTTGTTGAGCAAGTTACACTTGTAAGCAGTTGAGAAAGACCTTCGTGTAGAAACTTCCTCTTCTTTCTTAAGTATTTATCAACAGCTGTGTATTGCTCAACAAGTGAACTTCCAGTATTGATGGTAACAACAGCCAGGAGAAGGTGCCTCCACTCACATCCATGCCGTTTGCAGACACAAGGAGGATCTCCCCTACTGCTCTGGATGCCAAGTGGCTTCTTTCATCTTGTGAGGGATCCTGTGTGCGGTGTTTATTGAGTGGGAACTCCAAACACACCTCCCCTCCCTTGAGAATACTGACCTGCAAAAACACAGAAAATAGAGTGCGTATGTGTGTTGTGTGTGTGCATGGTGTGTTGTGTGTGTGTCGTGTGTGGTGTGTGGTGTGTGTGAAGAGTAAACTTACAACTGCACTCCGAGACCCCGGCTGCCGAATTGCATTCAATCGGCATGCATTCAGTGGTGGAGTGATATCCTTCAGGGACATAGCACCTCTCTCTTGCCCATGCCAGGACTTTGTCTCTCTACTCTTCTCTCCTTCCTCCTTCCTCCCCAAACCTTCCCTCGTCTCAGGCACAGACGAGTGTCTGTTCAAACTCGGAGCAGAGAAAGACCTCTCCGGGCAGATTTCTCCTCCCCTGCTGATGTGAGAGGAGGTTGTCAGGTGGACAGCCCTGCCGTCAACTCCGGGAGTGGACAGGGCTCTGCTTGTGTCACTGCCTGTGACAGTGACGGTAGGATTGTGTGTGACAGTGATGATGGACAGAGACCCAGAGCTGTTGGCTCTGCGCACTGTGCCAAAAGGGACAGGTGCTGTGTGACCGACTGATGCAGCTGAGCAGTTGGACACCTGGAAGCCAAAGGAAGAAGAGAGAAAGGTAGGAATCTTAACACAACATCCAAGTGACTAATGTACTTCAACGACAGCAAACTGTGTATGAGCATACATACATCATGTACGTACAGTGTATGAGGACGCATAGACAATCCTATTGCCACCAATGTACGTACTGTGATGGTGCTCACCTCTTCGCTGATGTAAGTCTGGAGAGAGGCCGAAGCAGACCCATGTCTCCGATGGTTTGCACCATAGAAAGAGTGGGTGTGGCTGGTTGACGACGGCGGAGGTGGTGAGGGAACTCTGCCCCCGGGGTAGGCTGGAGGAGGGCCAGTGCTTGTGGAAGATAGCAGAGGTGAAGAGGACACGTCATGCAAGGCCTTTGGCCTCATGGTAGCTCGCAGGGGCCCTCTTGTCTGCTGTTGTAGAGCGGAGTGACTCAGCTGTGCACTCACAAGCGTGCTGTTGCCACTGTCGAGGGAAGCCACGGAGACCAGACCCTGCAGGGAGCAGTCCGAAACAAACAGTGATCACATCATCAAACATGGCAGCTGTCTAGAAGCATCTACTGGTGTAAAGACGGGCATCAATTTTGGGTGCTCAGTCATTCCTCTGCAAACGATGTGTTTGGTTACATCTATCACGCAATGGTAGCCCCATCGTGAGCAGACAACTCTCAAGAGGAAAGCAAGCGCAGGATGCTCAGCCCGAGTGTCCCTGTCCCTCCCACAGGAGCTATGTACATGCAGCAGCTGACCAAGACCTGCATCTTGAAACCCTCATCGACGCTACGTAATTTAGTCTGAAGATATGTATAATTACCCGTTGAGTGTTCCCAAAACAGGTACATATGTAGCCGTCCATCACAGATGGGCGTGAGCGAGCAGTGAATGTACACAACAAGGTGGACCTTACATTGTTGCCGCCCGTGAGGGACATGTAGCTGGTCATTGTAGCGCCCCTGGTGAAGGGGTGATTGAGGATGTCTTGCAGCTTGAGACGATGCTTTGGGTTCTGGAGCAGGTGAACGAGGAAGTACACAATCACTGCAAACATACACACACACACTTGCGTGTGTGTACAGCAAACTATCATAAGTTGAATTACACACATGAATGAATAAATTAACTTGTGCATACAAAAGAGGGGAATTCCCCACACTGGGTAAGGCCAGGGGGTTCCCCTCACCTTTTGAAGCAGCCTGCCAATCAGGTCCTGAGCCTCAAGGGACACCCCCTGAGGCATCTGGTACTCTCCCTTCACTACTCTGCTCAAGGTACCCCGCACACCCTCGCCATCCATCTATACACACAGAAACACACACAGTGTTTGAGCCAACCAGTAAAGTACGTACATGAATAGAAGTGGATCTGCACTTAGTACTCCTCACATCAAAGGGCGGTCTTCCGGTGAATAATGTGTACAGCATGCACCCGAGGGACCACACGTCTGACTCCAGACCGTGGGGGCCACGGCTGGCTACCTCCCTGCACAGGCAAGAGTGGCAGAGGGAGCATCTGTGCTGAGCCGGAGAGGGGGGCACGGTGATGTAGGTGCATAAGCTGACTCAAATAAAATGCTTATGGTGCAATAAAGTGAGTACAGTGGTCACTTACAGTGCTGGCACCGTTAGCTTACGACCATATCAAGCGAGTAACAATTAGTTTACGGCGCTAGAAGTGAGTACTAATGAGCTTACGGTGCAATGAAGTTGGGGGTGCCGCACATGGTGTAATGCTTCTCGTCGGCAATCTGTAATTGTGTAGCTAGTCCAAAATCTGAAATTTTCTGCAAAAGAGAAGCCCGCCAGTCACAGAGCACCACAACACGCTGACTGCCAACACACAGAGGTGGCCACTTACTGCATCAAGTGTGCTTGTGAGCAACAAGTTGGCGAGCGTGAGGTCCCTGTGGAGAATGTTGTGTGAGTGGAGGTATATGAGGCCCTGGACTGCTTGTCGGAAAAGACGCCTCACTTCTTCTTCACTTAACTTTCTTCCACTTGTCCTGAGGTACCGACACAGTTCCCCGTTGTCACACAACTCAAGGACAAGGTAGACATAGTGAGCATCCTCAAAATAGTTATACATCTGTGAACAGCGACCGAATGACACAAGAGGAGAAGCACCCATGCCCCATAACACAACAGCAGAACCTAGTCAACTAGTAGTACCAGTAAACTCATCATTAGAGATTCGCATCTGAATGCACTTTGCCACACAAGTAGTTACTTCACCTAGTAGTCCTAACTTTGGCTGAGACCCTATGCTATAATATACTAAACTTGGCATCGTGCAAAGTACGTACCTCTAGTATGGAAGGGTGCTTCAATCGGCTGTGGATCTCCACCTCCTTCCTCACTCGCTCAATCATGTTAGATGCCTGCATCAACTTCTTGTCAATCTGGGAGCAAACGCACACGTGACGTGCACAGTTCGGTATCACACAGTACAGCACAATAGCAATCTACCCAGGCAAGTTTAACTGAAGAGGCTGAATTTACTACTGGAAGACATTCAACCTCACTAGAGCCGCAGTATGCGCCTCTTACCATTTTGATTGCCACCTGCAAACCCGTGGACTTGCACTGAGCTCGATACACACACGCGAAACCGCCCTTGCCAATTAGGTTCAAAACCGCGTACTCCTGCATCAACAAAAAGCAGCCACAATGACGCCAGGTGGGCTTAGCTCTATACTAAAGCTAGAACCCGCCGAGCCGTCGGACAGTGGGCTGCTTCAAAGCACACTTACTTCGATGGAATTTCCAAAGTTTGACGACATTTTTCTTCCCATGAGGCTTCTACTCAGCGTGTAGTGGAGTAACCAGGACTCATCTTCTTGTAAACGTTCAAAAGGATTTAAATTAATCCAAAACTAGTTACAAACGTCGAAGGACAGCACTCTGGCAGCTGCATCGCGTCGTCCGGCGCCAAAATTCAAATCGACCCACAATGCCATATTTGGCAGTCATGAATTCAATTAGGAATTCCCCCCGCAGAGCAGACCACGTGTTTGAGGCGCCGCACCGCGAAACTTCTGGACTTCTCTCGTGTATTCCCGAGCGAACGCACGAGGTAGGGTACGATGATTCATATATAGTCGTCAACTGTCAGCGTATGTAACGCATGAGTCAGGCGCATCTCTGACTGTCTTCCCTCTCTCCCTAGTGCTGTTCTCAAACCTGACCGTCACCATGTCCGTTGTGGGCATAGATTTCGGCAACCAGAGCTGCTACGTGGCCATAGCGCGCCAGGGAGGCATAGAGACGGTCAACAACGACTACAGCGATAGGGCAACCCCGTGAGACTGTGTGCCAGTGCAGTAGACGGCGAGATTACTGTGTGTCTAATCTGTAAACTTGTCAAGCCCTGTAACGTGGCACAAGGGCAGTCAACAAGGACTTTCAGCCGTTTCTGCTGCTGCTGAAAGCTTACACAGCCGAAGCAACCTTGTTTGCTGTGTTTGTGCTTCGTTAATTGCTCAATTAGTTCCGCTATTGTATTCAAGCCAAGTAGCTTTGAGTGTATCTAGATCATTAACCGCTATACTGTGCTGCATGCAGCTGCGATGGTAAGGGCAGTGGACTGCCGCCATTATGGCCATCTGGTGCTACAGCCAAAATAGCTAGACGAATAAATGAATTATATGTACTGTTCAGCCTTGGATTGTACCGATATCAGATACTGTCATCCTCATGCGCGTGTGCTATCTAATGCAGCAGATTTTCTATTGCACTTATCTCATGCAAATTATGCCACTTCCGTATTCATACTCACTCATGCATTTCACTCAAAGAGTACAATCGAGCAGGGTCACAGAAGCCATGGTTAACAAGCTGTACTGCCCAGATAGGTAGTAGTATCGGGTGGCATGATACAATAGTTCTATAGATTCATTAGGTGTCTGATTGAAGCTGATTTGTGTATGTACAAGAGCAATGGTTTAAATCCAGGTGGTGGGCACTCTTAACATTACATAGCTACTCTTCTTATGTGGCCTTTACTCCTAGTGTGTTTACCTGCACCATAGCCTCATCTGCGGTTGTCTTGCCTGGTCTGACTTCTCACGTTTGAACAATGGGTGTGTTCACTCTTGCAAAATGTAAGGATGATATGTTCTCACTTTTGACTCTGCCAGGTCTTTGGTGAGCTTTGGAGCGAAGCAGCGAGTCCTTGGAGCAGCAGCAAAGAACCAGGTAGGACCACTTCACACTGGTGTGTGTGTGTGTGTGTGTGTGCGTGTGTGTGCACTGCACGCCATCAGTGTGTTGTGTGACCACAAAGTGGACTTCAACATTAGATCATCTGTGAAAGCCAAACGTCCTATTCAATTCATCTATTGCCCCCTGCTACATTCACTCACTCAATTGAAGCCCCCTTAGCGACTACCCCAACATGTAACAATGCTTGTCTATACCAGTGCACTGTAGATACAGCTGAAGAGGGTCTGTGTATCAAAACACATTGTACGCATGACTGAAGTTGAAACCGTGATGTGTTACATGTATGGCCTTGTACTTTCTGTGTGGTGTGTACTGTATCTTGTCTGTGTCACCCTCCTGTGCGTTGCAGGTTGTGACAAATGCACGCAACACGTTGGCGCTGTTTAAGAATTTGTTGGGGCGGACATTTTCTGACCCCTATGTGCAAGCATTGAGGCCGAGGCTGAGCTATGAGGTTGTGCAGCGGGAGGGAGACAAGATTGGCATCAAGGTACATTGGGAGCGAGGGCTGTGGCTGCTTGAAGCAAGCATAGTAAGGTGATGTTGGGTTGCTTCCAACTGAGTGTGTCGAGTCAAACTTCCTTCCTCAGTGATTGTGGTACGATTATGCTTTGGGTTGAGTGTGGTTCTCCCTGCTACGGGCAGAGCCACCGTCCAACGGTCAACTCTATGGTTGAAACAATGTGCACACAGTGTCTGCATGTGTGTACATGTGCACACATCACACAGCACATGCACACAACGTTGCCCCTGCACCTACAAGTCACTCTGTACTCCTACCCTTGTCCCCAAACTCCTCCTGTCAGGTGAACTACCTTGGAGAAGAACGAGTCTTCTCTCCGGAGCAGGTGACGGCCATGTTGCTCACGCAGCTGAAGAAGACCACAGAGGATGCCATAGGGTCAAAGGTCACTGACGTGGTGGTGTCGGTGCCGTCATATTTCACGGACCCTCAGCGGAGAGCGCTTCTGGATGCCGTGGAGCTGGCTGGGTTGAAGTGCCTCAGACTGATGAATGACACAACAGCCAGTGAGCACAGACAGACACACACACACTCTCCCGTAGGCAGAGATGATCACATTTAGGTTCAGTATACGTCATTTCATGTACTGTGCTGGCTCCTTTCTTGCGGGGTTAATGTATCACAAATGGTGTTCATCTATCGCTGGACATCACTAGCCAGTAATTTGGAATGGAACCAAACGTTTCAGTGGTCTACGTCAGTGGCAATACAGAGCAGAGGAGATGCTCACTCAAATACAACACTAGGGGAGGTGAAATGGCGAGAAAGCAATGGGTGTGGACAGCTATGCTAGCATTCATGCCCATTGGTTGACGATTGACTTCCCCTCTTCAGGTGCACTTGCTTATGGAATCTACAAGCAGGACCTACCTGCCGAGGGGGAACCCCCTCGCCACGTGGTGTTTGTGGACCTGGGCTACACCAGTCTCCAGGTGGCCTTGTGCGCCTTCAACAAGGGGAAGGTCGAGGTGAAAGCCAAGGCCTTTGACCCCTGTCTTGGTGGGGTTGACTTTGACTGGCGTCTCATGGAGCATTTTGCTGAGGAGTTCAAGGTACAGTGACGTGGAGTGGGCCAAGCGTAGTTGTGCAGCAGGTGTGAGTGGCTGTAGCTGAGATGCAGAATGTTGACGCATTACAAACTGCAGTTGGCAGTGAAGTGGGGGAGGTAAGGGGTTCTTCTATACCAGCTAGAAAACGGGCTGAAATGTTTGCAGTTGACAGCTTTACATGAATAAGTGAAAACTGTGGCTTAAAGGACTGATTGGATTGTTGACAACTTTGTGCATGAGCCAGTTATTAGTTGAATGTGAAGGATAGGATTCCTTCACAACTGGGCGCAGTAGATGTAGTTTGACGGTGAGGGAAGTTAACCTGACTCCTCCGCCTTCCTCTCCTGTGTGGCTAGGGGAAGTACAAAGTGGACTGCCACTCATCCGTGCGGCCGAGGCTGCGCCTGTTAGCTGAGTGTGAGAAGCTGAAGAAGTTGATGAGTGCCAATGCGACAGTCATTCCACTGAACATCGAGTGCTTTATGGACGACAAGGATGTGACGGGGAAACTGCAGAGGTGGGTCTGTGGGGGATGCTTTCTAGGCGAGGTATATAGGGTGGTGGAGAACGAGTAGAACAAACCAACTGATTTCTCCTCTGACACCACCCAGAGTGTTGCAGTAGTCTCCTTGAACCTTAACCCCCGATTGTTCACTGTACTCAGGTCTGACTTTGAGTCCATGTCTTCCGACCTCCTTGCGAGGGTGAAGGCACCCCTTCAGGCTGTCCTGGACCAGGCTGGACTGAAGAGGGAGGACATATACAGTGTCGAGATCATCGGAGGCAACACACGGATGCCGGCCATCAAGGATATCATTGCTGAGGTGTACGGGAAGTTTGTGAGTACGACCCTTAATCAGGATGAGGCCGTGGCGAGGGGGTGTGCCCTGCAGTCAGCCATTTTGTCCCCTACCTTTCGAGTTCGAGACTTCAATGTGTCTGATCGTCAGCCGTACGGCATCAAGCTGACGTGGGTGAGAGAGGACAGCGACGAGACTGGGTGAGTGACTGGTGAAGGGGAACCTGCAGTGACAGTGGCACACTTTCAGTGGCTGCACTGCAGTCCCCCTACCTTGGTTGATTTGGCTGTGTTCATGAAGCCTGTAAGTTAGACCCTCCTTGTAGCACCCATATCATATTTGTGTAGCTAGGACTAAAGTCTGCTGAAGAAGAATCGAGCTTTAGTGCTACTTCCGATGACTGTTTCACTGAGCACTACTGCTGGGGTCTTTCTGTTACTGGTAGGGATGACATTTATCTTAGTACATACTTTTGCATGCATATATTTATAGCAAAATGGCAGCTATGAAGAAAATTTATGCTTTCGTAATCACAAATTTGCATCTTCTGCAAATTGTGTGAGCATACCTACAGGTAGTGTGTAGGTGTTGACTGTGTTTTAAAATGCTTCTTTCCTTCCTCCATCCTACCTTGGTGTGCAGGGACATGGTCCTCTTTCAGCCAAACAGTAACATCAATGCGTCCAAAGTGCTGGCCATGTATCGAAAGGAGCCCTTCACCATTCAAGCCTTGTACGCCAACCCAGACTGCACCCCCACTGGACGCGCTGAGATAGGTTCGTTGTCAACTCTCTCAGGTGCTCTGCTGTTAGAGCTGGTCTGCAATTATGTAGGGAAGAGATTGGTAGGGTGTGGTTAGGGTGAGGTGTAGTGAGTGAGTTTCGACGGATGTGGTGTGGATAGAATGAGGCGAGGTGAGGTGAGGTGTGGATGTGTGTTGCTCCATGTCACAGGTCAGTTCACTGTGACGGATGTAGTACCAACGGCCACTGGAGACCCCTCCAAGCTGAAGGTGAAGGCTCGACTGAACATTCATGGTGTCTTCAGCATTGTCACTGCTACCCTATACGAGAAGCTGCCAGAGCCAGTCGAAACAGAGGGCAACGGACAGGAGAAGGAAGCGGAGGGAATGGAGGACCAGACCGGTGGGAAGGGTCCCGAGAAGAAGGATCAGCCGACGGGTGCTGAAGCCAAAGGTGACGATGCTTCTCAAAAGGAGGAGGCACAGGTGGATGGGGAGACCTCAATGGAGGCTGACGGGAAGCAAGAAGCAGGGGCTCCTAAGGAGGACAGAGGCGAGAGCGGTCCCCAGCAGGAGGGGAATGCAGCGGGAGGAGAGGAGACACAGTCCTCGCAGGACCCGTCGGCGAAGAACGGGGGAGACAACTCCGGGGACAAGAGCACAGTGGCTAAGAAGAGGAAGAAGACTGTGAAAGCAATTGATCTTGCCGTCACTGCTTGCACTGCCTCAGCTAGTAGGGAGGAGCTGGACTGTGCACGAGAGGAGGAGGTGTGTGTTGAGCGTGCTGTTCTCTGCCTACGTACACTACCACCCGTTTACACCCCTTCGCCAATCCACTCATCTTCCACATCTCTTGCATACATTATCACCCCCACCTTTCTTCAGCATCCCTCCCACTCTCCTCCCCACCCCTCTCCCCCTCTCTTCGTAACAGTACAAAATGCAGGCCAATGATCGTCTGGAGGCCAACAAAGCTATTGTGAGGAATGCAGTGGAGGAGTATGTCTATGACATGAGGAACAGGTTGTGTGAAGAGCTGTTGGAGTTTATCTCTGAGGAGGTGAGAGCTGGCCTTGGTGGTGGGTTCACAAGGTGGCTTTTATTCACTGGAACAAAGGCAGTTGGATGCCGAGTATGGTATAGTATAGTATGGTATAGTATGGTATAGTATGGTATAATATATAATATAGTTTAGTACAGTACAGTACAGTACAGTACAGTACAGTACAGTACAGTACAGTACAGTATAGTACAAGCGAGAGGGAAGTGGTTTCATGAGAGCAGTTAATGTCTGTTTGCTCTCTGCTACGTATCATGGTATAAGGGCCCCTTAGTGCCATTGCCCGCCCTACAGTAGTATATTGTGTGCCAGTGCTCTGTACTTCATGTCCTGTTGCCTCTCTGACAGGATAAGGAGCCATTTGTGAAGCTTCTGGATGACACTGAGGACTGGTTGTACGGGGAAGGAGAGGACGAGACCAAGACAGTCTACCAAGAGCGATTGGCAGAGATGAAGGTGCGTCTAGGGGTGGGGTGGGGCTGGGGAGAGTGAGTAGCAAGGAAAGGAGGAACAAGACTGATGTGAGTGTTGACAATCCTGATGGAGATGTGTGGCTGAAATTTGTCTCCACACTGTGTATGTATTGTCTTCCCTGACCTTCAGAAACACGGGGACCCTGTTGTTGAGCGCTACAGGCAGGATATGGGGAGGCAACCGGCGTTTGATGCACTGGGCCAAGCAGTAGTTCACTACGAGAAGATATTGGAACTGTACCAACAAGGGGTGAGTACATTTATGAGGTGTCTGTTACTTCTTGATTACTTGTTGCATTGTGATGACTTTGGTTGGGTGTGTTACTCCCTGTTGGTGGGCAGAGCCAGTAATGGTAGAACCCACTGCCCGACAGCCAACCGGGTGGGTGAGCCAACGTCATACCAACCACCATCTGAATGCAGCATGTTCTGTATTGCATCAGTGAGAGACTGTGAACACATGGGCGGATGTGACCCATGCAGCATCTCGGCTCATGTGTTTCCACGTCTGCTCTTCTCATTGTTTATTGATGGATTGAGCGGATGTTTTATCTTCATACCCATGAACACACACACACACACACACACACACACACACACACAC
>MKWU01007232.1_pt1 | contig 10766 bp, 10 predicted proteins | sample 809101 | NCBI WGS metagenome assembly MKWU01 (sample SAMN05860141, study PRJNA318959) | sponge metagenome | host: Aplysina aerophoba | place: Slovenia: Piran, Adriatic Sea, Gulf of Piran | collected 2013-05-07
CTGGACGGGGACACCTTCCGCACTTTCCTGCTGCTGCTCTACGGAGCGGGCCTGCGACGCAGCGAGGCGCTGCAGTTGTCGACCAATGATGTGGATGTGAGCGATGCCGTGCTGACCGTGCGAAACACGAAGTTTTTCAAGAATCGTCTCGTGCCCGTCACGCCCCGGCTCGCCGATGCGTTGCGGGCCTATGCTGCCCTGCGTGTGGAACGGCCCCTGCCTGCCGGGACTGCCTCGACCTTCCTGGCGTACCGGGACGGCACCCCGGTCTGCCCGGGAACCGCCCACGACGCGTTCTCCCGGTTGCTCGCGACGGCCGGAATTGGTCAACGCGATGACGGACGGCGTGCTCCCTGCCTGCACTCGCTGCGGCACAGCGCGGCTGTCCATCGGGTCACGGCCTGGTATCGCGAGGGGGCCGACGTCCAGCGCCTGCTGCCAGCGCTGTCGACCTGGCTCGGCCATGCCAATCTCGAAGGCACGAAAGTCTATTTGTCGATGACGCCGGAACTCCTGCAGCAGGCCTCGGTGCGCTTCGACGACTATGTAAATGGAGCAAGCCATGAGTGATGCCCGCACACTCGGTCCCTGGCTGCGGCGCTTCCTGGCCGACTACATCGTCACCGAGCGCCGCCTCGCCCGCAATACGCAGACCAGCTACCGTGACAGCTTCGCCCTGTTGCTGGCATTCCTGAGTCGGCAGGCCCGCAAGCCAGCGGATCGGCTGGCGGTGGAAGATGTGACGGCGGCCCGCGTGCTGGAGTTCCTCGCCCATCTGGAGCACGAGCGCGGCTGTGCGGTGCAGACCCGCAATCAGCGTCTGGCGGCGATCCGAGCGTTCGCGCGCTTCGTTGCGAGCCGCGATCCGGCCCGTCTGGCATGGGCGGCGCAGATCCGTGCCATCGCCACCAAGAAGGCCGCTCCGCGGCCGATTGCATGGATGAGCAAGGACGAGATGAACGCCCTGCTGGCGGTTCCGGACGGCCGGACATGGCGGGGGCGGGTCGAGCACGCCCTGCTGCTCTTTCTCTACAACAGCGGGGCACGGGTCTCGGAAGCGGTCGCGCTGCAGGTCGGCGATCTGGAAATGGGCCGGGGTCCGCACAGCCACGCGCTGGCCACCCTGCGCGGCAAGGGCGGCAAGACCCGGCAGTGCCCGCTCTGGCCGCGCACCGAAGCAGCCTTGGCCCCGCTGGTGCAGGGACGGGCGGACGAGCAAGAGGTTTTCCTCAGCCGTCACCGCCGCCCCTACACCCGCTTCGGAGTCTATCGGCTGGTGGAGCGTTGCGCGACGGAGGTGCCGGCGCTGCAAGGCCGCAAGATCACGCCGCATGTGGTGCGCCACACGAGCGCTTGCCATCTGTTGCAGGCCGGGGTGGATCTGAACACCATTCGCGCTTGGCTGGGGCATGTCAGCCTGGACACGACGAACATCTACGCGGAGATCGATCTTGAGACCAAGGCCCGGGCGATGGAGCTATGCGATGTGGCGGAGGACCAGGGCGAACGGCCGTGGAAAGAGGGCGAGGGAGTGATGGCCTTCCTGAAGACCCTCTGAGCGCAGAATATTATGTTGCGTCAAATGCGGTCATCCAGTTGCAGGGAACATACTTCCTCATTGTCCGCAACATCTCTCGATACGCAACATATGCCGGGCATAGGTGGGGACCGTACAGGTGATCAGTTGGCCCGGGTGTTTCTGCACCATCTCGGTGACGGTGTGCTGGAGCTGTTCCCCGGTCCCGCCGGTCAGGTTGACCAGTGTCTGGAGATTGAGCTCGTCCATCCATTGGCTGATCTGGTCCAACCGCTCGGCGGCGGTTCCTTGCAGCGCATCGTCCGGACCCGGCGTTCGCCGGAACACCGACGAGACATGGGTGTGCATGTCGATTGCCGGATAGCGCGCGGATGAGACCGCATTCTCGTCGACCACGAGCATGCTCTTTGGCTGGTAGTCGGCGAGGGCCAGCTGGGCGGCGGGCGCGGTTTCTTCGCCGGCCCCCGGTTGCGGTTGCGAGCAGGCCGATGAGAGTGCGCCTGCCGCGGCTCCTGCGCGAAGGAATGCACGACGAGATTGGGACATGAGGGTTGCCTCCTGATCTGTTTGGGTGCCTCTAGGGCGGCGGGGGAGCGCCGTTCGCATGGTCTCGGCGATCGAACGTTGCACGGCGCCGACTGCGGTGCCCCAGGGACTGGGGTAACCGAGTGGGCTACCGGGTCCCATCGGATAACCGGTTCCTAAGCGCCCTCAGGAGGTCTCGTTTGGGGGAAGATTGTACACCCAGATCCCAGAGACGCGACACCAGCTTGGTCTTTCTGTCAGCCCTGATCCGAGGAAAAGACCAGGTCTGGCTGTGGGGTGAGTCAGATTGCCCCGAACCGGCAACGGTCCTGGATTGGAGTTGCCAAGGGGCTCACGTATCGGACGAACTCTGGGGCCACGTCCGACCCGGAAGGAGCGATCCAGGTATCGGGTACAAGTCGTTCCGCGTTCGCAACGGATGCCAGCGAGGTCTGGAACGTCTCGTAGCGGTACGGGTCAGACGAGACGCGTCGCAGCGCAACCATCACACCGGCGGATCCAGCAACTGCGGCCTCGACGGCAGCCCTTCCGCACCTGTAGGACTCCTCAGCGTCGATGGCTGAAACCGCGAACGAGCACGACCGGCCCAGCAGGCCCGGCTTTTCGGATCGCGCTCGCAGGCCCGTCATGACGGAAATCCCCTGTGCCAGTACGTGGCCGAGGTTTTGCGCCAACTCGTGCTGGGCGCTCCCGGCCCGGTCGAGCGCTGCACCGAACGGCATTCCTTCCGGGTCGCGCAGGCCCTCACAGGTTACGACGACGGCTCGACCCAGCCGCTCGACTCGGCTTGTCACATCCTGGCAGATCGTCTCCATCGTTGGCGGGCGCTCGGGAAGATAGATGAGGTGGGGGGCGTCGTCTGGGTCCTGCCGTGCCAACGCTGTTGCTCCGGCCACCCATCCTGCATTGCGTCCGATCGTCTCGACGACGGTCACGGGGGAGCGCAGGGCTCGGTTGTCCTCTCCGATGTCGCGTGTGGCCAAGGCATAGAACCTTGCAGCTGATCCGAACCCGGGTGAGTGATCGGTGACCATCAGGTCGTTATCGACGGTCTTGGGAACACCGATGACACGCAGGTCGGGAAATTCTCGTTCGGCGAGTTGAGCCAGCATCCTGGCGGTTCCCATCGAGCCGTTGCCCCCTGTGTAGAAGAGGCAGTCAACGCGCTTTCGGCGAAGTTCGACAAGCAATTTTTCGGCTGCGGCTTCGCTGAGTCTCATCCGGCTAGACCCGATCGCGGAACCGGGAGCGGTGCGCAGGGCCCGGACCCTCTCTGCGTCCGCGCCCGACAAGTCGATCCAATCGCCAGCGACCATGCCCTCAACCCCGAAGCGTGCTCCGAACAAGGAACTCTTCCCCGGGGTATCGGTCCACGCTTCGATGATTCCGGCGAGGCTAGCGTTCAGGACTGCGGTCGGGCCCCCGCTATGGACGACCAGTGCTCGTGATTCGCCTGGCATATGTTGAGAGATCAACCCGCAAGGAACGGGATTCAAGAACCGCCACTTGGTACCGGCATTAGTCCCCCCTGCAGTCCCTGGCCTGCTCTTGAATTCCGCACGGTAACACGGCGGTCCCGCCCACACGGGTCAGATTCTCAGGTGCGGGAGCAAGGCGTACGCTGCGCAGCGGCCGGTCCAACACGTCTCGATTGATTCGGGGCTCGCTTGAAAACGGAACTCATTGCGCACCATATGCCCCGATTGCAGCCAGAACGGATTGCCTGTCGCGTTCGCGGAATGGACTGGATCACTGTTTCCCCTTTGCTACACTTCGGCCTTCAATTCCGATCCGTGCTTGGGGCCTCTCGTATTCCACTGTGATCGAGGAGCGAAGGCAAGAGTGTGACGTCGACCGCACAGAATCGCCTATTCGACACCTTGAGTCATGACCCCCGCCAGCAAGGTTGGCGTCATACGCTCACCGAGATCTTCCAGCAACCCGAGCTTTGGCGGCAGACTGCCGAGTTCTCCGCGTCGCTCGCCGGACGGCGCCTTGAGCAGATCCGGCGGAATGAGTGCGTAGCGTTGACCGGGTCGGGAAGCTCGCACTATGTTGGCGAATGCATTGCCCCAGCGATCCAGCGCGGTACTGGCCGCTCCGCCCAGGCCTTTGGGAGCGGGGAGTTGCTGCTTGCCAGAGGAGAGTTGCTGCCCCTCCAGCGCCCGCTGATGCTCGTCTCGTTTGCGCGATCCGGGAGCAGCCCGGAAAGCACCGCCCTCATCGCATCCTGCCTTGAGCAGGAGCCCTCCATCGAACACCTTGTCGTGACCTGCAACCCAAGCGGCATGGTGGCGCGGCAGTGGGGGGCCGGAGTCGAGCAGCGCGTCACTGTCGATGTTCTCGATCCAAGAACGTGCGACAAGAGTCTCGTCATGACGAGCAGCTTCACCAACCTGGCGCTGGCGGGGATGGCCCTGGGCTACGCGCAGTCCCCGATGACCTACCTTCAACATGCTGAGACGTTGGTTGGCGTCGGGCTGGATCTGTTGGAAGGCTGGCTGGACCGTCTTGAATCGATTGCCCGGAGGCCGTTTGCCCGCATGATTGCGCTGGGAAGCGGAGGGCAGTTCGGGACGGCTCGGGAATCTGCCTTGAAGATGCTGGAGATGACCGACGGCCGTGTATCCACGCAGGCAGAATCCTGGCTTGGCTTCAGGCACGGGCCGATGTGCGCATTGCGGCAGGACTGTCTTCTATTGCTGTTGGTTTCCGGCGAACCGGCGAAGCGTGCGTACCAGCTCGACGTGCTGCGGGAAATCCGGGACAAGGGCCTCGGGGGGATGGTTGTGGCGGTCGGGCGGGAGATTCCTCGCGAGCTGTTGTCGGACGGGGACTTGCTGGTGGATCCGCCGGGCTTGGCGGGAATACCCGACGAGTGGGCAGCGATCGGGGGCACCGTAGTGGGGCAACTCCTGGGGTTCTTCCGATGCCTGCAAGAGGGCCTTCAGCCGGACCAGCCCTCGGGAAGCGGTGCAATCAGCAGGGTCGTTCCCGAATTCCGGCTCCACCAGGCCTGACGCATGAGGGTGTTGGTTGCAGGGGAGCTGAATCCCGACCTTGTCCTCGCCTCCCTAACTGCCGCCCCGGAGCCGGGACGCGAGGTCGTGGCGCGCGATTTTGCCTTGAGGCTGGGAAGTTCCTCGGCGATCTGCGCTTCGGGCATGGCCAAGTTGGGCAACGACGTTGCGTTCCTGGGCACGGCGGGTGACGACGTATTCGGAAGGTTCTGCGTGGAACAGCTGGCTGCCGCCGGGGTTGACGTTGGCCTCGTGAGGACGGACCCCTCATTGCAAACGGGCCTGACTGTCTCGATCAGCGATCGGGACCGGGCCCTGGTTACCTACCCGGGTGCCATGGAAGGACTGCGCGCCGATGACGTCACTGAGGGCGTGCTGGCTCAATGCACTCATCTTCATGTTTCTGCCTACTTCCTGCAGCGAGGGCTGAGACCCGGCCTGCCCAGTCTCTTCCGCCGAGCCCGGGCGCTCGGACTGACGACCTCGTTCGATCCTGGCCACGATCCATACAACGAATGGGGTGACGGGATCCGAGACGTCTTCCGCCAGGCGAGTGTGCTGCTCCTCAACAAGGTCGAACTGGAACTGACTACCGGCACCGCGGACATTGAGCAGGGCCTGGGCCAGCTCACATCCGATTCCACGATTGCGGTCGTCAAGCTCGGTGCCTGCGGATCCGCTGCGCTGGGTGCAAGCGGTGTGGTCGAGCGGGTTCCGGCGATGAAAGTTGAGGTAGTTGACACGACTGGGGCAGGGGACTCCTTCAATGCAGGATTCCTGCACGCCTGGCTGCGCGGCTGGGGCCTCGCCAAGGCACTGCGCTGCGGAGTGGTGTGTGGGAGCCTCTCGACGCGTGGTCTGGGCGGGTGCGAAGCGCAGCCGGATGCGACAGAACTGCAGGAACTCCTCGTCCGATTCGAGACAACACCCCGATGAGATCGATGCACGGTTCCGTCCCGCCATGTGGCAGTGTGCTTCGAGATTCCGACAGATCCCGTGTTGGCACAGACCGTAGAGGCGCTGGCCGGGGATAGAATTAAGGCGTTTCCACCCAGGAAACCTCCAGGGGCTGCAACATGGCCGATCGCCTCCATCGACGTGACTTTCTCGGGATGTCGGGTGCCGCTCTGGCGGCTTCGCCCGCGGCTGCGCAATCAGCTGCGGGGCAGCGGCTCACGCGGCCCGTGGAGTTCCCGGATTTCACCCGCAGGCAGTGGATGGAGGGCTCGCCGATCCAGTTCGGCTGACCCCTGGCCGCTGCTGGCGGCTGACGTGGAACGAGCCAACGAACGGGTTGGAACCGAGAGGAGAAGCAGCCATGAACGAGCACATGGACCGACGGGGCTTCTTGAGAGCGCCCGCGAATCGTCGTTGCTGTTGCGGCCAAAGGACCGATGGGGTCGCCGCAAGGAAAAGCGCAATGGAACGCCAAGCCTTGGCGGTCCAGCCGGACGGCTCCGGACTGGCCAAACCGCCCTCGGAGACCGGCGGATGACTTGGCCCAAGACACCAAGCGCTGCAGCAATGAGAGCTCTGAGCGTAACGATTGTCCAAGGGGGTCGTTCCAATCGGAACCGGCAACGGCATGGCAAGTTCACCAGTGTCGAGTCAAGGGGGGGGACTTTGACCCATAAGCTGTAACTCGTCAATCACTTGCGAGAGACTTCGATCCAACGGATGGGCCTCCGTGAAGTGCCACGATTGCTATTGTCTCTGCGGTGGCGAAAGCGGCCGACATCTCCGGATCCGATTCCCCGCAACGCAGCGTCTGCGCCAGTCATACTGGGATTTGGATCGCCCAGCGAATTCGACCGCGGCAAGTCCGCCCCGGCGCGCAGGGGCGGCTGCTGGTGAATCCGGGCAGGCAGGTCGCAAGGAGTCTTGGAAGAGGTAACGCCAGACCGTCTGCAGAAATTAGCGCTTCGGGTGGATCAGGGCATGGGCTTTGCCCCTGTCCGCTACAATCCAATTGCCTTGGTCGGTAGTTCGGAGGGGGTGCGACGGCCTCCGCAATCCCGCCGGCTGGTTGTCCGTGCAACCGGTGCCGCCGGAACCATCACGAGCCGATCTCGCTCATCCGAGGCTTTGTAGGACAACGCGATGGATACTCAGAGACTGCAATTTAGGGGGAACAGTTCGGAATATTTCAGGGTCTGGATCGTCAATCTGCTCCTGTCCATCGTCACGCTAGGCATCTACTCCGCGTGGGGCAAGGTCCGCCGCAAGAAGTACTTCTACCGCAACACAACGCTCGATGGGCATAACTTCGACTTTCACGCGAATCCAGTCAAGATACTGAAGGGACGGTTGATCGTCGTACCTTTACTCGCGTTGTATCTCGGTTCGAACTATTTCTTGCCCGCGCGAGCCCAGTACGTGCTGCTAGTGTTGATCGCCTTGTCATTGCCCTGGGTCATTGTTCGGTCGCAAATCTTCAATCTCCGGAACACGTCCTATCGAAACCTTCGTTTCGACTTTGCGGGACGTTCAAAGGAAGCCTACAAGGTTCTGGGGTCGTACGGACTGCTGGCAGCTATTACCGTGGGCCTTGCGTACCCACTATTGGACTGCAAGCGGCGTGAATTCATAATTGGCAACACGGCCTTTGGCAAGGCGCGCTTTCGCTTCAGCGGCGCACCAGGTGAATTTTTCACGATCTACCTGAAAGCGCTCGGAATCTACATCTTGACCTTTGGCGCGGCATCCATCATGGCTGGCACGTTGGCTGTCGTTGCCGTGTTTTCTCGACAGGGATCGCAACCGGATCCGCAAGCAGCTGTGATCCTTCCGTTTGTCATTTCGGGAATCGTGATCTTCGTGGGCTACGTTCCCGCATTCGCCTACCTTCAGTCCCGCCTGACAAACTACACGCTCTCGAACGCGGCGATCGGAAACAACCGGTTGTCCTGTGAGTTGAGGGCAAGCGAGCTGACTTGGATCTACATGTCCAATCTGCTCTCGATTGTGATTTCGCTGGGGTTCCTGATTCCTTGGGCGACCGTTCGTGCTGCGCGCTATCAGATCGAGTGCACGAGGCTTGCAATTCCGGAATCCCTGGACGGTTTCATCGGAGATTCTGTGCATGCACAAGCTGCAACCGCAGAGGAGTTCGCTGACATGTTCGACTTCGATGTTGGGTTCTAACATGATTTGCGGCACCTATCTTGACGGCAAGACATCGGCCCACAAGACGGTCGAAGTTCACTTCGGACCAGAGACGATCCGAATCCTCGGGCTCGAAGAAACGCTCGAGGTCCCGCTTCGATCGGTGGACGTATCCGAAGCGCTCGGGGACACCCATCGAAGCATCCTGCTGGGGGACGGAGCCCGCATCGACGTTCCCAATTCTCCTGAACTCGATCGAATTGGGGGTCGTCACGGTGTGTTCTCCCTCGTCGACGCGCTGGAACGGCGCTGGGCATATTCTGCCTTGGCCGTCGTCTTCGTCATCGGCGTGTGTTGGGCCATTGTGACGATCAGCATCCCAATTGCCGCAAAGCACCTTGCCGCAGCCATCCCGGTCGAACTGGATGAGGCCATCGGTACGAACGGTCTCAAGCTCTTGGACCGATTCCACTTCGAACCGACAGGTCTAGCCGAGCAGGAGCAGACCGCGATTCTGGAGCGGTTTCGACCGATTGTTCAGTATGCGCAGAGCGATCATCAGTTTCGTCTTGAGTTCCGCTCCGGCAGGCGGGTTGGTGCAAACGCCTTTGCTCTCCCGTCCGGAATCATCGTCATCACGGATCAACTCGTCGAACTATCCGCCAATCACGAAGAACTCGACGGCGTGCTTGGTCACGAAGTCGGTCATATCGTAAACCGCCATTCCCTGCGACGGCTCTTGCAGTCATCGGCGACTGCAATGTTGCTGGCTACCTTCACTGGAGACCTGGCGTCCCTTTCTTCGCTAGCGGCCTCGATTCCGACCCTCCTTGTCCAGACAGGCTACTCCCGGGACTTCGAGCGTGAAGCGGATCGGTACGCTTACGAGTACCTGGAATTCGCGAATATCCCTGCGCGCCGATTTACGGACATTCTCCAGCGGCTTGAAGCCTCACACGGTGGAGGCGTAGAGGGCCCTCTGGGTTATCTCTCAACACACCCACCCTCTTCTGAGCGGGTTGAACACCGATCAAACTGACTCAATTCCGACTTGCTCTCGCTGTCGAAGCCCTGACCGGCCCCTATCTGATTGCTCCGGTCGCGATGTTCGTGCGCGGACCGTGCCTCGGAAAACCTGCTTGCCGACCGTTGAGTTCTCCCTACCCTCTGAGAGGGGTGCAGGGGTGTGCCCGTGCCCCTGTCACCCTCGTGGGCCCATCTCTAAACGACGGAAACAGGGCTCACTTCTAAACGACAACGACAGATCCAATCAGCACAATCGACCAGTGGCCGAACTGATTCCGTATCGACGGTGCGACCCCGAAAGAATCCGGGCCGCGGTCGAGCGATTGGCGGCGTTCCAGAAGAGCTACAGCTTGCATGGGCTGTCCGTCCGTGAACTGCCGATCAGCATCGACCCCGTTTCTCCAGACCGAGTCTGGGGCGCGGCATTGGAACTGGCCCACACCCGTGGAATCTCGCTATATGACGCCGTGTACCTCGAACTCGCACTTCGATTGCGGCTTCCGCTCGCGACACTGGACAGTGCACTTGCAGCCGCAGTTCGGAACGCGGATGTCGAAGCGCCCTGGACAGAGTAGGGTATCGTCCTTCGATACGTGCCGATCGTCGACCGGTCTGCGATGCCACTGTCAGCGACCAACAGCGGATCCGCATGCTATTTGGCCGCCGCGAAACCTGAATTGCCCGGTCTCCTCGTCACATTTCTGGATGGTGCGACTAGGTCGACGGCATTTTGTGAGCAGATTGCGGCTCGCCTGTAACGCCGTGTCGAGCGAGATCGGGGAGCCTGGGGACCTCCCCCGCAGGTTGGTTCAGCGACTCGGATGCCTTGATTGGCGGGAATTCCGTTCAGCTCTTGGGCAACCCGCTGGGCCAACGCACTTCGACCGGCGAAACTGTTTCCGCGGATCCGATCCCGAAATGGACGGACCCGTAGCTAGACGAGGCATAGCCGACATCGACGTCGTGGCCGGCCGCGGCCGCGGCCATACCTTTACCGACATGTCGAGCGACGCCCTATGATTCGGCGACATTTTCAAACGTACCGTTGCGGTGGTCGAGGTACAGTCGCATTCGCTTGGGCCTTGCCTTGTCAGTCAACTCCAGGCTCGGAGACCCTGCTCGAGCTTGTCGAGTCGGGACAGTCGCTGTCGTTACCTTCCTTGGATTCCTTGAGGTTTCCGACGGACTGCTCGCCGCGCAACGTCGCAAGTTGATCACACCCGCGGAGTGGCACCATGCGCTGGCTTGATTGTCCGCTCGAGATTCCTTGACTTGCCGTAAGGTTGACGATTGGGTCAAGCTTGGAGGCTCCCGGCCTGCTCTTGCCGGTCTGAGACGGGGCCCTGCCTGGAGTGGCGATGGCGTGGGCCCGTGCGATGGGGTTGCACGTGCGGGAGGAGAACGCGCCGGAGGGGGTGGCACGGCTGGAGTGGTTCCTGCTGACGAGCCTGGCGGTGCAGACGCGGCAGGACGCGGAGCGGATGCTGGAGTGGTACCGGCTGCGGTGGCGGATCGAGGACTGGCACCGGGTG
>MKWU01007233.1_pt1 | contig 10764 bp, 6 predicted proteins | sample 809101 | NCBI WGS metagenome assembly MKWU01 (sample SAMN05860141, study PRJNA318959) | sponge metagenome | host: Aplysina aerophoba | place: Slovenia: Piran, Adriatic Sea, Gulf of Piran | collected 2013-05-07
AATCCCACCAGTTGACCCTCCTGGCTCATTTGTCTATCAGTGGGAGGCCATGCTGGAACAGCTTTCGACAAAGCAGCTCGCCCCCAATATATCGCACTTGATCGTGGACGAAGGCCAGGACTTGCCCCAGGGCTTTTTTAATTATGGATTTCGCTATGTTTCGCAAATTTTAAGTGTGTTCGCGGACGAAAATCAGGCACTCAGCGATCAATTTTCAACGTTGAAACAGATTAAGCATGCCGCCAGTTTGGAAGATCCAATCATACTTCGTCATAATCATCGAAATACACCAGAAATAGCCCGATTGGCGGAGCATTTTCATGGTGGACAGCTACCTGTTGCAGATGTTCTTAGGTCACATGGAGACATACCTCGTCTTGTTAAGTCTACGGGAATCGATTCAACGGCAAAGATGATTTCAAATTTGTTCAAAACTCGCAGTGGTAATGTCGGCGTTATCGTGAACCAGAACCAAAGTGGTCAAGTATATTTTGATAAACTATGTTCATTACTCCCAAACGTGCGTGTGGATTTCTACTCAAACAACCTCAAGAATGAGGATCAAATCAAAATAGTAAATCCAGGAATCACGGTGATGAATCAGAAGTCGGTAAAAGGCCAGGAATTTGATACGGTATTTATACTGGAACTTGATCGTTTCATTCCCTGTGCAAGCGAGACGGCACGCCGCACGATGTACATGATGTGTGCACGTGCTAGAGATAATCTGTTTCTGGTGTACGGTCCTGGTGATTTATCGACCAAGGCCGCGGAGTGTCTACCTGGTCAGAACATCCTGGAGCAAACATGACTACCAACAAGCAAGGTGATCTGTTTTTTTCCGTCGCGGAAGCCCCTGCGGAACCGTACCATGTAGCTGTTACTCAGGATGCGGAAAATCGGTGGCTTGGATTGACCACGAATAATCGGCGTTTATTCGATGCTCTTCAGGACGGCTGGCTGCATCCGTTGGACCAGGATGTCGGATTGCTTACGGGGGTTGGAGCCTATGCATCAGAAAATATTGACCAGGGAGGAAATTTAATCTCGGTACGGTTGAAGCTCGATATTCAGAAACTGCCTGACCTGGATGTTTTATCCTTGCGTGGCAAGCAATGGGTGTCGTGCGAATTGAACGAAGTTGATCCGTCAGATGATGCGTTGTATTGGCTAGGTGTAATGCCAATATCAGCGATTTCTGAATTTGAAGTGACAACGGAGGAAGAGCGAACTCGTCTTACCAGTATGAGTCGGCAGTTTTCGAACATGGAACTGCCAGATGTTCCAATCACAGTGGCGCCTGATTCGCGAGAGGTTGACACTTGCATAGTTCCACCAGCTGAGCCAAAAGCAAAGTTTGTTATTCCATATGAAGTAGATGCAATTCGAGGTGCTATGAGTATGGCGATCTGGGCAGTACCCAGGATTGATCCATGGATGGATGTTCTCGTGGCGAGTTTATCTAATGATTTGGTGAAGTTAGTGAACGAAACTGCACAGGTTGAGGCGGATTGGTTGAGATTTTCACCTTGGGGTATATCGCCAGGAAGAACATCGACGAAGGGTACTCAAGATGGGTTATGGCAAGCAGCGATAGATACCTTCAAAGAGACAGAGTCGGCTGTAGATGCCCGTCCCCAGGAACTTGCTGAAAAGATTGCGAGTACTGCTGAATCTCGATACGAATGTTCGCAAGATGAAGTAGCCATGTGGCTCAGCACGACAAAGGACATTCTGCGAGCTGAGACTACCATTCAGCTTGATAATTGGCGTTCCTGCCCCGTCGGAATTGCAATCCAGTTGGTACTGGCTCGTCCAGAGCCCACTAAGTTCAGGACTTGGTGTAAAGATCTACCCAACTTGCCCCCGGGAGTATGGTGGTCTGCGGCAATTTTGTGTGGTCTAAACTGTGGATACAAGCGCTTAGACCTCCGATTTCGCGGACCTGCCTTTCAAAGAGAAGCCCTTGCCGCACATGCATTGTGTTTTAGTAATACAGAGGGTCAGCAAATCTCCTGGCCTTCTTTGTCCGGTGTTCCACGATGGCGAAGAGAAGCCGATGGTTTCACGTTTCTCTGGGGTGATAGAGATGTCGACAGAAAGCCTGACCAGGCTCGTGGTCAATGGTACTCTGCAAATTTCGAGGACAAGAAGATACGGTATCAGGCGGTAAAAGTAGCGGAAAACCTGGGGTGGCCGTGTCTGCAAAAGGACCTCAAACTTTCAAAGGGTAACTTTCCACTTTCCGGCACGGGTAAAGTAGCTGTACGGAATCGTAAACTTGACATCACGGGAGATGTAGAAATCCGATTACCCCAGGATGTAGTTATTGAAAATGTACTTGATGTGGAGGCGTTTCGTCATCAACTTCTAGTAGCTACCGGGCAGTTGCCGGAACCACCAAAAAATCAAGCACAAGATATTCTGCATGACACCAAAGGTATACCTGGTCTGGTGTATGTTTCAGACTTCCTGAGTGAAGAGGAGGAGAGGAAAATTCTCACCAGGATCAGTGAAAGTGACTGGAGCAGAGAACTCAAACGGCGAGTACAGCACTATGGTTGGCGATATGATTACAAGGCTCGTTGTGTAAACTCGAGTATGCATATAGGGCCACTGCCAGATTGGGCACAGGACATTGCACAACGGCTTGTTAGCAATGGTTACGTTCCACAGCTACCAGATCAGGTAATTGTCAACGAGTACGTTGGCAATCAAGGCATCAGTCGGCACGTTGATAGCGAGTCGAGTTTCGAGGATGGTATCGCGATGATTAGTTTGTGTGAATCGTGGGAGATGGTTTTCCGTGAGCTGCACGGCAAGCGTAAGGAAATTTGTCGTCTGGAGCAGCGAAGCGCTACAATCATGTCGGGAGACGCACGCTATAAGTGGAGCCACGAAATACCGGCAAGAAAGAATGAGCCAGGTATGTCTAAAGGGACGAAGCCAGGCAGGGTTAAACGTGGACGCCGTGTTTCTCTCACTTTTCGCCGAGTAATACAGGACTGATTTGGTTCAAGGCACAGGCATTGCCTGACAGAAACCTTGTAAACAGCCACACCTGCCAGAATGGCACAGTAAGAATTCTGAGCCTCCAAGTAACAAATCCCAACTTCTGCATCCAACGACATTCACCAACCCGCCTGGCAGTTCTGGTACCATAAAATCCCCATTGACCTGGAGAACAAACCCCAATGCCGCATCCGGTTGGCAAAAAGTGCCTTTGCATTCTGGGTATGCACCGCAGCGGAACGAGTTGCCTGACGGGTATCGCGCAGCAGTACGGCGTGGAGTTGGGAGAGGTCTTTACGGAAAATCCCCACAATCGTAGAGGCAATCGCGAACATGCCGGCATTCAGGCATTGAACAATGATGTGCTGACCTGCAATGGTGGAAACTGGGACCGGCCGGTAGAAGTCCGTCACTGGAATGAAGAATTGGTGGATCGGAGGGACCGGATTATCGAAGAAATCAGCCAGCGGGCGGATATCTGGTGGGGATTCAAGGACCCCAGGGTCATGTTGACCCTGCCATTCTGGCAGGAAGGGATCGGTCCGATGGAATTTATCGGCACTTTTCGACATCCCTTCCTGGTGGCTCAGTCAATTGCAAAGAGGGACCGGAAATCCATTGAAGAAGGGATTGCCCTGTGGCTGACATACAATCGTCTGATGTTGAAATTGCGGCAACAACACCACTTTCCCGTGGTCGATTTCGACATGGCGGAATCCGACTACCTCAAGGATGTGCAGCAGAAACTGGAACGTCTTGGATTAACATCGGAAGCACCGCCGGACTTCTTTGATTCCTCACTGCGGCACCAGACAGAAATTAATGCAGATAACTGCATAATGATCGATGAAGTGTCGATGGTATTCCAGGAATTGAACAGTGCCGTTGCTTAGAAGAACCCCCAGGCCAAAAATATCGGTCGTCGTCATTTTTTATAATATGCGGCGGGAAGCAGCCCGGACGCTGTATTCACTGACGACCCGCTACCAGCAAGGCATTTCGGAGGATGACTACGAAGTGCTGGTCATAGACTCCGGTTCACAGGAACCGCTGGATAAAAACCACGTCACATCGCTGCAGCGGAATTTCCGGTACCAGTTTGTCGAGACATCACTGCCGACGCCATGTCAGGCAATGAATACTGGTATCGAAATGGCACGGGGAAAAACGGTGGCCTGCCTGGTCGATGGGGCGCGGATTCTGTCGCCGGGAATTCTGCAGAACATGCAGCGGGCGACGATGCTGTTCAAACGCCCCCTGGTGTATACCATCGGCATGCATCTGGGCAGTATTCGACAGAATCAGGCCATGCAGGAGGGGTACGATCAACACATCGAGGATGAACTGCTGGCCTCTGTCGACTGGCAGCAGAATGGATATTCGTTGTTCGACATTGCCTGCCTGGCGGGGTCATCCAAGGATGGTTTCATCAACCCCATTTATGAAAGCAATTGTTTTTCTGTGGCGCGATCAGCCCTTCTCGACATTGGTGGATTTGATGAGGCGTTTCAATCCCCGGGCGGTGGATTGGTCAATCTGGATGTGTTTAGAAAATTTACCACCGATCCGGATATTTCGCCGGTGATGCTGGTTGGCGAGGCGACATTTCACCAGTTTCACGGTGGAGTTTCTACCAATGTTCCCGTTGCCGACAGTCCCTGGAAAAAATATCAGGCTGAATATGCGGCGCTGCGAGGGCAGGAATTCGACTTCATCGGATTTCCCAGCCCCCCCTATATAATGGGTGAATTACGGGAAGAATCCAGGCGATTCTTCCTCCCCCCGGTATAGCGACTCATCCAGGGCATGAAATGCATTACCGAAAACAGCCCGAATAACGACACCTTTCGACCAGCCTGAATCTCGCGTCGCTTCCGCCACATTGACGGAATCAACTTTAAAGCATCTCTTTTGGCGGCAAGCACTGTTGCCAGTTGGCCGCGAAAACCAAGGCGAATAACAACAATAATAGTCATCAACAGATGCAGGGGTAACGACAGTATCAGCAGACTCGCCGGCATGTTCTTGATATAACACCAGACCAGGTTCCGGTGACCGTGGTAGGTTGCAAATCTGCTCCTTTGACCACCACTGGATACACCGCCGGCATGAGTAACCACAGCATCAGGCGCCAGAAGACAACTTTCGCCTTGCAGCCGTAGTCTGAAACCCAGATCGACATCTTCCATATACATGAAAAAGTCCTCATCGAACCCACCGGCTTCCAGCACTGTCGATGTGCGATACATGGCGGCTGCGCCACAGGCCGAAAACACTTCCTGGTAACCCTTGCTATCAGGTACAGCCCTGCCATGCCCTTGCCGCCAGGCCAGTCCACTGAAGTGATAGCAGTCGCCGTCGCCATCCAGCGACAGTCTGTCATCACTGAGCAGACGGGAACAGAAAAACGTGTTCTCGGGAAATTGTTCACCAGCCCGCACCATGTTCTCGAACCACGAGGGATCTGCAGCAGCATCCGGATTGAGCAACAGTGACCAGGTTGAATCCCGGGCCTCCCGCAACAACAGGTTGCAACCAGCGGCAAAACCCAGGTTTTTCTCACTCTCGATCAGATGCAGATCAGGCCATTGGCGAATGTCATCGGGAACGGGCTCGTCACTGCCATTATCCAACACATACAGACTGAAGTCCCTGACAGTCTGTTCCCGCAGCGAATTTAGACAACGCCGCAGATAATCCCAACAGTTATAGTGGACGATAAGAATCGCATACTCAGACAACAGAATGACTCACCGAAAAAAGCCTATAGTAAGGAATAAAATAATCCTGAAAGCCTTCATTATCCCCTGATACACACAGTGTACAGCACACAGCAGATGGTTTGGGGGCGTTCGTTTGCGAAAGCATAATGTCGGAGCACCGAGCCGGAGGAGCAAGACTACAGGCTTGCGGGGGAGGTTGAGGGCATCCTGGAGGGATGCGCAGACGCTGGTGCAATTGAATGCCCCCAAGCCATCTGCGAACACCCTCAAACGGAGTTAACGAGTAAAAAAATGGACCTGACCCCATTTTACTGTACTTCACGCCACCAAGGGGCAGCCAACGTCGCCGCTGGGCATCACATCCCTAGCGATAAATCACCGCTATTGCTGGGTCTTAGTTTCTGCTCCTCCGTCCTCACGTATGCCATGAGGCTGGGAATGCCTGGTTCCCAGTCAGATTCCTCTGAACCCTGCCAGATGTAGCCCAAATTTTTCAATTTACTGATAGTTGTTTTTACTTCTTCGGGTGGGTCAAGGTAAATGGGTCTCCCAGCCACTATTTCGCGTAATTCACCAGTCGTTATCTTCTCTTGGGAAGCAAATGCTTTGGCCACAGCGAGGGCTTCCTTCTCTAGATTATCCTCAGATATGTCATTGAAGCAATCCTGGTAGAACAGCCCCTTTTTGCGGTTAAACTTGTCCCAGGCCTGATCCAGCAATGCCTGGTCAATCATATGGCTTTCGGCCTCCTTGGCTGCGTCCCATAAAAACGACCCCAAAAGCTGGATGAAATACGGATAGCATTGGCTCTCGGTGACCACCTGTGACAGCACATTCGAGTCAAGTGATATACCTGCGTTGTGCAGGGGGGTGGAAATGGCATCATTGGCTGCCGACTTAGTAAGCCTACCCATTGGTATTTTATCAGTCCGAATCCAGAATGTTGCCTTCATGGGACGCAAACAATCCCTAAGGCCTGGGGTGCCTGCAAGCACCAGCAGGAAGGGCGCATTCTTGCGCACGTTCTGGCTGACATTAAGCAGTTCCCGGCCCCATTTGGCAGACATAGTGTGGGCCTCGTCAACCAGAAGCACCAGAGGTTTTTTATTTGCTAAATCTATCAGAAAACTGTCCAGGGATCGTGCCTGGGATGACTGTACTACAGTGCGCTTTACAAGCGCTTTGAAGAGACTAATACCCAGCGAACTTGATTTTTCTGTCGTCACCTGGGCCTGTGGTGTGTCCAGCGCCTCCATCAGCTGATCCTTTAATGTCATTGTGTCTGAAGGCACTATAGGGAGCACCCTGCACTTGTGTTCTTCAATACAATACTCTTCCAACCATTGCAGCAACACCGTCTTCCCGGTGCCGCGTGGCCCGTACAGAATAATATCGCTCGGTACCCCTCTAGGCAGCGTCAGCTTTACCAGCAGCTTTTTGATGTCATTTTGTGCTGCGTCACGTCCGGCCAGGAGCGGCGGCATTTGGCCGCTGCCCGGTTGGAATGGGTTTATGTCCATATTGTCTTAGCTCACAACGCGATTTATCTCCTTCCAGTTTAGCACAAAAACTGTGTTGCCTTGGTTTTCGCGGGTTACATTTCCTTGACGGGAACCACTGCACGTGCTCCCTAGAACATGGATATAGTTCTGAAAGAGGTGTACACAATATTTAGAGACTATTAATTTCAAGAAGGCAACTTGGCTAAATACCTTAATAGTTTCAGTAATATACAAAATATAGAATTATATTGACAGTTTATACACATAAGTAAAGCTTTATATATCAATAATATAACGAAAATATGCGCTAAATTCTCGAACGGCTTTGGGGGAGGGGAGGGAATCCCGGAGGGATGTGCAGACGCTGAAGCAATTGAATGCCCCCAAGCCATCTGCGAACACCCTCAAACGGAGTTAACGAGTAATAAAATGGACCTGACCCCATTTTACAGAAACTAACCCCTAAAGTCATCAAGAATGGCATCACTGGCGGCCTGAACCGAATAGTGTTCGCTGATCAGAAGTCTGGCGGAACTGGACATCCGGTTGAGTTCATCAAGATCCTGATAGAGCCGGATAACACTGGCGCCGTAATCATCAATCGAAGACACACACATGCAGACCTCAGCCTCAGGAATACCCTCGGCGCCAATGGAAGTCGTCACTACAGGCACCCCCTTGTGCATGGACTCCAGAACTTTCCCCTTGACGCCGGCCCCATAGCGTAACGGGACCACGCAAAGACGAATGGAACTATACAAAGCATCCAGTTGATCATCCTCCAGGAAGCCATGCATGATGACATTGCCACCACCCAGGTCATTAATATCGCCCGGCATATTGGACCCGACAACGTGCAATTTTATATCGGGCAGACTGGCGGTGATCTGCGGAAAAACCATCTGAATGAACCACTTGACGGCATCCACATTAGGGGTGTGGTTAAAGCCGCCGACAAACAGCAGATCCCTGCGGACATCGGAATCGTAGACCTCCGACCCGTCTTCCCCAAAGATATAAAGTGGAATGGCCTTGACCCGTATTTCCGGCATTTCCTGTTTGATCCGGGAGACTTCCACTTCGGAGGGATAATAGACCAGATCAACCTGATGGAAGATGTCAAACTCACGCTGTTTCCACTGCGCCGCTTCACTGGCGAGTTGAGGATCGCGCTCTACCTCATGTTGACGTTCCAGTCTCAGAAAGTGCAGATCATGGCCAAAGTAGATGATCCTGGGCCGGTGTTCCAATTGTTTGATCACCGGAAGGTAGTTTTCCGAAATATGCGGGCGCTGCAGGTATATAACATCAATGGCAGGCGCATTGTCGATGATCCACTGTTGCCAGTTCCGGGCATAGTCATTGCCGCACAAAACCTCGATGCCCATATTTTCAAGTTCTGTGGCATAGGGTTCATGCCGGAAAAAGTTATCGCCAATGAATTTTACGTTGAATCCGGCGTTGACCATCAGTTGAAGATATTGCCAGGTGGAACGGCTGCCAGCGTCCCTGTCGTAATGAGGAACATAGTGGTCCACGACCAGAACCGTCGTTTTAAATCGCGATCTGTCGCGGGCGAGGAACAGGTTTTCCGCGTTCGGAAAATGATCGCGTGCCAAAACGCTCTGCCACTTTGCAAGAAATTTACCCTGGTTCTCAACCTGATAACGTTTGATGCCACTGCCAGTTTCGGTCCCGTTGGTGACACCCTCGAAATGGACGATATTCGAGCGCGGTTGCATAAAGACCTTGTATCCGGCGTCTCTGGCGGCAAAAGCAAGGTCGGTGTCTTCGTAATAGGCAGGCACAAATCGTTCATCAAACCGGCCCAGTGAGGTCAGCAACGATCTGCGGATCATTAAAGCTGCGCCGGAAACATAATCCACCTCTTTAAGATAGTTGAATTCCGGTTTTTCGGGGTCATCCAGACGTCCAAAGTTCCATCCGCTGGCATCGTCCCAGACGATACCGCCGGCTTCCTGCAATTTGCCATCAGGAAACAGTAACCGCGAACCGACGATACCGGCATCCCTGTGCTGATCAAAGACGGCTGCAAGACTGTCGAGCCAGCCTGCGGTAACCTGAGTATCATTGTTCAGGAAAAAGACAAATTCACCCCGGGCATGTTCCGAAGCATGATTACAGGATCGGATGAACCCCAGGTTTTCGGGATTTCGAATATATCTTATCCCGTATATGGGAGGGATGACATTCCCGGTGTCGTCGGTGGAACAATCATCAGCAACGATGATTTCAAATGAACAATCCGGCTTGTGATCAGCAATTGATTGCAGGCAGCCCAGGGTAAAATCCAGTTGATTATAGACAGGGATGATCACGCTCACCCGGGGTTCTTCCGGCAATTCAAATGCCAGTGAAATCTTGCCGGATTTCCCTTTGATTTCTGGACCTGTCGATACCGGGGGTGCAGGCGACCGTTGATTTTTCCCCTGTAATTGATCCGTGTAATGTCCAAAAACCTGCATACCCAGTTCCGGACGGCGATAAACGATGACCATGGTATTTCTGATTCTGCGCAGGCTGAGCAGCTTTAAGCCGTTGAGTGGATGACGGAGCGCCTGGCCTGCCATCGTCAGGGCGAGTCTGACCGTGTGTCTGTTTCTGATCAGAGGCAGAACGAGTGAAACCAATGGCTTGCGAACGGGCCATGTAATGAAACGACCAAGACGATAGCTGTAAGATCTTCTGACCTCCGCCAGTTCTGCATTGAGACGCTGTTGTTCCTGGTTGAACGCTGCCTCTTTCTCTACCAGCAGTTGGTTCAGACGGTCGAATTCACTCCGGGCAGACTGATCTTTATCAATCAACAGTCCGTTCAGACGATCAAATTCGCTCTGGGCAGACTGATCCTTGTCATTCATCAGGCTGTTGAGGCTGTCGACTTCCTGCTGCCATTCAGTTTTAGCGGTGTTCAGTTCAGCATCGAGGCGCTGCTGCTCCTGATTGAACGTTGCTTCCTTTTCTTCCATCAAGTGGTTCAGTTGGTCGAGTTCGCTCCGGGCGGTCTGATCTTTTTCGATCATCAGGCTGTTCAGGTTGTCGACCTCCTGCTGCCAGACATTATTGGATTCAGCCAGTTCGGCATTGAGGCGTTGTTGTTCCTGGTTGAACGCAGCCTCTTTTTCTTCCAGAAGCTGGTTCAGGCTGTCGAGTTCACTCCTAGCGGACTGATCCTTTTCAACCATCAGGCTGTTCAGGCTGTCGACTTCCTGCTGCCAGGCGCTATTGGATTCAGCCAGTTCGGCATTGAGGCGTTGCTGTTCCTGGTTGAACGCAGCCTCCTTTTCTTGCAGCAGTTGGTTCAGGCTGTCGAGTTCACTCCGAGCGGACTGATCCTTGTCATGCATCAGGCTGTTGAGTTGGTCGCCTTCCTGCTCCCAGACTTTATTGGATTCAGCCAGTTCGGCATTGAGGCGTTGCTGTTCCTGGTTGAACGCAGCCTCTTTTTCTTGCAGCAGTTGGTTCAGACTGTCGAGTTCACTCCGGGCAGACTGATCCTTGTCATG
>MKWU01007234.1_pt1 | contig 10763 bp, 7 predicted proteins | sample 809101 | NCBI WGS metagenome assembly MKWU01 (sample SAMN05860141, study PRJNA318959) | sponge metagenome | host: Aplysina aerophoba | place: Slovenia: Piran, Adriatic Sea, Gulf of Piran | collected 2013-05-07
TCCATCTGCACGCTGCGCACGCACACCCCGGACCGGGTGACGCCGCTCGAATCGTTGTTCGAGTCCATGCGGACCTCGTCCCAGCTCGGCGTCCAGTGGAAATCGGTGGGATACAGCTCAGGAACGAGCCGCTCGTGGAAGCCGTGCAGCATGTCCGGCCCGACGAAGTGCTGCTTGCCCGACAGCGTGGCGTGATACCCCGCCAGCCGCAGGTAGTGGGCCATCGTGGGGGTGGCGGCGGAGAATTCCGCCCCGTTGTCGAAGGCGCGCACGCGCGACGGCAGCATCCCGGCCAGCATCGAGAAGCGCGACGGCGCGCAGAGCGGGAAGTTGCAGTAGGCGTTCTCGAACACCACCCCTTCGCCGCACAGCCGATCGAGGTGCGGCGCGACCGCCGGGCCGCCGTACCCGGGCAGCACCTGGGGCTTGAGCTGGTCGGCCTGGATGAACAGGACGTCGGGCCTGTCGTCGGCCACGCGAATCTCCGGGGTCCAACGGGTCTTGTGACCGTCGCCGCGCCACCTTAGCATCATGCCCGAGGGACCGCCGTGCCGCGTGGTGCACGGGGCGGGAGGAAGAATTCAGGTGAGCCACATCGCGTCAAACCGGACGCGTCCGGGAGCATCGGCCTGGTCCCGCTCGAACGCTGTTCCGCGCTCCGGACCCCACCCCGTCGCGCCGCCTCCGAGCGGTGAGCCCTTCCCGTGAACTTCGACGCCTACGATCTCGACGCGGCATTCCACGACGAGATGTTCCTGCCCGACGGCACGCCCCGCGAGCACAGCCGGGCGCTGTACGATGCGCTGCGCCAGCTCTCCGACGACGATCTCGCCAGCATGCAGGAACGGGTCACGCGCTCGTTCTCGAACGAGGGCATCACGTTCACCGTCTACGGAGACGACGAGGCGGACGAGCGCATCATTCCCGTCGACTGCGTGCCCCGCATCGTCTCCGCCGCGGAGTGGGCGCTGCTCGAGTCCGGCCTCACCCAGCGCGTCGCCGCCCTGAACCGCTTTCTCGAGGACATCTACGACAAGGCCCGCATCGTCACCGACGGCGTGATCCCGGTCGACCTCGTGCGCGGCTGTCCCCAGTACCGCATCGAGATGCGCGGCGTCGGCGTGCCCCACGGCACGTGGGTCGCGGTCTGCGGCACCGACCTGGTGCGCACGCATGACGGCTTCCTGGTGCTCGAGGACAACCTCCGCTCCCCCTCGGGCGTGTCCTACATGATCGCGAACCGCAAGGTCGTGAAGACGAGCCTGCGCCGCGTCTACCGCAGGTGCCGGGTGCGGGAGGTCGAGCACTACGGGAGCGTCCTGCGCGAGACCCTGTGCGACCTCGCTCCCGGCGGACGATCCGATCCCTGCATCGTGCTGCTCACCCCCGGGGTGTACAACTCCGCCTTCTACGAGCACATGTTCCTCGCGCACGAGATCGGCGCGGCGCTGGTCGAGGGGCGCGACCTGCTGGTCAAGGACGGCTACGTCTACATGCGCACGACCGAGGGGCTGCGGCGCGTCGACGTGGTCTACCGCCGCATCGACGACGACTTCCTCGACCCTCTCGTGTTCCGCCCGGACTCCCTGCTCGGGGTGCCGGGCCTGCTGCACGCCTTCAAGCTGGGGCACGTTGCGCTCGCGAACGTGCCGGGGACCGGGGTGGCCGACGACAAGAGCGTCTATGCCTGCGTCCCGGACATGATCCGCTACTACCTGGGCGAGGAGCCGATCCTCGCCAACGTCGAAACGCACCTGTGCCGGCGGCCGGAAGGTCTGGAGTACACCCTCGACAACCTGGAGAACCTGGTGGTGAAGCGCGTCGGCGAATCCGGCGGCTACGGCATGCTCGTCGGCCCGCACGCGACGCCCGAGGAGCGCGCTGCCTACGCCGAGCAGGTTCGCGCCGACCCGGCCGACTTCATCTCCCAGCCGGTGCTCGCGCTCTCGCGGGCGCCCTGCCTCGTGGAGGGCCGCGCCGAGCCGCGCCACGTCGACCTGCGTCCGTTCGTGCTTCGGGGCCGCCGGACCCGCATCGTGCCCGGAGCGTTCTGCCGGGTGGCGCTGCGCCGGGGCAGCCTCGTGGTGAACTCCAGCCAGGGCGGGGGTGGCAAGGACCTCTGGGTGCTGGAGGACTGAATGCTCTCGCGCAGCGCCCAGGGACTGTACTGGATGGGCCGGTACCTCGAGCGGGCGGGCTGTCTGTGTCGCCTGCTGCAGTTGCAGGTGGAAGCGCTGGTGGACCGGCCGATTGCGGAGATTCACTTCGGCTGGAGGCGGATCTACTCGATCCTCGACCGGCAGCCGCCGTTCGGCGACGAGTTCGAGGCAGACGAGAGCGACGACTTCGCCCTCGCCGATTCATACACGCTGGCCGGCGACCTCACGTTCGAGCGTTCCAATCCCGAGTCGGTCCGGAGTTGCTTCTCGTTCGGCCGCGAGAACGCCCGACAGATGCGTCACTGCATCAGCGAGGAGATGTGGACCTGCCTGAACCTGTCCTGGCTGCGCATCCGCGATCTCGACATCGAGGACATCTGGAAGGTGTCCCCCGAGAACTTCTACTCCCGGACCACACGGGACATCGATACCTTCATCGGGGTGGCGGAAGCGACCATGTACCGGGACGAAGGCTGGCGCTTCATGCAGATCGGCCGGTTCATCGAGCGCGCCCAGTTTCTGACCTCCCTGCTGCTCGCGCAACTCGCCACCGGGAGGGCACCGGAGACCGCCCCCGAAGCGGGATGGACGACCCTCTTGCGCGCATGGCAGGCGTTCGATGCGTACAAGCGCAGCCACAGCGTCGAGGTCCGGCCCGACCGGGTGCTGGATCTGCTGGTGACCGACCCCCTGCTGCCGGGTTCGCTGTACCGTTCGCTGGAGACGCTCGCGTCCGAGCTCGCCGCCATCGGCGCGGGTCCGAACGCGCGCGCCGGTGCCGCGGCCGAGCGGCTGGCCGGCCGGCTGTGCGCGCTGATCCGCTACGAGTGGCCCGACCACCCGGATCGGCCGGCCCTGCTGTCACAGGCACATGAGCACTGCCTCAAGCTCCACGATCTCGTGAACGCGGCGTACGTCGACTACGACGTCGAGGACGCTCCGATTCGCTGAACGCCATGACCGGCGCCGTCCGCTACGAGATCGAGCACCTCTCCCGCTATCGCTACGCGAGCCGCGTGCGCCGGAGCACGATGCTGCTGTGCCTGGAGCCGCGCGGGGATCGGGAGCAGCGGGTGCTTCATTTCGGGATCGAGACGCGACCACCCGGCGGCCTGAGCCGCGAGAGGGACAGCTTCGGCAACATCCGGCACGTGCTCGACGTCCACGAGGCGCACCGGGTCCTGGAGATCACCGCCCGGGCCACGGTCGAGTCGACGCCGGCGGCGGCGTTGCCGACGCGCCTGGGCGCGTCGGCCTGGCAGGAGATCCGCGCTCACGGGAGGTCCTTCGCCGACTGGGACTTCGTGCAGCCAAGCCCCCTGATCCCCCCCACCGCCGCTCTCTCCGCGTTCGTCGAGCGGCATCGCATCAGGCCCGGGGGCGACCCTCTCGAAAGCCTGCTGCAGCTCTCGGACACGCTTTATCGCCGTCTACGCTACATACCGGGGGTCACGTCGGCGGAGTCCCCCGTAGACCATGTCCTCCGGAGCGATCGGGGGGTCTGCCAGGACTTCGCCCACGCGATGATCGCGATTGCACGCTCCTGGGACGTTCCGGCGCGCTACGTGTCCGGCTACCTGCACACGACCGGCCGAACCGGCGACCACGTGCCGGAGAACGCGACCCATGCCTGGGTCGAGTGCCGGCTGCCCCGACTCGGGTGGATCGGCTTCGATCCCACCAACCGGGGTCTCGCCGGCGCCGGACATGTACGCATCGCGTCGGGCCGGGACTATCGGGACGTGTCTCCGACCCGCGGCATCGTCCACGGCGGCGGGGAAGCCCGCCTCGAGATAGACGTGCAGGTACGAACGCACGACGGCACGGCGCATGCATAGCCCGCCCGGCCACACGGATCCCGGTCGTGGCGGACTTTTAGTCGCAGAGCGGCATGACGGCCCGCTCGCTACCGGCAACGGGTCGCCGGCGGTGGATCCCTGTCGACGCCGCACGAATCGGCCTGGCACCGGCCCTGCCGCAACAGCCCAATTTCGACGTTGCCCTCGATCGGCGACGCGGCTATTCTTTCACGGTCATACTCGACGATCGGGGCGCAAGCCACATCACCAACCAGGACACGAGCTCTATGGACATCAAGACCGAACGCAGCAATGGAACCTTGATCGCGAAGGCGGAAGGGCGCATCGACGGCGTGAATGCCCGAGACTTCGAGGAGGCGATGAAGGCCGCAATCAGCTCCGACGACAGCACCGTCGTCATCGATCTCGAGGGTCTGTCCTACATCAGCAGTGCGGGCCTGCGGGTCATCCTGCTGATCGCCAAGACCCTGCGCAAGCGGAACGCCGAGCTCGTTCTCTGCTCGCTCTCGAATCCGATTCGGGAAGTCTTCGAAATCAGCGGATTCGACAAGATCATTCCCGTCCACGCCTCCAGAGAGGATGCGCTCGCCTCCGTCAGCGGCTAGCGAGGCTCCACACCGACATCGCGGTGCCGCCGTCCCTGCGCGGGGACGGCGTGTCGCTCCGCAAGTCGTCAGGTGGCGCGCGCCCGGTCGTGACGCCCACCGGCGTCGGAGCCGCCCCCATGCGGCCCCGCGGCGTCCCGCCCGGCCTTTCGGTCAGAGCAGATCTCTCACCGCGTCACGCTCCTCTTCGAGCTCGGCGCGGGTCGCATCCATCTTCCCGCGGCTGAACTCGTCGATGTCGAGTCCCGGCACGATGCGCCACGCGCCGTTCCGGACGGTGACCGGGAAGGAGTAGATCAGGCCTTCGGGTATGCCGTAGCTGCCGTCGCTCGCAACGGCCATGCTGGTCCAGTCGCCCGCGGCGGTGCCCCGCACCCAGTCGCGAACATGGGAGAGTCCCGCGTGAGCGGCGGAGGCCGCGCTGGAGAGACCGCGCGCCTCGATGACCTCGGCGCCGCGCTTCTGGACCCGCGGGATGAACCGGTTGCGCACCCACTCCGGGTCAAGCCGCTCCATCGCCGGCACGGCACCGATCGTGGCATGACTCAGGTCGGGATACTGGGACGCGGAGTGGTTGCCCCATATCGTCACCCGCCGAATGTCGGACACCGCGGCACCGGTCCTCTCCGCCACCTGGCTGATGGCCCGGTTGTGATCGAGCCGGGTCATCGCGGAGAACTGCGCCGTCGCCAGGTCCGGCGCGTTGCGCATCGCGATGAGCGCATTCGTGTTGGCGGGATTGCCGATCACGAGCACCCTCACGTCACGGCTGGCGTGGTCGTTGAGGGCCCGGCCCTGGGGGCCGAAGATTCGGCCGTTCTCGGCGAGCAGGTCCCCGCGCTCCATCCCCTTTCCGCGAGGCTTCGCTCCGACGAGCATCGCGTAGTCGGCATCCCTGAACGCGACCGCCGGATCGTCGGTGACCACGACATCCTGAAGGAGCGGATACGCGCAGTCGTTGAGCTCCATGACGACGCCGCGCAGCGCACCGAGCGCGGGCGTGATCTCCATCAGGTTCAGGGCCACCGGCCGATCCGGCCCCAGCATCTCGCCCGAGGCGATCCGGAACAGCAACGAGTATCCGATCTGGCCCGCCGCGCCGGTGACGGCGACCCTCGCGGGTGATGTCATGTGCCGGCCTCCTGTTCGTTCATGGTCAGTCTCCGGAAGTCACCGGTATCCGGCGGCGGACGCCGATGGGTGACGTTTGCGGGCGGCAACTTCCTCCGACGAGGGCCGTTCCCGCCTTCAGGCGCGGTCCTTCATGCGCAGGAAGTCGCGCCGCGCGGCGCCCGTGTAGCGTTGCTGCGGACGGCCGATACGCTGCTCGTCGCCGGTGAAGAATTCCATCCAGTGCGTCACCCAGCCGACCGAGCGCGAGATGGCGAAGATCACCGTGAACATGTTCAGGGGGATCCCGAGCGCGCTCAGGATGATGCCGGAGTAGAAATCCACGTTGGGGTAGAGATTGCGTTCGATGAAGTACTCGTCCTTCAGGGCGATCTCCTCCAGGCGCAGCGCGACCTCGAACAGCGGCTGATTGCTCGCGTCGAGGTCCTGGAGAAGATCGTGACACGCCTGGCGGATGATGGTCGCGCGGGGATCGAAGTTCTTGTAGACGCGGTGCCCGAATCCCATCAGACGGAACGGGTCGTTCCTGTCCTTCGCGCGTTCGACGTACCTCGGGATCTCGGCCGGGTCGCTGATGTCCCGGAGCATGTTGACCACCGCCTCGTTGGCGCCTCCGTGCGCCGGACCCCACAGGGTGGCGATGCCTGCGGCGATGCACGCGTAGGGGTTCGCGCCGGAGCTGCCCGCGAGCCGCACCGTGGACGTGCTCGCGTTCTGCTCGTGGTCGGCGTGCAGGAGCATCATCAGCTCCAGGGCGCGCACCGCGGTGGGGCTCGGTATGTACGGCTCGGCGCGGACCGAGAACATCATCTGGAGGAAGTTCTCCACGTAGCCGAGCGAGTTGATCGGGTACATGAAGGGCTGGCCGATGCTGTACTTGTAGCAGTCGGCGGCAATGGAGGGGAGCTTCGCGATCATGCGGATCGCGGCAAGCTCCCGGTGCTCGGGATCGCTGATGTCGAGGGTGTCGTGGTAGAAGGTCGAGAGCGCACCCACGATACCGACGAGCATTCCCATCGGATGGGCGTCGTGCTGATACCCGGCGATGAACCGCCGGATTCCCTCGTGGACCATCGTGTGGCGCCGGATCGAGGCGTTGAACTCGGTCCACTGCGCCTTGTCGGGCAGCTCGCCGTAGAGCAGGAGGTAGCAGATCTCGAGAAAGTTGCTGTGTTCGGCGAGCTGCTCGATGGGGTAGCCGCGGTAGAGCAGCACGCCCTCCTGCCCGTCGATGTAGGTGATCGTGCTGGAGCAGCTCGCGGTCGACGCGAAGCCGGGGTCGTAGGTGAAGTAGCCCAGCTTCGACGGCAGGGAACGGACGTCGAGGACCGGACGTCCGTGGACGCCTTCGAGCACCTCGCAGTCGACGCTGTCCCCCGAGACGTTGTCCGTGATCGTGACGACCTTGCGACTTGTCATGTTGCTCTCCCGTAGCTCGGGCGCGGCTGACGCGGCCGGACCGCAAGGGCCGGGTCTCCCGGGAGGGAATCCGCCTCTGCGGCCGTTCGGCGAATGACGCTCCGGGGATGTCGATGCCGGCCGGCTCGGGAACGCCGCGATGGGCCCGGCAAGGAGCGCCAAATCCTGGTACGACGGCACATGATCTTACACGCACCGGGGTTTCCGTACCCAATCCCACGGCCTGATCGGCTAGACTCTTTCGCCAGCCCGAGTCATCTGCAATCCGAGCCGAGAGCCGAATGATGGATTCGTCCCTGCTCCAGATCGGGAACGCCGGGTTCCTCGACACCCTCTACCTCGCATGGCGCACGGACCCGAGCTCCGTCGACCCGCGGTGGCGCGAATTCTTCGCCGGTCTCGACGGCGACTCCGCCTTCACGCTCGCGCCGGCGCCGGGCGAGACCCCGGAGCTCTCCGGGCAGCGGATGTCGGAGCTCACGGAGCAGCAGATGAAGGTCGTGGCGCTCATCAACGCCAACCGGTACCGCGGCCATCGCGGCGCGGACATCGACCCCATCAAGGTCTACGAGCGGCCCCCGGTCCCCGACCTCTTCCCCGAGCATTTCGGATTCGGCGAGGACGACCTCGATCGCACGTTCAACACCGGCACGCTCCACATCGGCAGGCCGGAAGCGACGCTGCGGGAGATCGACTCCCTGCTGCGCGACACCTACCGCGGGTCGATCGGCACCGAGGTGACCCATCTCTCCTCGACCGAGCAGAAGCGGTGGGTGCAGGAACGGCTCGAATCGTGCCGGGGGCGGCCGAGCTTCGACGCGGCCAAGAAGCGCGACATCCTGCGCTGGGTCACCGCGGCCCGGAAGCTCGAGGACTACCTGCACCGCAAGTACGTCGGCCAGAAGCGGTTCTCCCTCGAAGGCGGCGAGAACCTCATTCCGCTCCTCGACGAGGTGGTGCAGGACGCCGGGAGCCGCGGCGTGCGCGAAGCGGTCATCGGCATGGCCCACCGCGGGCGGCTCAACGTGCTGGTGAACATCCTCGGCAAGCACCCCGGGGTGCTGTTCGGAGAGTTCGAAGGCCAGATCGACATGGGCGGCGGCTCCGGCGACGTGAAGTACCACCTCGGCTTCTCCTCCACCCTGGAGACGCCCGGCGGACCGCTCCACCTCGTGCTCGCGTTCAATCCCTCGCACCTCGAGATCATCAACCCCGTGGTCGAAGGGTCGGTCCGGGCCCGGCAGGAACGCCGCGGAGACGCGACCCGCGACCAGGTGCTGCCGATCCTGATCCATGGCGATGCCGCGTTTTCGGGTCAGGGCGTGGTGACCGAGACCCTGAACCTCTCGGAGACGCGCGGCTACGGCACGGGCGGGACGGTGCACGTGGTGGTGAACAACCAGATCGGCTTCACCACCAGCGACCCCCTCGATTCGCGCTCGACGCTGTACTGCACCGACGTCGCCAAGCTCGTGCAGGCGCCGATCTTCCACGTCAACGGCAACGACTCGGAGGCCGTGGTCTTCATCGCCCAGCTCGCCCTCGACTTCCGGATGCGGTTCAAGAAGGACGTGGTCATCGACATGATCTGCTTCCGCCGCTACGGCCACAACGAGGCCGACGAGCCGCTCGCGACCCAGCCCATGATGTACAAGAAGATCCGCACCCAGCCGGGCCCGCGCAAGTTCTACGGGGACCAGCTCGTCGCCGAGGGCGTGGTCGAGCCCGGAGAGCCGGAGGCGATGTCCGAGGCGTATCTCGCCGACCTCGAAGCGGACCGCGTCGTGTCGAGGCCTCTCGTCGACGACGGGGTGAATCAGTTCCTCGCGAACTGGACGCCGTACGTCGGCACCGGCTGGCGCGCACCCGGCGATACCGCGGTGAGCATCGAGCGCATCGAGCGCCTCGGCAAGAAGCTCTGCGAGTACCCCGCCGACTTCGAGCTGCATCGAAGCGTCCGGCGGATCGTCGACGCGCGCGGGGAGATGGCCCGCGGCGAGCGGCCGATGGACTGGGGGTTCGCCGAGAACCTGGCCTACGCGACGCTGCTCGAGGACGGCCACTCGGTGCGCCTGTCGGGCCAGGACAGCCAGCGCGGCACGTTCTTCCACCGCCACGCGGTGCTGCACAACCAGAAGCGGTTCGGCACCTGGACGCCGCTCGAGCACCTGTTCGACGGCCAGCCCCGGTTCCGGGCCATCAACTCGATGCTCTCCGAGGTCGCGGTCCTCGGGTTCGAGTACGGCTACTGCACCGCCGAGCCGGAAGGACTGACGGTCTGGGAAGCCCAGTTCGGGGACTTCGCGAACATGGCCCAGGTCGTCATCGACCAGTTCCTGAGCTCCTCGGAGGCGAAGTGGGGCCGGTTCTGCGGACTGGTGCTGATGCTCCCGCACGGGTACGACGGTCAGGGACCCGAGCATTCCTCCGCCCGCCTGGAGCGTTTTCTCCAGCTCTGCGCGGAGGAGAACATGCAGGTCTGCGTGCCGACGACGCCCGCGCAGATGTTCCATTTGCTGAGAAGGCAGCTCCTGCGCCCCTATCGCAAGCCGCTTACCATCATGAGTCCCAAGAGCCTGCTTCGGCACCGGCTGTCGACCTCGACCCGCGAGGAGCTGTGCGCCGGCGGATTCCAGGTGCTCATCGACGAGGTCGACAACATCGACCCGGGCCAGGTCACGCGGCTCGTGTTGTGCTCGGGCAAGGTCTACTACAACATCCTGGAACGGCGGCGCGAAGCGGGGCTCCGGCACGTGGCCATCGTCCGCGTGGAGCAGCTCTATCCGTTTCCGGAAGAGGAGATCCGGGCGATTCTCAGGCAGTACCCGAAGGCGACCGAGATCTGCTGGGCGCAGGAGGAGCCGCGCAACCAGGGGAGCTGGTTCTTCATGCTTTCGCGGCGCCACCTCGCCGGGTGCATCCAGCGCAAGCACAAGCTGGTCTACGCGGGCCGCGACTACTCGGCCTCCCCCGCCGCGGGCCACCTCAACGTGCATACCAGTCAGCAGCGGGCGCTGGTGGAGACTGCGCTGGGACTCGATCAGGCGGCGTCGCGCAGGAAGAGCGCATGAAAATGGACGACGGGGTTCGCGCTCGATCGCATCCGGGAACCGCGGCGGCCGAACGTCCCGGCGGCCGGCGGACGCCCTCCGCGTCCGGCGGCTGACGCGGGGCATCGAAGCCCGCCGATCGGACTCGACGGTCCGCCGGCGTCCCCGTACCCACGAATTTCCGAGGAGACAGCGCAGTGACCGTCGACGTGAAGGTGCCGGTGCTCGCCGAGTCCGTCCCCGACGCCACGCTGCTGGAGTGGCGCAAGCAGCCGGGCGATGCGGTCGACAGGGACGAGATCCTCATCGAGCTCGAGACCGACAAGGTGGTGCTGGAGGTGCCGGCGCCGGAAGCCGGGGTGCTGGCCGAGATTCTGAAGCACACCGGGGACACGGTGCTGAGCCAGGAGGTGCTGGCCCGAATCGAGCCCGGCGCCGGCGTGCCGGCCCGACGGTTGGGGCTGGTGCCCGATCCCGCGGCGCAGCCGGCCGAAGCCTCCGCGCAATCGGCCGCCGCGGCCGGCCCGGAACGCCTGAGCCCCGCGGTGCGCCGTCTCGTCGAGGAGCATGGTCTCGACG
>MKWU01007235.1_pt1 | contig 10755 bp, 10 predicted proteins | sample 809101 | NCBI WGS metagenome assembly MKWU01 (sample SAMN05860141, study PRJNA318959) | sponge metagenome | host: Aplysina aerophoba | place: Slovenia: Piran, Adriatic Sea, Gulf of Piran | collected 2013-05-07
GTAGGTGTGAGAGTCTCGGAAATGGATGCGATTTCCGTCCACCCATCCGGTCAAGTCCCCTGTCGTTATCTCACCCCGATGTTCGCCGGACAGATCACTGCCCTCCTGCTCGAACGTCAAAGTATGATCGGCACTGCCGTAAACGAAATCAATCTTCAGCTCCCAGCGGCCTGCGATGTTTGCCTGCGACCCGGTTGATTTCGACTGCTCGGGCCGCGGCGGGTTGGACAGCACCCGATACAGGCGATCGGCCACGATGTTGGCATCTCCCCGTTGCATGAAAGAGGGAACGACGAGGAGATGACTTTCTCCTCCTTGCCGGCGGGTCCCGGTTCCCGATCGGAGAATGATTCGGGGTTCGTCGTTGTACAAGTGCTTGAAGACTTCTTCGCCTCCGATGCCCAGTTGTTCGCTATCCCACATGATCTCGACCCGGGGCTTCCTTTCCCACTTCAGAGCGGTGAGGGGATCACTCTGCGGGAGGCCCGCGCTGCGCTGCACTTTCGTGTGTACACCGGGAACGCGGCGGACACTTGCCGAAATTTCCTCGGCCCATCCCTGCCAAGTCTTCCACTCCGCGGCGTGATCTCGCTGGGGCCACATCTCTACGGCGGCCAGCAACCCCATGATGTCTTCCTTGGCAACCTTCATGGGACGCCCAAAGGAACCGTGCGGCGCGCTGTTGAGCCGTGCGGCTTGAATGAGATCTTTGCGCCCGATGAGCAGCCCGGTGCTCTGAGGACCGTGAAGAGCCTTGCCGCCGCTGTAGGCGAGCAGATCCGCGCCTCTCTCCAAGTGGACATTGGGAATGGTAAGATCCTCCGCGGCTGCATCGACCAATACCGGCACTCCGTACTCGCGGGCGACACGCGAGATCTGGCTCAGGCCGAAGGTCTTGCTTTCGTCCGCTGCCCGGGCCAGCACCGACACCATGGCCGTTCGCGGACCAATGGCGTCACGCAGTTCCTTCTCGTTCGCAACCTCGATCATCTTGACGCCCAACATGCGGATGGCGTGGTCGTAGCCGTTGCGCGAGGTAACCGGTGCTACGACCTCGTCCTTCAAGCCGGCCTGCGAAGGCAACCGCCGGATACGCTCCGGGTTGCCGCCTGCGATGCAGGCCGACGTAGCATGGGTCAGAGCCGCTGCACAGCCGGATGTGACCATCGCCGCCTCGGCCCCCGTGATTTCGGCGAGACGTTTCCCTACCGCTTCCATGAGTTCGTCAATCTCCACATAGCGCTTCGAAGCCTGCGCCATCGCTTCCCGTACCTCCGGGAGAATGATCGAACCCCCATATCTGGTGATCGGTCCGGTGGCGTTGATCACCGGCCGCGCTCCGATCGACTCGTAGAGATCCGACCCCAGGCTCAGCTTTCCTGCGGAACTTGCCGCAGCCGTGCCGGCGGGCACAAGCCCGGTCGCGGCCAGCAGGCCGCCATTGCGGAAAAGCGCGCGCCGCGTCAGCGGCCTTTGTCGGGTAGGTCTTGAAACGGTTGGTGTGGAACGGTTTCCCATGATTACCTCGTGATTGATAGTCGTGCAGGAGTCGCTCCTGCGGTTCAAACAGAAGAAGTGGATTGGAACCTCGCGTTGACCTCGTTCCAGTCGATGTGATCGAGAAACTTCTCGACGTAGTCCGTTTTGCGGTTCTGGTAGTCGATATAGAAGGCGTGTTCGTACGTGTCGATCACGACAAGCGGCATCGCCATCCATACAACCCCCATCGAGTGCTCATCGCTGACGACGTTGTACAGCCTGCCGTTTACGGGGTGTTTGACCAGCATGGCCCAACCGGCTGCGCCTTTCGCCGAGGCGATAAAGTCGGACGCCCATTTATCGAGAGAGCCGAAGCGCTGCCGGATCGCCGTCCGCACGTCCGCGGACGGATCGGGGGCTTTCGGAGCCATGCCGTCGAAATACAACTCATGCAGAACGACGCTGTTGCCTTTGCTGTTGATCGCTCGCTTCAGCGCCATGTGCTCCGGGGCGTCGAGCGGATTGCCGGACTGAATCGATGTTTCTACCTTGGCATCGGCGGCCGCATAGCCCTTGAGAGCGCCTCCGTAATGGGCCGTGTGGTGAGGAGCGATCTGCTCGGCGCTGAGGAATCCGTCGATCGCTTTGTGCTTGAGCGGTTTCGGTTTGCCGGTCACGAGTCCGCTTTGTGAAAAGTCGAGGGCTCCCGAATGCTCTGCGGCCGAAGACAGCCCTGCCACCACCATGTTGCCCATCGCCGCCCCGGATGACAGAAACACGAAACTGCGTCGATCGAAGAATCCCATGGTTGGCCTCCCAAGCCCGGCGATGAACGCTCGGCTACCCCATGGTAGCTCTCCGCATTGCCGCTCCCGCCACGCCAAGCCGCTCCGAGCCGTTACTCGATTCCCATTTCCTTCTTCCGCTTTTCGAGCCATTCCTCATACTCCTTCAACAGAGCGGGATCTCGGGGGCTCGAATAGATTTCGCTGGCTTTGTATCTACCCGTCATGAACATCTTCTTCGTCCATTCGTCGTGGAGGCGGGCCAACTCGGCGCTCTCGACCACTTGCCGCAGCAAGTGAGGGGGGATGAAGACGACTCCGCCGCGATCACCGAGAACGACATCGCCGGGCATGACCGTCACTCCGCCAACACGGATCGGGACATTGATTCCCGCCACCATGGCGTTACGGCCGGAGGGATGATAGCCGCGTGTAAAGATCGGGACATTCAGTGCGGCGATGCCCGGCACGTCGCGAATCGCGCCGTTGACGACATAGCCGTTCCCGGTGATGCCGTAGATCGCCGTGGCGAGGTTGTCGCCGCCGAAGGTCGCTTCGTCGACCTCGCCCATGACATCGACGACGAGCACGTCGCCGGGTTGTAGAAAGTCGATCACTCGTTGCGTGGTGCCAGGCCCAAGCCCGGCCAGTTTGGCTTCTTCCTCGACGACCTCCTCGACGTCGGGTCGCCGCGGCATGAAGACGGCGGTGAAGGCCCGGCCAACGAGTTGCTTGTCCGGGTGAAGGATTTCCCAGTCGCCTTCGTACTGGTTGTGGTAGCCGGCGCTACGCGCCACGCCCCATGCCGATGTCGTTGTCGCGCTCGACAAACGCCTGATCAAGTCGCCCGGGGCCTTCGGCCGGCCGTCGTCGAAGCGCTCAAACGGGTTGAGTCTGGTGTATTTGAGCAGGTCGTCCTTCGAGAAACCGGACATCTGGGCATGGAGAGGAACAGAAAGCAGAACGAAGGTCGTAAGGAGGCGACGGTGCATGGCCAGAAGGTATCACAAACCGACCCGGCATGAAGTGCTCCGGTAAATCGTAGAATGGGCCTGTGGGCTACCGTTTGGCGATTGAAGCCGTAGTCGTTGCACACTTCCTGTTCATCTTGTTCGTGATCTTCGGGGCGGTCGTTGCCTGGAAGTACCCTCTACTGAGATGGCTGCACTGGGTGTCCATGGCCTACGGCTTGCTGATCGAGATCTTCCATTGGGTCTGTCCGCTAACGTTGGTTGAAATCGAGTTGCGGCGACGAGGAGGGCTATCCTACTACGACGATGGTTTCATCAGCCACTACTTGCAGCAGATCATCTACCTTGACGCGCCGCGCCGGTCTTTGATCATCGCTGCGGTCGTCGTCGTTACCGTTAACATAGGTTTGTATTGGCTGTTCGGTCGCCGGGGCTTCCTCCCGAATCAAGCCAGGAAACATGAGTACGAACCTCCACCGTCAGCCTAAGTCCGCCGTCGTCCTGATCCTTCTCTGTTCCGTTGTCCTAGGCTCCTGCGGCGGAGCGGACGGCGGTGAGATCGAGCTGAAGCTCGGCCATGTTTCTCATCCCGGGGCCTTGGTCGCCGAGTCGGCTGACGAGTTCGCGCGGCGCGCCAACGAAAAGCTCAAGGGACGCGCCACGGTAACGGTTTTTGGCGCGAGTCAACTCGGCTCGGATGAGGCCTTGTTGCAGAAGCTCCTGCTGGGCACGATCGACTTTTCGCTCCCTTCCACGATCATGTCGACCGTTGTGGATCAGTTCGGCCTCTTCGAGATGCCCTATCTCGTCGAGGACCGCGAGCATATGAAGCGTGTTGAAGAGGCTGTTTTCTGGACTCGTCTGGCGTCGCTCAGCGAGGAGAAGGGATACCGCGTCCTGGCCGTGTGGGAAAACGGTTTCCGGCATATTACCAACAACGATCATGCGATCCGCACGCCCTCTGACCTCAGTGGGATCAAGCTCCGCACGCCCAAAGGCCGATGGCGGGTCAAGATGTTCCAGGCCTACGGCGCCAACCCGACCCCGATGCCGCTCTCCGAAGTGTTCGTCGCACTGCAAACCGGCGTGATGGATGCCCAGGAAAACCCGCTGTCGATGATCTACAGCACTAAATTCCAGGAAGTGCAGAAGTATCTCTCTCTTACGCAACACGTCTACACGCCCGCGTACCTTCTTGCCGGAGCAAAAAAGTGGGCGAAGATCCCGGAAGAGATACGCGAGATCCTCCAAGCCACAGCCCGCGAGACACAAGAATTCGTCCACCGGCGAGGGGCCGAAATCGACGAAGAGCTGCTGGACAAACTCAAGAAAGCCGGTCTCGCAGTGAATGAAGTAGACCGGGAGGCGTTCGTGGAAGCCAGCTCAGCGATCTACCGCGAGTTCGGCAGCACCGTGGAAGGCGGCGAAGATCTGATCGACCAGGTCGTTGCACTGCGCCGGGGACAGGGCTGATACTAGTTCGTTGCTTTCCGGCGGTCGGGCAGCCGCGTCGAGCCGGCTGTCGGACCTTCCGCCTGCATGGCCGCCTGCATGGCTAGCCTTCGAGCGAAGTTCGAGCGCCTACTCGAATCCGTTGTTCTGATCCTGCTCGGATCACTGGCTGCATTGGTGGTCGTGGCCGTGCTCTTCCGCAAGGCCGGGGCCTCGATCGTTTGGTACGACGAAGTGGCCTCGGTCTTGTTGGCCTGGCTCACCTACTACTGCGCATCTCTTGCAGCCCTGAAGCGCGCTCACATCGGCTTCCCGAAGCTGGTGCTGGCCGCGCCGTTGGGACTGCGCCGGGTGCTCTACGCTGCGCGCGAGATCATCGTCATCGGGTTCTTCGCGATCGTAGCCTGGGCCGGCTGGCAAGTGCTCATTGTCCTCGAAGGGACCTACCTGGTGAGCCTGCCTTGGGTTCCCACGCAGTTGACTCAATCGGTGATCCCGGTCGGAGCGGTTCTGTTCATCGTGGCGGAACTGCTGAGCTTTACCGATGTGTTGCGGGCTGAGACCGCCGCAGCGGAGGAGCATCGCCCGTGACCGTCTTGCTGATGATCCTCGGGCTGCTTGCGCTGGTCTTCATCGACGTGCCGATTGCCATTGCCATGGGCGTGGTTGCGATCGTCGCGATGATTGCCGGCTCGGGGCTGGATGCGTTGCCCAACGTCGCCCTCGTGCTGTTCACGGGTGCGACCAAGTTCCCGTTGATTGCGATACCGCTGTTCATCCTGGCGGGCTCCATCATGAATGCCGGTGGAATATCGCAGCGGCTCATTGCGCTCGCCTCGGCGCTCATCGGGTTCGTTCGCGGCGGGCTGGCCATGGTCACGATCGGAGCATCGCTCTTTTTTGCGGAAATCTCGGGGTCGGCGGTGGCGGATGTCGCTGCGCTGGGTTCGATCCTGATCCCCGCGATGAAGAAGAAAGGCTACCCGACCCCGTTTGCCGCCGCCGTGACCTCTTCCGCAGCGACCCTTGCCGTCGTCATTCCACCGTCGATTCCCATGATCTTGTATGCGGTGATGGCAGGCAGCTCGGTCGTCGAGCTGTTCGTCGCGGGCATCGTCCCGGGGGTTCTGGGAGGACTCCTGATGATGGCCATCACCTATGCCTTGGCCGTGCGGCACGATTATCCCGTGGAAGAGATCTTTCAGTTCAGTCGAGTGAAGCGGACGTTTCGTGAAGCGGCTTGGGCGCTGCTGCTTCCGGTGATCATCTTGGGCGGCATCTTCGGCGGTTGGGTGACGGCGACCGAAGGGGCCGGTCTCGCCGTGCTCGCCGCGCTCGTCATCGGCGGTGTGGTCTACCGGGAGCTGACCTGGAAGACGATGCGCGGCGCGATGATCGAGGCGGGACAGCAGACGGCCATCGTGATGCTTCTTGTGGCGACCTCGGCGCTGCTCGGCGAGCACCTGACCGCGATGCAAATCCCGCAGCAGGTCGCTCGGGGCATCATCGGCCTGACGGATGACCCGATTGTCGTCCTCGCTTTGCTGAACATCTTTTTCCTCGTGATCGGGATGTTCCTGCACTCGGCGGCGGCGATCATTCTGGTCGTGCCGATCGTGATGCCCTTGGTGAACGCTGCCGGAATCGACCCGGTCCACTTCGGGCTTGTGGTGACGCTCAACTTGGGGATCGGTCAGCAGACGCCGCCGGTCGCCAGCGTGCTCGTCACGGCCTGCTCGATCGCCAAAGCCGATATCTGGGAAGTCAGCAAGGTGAACCTGTATTTCATCGCCGTGCTTGCGGCGATGCTCCTGCTCGTCACCTACGTACCGGCCGTTCCGATGGTGCTCGTCGAGCTTTTCTATCGCTGAGTCAGCTCAGAAAGAACGGCTGTTCATCGGCGGATGGCCCGTACAAAGCGGGCACGGGAACGTCACACAGTCTGAGATAGACTCCCAACTGCGCCCGGTGGTGAATCATGTGATTCATCACGAAGCTGCGCAGCACGGCGATTTTCGGCATGGAAAAAAGTGTTTGCCCACCGGTCTTCAGCGACCAGGACGCCATCAGCATCTCGTCGCTCGCCCCTGCGATGGCTTCCCGGGCCGCCCGCAGGTTCTTGTCGAATGTTTCAAGAGCTTCAGCGCGGCTGCCGAGGGCTTGCATTGCCGGCGGCTTCGTTCCCGGCGGCCCCATGTCGAACGAGTCTTCCTCGACGGTCGTCACGGCCCAGGTCAACAGGTTCGCCAAGTGGGTCGCTAGTCCACCGACCGTCATCGACTTGTCATGTGGTTTCCAGTCCCAGCGGTCCTCCGGGGCTCGTTCGAGCGTCTTGCGTGTATTCGCGGTCTCGTGATCAAACTCGGGCAACAGCGATTCGCTCAGCGCCATAGATCCTCCCCTTGGCTTCGTCGTCAAAAGCTCAACCCGTCTGACACAACGTCAGCTCGTCTCCCGTGCAAGTCGGCGAATCGCCGCCAGAATCTTCTCTTCCCGGTAGCTATCGCCGCCCTGGTAGTAGCCCCGGATTCGAGCCTGTCGATCCACCAGCACGAATCGCAGACTGTGCGTGATAATGCCCGGATCCGGACTTCCCGGCCGGCCGGCGTCGTCGACGGCGAGCTTGAAGCCATCCTTGATGAGATGGTACAGATCGGTCTTGTCACCGGTCAGGAAGAGCCAGCGTTGCGGGTCGGCCTGCCACCGCTTGGCATAGTGGGTGAGCACATCCGGCGTATCGTTTTCAGGGTCCACGCTGAAGGAAACGAGCCGCACGTCGGGCCGATCATGAAGCGACTCTTGCAATCGCGACATCCGCTGCGAGAGCAGCGGACAGGGCCCCGGACATTGCGTGAAGACAAAATTCGCCAGCCATACGCGGCCGGCGAGTTCGGAAAGCTCCACCGTCCTTCCACTGCGCTCCGTGAGAGCGAAGTCCGGCACCGTGCTCAGGATCGGCAATTCATCGTACTGCCCGGCTTGCTCGGTTCCACCGCCGCAACCCAGCGTCACGAGAAGCAAACCGATCAGGCAACAGCGCATTTTCCTATGGTAAGCCCGCCAGCATCTCAGGATGGTTGCGCAAGACTCCCTCCTTGCCGGGAACTGCCTTATCGGTTCTCAGGCCCTCTTGGGCGCCCATCGCTTTCGCGGCTGCCTGAATCACGATGACTCGCGGACCCGGTTGGACTGCTAGCCTGTATTTCTCACCACACGGCGAGGCGAAGTACATGAGAGGGCCGTCAGGACGAGGCGCGTGCTGCTTGCCGCGCGCAGGTGTACTTGACCCGTACATCGAGCACGGCAAGCAAGCGCAACAAAGTCATGGCGGTCGTATCGTGTGCTGCGGCCGTCAGGTGGTGAGAAATGCAGGCTACCTGGAGAAGGCCATAAGCGGCCTCTCGCCTTGAGATTGCTGGAGCTTGGTATGTCGGCACGAATCGGAGTGATTGCGATCTTTCTACTCGTGGGCTGTGCGCCGTCCGGCCCGGATCGGGAAGCTTCAGCGGATCATGACGACAACCGCCTGAATCCGTATTTCGGTGATCTTCATAATCACAACTCGATCGGACAGATTCGGGGGTCGCTGGAGCGGACTTTCGAGATTGCCCCCAGCCATCTGGATTTCTTCGCGTTCACACCGCAAAGCCAGTGGCCGGATATGCGGGAGATCCCCCAGGGCCGCAATGCCCAGTTCGAAAGCGGATTCCAGGCGGTTCGGGAAAACTGGGCCAAGATTCAGCGACTCACCGCAGAGGTGAACGAGCCCGGTGCATTCGCGGCGTTTCTCGGGTACGAAGTCCACTATAACGATGGTGATTTCAACATCATTTATCCGGGTGCAGACGCGGAGCTCGTGTACCTCGAGACGATCGAGGAGTGGCAACAGCATGCACGCGAGACGGCCGCGATTCTGATTCCGCATCACCCCGGCTACAGGCCGTTTTGGCGGGGGTGGGACTGGAGCCGGCTGGATCCGGAGGTGTCGCCGGTCGTCGAGATGATGTCCGAGCATGGCAACGCCGAGTCGGACCGTTCTCCGATTCGCTACATACGCCACAGCATGGGCGGACGTTATACGAAGAGCACCGTGCAGTGGCTTTGGAAGACAGGCGTGCGGGCGGGGGTGATCGCGAGCCCGGACGATCATCTCGGGTATCCGGGAGCCTACGGGCAGGGGTTGGCGGCGGTTTGGGCGGACGAGCTGACGCGCGGGTCGATCATGGAGGCGATCAAGGCGCGTCGAACGTACGCTGTGAATGCGGACCGGATCGAGCTGGACTTCAAGTTGAACGGCCGCTGGATGGGCGAGTCCGTCCCGGCGCAGAGCCGGCGGAACATTGCGGTGAACATCAGGGGCGAGGACGTGATCGACCGGGTCGAGGTGCTGCGAAACAATCGGGTGATCCACCGTGTGCACCCCGTGGACCGCGAGCCAACCGAGGCGAGTTGGGACGAGCCGGTGCTGGTGCGTGTGGAGTACGGCTGGGGGCCTTGGGCGGATTTCAACATGCCGCGCACCGCGGACTGGCGGTTTCGGATCGAGTTGAAGGGCGGAGAACTCCTTTCGGTTTCGCCTCATTTCCAGTCGCGGCCGTTTGATGAGGACCGGCGGGACAAGGTGCTTGGTGTAAAGGAGCATTCGTTTGAGATGGTTTCCTACACATCGCGAGAGAAGGCGTATGAGGACAAACCGACAAAGGACGTCGTGCTGGAGATCGCCGGCTCGCCGGAAACCGAGGTCGCGTTGGAACTGACCGCGCCGGCGCGGATGACGTTCACCAAGACGCTGGGCGAACTGGCGGAATCGAACGAGGTGCTGTTCCTGGGCGAGTTTTCGACGGAGTCGATGTTGTTCCACCGGGTGGTGTTTGCGGACAACTACCGGGCCGAATTCAAGTACTCGGATGAGGAATCGACGAGCGCGGGTTGGTATCAGGTTCGCGTCGCGCAGACCAACGGCAGCTACGCCTGGTCGAGTCCGATTTGGGTGGAGGAACGCAGCTACAGTCCGGCCTATTGATCGTTCTTGTGTACCATGTCTGTACCCGTGTCGAAGCGCCTGCTGTTCACTTCACTTGCCATGAACGTCATGCTGTCGGCGTCCTCACTGCTGCCCCATCACGAGGAGGTCGCGCCCGGCGTGCACGCCGTCGGCTTTTCGCACGCACACGGCTCTGCAAACTCTGGCTGGATCGAGTTGCGTGATTCGGTTGTGCTGGTGGACCTTCCTCGCGGCATTTCGTTCGAGTACTATCTTGCCGAAGTAAGCAAGGCCGGTGGCAAGACCGCCAAGCGGCTCGTGCTCACGAGTTATCGAGAGGGCGACGAAGAGATTATCGAGTCGGCGCTTGAGTCGGGCATCGAGGAAGTCGTCGTTTCGCGCGGCATTGCGGAAGACCTCGTGGCGAGTTCGGATTCCGTATCGCCCGCGCAGTTGCGGGTGTACAGCGAGCAGGAGCGGATCGTGGACGGGTCCGTTCCCGTGGACTACATCCCACTGGACCGCACGGCCGCCAAAGGGGCGGCGGCTGTGCATCTGCCAAATAGAAAAGTGCTGTTCGCGGGGCCGGTTGCCGTCAATGGACCACACGCGCTGCTGGAGGGCAGCAACTCGACCCGCTGGGTGGATGCCACTCGTCGCCTCGAGGGACTTCTACCTGCAAGCGTCGTGCCTGCTTTCGGATCATGGGGGGACGCGCATGTGCTGGCTCGGATGCGCTGGTATTTGGTGGAATTGCGGCGGCAGGTGGCTTACGGCCTTGCGATGGGCTGGCGGCCGGAGAGGATATTCCCCACGGTCCGATTTCCGGCTGAGTATTCGGTTTGGATTCCCTACGACAGGACCCGCGAAGAAGATGTAAAGCATGTCTATAGGGAGTTGACCGTTCCCGACGCTCCGTTCAACGGGCAGCCGCTCAGTCAGGATGACGCTAGACCGCGCGCACTGGTGCTCATCTCGGATCGGTATCACGAGCCGGAACACATTGAAATCGCGTTGCGCAAAGTGTTCGAGGCGACCGCCGTGACTCCACATTTCACATTAGACACGCGGGCGCTCTCGTCCG
>MKWU01007236.1_pt1 | contig 10754 bp, 8 predicted proteins | sample 809101 | NCBI WGS metagenome assembly MKWU01 (sample SAMN05860141, study PRJNA318959) | sponge metagenome | host: Aplysina aerophoba | place: Slovenia: Piran, Adriatic Sea, Gulf of Piran | collected 2013-05-07
GCAGGGTTACGCCATCGTCGCACGCAACTACCGGTGTCCCCTCGGCGAAATCGACCTGATTGCCGTCAACCGGCGCGTCGTCGTGTTCGTGGAGGTGAAGACCCGCAGGGTGGACACGTCCGGCGCGCCGCTGGAATCGGTCAACGCCGCCAAGCAGCGCCGGTTGAAGCGCATCGCCCTTCACTATCTCAGCAAGCACCATTTGCATGACCGCGACGTCCAGTTCGATGTCGTGGGTATTTCCCTGCGTTCGGATCCGCCGGCGGTCCAGCATGTCCGTCAGGCATTTGATTTTTCCGAACCGTAGGAAGACTTTGACGGTATGCTATCGGCTGACATGGGCGTCAATGGCGTCCTTCGACGTCGCTTCGCGAAGCCTGTCCTGAGCCTTGTCGAAGGGCTCAGGACGAACGGGGGAATGATTCCAAACCGTTCGTCCTGAGCGTAGCGAAGCGACGTCGAAGGACACCATTTCAAGGCAAAGGACGCCATGTCCATGGGAAGGGATGGGGGATGATTGACATCAGGATTCTGCGCGAGGATCCGGGAGGGGTCCGGGAGCGCATGGCGACGCGAGGGACGGACATCGACTGGGAGGCGGTGCTGGCGGCGGACCGGGAACGGCGCGAGACCCTTGCCCGGTGGGAGCGGCTCAAGGAACAGAAGAACAAGCTCTCGGGCGAGATCGGCCGGCTCAAGAAGTCGGGCGGCGCCGGCGCGGAGTTGATGGAAGAGATCGGCGCCGTCAGCAGCGAGCTCGACGCGTTGGACGGTCCGCTGGGCGAGACCGAGCGCCGGTTCAGCGAGTCCATGCTCGACATCCCGAATCTGCCGGACCCGGGCGTGCCCGTAGGCGAGTCCGAGGCCGACAACCCGGTGTTGCGTCACTGGGGCGAGGCGCCCGCCTTCGGTTTCACGCCCAAGAACCACTGGGAGATCGGCGAGACCCTCGGCATCCTCGATTTCGCCAGGGGCGCCAAGATCGCCGGCGCGCGGTTTACCCTCTACCGGGGTCAGGGTGCGCTGCTTGAGCGGGCACTGATCGCGTTCATGCTGGACCTTCAGACCCGGGAGCACGGCTACGAGGAGATCCTGCCGCCGTTCCTGGTGAACCGCGACACCATGACCGGCACCGGCCAGCTCCCGAAGTTCGAAGCGGACATGTTCCACACCGCCGACCCCGACTACTTCCTCATCCCCACCGCCGAGGTGCCGCTCACCAACATCCACCGGGAAGAGGTCCTCGACCAAGGCGACCTGCCCCGGAACTACTGCGCCTACACCCCCTGTTTCCGCCGGGAGGCGGGCTCCTACGGCAAGGACATGCGCGGCCTCATCCGGCAGCACCAGTTCAACAAGGTGGAGCTGGTGAAGATCGTCGAGCCGGAAAGCTCCTTCGAGGAGCTGGAGAAGCTCACCCGGGACGCCGAGGCCGTGCTCCGGCGCCTGGGACTGCACTACCGGGTGGTGGAGCTGTGCACCGCGGACCTGGGCTTTTCCGCGGCCAAGACCTACGACATCGAGGTGTGGCTCCCGGGGCAGGGTACCTACCGGGAGATCAGCTCCTGCTCCAACTGCACCGACTTCCAGGCCCGCCGCGCCGCCATCCCCTACCGCCCGGCCCCCAAGCAGCGCCCCCAGCTTGTCCACACCCTCAACGGCTCCGGCCTGGCCGTCGGCCGCACCCTGGTGGCGATCATGGAAAACTGCCAGCAGGAAGACGGCAGCATCGCCGTCCCGGAGGCGCTGCGCCCGTACATGGGGGGGTTGGAGAGGATCGGGTAGGGACCCGCAAGCTAACTCCGTCGTTCCCGCCCCCACTTCCGTCGTTCCCGCCTTCGCGGGAATGACGTTTCAGGCTTCCAGGTCGGGCCTGCTCCCGGTGGAACTCCTGGTTGACAAACCGTCGTTGCGTGGCGGAGGATGCCAATGCGCGTCCAAACGTACTGTCCAGAATGATCCTCTCTCTCATTGGAACGGGCCGCGGCCCCTGAAGGAAGTGGTGATGAAATTCTCGTACACGCACCACATGCCCTATACCGGCATCGAAAAGGTGGGACAGGATTGGCCGGTGGCCAACAAGCAGTTCAGCCCGGAGGAAGGCATGCGGATCTTCCGGGCCGGGATCGACACCAAGGTCTTTGCCGAGGAATGCGGCTTCGACTGGATCGGCAACAACGAGCACCACATGAGCCCCTACGGGCTGATGCCGAATCCCAACCTGATCGGGGCCTGTGTGGCGGAGCGCACGACCAAGTCGATGATCCTGCAGTCCGGGAACATCGTGCCCATCGTCAACCCGATCCGGGTGGCCGAGGAATACGCCATGCTGGACATGATCTCCGGCGGCCGCCTCGTCGCCGGGTTCATGCGCGGCATTCCCCACGAATACGTGGCCTACAACGTTGCGCCGAGCGAGTCCTACGGGCGCATGAACGAGGCCATCGAGCTGATCAAGAAGGCCTGGACCGAACCGGAACCGTTCGGCTGGGAGGGCGAGTACTACCAGTTTCGGGCGGTCTCGATCTGGCCCAAGCCGGCCCAGAAGCCGCACCCCGAGATCGTCATGTCGGCCAGCAGCGACGGCTCCGCGCGCCTCGCCGCCGAGCACGGGGCGACCATGGGCGTCTTGCGCGTCCAGGACTACGAAACCGCGCACCATTCCCTGAACGTCTACCGGGAACATGCGCGAGAGCTCGGCTGGGAACCGCGGCCCCACAACATCATCCTGGCCATGAACTGCTGTGTTGCCCCGAGCAAGGACGAGGCGATTCGAACGTTGCGCCGGGGCTATGATTACTTCTTCAATGTGCTTGGCGGCGGCATCCGCACGGCACAGCGGCTGGTCGTTCAGAAGACGCGTTACTTCAAGGATGACCACGACGCCGAGCGCCAGACCACGAAGCTGCGGACACACAATCAGCTCTCCCTCGAGGAGCGGATGGAACGCGGGCTGGTCATGTGCGGAACGCCCGACATGGCCATCGAACAAATCACGCGCCTGCACGAGGAGTTCGGTCACGGCGTGACCAATCTGAGCGTCAAGATCGGCAACGTGCCCGATGAGAGCGTCCGTCAGACCATGAGCCTTCTCCGTGACGAGGTTTTCCCCGCGGTGCGGAGTCTCGGCGCGGAAGAGAGGGCGGCGGGACACTAGAAGGACACCAGAGCTTCCGAAGGCTCCGGATGGCACCTCCGGGCAACCGCCGCGGAGGGGCAGGGAGTTCGACAATGATCGACAAATACACCGCCGTCGCGGTTCAGACGATTATCCGTCACGTCCGGGAACCGGAATGGCGCGACGCCATCATCCGCGAGAACGTCAATCGCTACCTCTCGCTGATGGAATACGTGAGCTGCCGCTGGGGTCAGGCAAAGCTCTATGTGCTGCCCGAGTTCTCGCTCAGCGGCGTCGAACATGTCCGGTCGGTGGAGGAATGGACCCGCATTGCGCTGCGCATTCCCGGTCCCGAGCTCGAACCCCTCGCGAACTTCGCGCGCATCAACCGGGCCTACGTCGCCGGTGGAACCATGGAGTACGATCCGGCCTATCCGAATCGCTGGTTCAACTCCGCCTACCTGTTCGGACCGTCGGGCGACCTGCTGCTGCGCTATCGCAAGGTCAACGGCGCCGACGTCCAGGGTCACACGACGTACTCGACGCCCACGGGTTGCTACGATCTGTACGTGAAGAACGAGGGCGGCGAGGACGCGCTCTTCCCGGTGGTGGATACCGAGATCGGCCGGCTGGCGCTCATCAACTGCTACGACATCAATTTTCCGGAAATGCCGCGCATCTTCGCGCAGCACGGCGCCGAAATCCTGCTGCACTGCACGGGCGAGCCCTACGGACCGCACCGGGAGCCGTGGGAGATGAGCCGCCGCACCCGCGCCTACGAGAACTGCATGTACGTCATCTCTTCCAATCACGGCGGTTATGCCGCGCAGGTGTCGGGCGGCGTGTTCGCCGATTCGCCCGGGCTGAATTTCCAGGAGCGGCGCGACGGCGAGATCTCGCCCCTGCACCGTTCCCACGGCGGATCGGAGATCGTCGATTTCAACGGCAAGGTGGTTGGCGCGGCGCCCAACCCCGGCGAGGCGCTGGCCATCGGCCCCATCGATCTGCGCGCCCTGCGGGAGCGGCGCGCGGAAGTACGCGACAACATCCTGGTGCAGTCGCGGACGGAAATCTACGCCCGCGAATACACCCGGCACCAGGCCACCGGCATCAACCGTTGGCTTGAACAGCCCATCGCGCACAAGTCCGAGGCGCGGCAGAGCACGGAGGCCGTCATCGCGCGTTATCTCCGGGATGGGGTCTACGCGCCGCCGGAGGAACATGAGCCGGCGGCCGCAACGGAACAACAGAATCGCGCTCTGGCCTGATCATGCCGAAGAAATTCCAGATAGCCTGTATCCAGGCGTCCATCGAAATCATCGACGATCCGGCGCGAAAAGACGACGTCATCGGCCGCAACATCCGGCGCGGGCTCGAGATCGCCGAGGCGGCGGTGGTGCGGGACGAGGCGCGTCTCGTGGTTTTTCCGGAAGCCTGGTGTCAGGGCTTCAACCACAAGCGCACCGCCGACGACTGGAAGACCGTCTGCATCGAGATACCCGGGCCCGAAACAGACCTCATCGGTGAGTTTGCCCGGGAGCACCAGGTCTACGTGGCGGGGGCCGCCTTCGAGCGCGACCCGGACTGGCCCGATGTCTGGTTCACGTCGGGCTTCATCGTCGGCCCGTCGGGCACGGTGGAGCTGCGTTACCGCAAGTGCCACGAGCACAATTTGGAAGGGCTGATCCCCAGCGTCTGTCCGGCCGATGTCTACACGGAGTATGTCCGGCGCTACGGCGAGGACTCCCTGTTTCCGGTGCTCGAAACGCCGTACGGACGGCTCGCGATGATCGTCGAGCACGACGTGAACTTCTTCGAGCTGTCGCGCGCCCTGACCTTCCGCGGCGCCGAGATCCTGCTGCATCCGACCACCGAGACCAACGGTCCCATGGCCGTGACGCGGGACCAGGTGCGGCGGTCGCGCTCCTACGAGAACCTCGTTTACCTGGCCTCGGCCAACGCGGGCGAGCTGAACGGTAGATACAGCGCGGTGCAGGCCACCCGCGGCGGCTCCACGGTGGTCAACTATCTCGGCCACGTCGACGCCCGGATCGACGGCGCGGGCGAATCCGTGCTGGTCTCGACCCTCGATCTCGACCGGCTGCGGAGACGGCGCACCGAGGTCTTCATGAACTTCCCCGCACAGGTCAAGTCCGAGCTGTTCGGCCGGGAGTTCGAGAAGCAGACCTTCATGCCCAAGGACGCCGGCGGCGGACGCGAGACCGCCGAGGCCACCATCAAGAGACTGCAGGACGAAGGTGTGCTGGAGCCTCCTGGCTAGGCCTCGGTTACGGGCTACTACAAGGCGCAAACGATGGCGATGTTGCAGACCAGGCGTCTCGAGGCGAAGTTCCCGTTGCGGGACGGCGTCGTGCACGCCCTGCGCGGCATCGATCTGGATGTCGCCGCGGGCGAATTCTTTGTGCTACTGGGCCCCTCGGGCTGCGGCAAGACCACCATGCTGCGTTCCATCGCCGGGCTGGAACGGCCCACCGCTGGCGAGATCCTCATCGACGGGCATCCCATCTTCGATGCCGGGAAGGGCGTTTTCGTCCCGCCCGATCGCCGCCCTATCGCCATGGTGTTCCAGTCCTACGCCATCTGGCCGCACATGGACGTGTTCGAGAACATCGCCTTCCCGCTGCGTCGCGGCCGCCTCAAGATGGACACGGACTCGGTGCGGGACCGCGTCGGCGAGGTGCTCGAGATGCTCGGGCTCGACGCCCTGGCCGAACGGCCGGTCATCACGCTGAGCGGCGGCCAGCAGCAGCGGGTGGCGCTGGCGCGGGCACTGGCCTTGCAGCCCCGCATCCTGTTGATGGACGAACCGCTCAGCAACCTGGATTTCAAGCTCCAGGTCCGGCTCCGCGCCCAGATGCGCGAGCTGATGCACCGCCTCAACCTGACGACGATCCACGTCACCCACAACCAGGCGGAAGCCCTCGAGACCGGGGATCGCATCGCGGTTATGTCGGAGGGCCGGATCGTCCAGATCGGCGATCCGCAAGCCGTCTACCACCGTCCCGAAAACGAGTTCGTTGCGCGGTTCATCGGCGACATGAACATTTTCCCGGCGGTCTATCGGGGCGGCAACGGCGGCACGGCTCGCGTGGAGACGCCCTTCGGGTACCTCGATGCGCAACGGACCAGCCGCGACAGTTTTGCGGCGGGTGCCACCTGCATGCTGGGGATTCGGCCGGAAGACATCGAGATCGGCAGCGCCATCCCGCAGGACTCGGCCAATCTCGTAACCGGTACGGTGTCCGCATCGAGCTATGTCGGCGAGGGTTACGTCCACACCGTCGAGTCTTGCGGCCAGCCGGTCAGGATCAGGCGGCATCACCGGGAGGCCATCAGCCGCGGGGATTCGATCCGGCTCCATTTCCCGCCGGCGGAAACCGTCGTGGTCGCGCCGTCCGACGGCCTGGATATGGAAGGCCTCGAAGGCGGGCTCGCCGGCGAGGAAGCCGCTCGTGCCAACTAGTGTTGCGGAACAAGACACCCAAACTGGCGTCGTGAGACAAAACTCCCGATTGCTGGGAATCGGTTGGGTTTACCTGCTGGCAGGTTCCGGACTGGCGCTGGTATGCATCACGGTCGGCGGAAACATTCTGACCAGCTTCGTGGACCAGGATGTCGACGGACAGTACACGTTCGCGAACTATGTCGAGCTGCTCACCCAAAAGCATCTTGTGGGCGTCACCGGCAGAACCGCCCTTCTCGGCCTCGGCACCGTTTTCTGGATGTTCGTCTTCGCCTTCCCCTTCACCTGGCTCCTGGCCCGCACCGACTTCCGCTACCGCACCGGCCTGTTCACGCTGCTGACGGCAAAGCTCGCGATCCCCGGTTTCATCACCGCCATGTCCTACGTGTGGCTGTTCAATCCGACCTCGGGGCTGGTCAACGCCCTTTTCGGGATGACCAAGTTCACCGGCGGCGCGCTGTTCGATGTCTACCAGGTATCGTGGATCTGCTTTCTGCAAGGTATCGTGCTGGTCCCCGGCGGGGTTTTCATGATGCTGCCGGCTTTCCGGAACCTCGATGCGTCGCTGGAGGAGGCCGCCTGGGTCAGCGGAGTGTCAAAGTTCTATACGGTCTTCCGCATCGTTCTTCCGCTGCTGGGCCCCAGCATGGTGGCGGTGTGCATCTTCTATTTCGTGCTCGGGGTGGAGATGTTCGACTTCGTCGCCATCATCGGCATGCCCGGCGACGTGCTGGTGCTGTGGATCTATGACGCCATCGCGGAGACCGACGGTCCGCCGAACCTGGGCTTCGCCGGCGCGGCGGGTGTGGTCCTGTTCGTGATTTGTGGCGTCGCCATCCTGTTCTACGCCCGCTTCTTGAAGCAGGCGCGGAAATACGCGGTGGTGGGCGGCAAGGTGCGGGCCTCGGCGCCGCAGCCGCTGGGCCGCTGGCGCTGGGCCGCCTACGTCTGGGTCGGCGTGTGGGTGACCGTCAGCATCGGGATTCCGGTCGTCACCATCGTCTGGGTGGCGCTGGTGCCGTTCTTTCAACCCCCGTCGATGGCGGCGCTGGACTCGGTCAGCCTCGACAGCTTCCGCGACGCGTTGGCGTGGATCGGAGAACCGCTTCGTCATACGCTGATCCTGATGGCGGGTGCGATCGTCGTGGCCTCGTCGCTGGCCACCAGCGTCACCTGGGTGGTCACGCGCAGCCGCAACCGCTCGGCGCGTTGGGCCGACAACATCGTGTTTCTGGCGCCGGCCGTGCCCACCATCGTGACAGGGGTAGCGTTCCAGTTCATCGGCATCGAGATGTATCATTGGCTGCCGCTGTTCGGCACCATCTGGCTCGTGGCCATCGCCATGGGGACCCGGATGCTGGCGTACTGCACGCGGACCATGAACGCCGCCTCCCTGCAGATTCATTTCGAGCTCGACGAGGCCGCCTATGTCTCCGGCGTGTCCATGCTCGAGACGTTCCGGCGCATCTTCCTGCCCCTGATGGCGCCGGCAATCTTCTACTCCGCCCTGATGGTCGGCATGCTCTCGGCACGCGATCTGACCTTGCCGCTGGTGATGAACACCGGGAACTCCGAGGTCGTCGCCACCCTCATCTTCAATCTCCAGACGAATGGCGAGCAGAACGCCGCCGCGGCCGTGGCCCTCTACATGATATTCATCCTCGCCATCCTGGCCCTGTTCGCGCGGCGCATGACCGGGATGCAGGAGATCCGCGGCCACGACGTCGGCCGTCGCAACAGCCTGCTGAGCCGCCTGTCCGGTTGGGTAGGCGACTTCGCAGCCCGGGTTGGAATGAACCGCAAACGGAGGCTCGAGTACGGCAATTGAGCGATTCGATTCGCATGTGATTCGTATGTTACAGGCCACCAGAAAAGGAGCGATTCAGATGAAACAGATACTCACGACAATGGTCGGGCTGCTCGCCATGGCAGCGGTGTTGTTCGGCGTGCCAGCGATGGCCACCAGCGCGGATCTGCCGGATGCCGTGAAGAAGCTCATCAAGCCGGCGCAGGCCGAAGGCGAGGCCACCGTTTTCGGCACCACCATGAACCCGCGCCAGGTCGCCATGATGAACAAGGGGTTCAATTCGTTCTACGGCACCAACATCAAGCTCAACCAGGTAGGCGGCCGCCATACGCGCAAGCGGGTGGAAGTCATCCGCGCCCTGAAGAATAACGTGCCGACGGGACTCGACCTCTTCTGGACATCGAGCCCGCGTGCGCTGATCGCCGGCGATGCCATCGTCAAGTTCGACTGGGCCGGCCAGTTCGGCGTGCCGAAGGAGCTGATGGAAGGCGAGTACGGCATCAAGACGCATGACAGCTACCTCACCCTGGTGACCATCAACACCAATCTGGTGAAGCCCGCGGACGAGCCCAAGAACTACGACGAGCTGCTCGACCCGAAGTGGAAGGGCCGCATCGCCATGCCGCGTTCGCCCTCGCCCTGGGTGTACTTCACCTATGCTTTCGGCGAAGAGAAGGCTCAGAAGTACCTGGAAACGCTGCTCCGCAAACAGGAGGTCAAGACGCTGCCGCGATATCCCGACGTCCGGTCGCGGATCATTGGCGGTGAGTTCGCCGTCGGCCTCGGCACCGACGCCTGGGCCGAGATCGCCAAGGGCGCTCCGGTGAAGCATCCGGACGTCGACACCGTGATCCTCGCGGCCCGCGGCGCCTACATCGTAAAGGACGCCAAGGCACCGAACATCGCCAAACTGTGGGGCTACTGGGTGGTGTCTCCCGCCGGCCAGAAGACCATTCACGATGTCCGTGGCTATTCGCTCGTCAGCTCGAAGAGCGGCTACATGTACAACTACATCCAGGGGAAGAAGGTCATCGACATACCCTTCGACTGGCGGATGAAGAACGAGGCGCGGTTGTCGAAGAAGTTCCGCGAGGTGTTGCGTGAGAAGTAATCACGCCGGAGGCGGCGGCCGGATCGGGAAGACGTCATGATCAGCGCCTCTGGGCCAGCGGGTGAGTCCTTTCAGAGACTCACCGCCGATCTCGCGTCCGGTCCGGTGACCTACCACGTCGCCGGCGAGGGGCCGCCCGTGCTGTACATCCACAGCGCGGGCGGCATCCGCTTCACCTACGCGCTGGACGAGCTGTCGCGCGACCACCGGATCCACATGATGGTGGCCCCGGGGTTCGACAACACCCCGGCCCATGAAGGGCTCGACACCATGCCGGCGCTTGCCGATCTTGCCGGCGAGTTCGTGAATTCGGTGATCGGCGGGCCGTGCGACCTGGTCGGCCAGTCGTTCGGCGGGTTCCTGTCGGCATGGGTGACCGCGCGCCATCCGGAAAAGATCAGTTCGCTGGTCCTCCAGTGTCCGTCGGGTTTTCGCCCGCCGCACATCCCGCAGAAACCGCCGGGCAGTCCGGAAGAGATGCGAAACAGAATGTTCGCGCACCCGGAACGCATTCCTCCGGGGGAGAAGACTCCGGCCGAGCTTGCCGAGAGCCGGAGGTGGGCGGACTACTACCACAAGTCCATCGGGCTCGATGAGGCGCTCGTCGCCCGATTGCCCGAGATCGAGCAGCAGACGCTGGTTTTGCAGGGCACCAAGGACGGCATGATGCCGCCGGAGAGCGGGCAGCTTCTGGCACGGGAGATCCCCCATGCCAAGCTGGTCTACGTCTATGACGCCGGCCACAACATCGAGGTGGACCAGCCGGAGCGGTTCGTCGCCCTGGTGCGGGATTTCTTCTCGCGCGGCGAGGCCTTCATCGTCAATCCGGGTGACGAACAGGCCGGTGTGATGGCGGCGACCCGTCAGCCGTCGCCGTAACCGACGACGGCCGGGCTACTTCCGCCGCAAGCCCGGATCGGTAAGGGTGGTATCCTGTCCCGGCGGCGCTTCGTCGAGCGCTTCTTCGAGGGTCGGTCGCGGCGCCCACTCCTCGGGCGGCCGCGCCTCACCGTCCCAGTCCACCTGATCGAGCCCCCAGAAGATTTCCAGGCTGTGGCCGTCGGGGTCCCGGAACTCCACCGATACCTGACAGCCGGCCCGCCGGCGCCCGTGGAAATCGATGGGCACGTTGTGCTTCTCGAGATGGTTCCGGGCGCGGAAGACTTCGTCGAGGGTGGGGACCTCGAAGGCCAGGTGATGCAGTTCCCGGCCCCCGGGGGAAACCTCGCTGCCG
>MKWU01007237.1_pt1 | contig 10749 bp, 11 predicted proteins | sample 809101 | NCBI WGS metagenome assembly MKWU01 (sample SAMN05860141, study PRJNA318959) | sponge metagenome | host: Aplysina aerophoba | place: Slovenia: Piran, Adriatic Sea, Gulf of Piran | collected 2013-05-07
TGGGTCGAGCAGCTTGTGCAAGAGTAGATAAGTGACCTCTTCGTCGCCGACCAAGCCGCCGGCGTCCTTGATCTGTTGGGCGCGGGGGCTGTCGAGCAAGTCGCTGATCACGATGGCCGCGGCCGTAATGCCCCGCGCTTCGAGGATGAAGGGGGTATTGGTGCCCTTGCCAGCGCCGGGTGCGCCGCCGAGCCAGATGATTTCCCCGGGGAAGCAGAGCTTGGTGCGACCGAACTCTTGCTCTAGGTCGCTCCAGACGCGGTCGAAGATCAGGCTGGCGTCCTTGATCTCGAGGTCGATGTGCTTGGATTTGGATTTGTTCGCCATGCGCTTTTGTGGCCGGCTGCTACAGGCCGCGGAACGGTTCCCTATTGACCAGGTCTTCTACGACCTGCCCGCCGATCAAGTGCTCTTGGATGATGCGCTCTAGCTTTTCGACGGTCATGGAGTGGTACCAGACGCCCTCGGGATACACCACGACCGTCGGCCCGACCTCGCAGACGCGCAGGCAGTCGGCCTTGGTGCGGTGGATGCCGCCCTTGCCCGGATGGCCGTAGCCCAATTCGGACAACCGTTTTTTTAGGTACTCCCAGCAGTCGGCCCCGGTGCCGTCGCTATGGCACTTGGGCTTGGTGGGCGTGGCGCAGAGAAAGATGTGGCGCTCTACAGGAGTGTAGGTCGGATCCGTGGTGTGCTCGCTCATGTTATGCCTGCCAGTGTTGGTCGAGGGGACGATGGGTGAAGGGGCGCTGCTGCTGGCCGTCGTACATATCGACGATGTGGCCGTCCCCTTGGAGAATGTACTTGTAGATGACGAGGCCCTCCAACCCCACCGGGCCGCGACTGTGCAGGCGGTTGGTGCTGATGCCGACTTCGGCCCCCAGCCCGTATTTGAAGCCATCGGCAAAGCGCGTCGAGGCATTGTGAATCACTGAGGCTGAGTCCACCTCGCGCAAAAAGGTGTGTGCGGCCTCCGAATCCTCGGTCACGATCGCGTCGGTGTGATGGCTGCCGTACGCGTTGATGTGCTCGATGGCCTCGGCCGTGCTATCGACGATTTTTACCGCCAGCATCAAGTCTAGGTATTCGGTGGACCAGTCGGCTTCGGTGGCTGGTTTGACTTGCCCGTTGGCATTGGCGAGGGCGAGGGCGCGCTCGTCGCCGCGCAGCTCCACGTCCCGTGCGAGCAGTGCCGGTACGGCCCGCGACAAAAAAGCTGGGGCAATGCCACTGTGGACGAGCAGGGTCTCGGCCGCGTTGCACACGGCCACGTACTGGGTCTTGGCATCGACGGCGATCTGCACGGCTTTATCGAGGTTCGCGCTGGCATCGACGTACACGTGGCAGATTCCGTCGGCGTGGCCCATGACCGGGATTTTGGTGTTGTGCATGATGTATTGTACAAACTCGTTGCTGCCGCGCGGGATAATGAGGTCGATCAGCTCTTCCTCACCGAGGAGGGCGCGGACTTCCTCGCGGCCGGGCAAGAGCGTCATCCACCCTTCTGGTAGGATACCCTGCGTGGCTTGACACATGATCTCGGCGAGGGTCTGGTTGGTCACGGCGGCCTCGCGCCCTCCCTTGAGCAGGGCGGCATTGCCGGACTTGAGGCACAGGGAGGCGATCTGCACCAAGGCGTCGGGCCGGGATTCAAAGATCACGCCGATCACGCCGATGGGCACGGTCACTCTGTAGAGGTGGAGCTGGTCGTCTAGCTCGGTCGCGCTCTGGGTCTGGCCGAGGGGATCGGGCTGGGCGCAAACCTCACGCACCATCTCCACCGTACTGGCGAATTTGTGCCCGCTCAGGTCGAGCCGCTTGAGCAAAGGCGAGGCCAGCCCATCTTGTTCGCCGGCTTTTAGATCTTCGGCGTTGGCCGCCAAGATGCGCTCGCGATTTGCTTCAAGGGCCGCAGCAATAGCTTCGAGGGCTTGGTTGCGCACCTTCTCGGAAGTCGCGGCGAGCACGCGCGATGCGGCGCGGGCCGCTAGGGCTTGTTGGCGCACTTGATCGGACATGGCTAACTCTCCTCGGTCGCGTGTTCTGTGGCCGCGCCCATGATGGACTGCAAGCTCTGGCTCAGCCGCTGTGGATCTTCGACCGTGCCTTCGCCTAACAATACGAAATCAACCAGAAAATGCGCCCAATTCTCCAATTGCGCGGAGTCGCGGTCGCGCTTGAGCACCGCGGCCATGTTGCGGATGATGGGGTGTTGGCGATTGATTTCTAGCGTGCGCAGCGAGCCCTTGAACTCTTGATCGGTCATTTTCATCAGCCGCTCCATGTTGCGGCTCAAGCCGCCTTGGCTGGCGACCAGCAGGCAAGGGCTGTCGGTCAGCCGCTTGGACTCGACCACGTCTTCGACCCGGCCGGCGAGCTTCTGCTTGAGAAAGGCGAGCAGCTCGATGGTCTCGGCTTTCTGCTCATTGACTCCTTCTAACTCGACCGCGTCCTCTTCGAGGTTCAACTCGGCCGCATCCACGCCGACGAACTCTTTGTCGGCGAACTTTTGCAGCCCTTGGACGACCCATTCATCGACCGGCTCGTCGAAGTAGAGCACCTCTATGCCGCGTTTGCGAAAGGCCTCTAACAGAGGGCTTTGGGCAATGGTTTCTTTGTTCTCGCCGGCGAGGTAGTAGATTTTGTCCTGCTCGCTCTGCATCCGATCGACGTAGTTCTGCAGCGAAATGTAGGGCGTGTCGTCGTCGGCTAGCGAGGAACGGTAGCGCAGGAGCTTGGCGAGTTGGGCTTGGTGTGCGGCATCGGTGGCCACGCCCTCTTTGAGGATGGTGCCGCAGGCGTGCCAAAAGGTCATGTACTGGTCTTCGTCCTTCTTGGCCATGCCCTCTAACATGCCGATGATGCGCCGCACTAAGGTGGCGCGGATTTTGGTGATGATGGGGTTTTGCTGGAGGGTTTCGCGCGAGACGTTGAGCGGCAGGTCGTCGCAGTCAACCACTCCGCGCACAAAGCGCAGCCACAGCGGCAAAAGCTCCTTGCAGTCGTCTTGGATGAAGACCCGCGCGACGTGCAGGTTGAGCGAGATCGTCGGCTCTGCGTGCAGCCATTGGACTGGTGCGCGCTTGGGAATGTAGAGCACGGCGTAAAATTGGATTGGCACATCCACGACGATGTGTTCGCGCGCGAGCGGCTCCTCGGGATCGCCGGTCAGGTGCGTGTAAAACTCGTTGTATTGTTCGGGGGTGATTTCGTTGCGCGGTCGGGTCCACAGCGCGGCCGTGTCGTTGACTTGTTTGTTGGCGACCTTGATGGGATAGGCGACAAAATCCGAGTGCTTGCGGATGATGGCCTCTAGCCGGTGGGCGTCGAGAAATTCCTCGCAGTCCGAGCGGATGTAGATCTTGATCTCAGTGCCGCGATCGGCCTTGTCGGCGTGGGATAGGGTATAGGCTCCGTCGCCGGTGGATTCCCACAGCACCCCGTCGGCTTCTGGGTCGGCCGCGCGCGTGGTGAGCACCACTCGGTCGGCCACCATGAAGACCGAGTAGAAGCCTACCCCGAACTGACCGATCAGTTTGAGCTTTTCTTGCTCATCGTCGGCATTGGCTAGCTGTTGGGCAAACTCAGCGGAGCCGGAACGGGCAATGGTGCCGATATTTTCATTGACCTCGTCGCGGGTCATGCCGATCCCTCGGTCGCGGATCGTCAGGGTCTTGTTGCTGCTCGACACCTCGATCTCAATGTCTAATTCGGCGTCTGGGTCGAGGATATTGCGGTCGGTCAGCGAGCGGTGGTGGATTTTGTCTAGGGCGTCTGAGGCGTTGGAAATCAGCTCGCGCAAGAAAATTTCTTTTTGGGTGTACAGCGAGTGGACCAACAGGTGGAGTAGCTGTTGGACCTCGGTTTGGAAGGCCCGTTTTTCAACCTGTGGATCTTCGGTTTGGACGTCTTCGGACATCTTGTTGCAGCTCCTTTGGTGCTTGCGTTGACGAAACCGAAAATGTAAGGAAGATCACCTACAAAGCAAATTCGGCCCGCGCCCTTGTAGCGAGGGCTGGACGGGCTATTTTCTGGCCACGTGCAAACTTACGACCTCATCATCGTCGGCGGCGGTCCGGCCGGTGCCACGGCCGCAATGTATGCGCAGCGCCACGGGTTGGTGGCTCTGCTGCTGGACAAGCAGTGCTTTCCTCGCGACAAGATTTGCGGCGACGCTCTCTCCGGCAAGACGGTGGCCATCCTCCACGAACTGGGGCTGTTTGAGGAGGTGTGTGACCTGCCTGGGGCGGCCATTGCCCGCATTGTCTTCGGCAGCCCAGACGCGACCGCTGCATCCATCGACCTGAGCCGCTACGATCTGTGCAATACCCTGACTGGCCGGGTGTTGCCGATGGAAGGTTTTGTCATCCGCCGAGAGGTTTTCGACGACTTTCTCTTTGCTAAAGCGCGGGCCGCAGCCGCCCGCACTTTAGAGGGTTTTGCCGTGCGCGAGCTTCTGAGAGAGGGCGAGCAGGTCTGTGGGGTGCGGGGGCGTACAGCGGAAGGTACGCGGTTGGAATTTCGCGCGCCCTTGGTGTTGGGGTGCGATGGCTTCAATTCGACCGTCGCTCGCAAGAGCGGGTTGTACCGCCACGAGGGCCGCGATTGGATGGTGGCTCTGCGGCAGTACTTCGAGGGCGTGGCGGGCCTGAGCGATCAGATCGAATTGCACTTTATAGACGAGGTGCGGCCCGGGTATTTTTGGATTTTTCCCCTAGAGGGCGACCGCGCCAATGTCGGCATCGGCATGGATCATCGAGATATTAAGGCACGCGGAATCGACCTCAAGGACGCGCTTGCCGCCGCGGTGGCGAGCACGACCTTTGGCGTGCGCTTCCGCGACGCCCACCCCCTCGAAGACCCGGTCGGCTGGAATCTGCCGGTTGGCTCGCGGCGGCGACCGGCGCACGGGAATGGCTTTTTGCTTTTGGGGGACGCTGCCGGTTTGATCGATCCGTTCACGGGCGAGGGCATTGGTAATGCGCTGTACTCGGCTCGCTTTGCCGTGGAGACTGCGGTTCAAGCTGGGGAGGTGGAGGATTATTCGGCTGGCTTTTTGCGGCGCTATGAGGATCGGCTGTGGGATGCGCTGGGCAGCGAGCTGAAGCTGAGCACCAAGCTGCACAATTTGGGCCGCTGGCCCTACCTGATGAACTTGGTCGTTCGCAAGGCCGCCAAGAATGCCGAGGTCAGCGACATGATCTGCGGCATGATGGCCGACGCCGTGCCGCGCAAGATGCTGACGAATCCGCTGTTTTACCTACGGTTGCTATGGAAGTAGGCGCGGTCAGATCGTCGTCGCCAAGCGGATGTCCGTGCCGGTGAATCTGGCCGCTCGTTGCGATTGCGACTATGCACCGAGGGATGTAGCTTCGTTTCGCATAAATAGTATCTAGCGGCCGTTATCCGAATCAATTGTTTGGGTACAACAAGCGGCTAGCTGAAATTGAATCAGGAATGCAGAGAATAATGTGATATGTCGCTGGGGAAGGTCTCTTGTTTTATAACGCGTAGCTTGGACGGTCGAAAGCACTTTCTCCTACTAAAGCATCCCTACGCCGGGAATCAAATACCTGCTGGGACGGTGGAAAAGGGAGAATCCTTTGTCGCCGCGGCACTCCGGGAGGCCCGTGAAGAAACGGGTCTAGCCGCATTGCATGTTGTCGCGGAACTTTTGTCGGAACGGGAGAAGCTACCGCCCAACACAGCCGTCATCCAGCAGACTTCCACTGTGTACTCTCGACCAGACAATAGCAGTTTCGATTGGGTCACGATTCGCAGAGGTATTCGCGTTGATACCCGAGAGACTGAAAACGGTTTTGTGCAAATCGATTATATAGAAAAAGAGTTGCTTGGTTCGGATAGGATTTCGTTTCAAATAACTGGCTGGATACCACAAGATGCTCTGACGACCGCTGTTGAACGTAAGCACTATCACTTAAGTTGCGCGGCAAGTGACGAGCTTGAGTGGGAAGTCTTTTCCGATCACCACAAGTTTGTTCTAAGGTGGCATCCGTTGACCGAAGACCCCCAATTGCAGGAACCATTTGGGGAGTGGTTCGACTCCATCAAAGAGCATCTCGTTGATTAACTAGACAGATCAAAGACAGATCAACTTCGCTAATACGGTACCTCCGGTTCGGGCCTGACTGCCTTCGACCCATGAGATTCTATCAAGGGACCGGCGCGAGGGTGTCGATGCAATTTTTCACACTGAGGGAGAAGCTGGTTTCTCTCCCCAATCGCGAGGGATGAGACGATGCCACTGGAGGCACTGATTGGAATAGGATTCGCCGCTTTGGTGGTACTTGCGTTGGCTTTGAGGAAGCTGGTCGAGTGGATCAGCTTTCCGCGTCAGCACCGAAAATGATAGCGCAGGGGAGGGACTTTCCCTTCGTGGTCGTCTCGCCGCAGTGCCCAAAGGATGAGTGGTGGGCCATAGACGCACTGCACGATCTCCTAAACGAGATCGTTGAGACCTATCGCATCGATACGGCTAGGATCTACGTGACCGGCCTGAGTATGGGAGGATATGCGACGTGGGGACTAGCCTGTACCTATCCCGAGCGGTTCGCGGCCGTGGTTCCCATCTGTGGTGGTGGGGATCCAGAAAAAGCGCCCTTAATGAAGGAGGTGCCGACCTGGGTTTTCCACGGCGCAAAAGACGAGGCCGTGCCGTTGCAACGATCACAGAAAATGGTTGATGCGCTCAAGGCGGCCGGAAGCGATGTCCGCTTTACCGTGTACCCTGAAGGGGGCCACGTGGAGGCGTGGCAAAATGCCTACGGCGATCCTGAGCTGTGGGAGTGGTTGGCAAAGCAGCGACGGGCCGAGTAAAGACACTAAATCCCCGATTAGTAATGCGGCCGAAATCCCCACAAAATACTCACCCTGTCACCTCGCGGACGCAGGTGCAACTGAAGGATATAAAGAAAAGATTCTCATTCCGAGTCCTTACGTCTCAGGATTGGGAACACTGGACTACTAAAGGTTATATCATTATCAGACAAGCCGTGCCAACCGCGAATGTGGAACGCCTTGTCGAGCTCTTGTGGGAATTTGATGAGAAAGACCCGAATAATCCCACGACTTGGTACGCCCCGCAACGGCGAGAACATTTCGATGCATCCGGCCGAAGAGGATAATGAAGCAGAGCGGCGGGAACGCATCCGTCTCTGGCGCGAGCAGGACCATCCTCAGCGCGATGCTTTTCCCGGAGACCCGCGTGAATGGGAGAGGAACCATGCTGAGACCGCAACGCTCACCGAGCTTGGTGAGAAACTGCTCGGTTTGAAAAGCTGGTACTGAATCAGGGCAATATGGCTTCTATTGTTACTTCGCCCTCGTCCCAAATCACCGTGCCCGTGCCCATTTCAGCTAGCTCGACTACATCACCGGGCACCTCCAATCTCAACGCAGTCATCCCGCTTCCGCTGTAGGCGGCAACATACCTTTTGCCCCCCGGGCAGGCGCAGAGCCATATCGGGCCTTTGTCACAGGTGAGCGTGGCACCGCCGATGGAGACCTGTCCAGAAGCGCTCTGGCGGGCGTAGGGCGACTCGTGCATCGGCCAGTCTAAGGAGCCGTCCTGGGTCCAACGCCGCTTTAGCGACCACTCATACAGATCAACTTCGATGCCGAGTATGCGGTCGTCGCGCGCGTACTCCACGCGGAGCGGGCGCTCGCTACCCGCGGTATAGGTGGCGGGCGGGGCCGCTTCGTCGATGAGTGCGCCGGACGCTACCTTGGCGGCAAAATCGGCACCGCTGGCGTAGGAAGTGCGTTCGGCCAGTTCGGCGTAGAAACCGCAGCGGGGCTGGCCCTGGTAAAAGGAGCCGGGCTTGGCCATTTCCCAGAAAGTCTTGGCCGGGCCTGTATAGTTGTACATCTCCAAGGCCAGATGACCGTCCAGTTCGACCAAGCGGATGGGGGCACCGCCGCCCAGATCGGTCAGTTCGAGTGGCTGGACGGCCGTCCACAGGGCACCGCTGCCGACGACGACCACCTCGCCTCGGGGCACTACCGCCGGTAGAGAATCTACTTTGTGCTGGCCGATCCAGATCTCATCGACCTGCTCGATCTCGGTCCACACGAGCACGGCTTTGGCGCTAGTGCGCCGCGTCCAAGCGTCCAAGCCGCGCGGGGCAGAGACGCCGATGGCGCGACCCCGCTCGTGCACGCCGTAGAAGTGGCCCTCTTCGGGAACGACCTGTCCGGGCGCGCGCGACGGCGTCGTCTGGAAGCTGAGCCACTGGTCGTCGAGTATATAGCGCGAAAAGAGCACACCGCAGCGGGCATCATCCGAGAGCCGATACTGCGCGTGAAACACGCTGGACTGCAGGGCGATAAAGATGACTTCCTGTGTCCTCAGTTCGCAGGAGGCCACGCCTAGAGAGAACGAAGGGCTGTGATAGGTGCTCAGCGCTACGGGCTGCTCGCCGTGGGCTGTTTCGTCTATTTGCTGCGGCACGTTGGAGCGCTGCAGCAGGTCGCCGATCCAAGCGGGTACCTGCCCGCCATCCAACCACGCGCGCACGTCATCGGCGTTAAAGGCGGCGGCGTTAAAGACGGCATGGCTATAGGCGCGGCTGAAGGGACCAGCCCAGCAGCCGATGCCGGGGTGTACGTGTAACGCCGCGGAAAGGCCGAGGCGAGCGAGCATGGTGCGGGCGCGGATGCGGGTGTGTTCGTCCTCTGTCAGTTCAGCCAAGCGGCCTAGCACGCGCACGGCGACAGAGGCGTAGTTGGGGCTATTGTACTCGGCCGGCAGGCCGTAGGTATCTACGTGCGCCATCCAGCGCACCAGTTTTTCCCGACCGCGCTGGCTGATGTTATTATCGCCCAACAACTGGCCACCGAGGCAGGAGTTGGTGATGTCCTTGAGGACGATGTTGGTATAGGCCAAGGCCACGTCGATGCGCGCGATTTCCTCTAGGCCCAGCGCGACGGCACGGCGCATAGCTGCGACCAAGTCCGGTGGCAGGGCGTCTGATGCTTTGCACAGCACGGGAATGCAGTAAAAGAGTACGAACTGCACGGCATTGAGATCTTCTACTACTTCGTCTTCCAACTCCCAGCGAAAATTGCCTCGGTGCGGGGCTGTGTCCCGCACTTCCTGGCAGGCAAGCACGGCTCGCAAGATGGCGGCGGCTTCGGCGATATCTGCGGGTGCGCCGCTGGCCATCAGCTCAGAGGCCAGTTGCGCCGAGGGTATGGTGGAGTGAAAGATGCGCCCGCGCACCTGATGGGTTATCAGGTGTGCTTGGGCGTCGTAATTTTCGGGCAGAGCCGACGGTGATGGCAAGGCAGGTTCCTCGGTGAAATTAGTTTCAATAGAAAGGAAGACGAAGTGCGTGTCCAAAAAAGCGATTTGCTGATCGGGGGCCAAGTGTGTCCCCCAACATCTGGACGCTACTATCCCCTGTATAGCCCCGTAGATGGCACACTAGTCGCCGAAGTCGCCGATGCCAGTCGAGCCGACGTGGACCGGGCCGCTGCCGCTGCGCGCGAAGCATTTTATGCCGAGTGGAAGTTCTGCGGCATTGAGCACAAGCGCGCTTTGTTCGCCAAGCTGAAAGAGGTGCTCTATGCCATGGCCGACGAACTGGCGGCCGCCAAGGTTCAACCCCAAGGGGGGCCGAGCATCCCGCCGCTGGTAGAGCGCGTTATCGACTACTACGTGAGCAAACTAGACGACGGGGCGGGCACACTTATTGAGCACGGCGACCAAGGCACTAATTACGTATATAGGGAACCGCTGGGCGTCGTTGCGATCTTTGCCCCCTTCAACGGGCCGATGCTGGCCTCTCTCTTATCGGCTGTGCCGGCCCTAGTAGCCGGCAATACGGTCGTGCTTAAAGCGCCCGACCAGGAAGCACCACAGGCGCTCAAGACCATGCAGGCATTCGACGAAGCCGGTTTCCCCGCCGGGGTGGTCAACGCGCTCAGCGGCAAGGGGCCTGAGGTAGGTCAGGCGCTGGTCGCGCATCCAGCCACGCGGCTGATCAGTTTTACCGGCAGCACGGCGACGGGCAAAAAGATCATGGCCGCGGCCGCCGCAGGTCTCAAGCGAGTGCAGCTAAATCTGGGCAACAAAACGGCGCAGATCGTCTTGCCCGACGCCGACCTCGAAGCGGCGGCCACGGCGACCGTGGGATCGGCCTTCCCCGGGCAGGCGTGCTCGGCAATAAGTCGGGTTTTGCTGCACGAATCGCTGCGCGACGAATTTATCGCTCTACTAAAAGAAAAGGCGCAGGCCGCAGGGCCCAGCATGTTGATCGACCGGGCGGCAGTAGAGCGCGTGGAGCGCTACGTCGAGATGGGCAAAGCACAGGGAGATCTGCTGTTTGGTGGCGCACAGCCGCCGGGAGACGAGCACGCCAAGGGTTGCTATTTTGCGCCTACGGCTTTTGCCTTTGCCGATCAGTCCTCTCCGGTTTGCCGCGACGAAATTTTCGGGCCGGTTGTCTCCGTGCTGACGTTTGCCAGCGACGACGAGGCCCTAGCATTGGCCAACGATACGGACTACGGACTGCTCGTTTCGCTCTGGACCCGAGAGGCTGAGCGCCAGCGGTACTTTGTGCGGCGCTTGGAAGTAGGGATTGTCGCCATTAATAGTGCCAGTATGCTGAGCCATCGCACACCTTGGGGTGGTTTTAAGCAGAGCGGCATTGGCCGGCGCTACGGCGAGATGGGTCTAGAGCCTTTCTTTGAATACAAAACGGTGTGGATCTCTTGAAGAGGAATTGA
>MKWU01007238.1_pt1 | contig 10746 bp, 12 predicted proteins | sample 809101 | NCBI WGS metagenome assembly MKWU01 (sample SAMN05860141, study PRJNA318959) | sponge metagenome | host: Aplysina aerophoba | place: Slovenia: Piran, Adriatic Sea, Gulf of Piran | collected 2013-05-07
CGCGACATCAGCCTGGACGTCAACTACAGCGTCACCTCGAGCCTGCGCGCCTCGGCCAGCATCAACACCGACTTCGCCGAGGTGGAGAGCGACCAGCGGCGGGTGAACCTGACCCGCTTTCCGCAACGCTTCCCGGAGCGGCGCGACTTCTTCCTGGAGGGATCGGGAGTGTTCAGCTTCGCACCCAGGAGCGGCCCGTCGCCCTTCTTCTCCCGGAGGATCGGGCTGCGTTCGGGTCAGCAGGTGCCGATCCAGTACGGGACCCGGCTGACCGGCCAGGTGGGGCGGTACGAGCTCGGGTTCTACCAGATCGGCACGGCCGAGCACACCTGGCTTGACGAGGGCAGCGCGGCCGACGTCACCATTCCGCGGGAGAGCTTCACGGTCGCCCGGGTCAAGCGTTCGATCTTCGAGCAATCGAGCTTCGGCGCCATCTACACGCGCCGTGCCGCGTCGCCGAGCCCGGACGGATCGACGACGCGCGATGGTCACACGGCCGGGGTCGACCTGCAGTTCAACACGCGTTCCTTCCTGGGCAGCAACCGTTTCGAGGTGGAGGCGTTCTTCGTCTGGAATTCCAACCCCGACCCCTCGGTGGAGCGGTCGCTGAACGACCTCAGTGCGCGCGGATTTCGTTTCAACTTCCCGAACGACGTCTGGACCGCGCACATCTCCTACCGCGAGTTCGGCGACGACTACAGCCCGTCGCTCGGCTTCGTGACGCGCAACGGTTTCCGCCGGATCGAGCCGCGTATCGGCTGGGCCCCGCGGCCCACGAACATCGACTGGATCCGGCAGTTCGACATGGCGGTCCAGTTCCGCAACCTGACGGATATCCACACGGGCGTCGTCGAGGAGCGCGAGTGGAGTTTCGACCTCTTGGGGATCGACTTCGAGAGCGGCGACAACATCGAGATCGAGGCGACCCGCACGATGGAGTTCCTGGACTACGGGTACGAGGTCAGCGACGGGATCGACATCCTGCCGGGCGAGTACACGACCTGGGACTGGGGCCTGCAGGGACGGACCGCGGGCCACCGCCGTGTGTCAGGTGGAGGCGGATTCAGCCGCGGCGGCTTCTGGGACGGAGACCGGACGAGGGTGAACGCGCGAGTTTCCTTCCGGCCCAACCCGGGCGTGAGCATCTCGACCAACTTCGAGCACAACGAAGTGACGCTCCCGCGGGGGGACTTCACCGCCGACGTGTACGAGGTCGAGGGTCAGTGGAACGCGAACCAGTGGATCAGCGTCACCAACCAGGTCCGCTACGACAACGACAGCGACATCGTGGGGCTCTTCGCGCGGATGCGCTGGATCGTGCGGCCCGGCAACGACGTCTTCCTGGTCTACACCCACAACTGGCGCAATCTGGGCGAGGACATCCTGAACGACCGCGACCTGATCACGCTGTCGCGAGGCGGCGCGGTGAAGGCGAGCTATACGTACCGGTTCTAGCGGTCCAGCGGGAACAGGACCACGAACGGCACGCCAAGTTCGTCCCGGCGGAGCCCGAGCACGTAGTCCGCGCCAATCTTGAAGATCTGGAGACCGGGGGGAGTCGAGACTTCACCAAGCCACGCGCCCTGCCCATCGAACACGTACCAGGAAGAGTCCCCTTCCCAGGAGGGCGAGAAGCGCTTGGCCCACACATTGCCCTGTTCGTCCACAAGCAGGCGCTCGAACAACGGCATCCGCTCCGGAAAAGGTATCTCTCGCACATAGCGGGCCCACGCGGCAGGACTGTATCCCTCGGGCGCGGTGGAATTGGCCTCGCGCCACCTTCTCCTGTCCTGGCTGGAAACGCGGCGCTCCCGGATCGGCCATCGAACTACGTGGGACAGCTCTCCGTCGCTCTTCCATCGCTGGATGCCGGCCTCGGTTACCCCGGCGGTGTAGACGTGATCCCCGCTCGCAGCGTACAGGGGGAGTCCCAGGGAGAATGGCAGATACAGGCCCGGAGGAAGCTCGTAGATGCCGTGTTCCCATCTGGGAGACTCCTGCACGGATGAGATCTCGTTCATGAACCGGCCGGACCGGGAATACCGGTCGAGCCTCCAGACGGCCCCGGGGATTACGTCGCCACCGCCAATGCCAACGCCGCCGGACGGCGCGTTCAAGACCAGGATCGCTCCATCGCCGAATTGTGTGTGCGGCGTTCGATATCCCCTTCCCTGCGCCACCTCGACCCGAATGGTCTCGAGCACATTTCCGCCGCGTCCGAAGACGGAAATCCGGCTCTGAAAGCCGTCGGAAGCCAGAATCGTGTCACCCCGCGCCCAGACCTCGCTCAGCATCGCGAACTCGCCCGGACCCTCGCCGCGGCCACCGAGACTCCGGATGAACACACCCGCAGAGTCGAAAAGGCGAAGTTCGGTCGGGCCGCGGTCGGCTATGACGATGGTCCCGTCCTGGAGGCGAAGCGCATGGGAGACCCGTTCGAGGAGGTAGGCCGGATCGCCCGAGACCTCCCCGATGGTCAGAAGGGGCTCGGTGCCCACGCTCCAACCGCCACCCGCTGGCCAGGCCGGTGCGCGGCTCTCGACGATGCGGACGCCGGCGCTGTCGGTAACGGAAACGGATTCCTGGGAGGACAGGTGCCGGGCATGCACGCCTGTCGCCAGGATGGTGGTCAGCAGGACTGTGGGGATTCGCATGGGGGCGCCGCTACCTCAACTCTTCAGTCAGTCTTTTCACCACGATCGTCGGCACATCCAGCTCGTCGACTTCCCACCAGGCGACCAGACCGTCGGGGCCGAAGGCGTCGGGCATCGTAGTGGCGCCGGGCGCGAAAGTGCCGAGGTACTGGCGATCCGCGCCGAAAACATCGATGGGGCCCTGGTCGTCCCAGGGCTGCTCTCCTGGGCGCCGAATCCACAGGCCGCCCTGCCATGTGGACCGGATTTCCCGAATCACCGGGACTTCCGCGTAGAAACCGCGCTCTTCGATTCTCTCCCGGAACTCGCGGGGCATGCCGCCCTGATCTTCGAGTATCTCCGTGTACCTGTCGATCTCCCGTTCGATGGCGGCCGACCGGAGGGGACCGGTGCCGGCTTCGGGGGAAATAGGACGCAACACGCAGTGGACTTCCGGCCCGCCCACAACAGCACTTCGACTTCCGGCCCGCCAAGCACGACAACCTTGATGGCGTAGGCCGAGGAGTCTGCGTAGGCGACCCTCCCGTCCGGCAGAATGTCCCATCGCAGCGTGGGCTCGAAGAACACGCCATCGAGGGCTCCGCCGACCATCAGCATACGCGCTGCGGAAACGTTCCCGGAGCTGTCCAGGAAGTCGTCCGCGGATACTTCCTCCGGGGGATCTTCGCGGGGTGCCCGCCATGCCCGCAGTACGAGTTCGGAGACGGCATCTTCAGCCGCGAGGTCGATTCGACCGATGCTGAAGTCGTCGATTTCTTCTCCCGGCCCCGACCCCTGCGCGTAGAGGGCGTCCGCGTTCGGATCCGGCCTGATGAGCTCGGGAAGCGTGCCCGTCCCCACGGAACGATCGAACTCTCCGCCGGGGCCGAATACCTGAATCGTTCCCCGGGCGATGTCCGATACCGCCAGGCGTCCGTCGCGCCAGACCGCGAGGTGGTAGGGGAACCGGAACTCTCCGGGGCCCTCGCCAGCCCCACCAATCGTTCCGACCAGCTCGCCCCGCGGATCGACGACGACCACGTGTGGAGCAAACGGGTCCAGGATGTGGAGGTTGCCCGATCCGTCGAAGCTCACCGGACCACTGCGGCTGAATTGCGCCCAGTCGGAAGCGTCTGACCCGCCCAGGCGGTAGACCTCGGTGAAGTCGGCGCCCAGCGGCCGATCCTCGGCGCTTGGGCCGACGGTCCCGTCACCGGAGCCGCAGGCCGTGAGGGCGAATGCGCTGGCGGCGAGGAGCGGCAGATGGGCTTGCATGGCTTCCCAGCCTTTCCAGACGGTCGGTTTCACTCAGCGCACCCCATCCGGGAGACGCTTCACCACCACGTACTGCACATCCATGTCATCCGTCTCCACGAAAGCGACAAGGCCGTCCGGGCCGAAAGCCGCAGGCATCGCGGTGGAGCCGGGCCCGAATGTACCGAGGTAGCGCCCGTTTGACGAGATTAGGTCGATCCGGCTACCCTCCGTCCCCACGTCACGTCGGTGGCGGACCCAGATGGTGCCTTCCCAGCTTGTTTTCAGGCTTAGGACCACCGGGATCTCGTGGAAAAACTCCATTTCCTCGATCTGGCCGCGCCGGAATTCGATCATTCGTTGTCGCATCGGGTCGCCGCCCCCGTCTCCGAGTCCCTCCAAGCGGCGCTCGATCTCGGCGGCCTTCATGCGGTCTGTCACGGGCCGTGGCTGAAACGGACGGGTAAGGATCCGCGTCACCGGACCGCCGGGAATGGCAACCTTGATTGCGTACGAAGACGAGTCCGTGTAGACCACCGCCCCGTTGGGGAGCACGCCCGCCATGAGCCGGGGCTTGAAAGCTCCCGGATCGCCGGCAGGTCTCCATGCCGCCACGGCCGAATCGATGGCGACCTGGTCACCGCTCAGATCGTAGCTGAGGACATACCGGAAGGGATCCGGCGCCTCGTCATCCGGACTCGGCTCGCCCATGCTTAGGTAGCCGTTCTCGGTTGTGGTGAGAACCCGATCCGCCCCCGGGGTGGCCTGAAGGTCGCCGATCAGCGCAAAGTGCGTCTGCGGACCCGCCAGGGGGATCGTGCGTTCGAACTCGCCGTCCTCATCGAAGAGTGCGAATCCCAGGCGCCCCGTGTCGTAGACCGTCACCCGCCCGTCCGGCATGACGGCAAGCGCCAGCGAGCTCGCGAAGTCGCCCCCGAACTCACCCGGGCCTTCGCCCTCACCGATGAACTGGCGCACCCTGTTTCCCTGCAGGTCGATGACATGGATGCGTATCGCCCCCGTGTCCAGAATGTAGAGGTTGCCGGCACCATCGAAACCGACGCTGGCGACTCTGCCGAACGTGTCCCAGCCACCTCCATCCAGCGAGCCCAGGCGATAGACCTCCTCGAAGCCGGCAGCAAGTGGCCGGTCGTCCGCTGGTAGCCGGATGACTTCCTGACCGACAGGGGATTCAGTCAACCCGCCCGCCGTGTCCGCTCCGGGGGAGTCCGCGGCCAGAAGCCGATCCTGCGCGGTCAGCGCACTGGAGCTCCCCGTTGCAAGACCGATGGTACTGGCGACAAGTAACGCGCGATGGACTCTCACTGCGCTCCGCCCCCCGAATCGACCTTGGCCGTCACGACGAGGATCAGCAGGGGGTCGTCCGCAGTTCGGGGAGCGGATCCCAGCACCACCTTCTGTCCATCGCGCATGTTGACCGTTATCTCGAGCAGGGGAGGCAGATCCCGCCGCGTGTTGCGCACGAAACCGGTGATGTCCGTGAGTTTCACCGTGCCGCGGACAATCCTGGAGCGCTCCGCTGCCCGGAGACTCGCGTCTACCTCCAGCACCACGTCCGAGTTTTGCACGACGATGCGTTGGGATCCCCTACCACGCAGGGGGTCGGTGTCATATTCCGACCTATACATGCCCACGTTGAACAGCGATTTCGAAATAAGCCGGTATCCCTGGAAGTTGAAGATCTTCCTGAGCTCGGTCACGACATCGCTGATCTCGGGATCGTCATCCGTATACCCATCCGCCTCGACCAGATGAAACGTGAGCAGCACGTTCTGGATGTCCTGTACAGCCTCCTCGCCCTCCTGGGCGTTCGCGACACCCGCCGACAGCGTCCCCAGAGCCACCGCAACGACCAGCCCGCACCGAATCTCTCTCTTCACCATCTCCATCATCATTCGCTCTCCTCCAGGTTGAGTGGCCATACCACGGCGATGTTCGGATCGCTCGTGGGAAAGACCACGAAGGGCCCATCGGCCTCCACTTCCATCTCGCTTACCATGCTTGGGGCGGCGGCTGCGAAGGGCCCACCGCCTTCTTCCTCTTCGTCGCCACCCACCAACATCAGAGCCGCGATCGCGGCAGCGGCCGCAAGCCCAACCATCACCCGCCGCCTCCAGGCGGACCGCCGTCGCAGCGGCACGACCTGTTCATCCACGTCGCCGGGGATCCCGTCCTCCCCCCCCACCCCCCGCCAGCCCCGCGTTCAGGTCCCGCCTACCCCGCGCGATCCGCTCGGCGCTCCGCCCCTCCGCGGAATCCAACTCGGCGACCGCCTCAAGATCCCCCTCCAGGATCCCGTCCGGCCAATCGTCTCGACTATCCATGATCCCACACCTCCTGTGTCATGTAAACATGACATTGTGTCATGTGAACTTTACAACGTGGATTCACCCACCGGCTCCACGCGCCAGCATCTCCGTGCGCATTCTACGCCTCGCGCGCATCAGCTGCACCCTGAGCGTGCTCGGGTTCATCTCCAGCACCGCGGCCGCTTCCACCGGCTTCAGCCCCTGCAGATCCACCAGATCGAAGACTTCGCGCTGCGCCGCGGGCAGCTCCGTCAGAAACGTCCGAATCAGTCCCAGGGTCCTCTTCATCTCGATCTCGTCGAGCGGGTCCTCAAGCCGGGGCGCCGCCGCCCGGCCCAGCGACTCGACCCTCTCGGCCAGCCGCCGCGCCCGCTGCTTCCCCCGCTGATGGTCCAGACTCGCGTTCCTGGTAATGCGGTAGAGCCAGCTGGTGACCTTTGAGCGACCATCGAATCCCCCGATCGATGCCAGCATCTTCATCATGACGAGTTGCGCGACGTCCTCCGCATCGTCGGGATCGCCGGTCATGACCAGGGCCCAGCGGCATACGAGAGGCCGGAGGACGCCCGCAAGCGTTCCCAGCGCCTCCCGTTCACCCCCCCTTGCCCTTTTGGCCAACTCCAGGATCTCTCGGTCGGAGAGCATGCGCTCCTCGTTCAGTTTCGAGAGTGAGACGCCGAGAGGGGGACGACCGTTTACAGCGAGTGGAGCCAACCGGGATCGAACCGGTGACCTCTGGCTTGCAAAGCCAGCGCTCTCCCAGCTGAGCTATGGCCCCGAAATCCGGCGCGAACCCGAACCGGCGCGCCAGTGGGAATGAAGATAGCCTGGCCAACCCTGCGCCGGGAACCTGTGGAGCGCGCGTGACCGGCCTGAAGGCACATGCAGGTGTGTCCCGGGAGGCCGCGCGGATCGCGGACGCAGGTCGGGAACGCGTGTTACCGCGCCCGACGCCGGCCCACGGATTCCGCTATCTTTGTTCATGAAGAATCTCCTTCGGTTGATGCTGATCGCAGCGGCTATTTCAGCCTGCGAAGCCGACGGCGGTTCGTTCCCGGGCGGTGCCGATTCGCCCGGAGGTCAGCCGACAGCGCAGCCCCCGCTCGACGCCGCGCCGCCCGCCGATCCCGAGGCGAACGCCGAGCTCGCGACGGAACTTGCGAATCCACCGGAAGCCGACCTTCCGCCGGACGAAGGCGCCGCACAATCCGCGGCCAATCCGGAGCCGCCCGAGCGCGACTTCTTCCTCTTCGCGCGACCGGAGAAGGTGCGCGGCCTGTATGTGAACTCCTGGTCCGCGGGGTCGCGGCGGCGGCTGGCGGCGCTCATCGCGCTGGCCGACAGCACCGAGGTCAACAGCTTCGTCATCGACATCAAGGACGCGAGCGGGTACGTCAGCCACCCCAGCGAGGTGGCGCTGGCCCGCGACATCGGCGCCACCGGCGAGATCCGCATCCCCAGCCTTTCCTACATGCTCGGCAAGCTCGAGGAGGCGGGGATCTACCCAATCGCGCGGATCGTGATCGTGAAGGACCCGCTGCTCACGGCGGCCCGGCCGGATCTGGCCGTCCAGGATACGGCAGGGGGCGTGTGGATCGACGGCAAGGGCTTCGTCTGGCTGAACCCGTACCAGCGCGAGGTCTGGGACTACCATGTGGCGCTGGCCCGGGAGGTCGCGTCCTGGGGCTTCCCCGAGATCCAGTGGGACTACGTGCGGTTCCCGGATGCGCCGGCCTCCGAAATCGGACGCTCGCACTATCCGGGCAGGGACGGCCAGCCCAAGGCCGATGCCATACGAGACTTCCTGGCCTACAGCCGGGACGCGCTCGCCGATATGGGTGTCAGCGTGACCGCAGACGTGTTCGGCGTCACCACCTCAGCCACGCGCGACGTGGGGATCGGGCAGGTCTGGGAGTCGTTCATCGATGTCGTGGACGTGGCGCTCCCGATGGTGTACCCGAGCCACTACTGGAAGGGCAGCTTCGGCATCGACACGCCCAACGCGTACCCCTACGAGATCGTTCGCTCGGCTCTGGAGGCAGCGCTGGAGCGGTCGGCCGAGATGCCGGGCGCCGGCGCGACCCGTCCCTGGCTGCAGGACTTCACCCTCGGGAAACCGCCCTACGGCGCCGCGGAGGTGCGTGCCCAGATTCAGGCGACCTACGACGTCGGCATCGACGAGTGGATCCTCTGGAACCCGGGGAGCCGCTACACGGCAGAGGCGCTGGAGCCCGTTGGGGGCTTCACGATCGAGCCCCTGATGCGGATCGCCAACGAAGTCGTCCCGGTGTCGCGGCGATACGAACTCTACGATACGACCACCGTCATGATTGGCGAGGATCCGCCGGACGGGTCCGCAGGCGGTGGCGGGAGGGTGGGGAAGGGGCCTGGAGGCTGAGTCCGGCCTTCATGGGTCCGAGGGCAGGGGGCATCCTCCGACCATTCGCCTTGCTCTGCTAACGAGGGACCAGCGGAGCGGCCTTGAAGTCCCTATCGGGCAGGTTATGAAGGGTTGAGACGATCCAACTCGCGGCTTGCAATGCCATCTCAGCTTCGCTACGTCCCATTTCGGTATCGTACTTGTAGTCGCTCTGCACCCGCGTGGCGTACAGGCGGCGGTACTGAACTCCGATCTTCTTGAGGGCCGGGGAACTGAACGATATTGCGTTCACGACATCGGAATGCCTCCCCGCTCTTCCGAAGAGCCGATCGGGAGGAATCCCCTTCGCTCGGCTGAGTTGCGCCCGCATTGTCCCGTACGCCGCGTAGTATGCCCGGCCAGCGACCGTTCGGAAATCGCCTTCGCACCGTCCATCCGCCAGAACAGACTTGGCGGTCGCAAGGAACTCGGCGGGATCGAAAGCCATACCTCAGCCAGGCCAGACTACAAGGTCAGGCCCAAGTGGCCAACCCCGATGGCAAGTCGGGCCAAGTCCTCGTCAGCCAAGTTCTCGGCGAGCTGCCCAAAAAACTGGTCGCGAAACGCGGCACCGTCCACTTTGGCTGGAATGTAGATGTCCACCACGACAAAGATGAGTTCCTCCCCTTCGTCGTCGCTGACACGCTCGACTTCCGGGATGCTGAATTGGACGCATGAGACACACGTGCGCGCCAAAGCCTTCATCCGGTCGACGGCCGGACGCATGCCATCCATGCCCCGGTCGGCGTACCACGGCTTGACCACAGGTGACGCGTCTTCCGTATTCCCACCCGCTCTGTCATCGAAGCCTGCAACCCAGGATTCGCTCACCCGCCCGGACAGTTCCGGCTCAATCGACAGGCTGCCTGCGATCGCATTCCAGTTTTCGCCGGTTTCGGCCGAACTTGTCGGTGACGGTGTCGCAATCGGTGCCAACCCGGTCATGGCCAACTCCTCCGATGAGCCATCTTCTGGAACATCAGGGCGACGATCGTGGCCCCGGTCTGCACGGTGTGGTTTCCCCTGAGGAAGTCTGCTCGTTCGATAGATTCCTCCGTCAGATTGTTGCCCAAGGTCACTCGCAAAGGACACTTGGTCTGGGCCCCCGACTCATCCAGCTCGAATTCAACTGAATGCCCGATGGCCTGGCTGTGTAGCGCCAAACTCAGATCATAGACAAAACTGGTTCGTTCGTCCTCGTCCAGAGACCGTAGGACCGCCTGGTGCTCTTCCGAGACTGAAACGGTGGCTTGAATCGCCAAGTAGTTGAACGCGGCCCGTCGCTGAGCCACGATGGTCTGGAAGGCTTGGCCGCTCACAACAAGTCCCCATTCGTAGCCTGGGTCGTCCTCCAAGGAATGCGGGTGGTGCTGTAGCCCGAGTCCCTCTACCCAACCCTCCACCGTCTTGCGCGTGACACGATTCGCCATCTCAGGTCAGCCGCGCCTGACAGGGGTAGACATCCACAGGACACTCGGCTAATGCTGATCCCGCCTTCCTATCCCACCGCTCAGTGTCCATTCTCTTCCTTTTCCTGACCAGCAAGCGTGACTGAAGCCGATCGCCGCGACGATGCGGACACCAGTTTAGGCCGGTTCGGTTCGCGATTCAAGGGGATTAATCCCGATTAATCCCGAAAGAAATGTTTCAGCGCCTCCGCGTACCTCCGCACCACTTCACCTGCCGGCACGACCTCCGAGATCCCGGCCACGCTCTTCCCCGCCTGCCACAGCTCCCTGTCCTCGCGTGTGAGCGAACGCTTCAGCTGCCAGAAGGACTTCACCGAGTAGAGCAGCCGCATCCAGTGCTTGGTGCGGCTTCCCCGGAGCAGCCGTTTCGCGACCGGACCCGCCTTGAGTCCCATCCGCCGGACATAGGGCGTGTTCAATACCGACACCGGCACGCCGGTGAGGCGCTCGGACAGCACCACGGCTTCCTCGCGCGCATCCAGGATCGCGCGCTTGTACGCATCCGACGCGGTGCACTCGCTCGTGGCGATGAAGCGCGTTCCCAGCTGCACCCCGGCATACCCCAGCTCGAGCGCACGCGTGAATTCGGCCGGCGTCCCCACCCCACCCGCGCACACGACCGGAACCCCCAGGTCCCCCAC
>MKWU01007239.1_pt1 | contig 10745 bp, 11 predicted proteins | sample 809101 | NCBI WGS metagenome assembly MKWU01 (sample SAMN05860141, study PRJNA318959) | sponge metagenome | host: Aplysina aerophoba | place: Slovenia: Piran, Adriatic Sea, Gulf of Piran | collected 2013-05-07
GCCCGTGCAATAATTGTCAATCCTTATTCACTGATGAAGGCAGCCAACCGGCACAATCAGAATGCATTTACAGTCACACAACTGAACACACATATAGCTCGTAGGGACATACATGCACATTAGCAGGTGCTTGGTCAAGATTAAACAGGATTGATTCATTCAAGTACAAACAGCGCATCATTTCTGGACACAATTCTACAGGTTTCAGGGCATGGTGCACTTTCCTACCTTAGAAACAGCAGGTAATACTTAAGTTGACAATTTCTGGCCACAGCTTGTGACAAATTATTAGAGAGAATACGCTGCATCAAAGTCATAATGATCTTGTGAGGATCTGTTTCAGATCATATGGCACAAGGCTGAATTGTGTGAGTTGAGGTAGGAATTGCAGACTTAAACATTGTTTCAATGGCTTGTTGGCAGTATTTATCTGTATTTTTGCGATTGATATGTGACTTGTTTAATCTAAATCGAACAATGAACATTACACCTCACAAATACCAAAATCATGAATATGAGGATTGCTCCACTTACTTCGTGATACTTCAGAATGATGTCACGGTTTGCTACAGTCATGCTTGTGCAGCCACCGTATTCACCAACGACCCAAATCTGTGCATAGTATGTAAGATACAACAAATCACTCTATAATGTGCCCACTATAAGATACTCACGTACAGTGTGCATGTGCAAGCAATGTACATTCATTACAAGTTGTGGCACTGTCCTTTCTATACAGTCCATCGTATATTAGTAGCACAACAGTATTGTCACACCACCTACGCCAGAATTGTTTACTGGGGATGTGCACCAGCTGCAGCATGTACTAAGCTGCTGTAACAATACCTACCAAACTGCTGTACAAGTCATCCCCTCCACTGTCACGATTCTGAAACACTGCCAAGTACTCAATAATCTCCTGTTGGTTATGCACAAGTAAGTCTGGGTATCTCCAACACAAAGACAATAGATTCTCCGCTAAAGCTCTAGATAGAATAGGACAACCCAAACTTCACAAATCACATACAAATTCATCAGTTTACAACTCCCCCCCCCACACACACACGCTGAAATCATTCACTTAATAGTAAAAAGCCTGGGAGATCATGCAAGTAGAAACTAAGGTACGGTAATATCACCTTCTAATACTGCTGGTGTAGTCAGGAGAGCCATATAGTAGGACTGAACGTTCCAAAATACCTGACAGTAAGGATGATGCTACCTTGGGTAAAACAGCAAATGACAGCTCTTGAAACAACCTCCTGCATGAATAATCAAGACAATCAGAGTGAGCTCTGCACAAACCACAACCTATGAACTTATTGTACCTGAGTAGGGTAGGTACAATCTGTGCTGCAGCTACCACTCTCGGCTGGTGACACAGGGGGGCCAGTGTAGCATGAAAGCTACCTAGGCTGAATATATGAGAAAACACAAGCAAACGTTAAAGAGCAGAAAGATTCTATGAATGTTACAAGACTTAGCTCTGCATTAAACATCCTCTTGATAAGTTGCAAGTCAGGAACACTACAACTTGTTAGAGCAATGAGACCCAGACATGCTTCCCACAAGCATGGCCACACAGACAGAGCTACTTAATCCATTTGAGTCATGTGCATACATAGATACCTACTTACACTGAGTTTCTGTGTTTGAATGGTGTCCGAAGGTGAGAAAAAATGGCGGCAGTGAACTAAGAAGTGTTCTCGCCCGTCCAGCGTATCCACGACTGCTCTGCGCTCCAACGATGGACAGTCTCACCCAGCCTACTAGTCTAGCGCAGGGGGGCAAGCGGAAGTCAGGCGAAAGAGGACACACTGCGGTCAGCAATCTAGTGAGGCCAGGATTCGACGGATCTTGCTCCGATCGTCCAAATGGCCATTCCATCGTGAGAAGCGGCGACAGCAGCATGTGGACCATGCTGGCAGTGGGGCTGGCGACCTTGTAGCCAGTAGAAAGGATGACTAGTCTGTTGGGTTTGGTCGACTCCAAGCCAAGAGAAGGAAAATTGCTGAGACTGGTGCAATTGCACAGAGACGCGTTTCGAAGCTGGCGACTTCCAATGTCAGAACTCTGACATCCTGATGGAGATGATTGGAGCTAGCTTCCTGGGCTGAGAGTCACAACTGCGCTGCCATCTGTATTCAGGATCACCAGATCTACTTTCAGGACAGCCAGAACAAGATCAAACGTGAGCCACTGGGAGCCGGTTGGGAGTTTATCTACAGTTGTGCCACTACTGAAGGAAATCATGGAGTAGGTTTCGTAGTCTCTCCTCAAACTGCATCAGCATTGGAGGATATGACTTGCATATCCGACTGGATCCTACACCTGAAGCTCCATGGCAGAAAGCAAAAGACCTACCTCTACTCTGCACACGCACCCACAGCTGTCTTCCTATGTAATGAAAGAGAGTCCTTCTCCCATCTACAGAGTGACATTCATTCATTGCCAGCTAGGGATGTAGTGGTGATCGGTTTGGATGCAAACCGTACTGTATTGCTTGAGTTATGTAGGGTTATTATTATTATTCTGTATTGAATCATGTGTACTTATTGTTCAGATTGTATCACGTGACACTTGCACATGCGTAGTGGTTACACACGTGTTGAGCCTCGTGCTTGTGTGGTTATTGAGTTGTTCACCCGCGGTTCAGTGAGTTGCACCCTGCATGTCTCGAAGTACCCACCGCCTGTAATCGGAGGACATTAAAGTTGGCGACGAAGGTGGGATGGCAGGTGCAGCAATCGGTCAGGTGGAGACCTTTGACGCCGGCCGTGAATCGATCGCGGTGTACCTGGAGTGAATGGAACTGTTTCTAGCGGCCAAAAGTGACTGATAATGGACCACATTTCACCTCGTCAGAGTTTAGTCAGTTTTTGTTATCACATGGTTTTTGGTATCACATGGGGTAAAGCACATCGGTTGTTCACCTTATCATCCTTCTTCAAATGGAGCAGCAGAACAGCTTGTGCAAACTGTGAAGCAGGCGCTGAAGGCCGGTTGCCACAAGGGGTATCATTTGAGCGGGTGTTGGCCTCATTTCTGTTGCAATATCGAACCACACCCCATGCAACAACAGGAGTATCCCCTAGTTCCTTGTTCTTTGGCTGAATTCTATGAATTCAACTAGATTTGCTGAAACCCCAAGTTGCTGCCCGAGTTCAGAGTAAGCAGGCTGACCAGAAGTCTTTCCATGACCTGCACAGTTGTGCCAGACACTTTTCAGTTGGAGAATCTGTCATGGTTCGTAATCTGCGGGACGGACCACCATGGGTTATAGGGGTCGTTGTTTTGGGGCCACTATCATATGTCATCCAGGTGCATGATGGACAGAGGTGGAAATGCCATGTGGTTCATATTTGTGAAGGTCCTAGCATGTTGAGTGGTACCCTGGAGAATGACTGTTGATGAACGGATCTATTGGAGGTACTCTTGAGGATGTTAGACATGATCTGGAGATTGTGCAGTGAGCAGGATCAAAATTGGCTCTGCAACCGAATCATCAGTATAGTCTGAGGTGATGTGTACCAACCCTTCAACTGCTGATCCCATCTGCAATCCCTGGCACCCAGGTGCTGGACCCAGCAAGTACCACCCTGCTGGCATCTCCTATTGCTATTGCTATTGTTCACACGGGACTTCGTTTGCTTGTTTACTTGTCACATATTCAATTAGTGCAGCGTTCAAGAAGGCTTTCGATGCTATTTTTCCAGCGTTCGTTTGTGTCCTGCTTTGGTGGCGTCGGCGACGCGCACTACGCCACAGAAGACGCATTGCAAAGAGGATGGCCTACAAGAGACGAATGACAAGGCTAACACTGATGCAAGACTGGTATTTTTTGGCAGCGATGTTGAACGTCGCTGCAGAGGTGACCCAGACCCGAAGAACAATCTGGACAAAGTTGAGAAGTCAAAGTTTTTTCGTAGAATGCATCAAAAACTGGGAAGATGAATGGAAAATAAATTTTTGCGTTAGCAGGGCAACCTTCCAGTTTTTGTCTCTGGAGCTAAGGCCATATCTTCAGAGGAGCGTTGTTTGACTACCATTATCTGTGGAGATGAGAGTAGCCATTACTTTATGGAGGCTAGGAACAAACATTGAATATCGCTCTCTGAGTCATCTGTTTGGCGTTGGCCTTTCAACTGTTTGTGTCATAGTTTCAGATGTTTGGACTGCCATTGTGGAGCATCTGGCAAATCGATACATTGCAATACCAGCTGGAGAGCATCTTAAGCTGGTAGTGGATGGCTTTATGTCAAAATGGGGAGTTCCCCAGTGTGTTGGAGCCATTGATTTGACACACATCCCGCTCATTGCTCCAAAAGACAGCCCATTGGATTATTGCAATAGGAAAGGGTACCACTCAGTGGTATTGCAGGCACTTGTTGACCATGAATACAAATTTCTTGAGGTATATGTTCGTTGGACTGGTAGTGTCCACGATGTTCGAGTTCTAATGAACTCAGGCCTATATTCAAAGTGCGACAGTGGAGCCTTTCCTCCCAACTGGCCAAAAGTAATCAATGGAACGAGTATCCCTCTGTTCATCATTGGGGACCCAGCCTATCCACTAACATCATGGTTGATCAAGCCAACTGTGGCAGGCTAACTGAAAAGCAGCAAGGGTTCAATTATCATGTAAGTTGCACTCGTTGTGTTGTGGAAAATGCATTTGGAAGACTGACAGGAAGATGTTGTTCACTGATGAAGCGAAGTGACACAGACATAAGATTCCTGCCTATCCTTGCTACTGCATGATGCATTCTACACAATATTTGTGAAATTCATGGAGATGACTTCAACGATGAATGGCTGGCCACAGAAGTAGAAGCATCAGGACCCCAAGCAGTAGCAACTGCAGTGTCTGTACCTCCAGGAGACAGAATTAGAGCTGCTTTATGTGATTATTTTGATACAATGTAATACTATTTAACACATGTATCAGTAGTAAATGTGTAAAGTAACTGTAAAGATTAACACTGTTATTGCTAATCTATACGTACATTATACTGTTATTGCTGGTCTTCTGGTGGTGAAGAAAAGGCATACATTGGTGGGTAACCATATGGAGGAAGGGGGGCCACTGCAGGTTGAGGTACAGCACTCTGCCTTGTGCTGCTAAACATCTCACGCATCCACATTAGAAACTGTGTGTCTCTCGTCCCGTTGTGCCTGCCTCTCCTCCAGCTGAATCCTCCTTTTGTCCATTTCTCTAGCTTCTTTGCGTGCTCTCTCTTGCTGTGTTGAGAACTTCTCATACAAACCTTCATGGTATTTTCCATTTTCTCAACCTTGTAGTGTTCCTCTTCCTGGGGCCTGCAACTGCGTCCTCTCTGTTAGAGGGTCCTGGTATGGTATCATCTCTTCCTAATCCTCCCACAGCTGTGGTACCACTAGCACTGCTTCCTGAAGGACCAGGCTGATCAGACTCAAGGTGTGCCTGTGTTCCCTCTGTTGAGCTAGCAATTGCTGGTTCAGATATCTGAGTCTCTTCTTCCTTAGGCTGCTGTTCTTCTTCAGGCTCTACCTGGTCTTGGAGGTCTAGGCTGGATAATGTAGACCTTTCAAAGGCAGATGTTTCCAGCAGCGGAGGGGGGCTCACTACCGCTCGTGTACGCATCACTGCGTGTAGAGCTTCAAACCATTTGAAGCCAACAAAGACTTCATGGTCATTGAGGTCGTCGTCCAATTCAATACCTACGCCGGTTCAGCGAAGGCTATCTGCAGCTTCTTTATACTTTTTCTTGAGGGCCTTAATCTTCTCGCAACATTGCTTCAGGTCTTGAACGTGTCTGCGCTCTTGCATCCATATAGGTTAAGAGGAAGATCGCGGATGTCTATGACCATGACGATTAGGGTGAGGCCGTGCTGATCGAGGATGAAGCTCCAGAAGATTCTGCCTCTTCCCGCTCCCAATATACAGTTTGTCACCGATTAATGCCCGTTACCAGATTGGGGCTTATCCGCGTTCATGGCCCAGTGTTAAATCGTTGTCCTGGTTCTCGAAAGCCGCCCGCACCCGTCAACACCTGTCAGCGTGGCAACATCCCTGACATCACGGACTCTGTGCAGGCCTTCAAGCTATGCAGGTTCTCGGTTCCAGCCACCACTTCGTTCCAATTGCAATCGAAACATCAGGGGTTTTTGGGCCTGAGGCCATTACTTTCATCAAGGAGCAGGGTCACAGGATCAGGGTCACAGGATCAGGGCTGAGACTGGGGAGCCACGCTCCCTGCAGTTTCTGATGCAGGGCATTGCGGTGGCTGTCCAGCAGGGCAATGCAGCTGCAGTGAGGGGTACTTCTCCCCCAACAGACAATGGTTTCATTTGACTATTTAGAATGATTTTTTAGTTAGTGCAGTGTTCTAGGCACTGCCCTATTTCAGTAGTAGTAATTTAGTGAGCTATTATAATATAATAAATTAGGAGGCTTTGGTAGATAAATATTTACACATATGGATAGGTAGTCTGAGTGCACTGAAAAAAACAACATGGAGTAGACAGACTTACAAGTCAACTGTGTCTCCTTTGCCACCTTCAACTCGCATGAAATATTCAAAGATAATTCCAAATCTGACCTCATCCAAGGCAGCGAAACATTGACCATACACAGTGCTATCACTTGAACCTAGTGCAAGTGAGTTACACAAGAGTTAGTTGAATTGAAGAGAAGGCATGCATTATGTCAATCAAACCTGATTTAGATTGATTGTGCAATTGTAGCACAGCCGCAGTGCAAGGAAGATCCACAATAGAATGAAATACCTACAGCAATGTCAATAGACAGGCAATTGCAGTGAAGAAACCGTCACTGTGCATTGTAACAAATTTCCAATTTAGGAATGTACATCATACAACCATACCTCACATGCCGACTTGGTTGTTACCATGAGAGGAATAATTTCTGTGAACTCATACAGAAATGTAGAAGGATGCCACGCCAAAATCTAATGTCCGGACACAGGAGGCTTCAACAAAATGAGCACACACACACACATGCCACATTGCAAGTACAACCTTGAACAAGCTTGGAAAGAATCTTTCAAAATAATTAACAGGCTCAGACATGACTTCCTTGTGTTTAAGCAGGCAGTCCAATACATCAAACGCAAAAGATGGGCTGCAGGCAGAAACATCAAATAATGTATAGGCACAGTTGTCCTCAGTTACACGTACACTGTCAATCACAACACAGAAACAACACAGGTGACTTGTTAACCTACTGAACATATCCTTCTCCAACTGAGTCTCTGAAGAAATCTACAAACAATGACTCGAATGCAAAGGATGCCTTTTCACCTGTAGTGATGACAAGCTTATCTCATGATACAGTGGCGAAACATATAAAGGAATAGTTAAAAGTTGCTAGGATGAAAGAGAACTGCAACCCAACTAATTACTGTGTCGGATCTAAACTCAAGTGTATGGACATACACACTATGTCTATAGATACAAAATTGTACAATCGTTTCTGCATACTTTGCCTCTTATCTTGTATGTGTGCACTAGAAATCTGTGCTGCACCCTGTACTTCAATACCTGTGGAAGACCCTGTCAGCTACACGCACTGTGACCATTATTTAATTGTTTCAAGGCAGGATCAGGCATTGGTATTAACATTCCTGTAAATAACCAAACAGACCATTCATGAATTGGAAGATCGATTACACCCAAAGGCAATTAAAAATCAAATATAAGCTTCGAAATACTGCATAGCGAGAAACATTGGCGAGCATAAAATTTAGTGGATTTGCCATAAAAGAAATTTGGCGAATTTAAATATGACAGATTTCAAGCCTCGAGCTATGACATCACAAAATGGCTAACCTAAATCTTGAGCGGTTGTTTTAGGCACAGCGAAGTGTCCAGTATCCTTAGCAGGACAGTTCTCAGAAATGTACCTCCCCATCTTTAGCCTGTATTTAAGGGCATAGTGACGGTAGGTGTTGTGAGTCATACTGTGCTTCTTGTGCCAACCTGTGTTTACTCATCCAGAGTTAGCATCGCGTAGTGTCACACTTCAGTACAAGCGTTTTCCTCAGCAAAGCCATATCAATTGCAACGACGTGAACATATTGCAATGATAGCCACTGACAGGACCTGATCTAATGAGATGCAAGAAGCTTCCAGATCTTTCTGACTTGATCTGATTGACATATTATGATCTGTATGCTCTAGAGCATTCTCCCTAGAAGCCTATAAATGAGATCTTTGTACAGCATCAGCCAGTCCTGTCCTGAGCTATCTGAGTTAAAGCAACTGTGTCCACTGTACGTGTTGACCTTGGCGAACATTACAATATCCATAGACAGGAGTACACTGTTACGTATAATATGTCTCTTACGTATGGCCAAAGTATTGGCTCCGAAATAACTTACAATATAGCCAAATATAAAGCTCTGCCAATATTTCCTGCTATATGGTAATTCCATTTTAGAATTGAGACAGAAAGGAAGAAGGGTGAAAATAACTGCGAAAGACCTCCCACATCATGATCAACCTTCTGACAATGATGGCCTTTCCCATGAGCCCTTCATAGAATTTCCTTACACAAGAGCTATAGCTGGGTATGGTCAAAGCCAACAAAAGCCTGAGGAGTACTGACTCGCTAGCAAACCGCTTCAACAGAAATATAGAGTGGAATCCATTCACTTTCTCGGTAGAGGGGCTTGATGCATAAACACGTACACATTTCCTTTACTGCACAATATCGATGACTAGACATGCTTTGCGATGCAATTGCAAAGGAGTCTTCAGGGATCGTTCATGAATGTTACTAATATCACATAACATTTACATTTGCATGTCAAGAAACTACACAAATGCATGGACAAAGTGCAACATTCTGTCTGCATATAGATCGTTGCTGCATTGGCTGTTTCATGCTGTTTCTTGTTTTAATGGTGTGAACAGAGTAATGAAGAGAAGTTAAAGAAAAGAGAACCCATGCTGCTATTGTCTTATGAAGGATTGTGGCTTAGAGTCATTGAAAGGCTACAGTCTAGTACCAAACACTTCTATCTGCAGTAGGCATTTTATTGGAGGTGACTGGCAAAGTAATAGCCTTACGAGTACTGACATTCATTATGTACAAACTTTGGAGAATTGCCTGTAACTGCTTTTCTGTAGATAATAATGAGCTAACCCTAGTCTTCATCTGATGTTAAGGCAAATTAGGGCTCCTGCTAGGGGGCTTATTGCCATACAGCAACAGAGGGAAATTTAAGGAGGTGATGTCATCTAATTACATTTACAGCTTGTGAACAGAAGAGTGGAGTATAAATATTGTAAGTATTTGGATTGTTCATTCAGAGTTTTATTAGAGTCCATCAGCTCATTCTTACTTCTCAAAACAAAACAACGCAGTAGACCGCGCTACCATTGGTCAAATGTGGAACCTATTTTCAACAGTTGCTGTGCAAAGAATACGTGTACTTTGCTTCTTCCCGCACTTAAGCCTTTGTTCTGTATATTCTGCATCGTTCTATGTATGCTTTAGTTTCCAGCTTGCTAAATAACCAAGAAAAGACCCAGAGAAGAAACTTCTGCCAAGTTTCACCAACAGACCACCATCTTGGAAGAGGCAAAATGAAAAGATCATATGTAGTTGTTGGAGCATTTGCAACTGAGAGAAGCAAATGTCCAAAATACAAAGTACTGATTGATCAATCCCATGTACAATGCATATTATTAAAATGAAAATCATAATGTGCATAATTGTATTCATTACATAGTTGCATATTATTAATGGAAGGTAAAATGGAAGGTAACCATGCCACCTTTTAAAATGGAATAGCTAATAAAACATTATTTAGCTACATTAGAAGGCAGAATTCAAGATAAATATGAATGCTAGCATTCATGTCCAAATGTAGTGTTGTATAATAAATACTGGCAGAAGATAGCGAGACAACCTGTGTAGTGCCTTGAGTGGTGATTTGAACCGAAGATGAGTTAATAAGGAAATAAGGATTGGACTGGCCTCAACCACCCGAGACCTTATTGCCCAGATAGCCTGTGGATACCTTTTGTGCCCAATGTCAATGTGCCTCTGGTCCATGCAATTAATAAGAGCAGGATTCACCACGTGCATGGCCCAGTGGGAGTCAAACAACATAGCAGACCAGTTTGGGACCCAATGGAGACCCTCACAACCAGTGGCATTAAAATTGGAAGAAGCAAACTTCAAAGGGGGAATTCGGCTTGCTTGTTTGTGAGTGTTCATCGCAGAACCCAATGTCTAAGTCTCTCAATTCACATTCAGCGCCAACTCTCGAGGAGGCACCTTGTTGTTACAGAGGGGTGGCTGTCAATGACCTTGCCTTGGACAGGCTCACCTGATGACCTGTTGACCATACATTCTCCGCCAAAGCCGATGCAGCCACATCTCCTTTCTGGAGTGCCTGTTGGTGTTCACTGAGGCGGTGCTTCAGGGTTCTGCCAGACTGCCCAACATACACCTTGGGGCATTCTGAACAGGGCGACAACCAACAGCCCTGTGAAGAAGGACCCTATATCGCCCTTAGAAAGGAATATGAACAGCATGTTGTTGAGCCTGAAATGATCTGACCGACTCCCTGATGGTGTGTATTCATACCTGAGAAGCTCGGGCGGAAGTACACCACAATTGTATGGCCTCCCAAAGGTGCACAAGCAAGCTGTCCCCCTTCGTTCAATTGTCTCCTTGGTATCCTCACCAACTTATAGGTTCCTGGCCAATCTACTCGCTCCGGTGGTTGGAC
>MKWU01007242.1_pt1 | contig 10740 bp, 8 predicted proteins | sample 809101 | NCBI WGS metagenome assembly MKWU01 (sample SAMN05860141, study PRJNA318959) | sponge metagenome | host: Aplysina aerophoba | place: Slovenia: Piran, Adriatic Sea, Gulf of Piran | collected 2013-05-07
TGGATCACTGACTTGTTCCCTCACACGGCCAAGTTTGCCGACGACCTTTGCGTGATCCGCTCATGCCACACCGACACGGCCGCCCATGCGTCGGGGTGCTTGCAGATGAACACCGGCAGCGTGACGATCGGGAAACCTTCGCTGGGGTCATGGCTGAGCTATGGGCTGGGCACCGAGAACGAAAGCTTGCCGAGCTTTGTCGTCATGACCGACCCGCGAGGCGGCCCGATCAGCGGAGCGTCCAACTGGACGGCCGGTTTCATGCCGGCGGCCTTTCAGGGCACGCTGTTCCGCAGCAAGGGCGCGCCGCTGCTGAACTTGAAAACGCCGGAGGGGGTCAGCGAAAGAACCCAGCGCGCAGCCCTCGACGTGCTCGGCGACTTGAACCGGCAGCACCTGCAGGAACACCCGGGGGAATCGGAGCTGGCCGCGAGGATCGAGTCATACGAACTGGCCTATCGCATGCAGACGGCCGCGGTCGAGGCGGTGGACCTCGACCAGGAGTCTCCTCAGACGCGGGACCTGTATGGGCTCGATGACGACCTTACGGCTGATTTCGGAAGGAAGTGCCTGATTACGCGCCGGCTGCTCGAACGCGGAGTGCGCTTCGTTCAGCTTTATTCCGGCGGCGGTCATATCGAAGACACCTGGGACGGTCACAACGATTGCATCACGAACCACAAGCTGCACGCCGGCGAGACCGACAAGCCGATCGCCGCGCTGATGAGCGATTTGAAGCGCACCGGCCTGTGGGACGAAACGCTCCTCATCTGGGGCGGGGAATTCGGGCGCACCCCGACCAGCGAGGGTGTCGACAAGCCCGGCCGCGATCATGACTGGCAGGGCTTCACCATGTGGTTGTCGGGCGCCGGCGTGAAAGGCGGTCAAGCGATCGGCACTACGGATGAACTCGGCTTCAAAGCCGAAGAAGAGCCTTGCCACGTTTCCGATTTGCATGCGACGATTCTTCATCTGATGGGTCTCGATCACACGAAGCTCACCTACCTCTATCAAGGCCTCGACCAGCGACTCACGGGAGTGCGGGGCAACGTCGTCAAGAAGGCGCTGGCCTGACCTGCATTTGTCGCCGCCTGACGGCCGAAGTACGCGATACCACGGCCATGACTTCGTTGCGCTGGCTTGCCGTGTCCGATGGGGAAAGGCCGTGATTCGTGTCTCGTGATTCGTGAAAACCATTGGCAGGGGCCTGGTTTGCTCCAGAAGAAATGTCTGACAGCCGGTGAACCGTAAGACCGTGATTCATGTTTCGTGACCAGAGGGCCGAAGGAGGCGATAAGGCCGCTACACCTGTGCGCGTCAAGCGCCTCGCGCCTGGTCCTGGCGGTCCTCTCACGCACTTCGCCTTGCCACATGGTGAGACATGCAGGCTAACAGCACTCGACTGGTTCTCGCGCTTTCAACTTGACCGGCGCGCGACAGATCGTCAGTGCTTGTCGTCACAGGTTCACCCTGCTTCCCCATTACGGGCCGCGCGTGAATCGCGCGGCTCATTTCCCCGCGCCTTGCAAGCGGGCCTGTTATCCTTCGAGATTCTCGACAGTCCCAAACAATGACTCTTCCTGGAGGCACCCGATATGCAACAAGCCGGTTTCGCCTGGCTCGCTTACGCCCTGATGACCGTTTTCGCGTGGGGCACCTACGGCAATCTGCTGCACACCGGACAGCTCGGCATGGGCGATCCGGTCAACGGCCGCTATAAGGCCTTCCTCTTCGTAGGGATCGCCTATTTTCTTGTGGCCGTCCTGGCCCCGATCGCGGTGCTCGTCGCCGGCAACGCGAGCTGGAATCTTCCGATGAAGGGCGCCGGATGGTCGCTGATCGCGGGCTGCGCCGGCGCGGTCGGAGCTTTTGGCATCCTGCTGGCTTTCGGCGCCAAAGGGACGCCTGCGGTCGTCATGTCGATCGTATTCGCCGGAGCGCCGATCGTGAACGCCGTCGTATCGATGAGCCTGCATCCGCCGGCGGGTGGCATGTCGAGCATTCGTTGGCAGTTTGCCGCGGGGATTCTGTTCGCGGCGATCGGAGGCTGCATGGTGACGCTCTACAAGCCGCCCCCGGCGCCCGCTCAACCATCCAGCGCCGTCCATCAAACGATGGCGGCTACGGGGAGTACCGCGGCACAAGAGAAGGCCGACTGACCTGAAACATTCCCCTGATCAAGCGGCGTTCACACCGGTCCGCGTGTTTCCCGCTTGAATGATCCGCAGGCAGGCGGAGGAAAAACCAGCCTGCAGAGAGTGTGTGTTTCAGGAAATGGTGAAAGAAACGGATGCGCGGTTGTAAAACTGCACGCCACGTCCGCGCTGAAAGGCTCGGAGAAACTTCGGTGGGCCGCTACCGAAGAGACAGCAGGATCGAGCCCGTCGCCATATTGATGAAAGGCTCGGGGTAGAGGCCGATCAGCAGAGTGAAGACGGCGCTCGCGACAAGAGCAATCTTCGTTCCCAAGCCCGGCGCGATAACTGCGGGTTCGAGGCTTTCGATGAGGAACATGGCTCGGACGATGCGGAAGTAGTAGTAGGCCGAGACGGCAACGTAGAGTGCTCCGGCAATGGCAAGCAGGTAGCTACCGGCTTCGAGCAGGCCGAGAAAGATGAAATACTTGCCATAGAAACCGGCCATGGGCGGAATGCCCGCTAGAGAAAGCAGCAGGACGAGCATCAAAATCGCGTAGCCGGGATGGCGGTGCATCAACCCGTTCAGGTCATCGATGTCTTCGGTGGCATGACCCTCCCGGCGCATCGCGGAGATCAGGGCGAAGACGCCGAAATTCATGAAGATGTAGACCAGAATGTAGAGCGAGATGCCCTTGAGGCCCGTCTCGTTGCCCGCAGCGAGCCCCAGCAGGATGTAGCCGGCGTGCGAGATCGAGCTGTAGGCCAGCAGTCGTTTGAGGTTGTTCTGCGTAAGAGCGGCGATGTTGCCCAGGGTCATCGTCAGCAGGGCAACGGCGCCGAACAACGGCATCCACAGTTCCTGAACGCTTACGAGCGGCACGAGGAAGATGCGCATCATCATCGCGAACGAGGCGGCCTTCGACGCTACCGAGACGTAGGCGGTGATGGGCGTCGGCGCGCCTTCGTAGACGTCGGGCGCCCACATATGAAACGGCACGACCGAGATCTTGAAAAACAGGCCCACGGATGTGGTGACCAATGCGATCAGCAAGACCGGGTCGGAGATTTCGCGTCCGGCAACGGCGTCGGCGATGGCGGCGAGGTTCGTCGACCCGCTCATGCCGTAGAAGATCGAGAAGCCATAGGCCAGAAATCCGCTCGAAAGCGCGCCCAGGATGAGGTATTTCATCGCGGCTTCGTTGGACCGCAGCTCGTTGCGCAGGAAGCCGACCATGACGTAGAAGCTGAGGGCCATCAGTTCCAGACCGATGAAGAGCGTGACCAGTTCGTAGCCCTGCGCCATGACCGTCATGCCGGCCTGCGCGAAGAGCATCAACCCGTAGAACTCGCCGCGATTCGACTTCTCGTCGTCCATGTAGCGCGAAGCGATGATGATCGCCAGGATCGCGGACACGACGAAGATGTAGTTGAAGAAGACGGAGAAGCCGTCCACGGCCATCGAGCCGCCGAGAGCGAAACGTTGACCATTGGCTGCGACGTCCTCGCAGTGCTGCCATAAAGCAACGGCGACGAACCCTTCACCGACAAGCGCGGTCAGGGCATTCCAGCGGCCCTGCTTGAGCAGGAAGTCCGTCAGGAGAATGCCGCAACCAAACAGGCTGAGAAGAATCGCCGGTTTGAGGACGAAAAAGTCGGTCCAGGTAAAAAGAGGGTCCATCAGTCTTGCACCAGCGAGGCGGCCCGCACGCCCTCGTTCAGGGGATTCGGAATGCCGTTGCGGCTGTAATACTCAGGATCGACGCGCTCGACGATGCGAGCGACGGGCTTCTCGAGAACCTCGAAGTGCTGCTTCGGGTAGAGCCCGATCCAGAAGCACCAAAGAACCAGCGGCGCCATCACGCAAATCTCGCGCAGATTCAAGTCGCGCAGTTTCTCGTTCTTGGGGTTCGTCATCGGGCCCAGCATCGTGCGCTGGAAGAGCCACAACAGATAGGCCGCGCCGAGCACGATGCCCAGCACCGCGAAGGCGGCCCAGGTCACATCGCGCTCGAAAGCGCCTCGCAGGATCGTGAACTCTCCGATGAACCCGTTGAGCCCCGGCATGCCCATCGACGCCAGTATCGAGATCAGAAAGATGGTGGTGTAGATCGGCATGCGATTCGCCAGTCCGCCGTAGTCGGCAATCTCAAGCGCGTGCCGCTGCTCGTAGACAATCCCGATCACCAGGAAGAGGAGGGGCGTCGAGAGGCCGTGATTGAGGCCCTGAAGAATGCCGCCGGCGATGCCGTTCGGGTTCAGGGCGATGATGCCGAGCGTGCAGAAGCCCAGGTGGCTCACCGAGGAATACGCGATGAGCTTCTTCCAATTCTTCTGCATCAGCGAAACGAGCGCGCCGTAAACGATCGCGATGATCGAAAGCACGGCGATGATCTGCACCGTGGTTGCATCGCTCGCGGCTTCCGGCAACAGCGGGATCGAGAACCGCACCAATCCGTAGAGCCCCATTTTCAGCAGGACGCCCGCCAGGATCACCGAACCCGCCGTGGGGGCTTCAGTATGGGCATCCGGAAGCCAGGTATGCAGCGGGAACATCGGCACTTTGATCGCGAAGGCGATGAAGAAGCCCCAGAACAACCAGATCTGCATGTCGAGCGGAATCTGTGTTCGCATCAGGTCTTCGATCGCGAAGGTGTAGACCCCGAACTGCTCGGCGTGCTTGAAGTAAAGCGCCAGCATCGCCAGCAGCATCAGCACTGAACCGGCCAAGGTGTAAAGGAAGAACTTGATGGCCGCGTAGAGCCGCCGGGCGTGTCCCCAGATGCCGATGATGAAGTACATCGGCACGAGCATGATCTCCCAGAAAACGTAGAACAGGAACAGGTCCAGAGCCATGAAGACGCCCAACATCCCGGCTTGCAGGAACAGGAAGAAGGCGTAGTATTCCTTGACCCGCTCTTCGATGGCCGTCCACGACGAGAGGATCGACAGGAACCCGACGACCGTCGTCAGCATGATCAGCAGGAGCGAGATGCCGTCGATGCCCAGGTAGTACTCGACCCCCAGAGCCGGTATCCACGACACGCGTTCGACGAATTGGTAGTCCGCGATGCTGTTGTCGAACCAGAAAACCAGCGGCAGCGACACCAGGAAGCCGGCGAAGGCAGCCAGGTTCGCGACGATGCGTATGAGCTGCTTGTTCTCCTTGGGCAGCAGCAGAAGGATGAACATGCCCACCAACGGGGTCAGCCAGACGATGCTGAGTATGTGCTCTTTCATGGCTCTATCAAATCGCCCCCTTAGGGGCTCTCACCTCTTCCGGACTCATGGAAACAGGTAGTACGTCAAGATCACCAGCACGCCCGTGACCAGGAAGAACGCATAATTCTGCACCATGCCCGTCTGCAACATGCGGATCGGGTAGGAGGCGAACTTGATGCTGAACGCCATCAGCCGTATCGAGCCGTCCACGATCCAGGTGTCCCACCAGATGGTGACGTTCGAACTCAACCGTGTCAGCCAGCCGGCGCCGTTGACGCCGCCGTCAACGACCCTGGCGTCGAAATTCGAACACGCGGCGCCGCCGCCCTTGGCGAAGCCATTGACGAACAGGGTGTCGTAGATCTCGTCGACGAAGTACTTGTTGTAGAGAGGGCGGTGCAGGCCGGAACCCAGCCGTTTCTGCATCGCGTCTCCCTCGCGCGTACGGTCGAACATCGACTTCGCGAGGAAGATGCCGGCGAGCGCCAGTCCGACGGACGCCGCCATGAGCAGCCATTCCATGCCCGTTCCGTGATGCTCGCCCGCGCCCAGCGCAGTCGGCATGGCGACGGCCGGCTCGAGGTAGTGCTCGAACGCGGTGACGTACAGCCCGATATCAGCGAAGGCCGCGGGCGTCGCAACCCAGCCGCCGAAGATGCTCAGCACGGCCAGTGCGATCAGCGGGATCGTCATCGTGCGCGGCGATTCGTGGACCTGGACGCCGGGGTCCACTCGGTCGTTGCCGAAGAACGTAAGGTAGATCAGCCGGAACATGTAGAAAGCTGTAAAGCCCGCGGTGATGAAGCCGAGAATCCAGAGTCCCGGATGATGAGTTGACCAGACCTGCCAGAGGATCTCATCCTTCGAGAAGAATCCGGCCAGGCCGGGCATTCCCGCGATGGCGATCGCGCCGATGAGCATGGTACGGAACGTTGTCGGGATCTTATGCCTCAGCGCCCCCATTTTCCGCATGTCCTGCTCACCGCCCACGGCGTGGATCACCGAGCCGGATCCCAGGAACAACAGGGCCTTGAAGAACGCATGGGTATAGAGGTGGAAGATACCCACCCAGAACGCCCCTACGCCGCAAGCAAGGAACATGTAGCCGAGTTGACTCACGGTCGAGTAGGCCAGAACACGCTTGATGTCGTGCTGCACGAGGCCGATCGTCGCGGCAAAAATCGCCGTCAGGGCGCCGACGACGGCGACGATGGTCATGGTCTGCGGCGTGAGCACGTAGATCGCGCTCGAGCGCGCCACCATGTAGACGCCCGCCGTCACCATCGTGGCGGCATGAATCAGCGCGGAGACCGGCGTCGGGCCTTCCATGGCATCGGGAAGCCAGACGTAGAGGGGAAGCTGCGCCGATTTGCCCGCCGCTCCGATAAAGAGCAGCAGCGTCATCACGCTGAGCACGCCGAACCCGGCCGTCTCGGCCTGGATCCCGCCGGCTTCGAGCGCCGGGCCGATCTCCGTGAAGGTCACCGTACCCAGCGTCGTGAACATCAGAAGCATGCCCAGCACGAAAGCCGCGTCCCCGATGCGGTTGACCAGAAACGCCTTGTTCGCCGCGTTGGACGCTGACTTCCTGTGGAAGTAGAAGCCGATCAGCAGGTAGCTGCAAAGCCCCACGCCTTCCCATCCGACGAACAGCAACAGGTAGTTGTTCGCCAACACCAGCGTGAGCATGAAGAAGATGAAGAGATTCAGATAGCCGAAGAAGCGGTAGTAGCCGCCGTCATGGGCCATGTAGCCGATCGAGTAGACGTGGATCAGAAAGCCCACGCCGGTGACGACCAGGATCATCACGCTGCTGAGCGGATCGAGCAGGTAACCCCAGTCAGCGCTGAAGTCGACCAAGGCGCCGGAAGACGTGGCCGTCTTGAGCCCGGCGAGCCAGGTGAACTTCACGACCTCGTGCGAATGGCCCTCGACGCTCCGCAACTCGAATATCGCGCCGACGGAAAAGACGAACGACAACAGCACCATGCCGGGGCAGATGAAGCTGATGAGCTTCTTGCCGGGGGGGGCGTGGTGTTCGCCGTGGCCATGGCCATCGTGGCCATGGGCGTTCTGCGGATCCAGGCGGCGTCCGAAGAGCAGCATGATCACCGCGCCGATGAGCGGGAACACGGGGATGAGCCAGATGCTATCGAGGAAGAACATTTGTCTTCAGCTTCGTTTCAACTCTTCAAGACCCCTACCACCGCAGGATGTCGATCTCGTCAGCGTGCACGGTTTCCTTGTTCCGGAACAGAGCGATCAGGATGCCCAGGCCCACCGCCGCCTCGGCTGCGGCGTCGGTGATCACGAAGATCGTAAACACCTGGCCGTTGATGTTCTGCAGGTAATCGGAGAACGCGACAAGATTGATGTTCACCGCATTGAGGATCAGTTCGATCGACATCAGGATGACGATGATGTTGCGGCGCGTCAGGACGCCGACCGTCCCGATGATCAACAGCGCCATGCTGAGCACCAAGTAGTGTGTTACCGGCATCTTGTCTTGACTCGAATCAACCCTGCGTCTACGCTTATTCCGCCCCCGGCCGTGCCTTCGCCATCACGACCGCCCCGATCATCGCCACCAGCAACAGGATCGAGGCCAACTCGAATGGCAGCAGGTACTCGGAGAAGAGGACTTGCCCGATCTGCTCGGAGTTGGTGGTGACCGTCCCGATCTCGGCCGGCGGTGTGGGCTCGCCCATCTGGAACGAATCGGCGCCCTGCCACAGGAAGTAGCCCAACTCGCCTGTCAGCAGCACCGTGACGATCAGCACGACCCACAACTGGGAAGAGAACCGCCGCTGCTTGCTCTCCTCGCTGACCGGCACCAGCATGATCACGAACAGGAACAGGACCGTAATGCCGCCGATATAGAGGATGATCTGAACGCCGGCCAGGAACTCGGCGCCTTGCAGCAGGTAGATGCCCGCGACGCCGACAAGAGTGCTGATCAGCCAGATCGCCGAGTACACGATGTTACGGCGCGTGATCGTCATCAGTGCGCTGAACAGGATCTGAACGGCGAAGAGATAAAACAGGATGCTGTCTAGCTGCATGACTGAACAGGAGCCGCGAGGCTTCTCAAAAAACGAGCTACCCAGAATACATCAAAACCGTCTGGCGAAGGGCTGGAAACTTCGCCGCTCTTGCAGGCCGATCGACAGTGCCGAAGCAACCTTTGAAACTAGTGTTTGTACTCAGTCGGAAGGGGGCCTTCTTCGAGCATCTGGCGATCCCAGATCACGCCTTCCCGGGTGTAAGAGGCCAACTCGAAATCCTGAGTCAACTCCAGGGCGTCGACCGGACAGGCGTCTTCGCAGAGCCCGCAGAACATGCAGCGGGACACGTCGTAAGTGAACGTGGTCAGTTCCTTACGGCGCGTCTCCTTGTTGCGCTCGGCGCCGACAACGATCAGTTGCTCGGGACATGCCAGCGCGCACAGGTTGCAGGCGATGCACAGTGTCTCATCCGTGTCGGGATGAACGTTGAGCCGCGGCGCACCGCGGTAACGCTCGGCCACGAACGGCCGCTCTTTCGGGTATTGCTCGGTGTAGATAAGCGAGGGCTTCTGATTGCGGAACGTAACAGCCAACCCCTTTATGAGGTCGACGAAAAAGATGGCTTTCAGAAGCTCTTTCATATCTTGATTCTATCCTCCCATCACGACGTAAACAACAACACGATCCCGTTGACGATCAGCCCCCCCATGCTAATGGGGATCAGGTACTTCCAGCCCACCTGCATGAGCTGGTCGTAGCGGAATCGTGGAAACGTTCCACGCACCCAAATGAATACGTAGATGAAAATCAGGACTTTGAAGAGAAACCAGAAGAATCCGATGATCAGCTCGTTGATCATCGGGATGGCGAACAAGCCGGCGACCAGGAACATTCCCAAGGCCAGCACGCCCATGATGGCTTTCTCATAGGCCAGCGTGACTCGCGCCGCGCCAAGGGCGCAGCCGGCGCCGATCACGACGAACAGCAGAATCGGAAAGACGACATTCAGCGGAGTTTCCAGAAATCCAACGTTTGCGAAGGGCCGCAACCACCCGCCGAAGAAGACCGTGACCGCAATTCCGCAGATCACGAAGATGCTGGCGTATTCAGCGAGGAAGAAGAGGGCCCACCGGAAACCGCTGTATTCGGTGTGGAAGCCGGCGACGATCTCGGATTCCGCTTCCGGCAAATCAAACGGCGCGCGGTTGGTCTCGGCCACGGCCGCGATGAAGAACACCACGGCCGGCACCAGCATCAGGCCGTAGTTCGAGAAGGCGATCCACACACCCTTGTCGAGCTGAGACTGTACGATTCCCTGCATGCTCAGCGTCTCGGCGACCATGAGAGCGGTGACGGTCGTGAATCCCAGCGGCACTTCATAACTCACCATCTGCGCCGCCGAGCGCAGCGCGCCGAGCAGGGAGTATTTGCTGTTCGACGACCAGCCGCCGAGGATCAATCCGAGAATGCCCAGCGACGACATCGCCAGGATGAACAGGATCCCGATGTTGACGTCGGCGACGTAGAACTTGTCGCTGAAGGGCATCACGGAGAATGCCGTCAAGGCAGTGAACGTCGAGAGAACGGGCGCGCCCCAGAAAATCCATTTATCGGAGGCGGCCGGAATGATGTCTTCCTTGAGCATCAGCTTGAAAGCGTCCGCCAGGGGCTGCAGGAACCCGTACGGACCTACTCGCATCGGTCCCAGACGCACCTGCAGATCCGCGAGCACTTTGCGCTCGGCCAGCACCATGTAGCCGGCGACCAACGGGAACACCGCGATGATCAGAAGGGTCGCGATGATCGGCTGCAGGTAGGGGTTGTCGAGGATCTCTTCCATCAGAGTCGCTTCACGGGCCTCAGCGGTCCACCTCTCCCAGCACGATATCAATGGTGCCGATGATCGCCACGACGTCGGCGACCAGACAGCCGCGGCACATTTCATCGAGCGCCTGAAGATTCACGAACGACGGTGGCCGCACGCGCAGGCGGAAGGGCTGCGTCGAGCCGTCCGACACGACGTAATACCCCAACTCGCCTTTCGGAGCCTCGATCGACGCATAGGCCTCGCCGACCGGTGGCTTGAAAACTTTGGAAACCCTGCCCTTGATGGGGCCTTCCGGCAGGCTGTCGACCGCCTGGCGGATGATCCGCACCGACTGATGGAACTCCTGCATCCGCACGATGTAGCGGTCGTAGGTGTCGCCGCCGGCGCAGGTCGGGATGTCGAAGTCGTACTTCTCGTATCCACAGTAGGGCTGGGCCTTGCGCAGGTCCCATTCGACGCCCGCCGCCCGCAGCACGGGACCCGTCACCCCGTAGGCCTTGCAGGCCTCGGCATCGAGGATGCCGACGCCCTTGGTGCGGCCGACCCAGAT
>MKWU01007243.1_pt1 | contig 10740 bp, 10 predicted proteins | sample 809101 | NCBI WGS metagenome assembly MKWU01 (sample SAMN05860141, study PRJNA318959) | sponge metagenome | host: Aplysina aerophoba | place: Slovenia: Piran, Adriatic Sea, Gulf of Piran | collected 2013-05-07
GAACAGGTCCCCGGCGCTTCGCTGAACCGGGACGAGAAGATCCAGGTCGCGCACCAGCTCGCCGAACTCGGCGTCGACGTGATCGAAGCCGGGTTCGCCGCTTCCTCACCCGGAGACTTCGCCGCGGTAAAGAACATCGCCGAGCAGGTCGAAGGCCCGGTTATCACGGCCCTCGCACGGGCGGTGGAATCGGACATCGTGGCCGTGGCCGAGGCCGTGAAACCCGCCAAACGCCCCCGGATACACATCGTTCTGGGCACGTCGGACACCCACCTGAAGCACAAATTCCGCAAGTCCCGCCAGCAGATCATGGACATGGGCGTGGACGCCGTAAAGTTCGCCAAGGATCTCTGCGAAGACATCGAGTACTCGACCGAGGATGCCTCCCGGAGCGATTTCGACTACCTGTGCGAGACCGTCGAGGCGGTCATCGACGCCGGCGCAACGGTAGTGAATATACCAGATACGGTCGGATACGCCGTGCCGGAGCAATGGGGCAACCTGATCTCCCGGCTCATCGCCACCGTGCCGAACATCGGAAAAGCCAAGGTCAGCGTGCACTGCCACAACGACCTGGGGATGGCTACCGCCAATTCCCTGGCAGCGATCAAGGCAGGCGCAACCCAGGTTGAATGCACCATAAACGGCGTGGGCGAACGGGCCGGCAACGCTTCCCTGGAAGAGATCGTCATGGCGGTCAAGATGCGCGGAGATTTCTACGACGCGCGCACCGGCATTGAGACCACGCAGATCTATACCACGAGCCTGCTGGTGCGCGACCTGATGCACATGCCCGTGCAGCGCAACAAGGCCATCGTGGGCAGCAACGCCTTCGCCCATTCCTCCGGAATACACCAGGATGGATTCCTCAAGCACCGGGAAAACTACGAGATCATGAGCCCGTCTGACGTGGGCATCGAGAAGAGCGACATCGTGTTGACGGCAAGATCCGGCAGGCACGCCCTGCGGCACCGGCTCGAGTTGCTGGGGTATACATACGACGAAAACCAGAAAGAAGAATTCGAAAAGGTCCATGTACGCTTTCTGAACGTGGCGGACCGGCAGAAGGAAGTGGCGGACGAGGATCTCCACCGGATCGTCACCGACATGCCCGTGGAAGTGCCCGAACAGTACCTGCTCGAGGACTTCAGGGTGACCTCTTCGCATTCCGGACAGGCCGATGCGAGCGTAAGGCTTCACGTAAGCGGCGAGACGATCGAAGAAGGGGGCGTGGGCGACAACCAGATTCTTGCCGCCTTGAACGCCGTCGACCGGATCACCAAGCTGCCGACCTACGTCAAGGATATCCAGACCTCTTCGAACGGCCGGGACGGCGCCCACCACGTCCAGGTCAGCGTGGGTTTCCACGACCAGTCCTTCAACAGCCACGCCTCGGATACCGACGTGGTGAAAGCAAGCATCCAGGCTTACCTGCATTCCCTCAATCAACTCGTCGCCCGGCACGGCGGGCTCATCGTCGAGTAACCTTACCCTACATTCCCATATACGCGGGAGGAACACTTGTACAATATCGCGGTCATTCCGGGCGACGGTACCGGTCCGGAGGTCGTGCGCGAGGGGCTGAAAGTGCTCGAGGCGGCCTCGAAGAAGTTTTCATTCGAATATGAACTCACGGAATATGATTTCGGCGGAGAAAGATACCTGAGGACGGGAGAGATTCTTCCGCGGGAGGGGCTGCAGGAACTGGGCCACTACGACGCCATTTACCTCGGCGCCATCGGTCACCCGGACTGCCCGCCGGGACTGCTGGAGAAGGGCATCCTCCTGACCATCCGGTTCGAACTGGACCTCTATATCAACCTGCGTCCCGTCAAGCTGTACCCGGGGGTGGACTGTCCGCTCAAGGACAAGGGTCCCGAGGACATCGATTTCGTCGTGGTCCGTGAGAACACGGAGGACCTGTACGTCGGCGCCGGCGGCGTGTACAAGAAGGGCACGCCCGACGAGGTCGCGGTGCAGGAGTCCATCAATACCCGCAAGGGCGTGGAGCGTTGCGTCCGCTTCGCTTTCGAGACGGCGAAGGCCCGCAACCGGCAGAACAAGGTGACCCTCTGCGCCAAGACCAACGTGCTGACGTACGCCCACGACCTATGGGAGCGGGTGTTCTACGAAGTCGCCGAGGAATATCCGGGCATCACCGCGGACTACGCCCACGTGGACGCGACGTGCATGTGGATGGTCAAAAACCCCGAGTGGTTCGACGTCATCGTGACGACCAACATGTTCGGCGACATCATCACCGACCTGGGCGCCATGATCCAGGGCGGCATGGGCATCGCCGCGGGGGGCAACATCAATCCCGAGGGAACTTCCATGTTCGAGCCCATCGGGGGTTCGGCGCCAAAATACACGGACCAGAACGTCATCAATCCCATTGCGGCCATCGCCTCCTGCCAGATGATGCTGGCGCAGCTGGGAGAAGCGCAGGCGGCAGACGCCGTGGAACGGGCCATCATCGACGTCGTAAGCAACAAGATGAAGAGCATGGACGCCGGCCGAATGGGCTATGGCACCAGCGAGATCGGCGACCTGGTGGCGGAGGCGGTCGGCTGACGAGATCGGCGACATGGTGGCGGAGATGGTCGGCTGACGCACGTACCTAGCGTGGCGCACCGATGCAGGACACGAAGCCCCGGTAATCTGTTAGATTAAAAATCGAATTGGTACGCGCAGCATGAATCAGCCCTTCGGTCTCCGGAGGGCTTTTATTTGGGACAATGGATTTGACGTGTGGTTAAAATGCGGATACGAGACCGAGGGGATAAACACTACTTAGGGATAATACCGGTAACTTTCGTAATGAGCATGTTGAGGATGTTCTGTCTTTCGAGTTCCCGGTAAATCCCAGCTGCGCTATCTCACAGCACCCTCTTTCTATCGAATCACGCCCGATTCCCGCCACCGCGCCAGGTCGTCCGCAGACGCCTGGAGCAGCGACTTCAGCACCTGATCGGTATGTTCACCCAGGGCGGGGGCGTGCCGGGTGACTTCCGGCGGGGTGTCTGAGAGTTTTATTGGAGAACCGGCTACACGCAGGGCGCCGGCGACAGGGTGCAGGAGATTCACGATCATGTCGCGGGCAAGTACCTGGGGATCTTCCACGACCTGCCGGACATTCTGGATGGGCCCGCACGGTATCTCGGCTGCATCCAATCGTCCCAGCCAATCTTCTGTCGTACTTTCTCGGAAGACATCGCTCAGGATCGTGTGCAGGTCGGCGTTGTTTTCGGTGCGCAGGTTGTTGTCCCTGAAGCGTGCGTCGTCGGCCAGGTCCTCACGTTCAACGACTTCGCACAGCCGGCGCCAGAGCACGTTGTTCCCCGCCGCGATCATGATCCATCCGTCCCGGGTCTCGACGGCCTGAAAGGGCGTGATGGATGGATGCCTGGCCCCGAGCGGTTCCGGAACGGTGCCCGTCATGTCGTAACGGGCGATGGCGTTCTCGAGGAGAGCGACCTGGCAGTCCAGCATGCCGATGTCCACCATCTGACCCCTGCCCGTCTGCGTCCGGGTGAACAGTGCCGTGAGAATGCCGATACAGGAATAAAGCGCGGCGGCGATATCCCCGATGGATACGCCCACCCGTACGGGGGGACGGTCCGGTTCGCCGGTTATGCTGACGATACCGCCCATACCCTGGATGATCATGTCGTAGGCCCCGCGCCGGGCGTAGGGACCGGTCTGTCCGAATCCGGAACAGGCCGCGTAGATCAGCCCCGGGAACCGCTCCTGCAAGGTCTCGTAGTCCAGTCCGAGTTTCTTCATCACGCCCGGCCTGAAGTTCTCCACCAGCACGTCCGACTTCGCGATCAATTCGAGGAGCAGGTCGCGTCCGTCAGGATGCTTCAGATCGATGGCGATGCTCTGCTTACCCCGGTTGACATTCTCGAAGTAGCCGCTTACGCCCTTTTTGAAGGGGCCGAATCCCCGCGCCTCGTCCCCGCCGAAGGGTTCGACCTTGATGATCTCTGCGCCCAGGTCGCCCAGGGTCATGGTCGTGAAAGGACCCGCGAGCACCCGGGTCAGATCGACGACGCGAATGTCTTTGAGTGCGCCCATGACGTTGGTACCTGTAAGGTTGTTGTGTGCCTGGTTCGCGCGGATTCAGTCCTGCGGGCTCCATCCAATGGGATCAGTCCTGCGGGCGAAGTCCTGCGGGACCAGTCCAGCGGGATCAGTCCAGCGAGATCAGTCCAGCGGTCCGGGTTTGCGCGGGTTCAGTCCTGCAGCACCTGGCATCCGTCGTTGTCTATCGGGAGGATCCGGAACTGTCCGGAAACGCCGTGCCGGGCGAAGGCTTCGACCATGGCTTGCCCGATCCCCTCGTGATCTTCCGTCGCCAGGGCGATGGCCGTTGGTCCGGCGCCGCTGAGGGCCGCGCCGTGAGCGCCGGCGTTCAGGGCGTCTCCGGTGACCTCCACCAGCCCGGGAACCAGGTGCTGCCGGTAGGGCTGGTGCAGGCGATCGGCCATGCCCTCCTTTAGCAAGGCGTAATTGCCCGTAATCATGCCGCCGATGAGCAGTCCCACGCTACAAAGGTTGTAGACCGCGTCCTCCATGGATACGGATTCAGGCAGGACGCCGCGGGCAACCTTCGTGTCGAGGGTAAACTCCGGAATGGCCACGATGGCTTTGATGTCGTCGGGTATCCTGAAGGTCTGGTATACGATCGTTCCCGACCGATCGCCGCTCACGGAGAGGCCACCGAGCAGGGAAGGTACGACGTTGTCGGGGTGGCCTTCCAGTTCGGAACAGATGCGGAGGAGTTCGGACTTGTCCAGCGGCCTTCCCGCGAGTTCATTGGCCGCAACGGCACCCGCCACGATGGCGACTCCGCTGCTGCCCAGGCCCCGCGACACGGGAATTGCGTGGCACATCCGGGCCAGGAGACCGGCGGGCCGCCAGCCCGTGGCATCGAAGACGGCCCGGGCGGAGACGATGCACAGGTTGCCTTCATCGAGCGGTACCGCACTGGCGCCTTCGCCCTCCACGGTCACGTTCAGTCCGGATTCCGTTTCGGTGAACTCGATGGTGTTATAGAGGCCGAGAGCCATGCCGGCGCAGTCGTAGCCGGAACCCAGGTTGCCGGTCGTCGCGGGTACGCGCACCCGCACGGAGGACATCAGCCGATGTCCCGCGAACCGCCAGGACAGACGGGACCGCCTGGATTGGCGGGACAGACGGGGCCACCTTGACCACCCAGGTCGCCCAGATCGCCCAGGTCGCCCACGTCGCTCACGTCGCCCAGGACGCCCAGGTCGCCCAGGCCACCCAGGTCGCCCAGGATGCCCAGACCGCCGGCGATGGCGGGGACGATGGAGATCCGGTCTCCCGTCTTCACCGTGGTACCGGTGCCATCCAGAAACCGGATATCTTCTTCGTTGATGTAGATGTTGATGAACCGCCGCACTTTCCCGGACTCGTCGCAGATGCGATCCTTGATTCCGGGGTAGGATGCTTCCATGTTTCCGATCAGCGATTCGACGGTATCGCCGTCGATTTCGATTACGGACTGGTTGCCGGTCAACTTGCGCAGCGGGGTTGGAATTCGTACGGTTACGGACATCAAACGGTTCCTCCTGTTAATCTCCCTGTCCTTCGAAGTATTCCCGGATGCTCAGGTATCTTTCGCCGGTATCGCACAGGATGGTCACGATCGTCCCTTCTCCCATGTTCTCTGCCACCTTCAGGCTGGCGCATACGTTGGCGCCGGCCGAAATGCCCACCAGGAGCCCTTCCTCCATGCCCAGGCGGCGGGCCGACTGGTACGCGTCCTCGTCGTCGATCAGTATCACTTCATCGATAATCGACGTATCCAGGATGTCCGGTATGAACCCGGCGCCGATCCCCTGGATGGCATGCACCAGGCTCTCCACGGGCTTGCCCGAAATCACCGGGGACAATGATGGTTCCACCGCGATGACGCGGATTCGTTCGTCTTTTTCCTTCAGAAACTGTCCCACGCCCGTCAACGTACCCCCTGTGCCCACGGCAGCCACAAAGGCGTCGATTTTACCGCCGGTCGCTTCCCAGATCTCCTCCGCGGTGGTCTTGCGGTGTATCTCCACGTTGGCGGGATTCTTGAACTGCTGAGGCATGAAATAGCCGGGATGTTCCCGAAGTATCTCCTCAGCCTTCTGGACGGCGCCGGCCATGCCGAGCATACCCGGCGTCAGCACCAGTTCAGCACCGTAGGAGGTCAGCAGCACCCGCCGTTCCGAACTCATGTTGTCCGGCATGACCAGTATGACCTTGTAGCCCTTCACCGCGGCCACCATGCTCAGGCCGAGCCCGGTGTTTCCGCTCGTAGGCTCCACGATCGTACCGCCCGGGCTGAGCAGGCCTCTTCGTTCGGCGTCCAGGATCATGCTCAGGCCAACGCGGTCCTTCACGCTGCCGCCCGGGTTTTCCGATTCAAGCTTGCCGAGTAATTGGACGCCTGGACTTTCGCTTATTCGTCCAAGGCGAATGAGCGGGGTATGCCCGATAAGATCGAGTGCGCTGTCGATTATTCCAGTTCCGGACGGCAAGTTCTATCCCTTAGATATAGTACATGGAAAGGCTTTTCTGCGCCTGTCGCGAGATTTCTTCGAAAGTGATCCCGTCCATGATTTCGCCGAGTCTATCCTGCACATCCATCCAGACGTTCTTCAATACATGCTGACCGCTCATTTGATCGGTTACATCCGTATCGCCGGACAGGCTTTCGACGGCGATCAGCGCGCCGTCCATCGCCCGGATCACATCACCCAGCGAAATCTCTCCCGGAGCGCGGGCGAGCGCATATCCGCCTGTCGCGCCGCGTTTGCTCTTGACCAGCCCGGCGCGCTGCAACTGCAGCAAGATCTGAACGAGGTACTTCTCCGGAATCGACTGGCGAACGGCAATGTCGCCAATATGGATGACTTCCGCCTTCTCGTGGTACCTTGTCAACTCCAGCACGGCCCTGCAAGCATACTCCGCCTTGGCCGATACCCGCATGCTCCCTCCCTCGCCATCAGGCTTTAGTTTACTAATTTAGTCAACATGATATGAAGGGGGAGGGAGGGAGTCAAGTGATTTAGAGACGTCGGTACGCCGTCAAGGTACCTGGAACGAGGAAGGCAGTCAGTCGAATTGACTTGTGTGGTATTCAAGATACCGGGACGGCTCGATGGGTCGCATGCGTATGTCTTCGGGTTCCGCGCCGCCCATGGCCGCGCGGGGTGCGAGTCCGATCAGTTCGCTCTCCAGGACGCCAACGCCCCGGGCTTCCGCGAGGCGAGCGACCGTGCGGAAAGCCTGGGCCATATCCGTCTTGCGATAGTCGGTCAGGTTCATGGATACCTGTGCGCGGCCCTTCAAAGGCAACAAGAGTCCCATCGCCCGGACGCCGGGCAGGCCGCCGTTCTTTTCCCGGATCTCCCGCGCGATCGCCTGGGCGGCCCGCGCGTCGTCGGTATCCAGGTTTACGTTGAAGGCGACGAGAATATCGCGGACGCCTACCGCCGTGGCGCCGGCGGAAACATGGACCGCACCGGGTCCCGCGTCGGGTGAGAGATCCGGATCCATTCCCATCTCCCGGACCAGCCGTTCGAAACCTCCCCGACGGATCGCGGGAAGCGTCCCGCGCCGCGCATCTGTGGATGCGTCGCCGTAGAAGAACACCGGGATATCGAGGGTTTGTCCGATCCGCCGGCCAACGGTCCGCGCGAGGGATATACATTCGGAAAGGGAACAGGCGGAAAGGGGGACAAATGGCAGGACGTCCGTAGCGCCGATCCGTGGATGAACGCCCCGGTGACGCCTCAGGTCGATCAACGAACGTGCCGTCTTGCAGGCTACGCAGGCGGCCGCCGCCGCGTCCTCGGGCGAGCCCATGAAGGTGATCACGGAGCGGTTGTGGTCCGCGTCCATTTCCATGCCGGCAAGGTGGACCCCATCGGAGGCCGCAATACTGGCCGCGATAGCCTCGACGATCCCGGAATCGCGCCCTTCGCTGAAATTGGGCACGCATTCGACCAGGGGTTTCATCAGAGTATGCCGTATTTCTGAAAGGCAGCGGTGGCGGACATGCCGTTTTCCAGCGCTTCCTTCACCTCTTTTTCTCCGGCAGCCTTTTCGAACGCCGCTTTTAATACCTGCTCTTCGGCAGCCCGGGGAATGGCCACCACCCCGTCGTAGTCTCCGAAGACGAGATCTCCCGGACACACCTTGACGCCGCCGCACTCGATGGGCACATCGTATGCGATCACGTCGCTTCGTCCCTTCGAATCGTATGGCGCGATGCCGCGGACGAAAACCGGGAACCCCATGGCGCAAATGGCCTGTGTATCCCGCGTAAAGCCATCGATCACGGCGCCACGCGCGCCGCGGACTTCCGCAGCGGTTGAAAGCAGCTCGCCCCAGAGACTGCTTCGCGTCGTGCCGTTGGTCTGCGCGACGAGCACATCGCCCGGCTTCAGGGCGTCCACGGCTTCCAACTCGAGCTTGTAGGGCTCTTCTGGAATCTCGTACACGTCGACGGAGAGCACAGTCAGCGCCCGGCCCACCACGACCGCATCGGGATACAGGGGCCGGATGTCGTGTCGCAGGATCTGGTCACGATATCCACATGCATCCAGCGCATCGGCGATTACCGATGAGAAAAGCAGCCTTTTCATCTCTTCGAAAAGTTCGTTGCCTGTTTCTTTGCTCAATTTCGCGTTCTCCCCGCAACGGCGGCATTACATCGCGTGAACGTGCGCGCGGCGTATTACAAACCGGTGCAATTTAAAGTACGCCGCGGATATGTCAGGGATCTCTACTGAAGGTCAGCACCACGTCGATTCTTCGATTCTGCTCCCGGCCACGACGCGTATTGTTGCTGGCGATGGGCTGAGCGCTGCCAAGGCCCGAGGACGTCATGCGCTCGGCCGAAACACCGGACTGGTCCGCAAGAAACCCCATGACCGCTTCGGCGCGCGCTTTGGAAAGTTCGATGTTCTTGTCTTCATTTCCCGTAGCATCGGTGTGTCCCTCCACGGCAACGCGGGTCCGGGGATATAGCGCGAGCAGTTCCCCGAGTCTCGCGAGCAGGCCACCGGCATCCGCGGGTAGTTCCGTTCTACCAGCCCGGAACGAAATCCCTATAAGCCGCAGAATGAGCCGGTCGGACTCTCGCGTCACGGTCGCTTCACTGTCCGCAAAACGTTCCCTGGCCTGCGCGGCCGCATCCAACTGGGTCTTTTCGTACAGGTATTCCGTGAGTTCCCGGCGTTCCCGGTCCAGCGCTTCCTTTCTTCGCTGAAGGTCCAGTTGGAACTCCTCCACCATGGAGGACAGGCGGATCTGCTGCTGATCGATCGCCTGACGCAGGGAATCGGCTTCCGCGCTGGATGCTGCGGCGTTAGCATCGGCCCGCTGGAGCAGGAGGACGAGCGAGTCCTGTTTCGCGGAAAGCGTACGCAGGCTTTCCTTTATAATCGCCTGTGGTTCATCCGCCAGAAAATCGGCGGCGATCCCCGCCACGTCGGCCGCCTGTTGTGCGAGATCCTGCCTCGACAACAACATGCGCTCCCAGTTACCGGGATCGCGCCTAAGCGTGTCGATCCTCGCCGCGAGCCCAATGGCCCGTCTTACCGCGTAATCGGCGGCCTGGGCCTTGTTTCGCAGCGCGGCGGTCAGGAGTTCTCCGCGGTCAAGGGCGCCGGTCACTTCGTCTATCAACCGGCGGGCTTGTTCGAATGAGGCCGGAGCGAGCCGGTCCCAGTCCCTCTTCTCGGCTTCCGACAGTCCGATCCTCGCCGTCCCGATGAGCGACATCTCGATCACCGACGACCTCGCGTCATCGTAGAGCCCGGCCGCTTCCTGTCCCAGCGAGAAGGCGTCGGAGACCCGGTCGTCTTCCAGCCTGGAAAGGGCCCGTTCGAGGCGTTTTTCGGCCGCCTCGTAGGCATCCGGAACCATCGCGGGTGCATTCGCCCGCCGCGCCGCAGCCCGTTTTCCCAGCGGTACCATCAAGATCTCGTTCACGCGCGTCAGCCGTTCCCGCGCCTGGTTCACGGCGGCGTCGAATTCCGAATAAGCCCGCTCGATATCGCGGATCGATTCGCCTTCCCGGACTACACCGGTATACCGTTCGTAAGCCGCGCTGACCTTCTCGAAGGTTTCGGGGATCAGGAATCCGGCGTCGAGATCGGCAAGCTGATTCAGGGCGGACGTGGCCACGGCGATCCGTCCCGCCGGATTGCCGCTTCCCGAGACCTGGGCCGATAGCAGAAAGGGAGTTGCCAGTAAAAGGGAGGTTGCCAGTAAACAGGAAATGCTCAGGAAAACCAGGAATCCGGCGCGCATGGTGTCAGCCTCCGCCTCTCAGAAATGCCATGGTCAGCACGGACTTGACATCGGGGAGATGATCGTCGACCGCGACCTCGATCGCGGGTATATCACCGAGCCTGGCCAGTGGATGGGCATTGGTGGTGCGGTAGACCAGGCTGATTTTGCCTGTTTCAGATGAGATCCGTACTGCGAAGACTACCTTGTTTTCATCCTCGCTGACCGATACGACGGGGATCTGTTCGTCCCGCAGCGCCCGTTTCAGTCCCCGTACGGCGTCTTCCAGCTTGAATCCGTAGTAGGTATGGTGGGACACCGACTCTACGCCCCGCCGGCAATCGGTGGAAAAAAGCTGACCACCGCGCCATCGGTAAGGGGGGTGTCTTCAGCCGAGTGCTTGCCGTCGATCAGAATCAGGTGTAT
>MKWU01007246.1_pt1 | contig 10735 bp, 12 predicted proteins | sample 809101 | NCBI WGS metagenome assembly MKWU01 (sample SAMN05860141, study PRJNA318959) | sponge metagenome | host: Aplysina aerophoba | place: Slovenia: Piran, Adriatic Sea, Gulf of Piran | collected 2013-05-07
CGAGCCTGTTGAAGGAAATAGTCAACAGAATCAATTCAAGCAAATATCCAAATGACTATTGGCATGAGCGAGGCTAAACTACAGTTCACTAAAAACATTCTGCTCTTTTAGTCATTAGAGCGATTAAAGTGTCTCATAAGCACTACTTGGTTGAGAACACACACTGCTCATTCTGTGATTAGTGCGTCAGTAAATCTGGCAATATGTCTGAAAAAATATGGTAAGTCAGAAAAAGAAAAAGGAAGGGAGAAGAAATGTAGAATAATTTACGATGTAGTTACAATTTTGAGTAGAAGTAAAAGAGAAAAGGAGAGTGGTGTGTACCTGTGTGATGTGCAGTGACATCATCAAGGTGATGGAGTACAGGCACAAAGTCAATGGAGAATACAGAAAACTTACGTAGTTCAAGCAAGTGACATGTTTCTTAACTAACTGATGATGGATTTCTCCATGCACAAGGCTTGTGAGGAGCTCTTCGGTGGTGACGCATACCAGTTCATCACTCAAACAATATGCCTATCCACTGTCAACACCATCCTAGCACTATTACCCACAAGGTTATTTATGCTGGCTGAGAGTCACACAAGATGATGCTCATGGGCACTAGTAGAAACAGCATCCTATCTAGCTGGCATCTAGATGACCATTTGTATGGCTATAGCGTTTAGCAACCATTCTCCCTAGGTATGTCAGGCATGAGGCTCGCATGCATGGAATGAGGCTAACCACTCACTGACATGCATGGAGAGCACAAAACAAAGTCTGTATGTGTATGTGTGTCAAATAAAAATTGCAGATGTGAACAGATGTGAGTAAAAGTAAGATAAAAAGGTAGATTTACTAGGACCCCTCCCTTCTCTTGGGAAAGCAAGGAGAATGACATCAAGAGTGGAGCGGATGCAAGTGACTCTGAAATAGGACACATTACACATGTGGAATCAAGACCAGACTTGGAATGGGCAAGAATCTGACAGCCAGAAGAGGCATGCTAGCCTTAGCTGATGGGTATAAGGCTTCAACCTAAATGACCATTATTTTATAAGAATCTCTGGGAGCTGTATCTCCATACTGCATGTTGCATCACTTCAGCCAATTGGTAGGATGTTTCAGGTTAACAGTTGCATCAACAACAGAGCATAGTATCAGCCAGTGACACAAAATGGAGGAGCTGTATTACTAATGTAACTAAACACTGTCATAAACATAGAACTTTCTAAGATTATTTCACACTTCACATTCACACACACAGTCACACGGACAGCAGCACACCATACTCACAAATATACATAACTTGCATGGCTGAAACTCCATGATTGACAAAGGCTGGCATAGCCGAAACCCTAGGTAATCAGTTGTTCTAAATCTGCTCAGTGTTTGCTCAAGATATATTCACCCATTCACAGGAATTTGGGTCCATAAAAATGCATAGGTGTCGACTTAGCACATCAGATGTAGAACCTCAATGTTAACTCGCATTATGTATGTATAGTGTTAGCAGCCACCACAGCGGTATTTCAGAAGTGCTACTTGGCAAAACCGATCAATTTGTGTGCAAGAAATGAACAAGTAAAGTAAAAACAAAGTTAAAGTAAAAAGGTACCAATGTGGGCATCGTGGAAGTCATATCGGTGCTACACAAACACATCCCATATGTGGAAGCTCTGTGGTAGAGCATGGGGCCTAAGTTTGATTATGGTCCATTGCCACCTAGTCTGAGATCTGAAGTCAGCTAGTTACACAGGCTTTTTGTGATTTTACTTCCACTAAGTCCAATTTTGCCTGAAGATTTGGCAAACCGTGTGTGTTACCATTGTAGAAATCACACATCAGCTGATGTGCATGTACTGAGTGATCTATCTAGCTACTGTTGCTTTGAAGAAACACTGATGCCATCAGAAGTTGTAACATATACAATTTATCTATATAGGTACGCTATAGCCGCGCTCATGGCTATCACATGTACAAACGAGTCTGGTCAGCTTCGGTAGGAAACGTTACGCAGCACGAATCAGAAGTTACAAATAAGAAAGACCCTCACACAGTGGCAGTCATGAAAGACGGTCTCCTGTTTGCCACATTCCTCACACCATCTCCGAAAATGTCTCCTTTTTAGTTTCATGACCCTGTACTTTACCACAGACCACAACATCAGGCTTCAGGCAAAACCATTTTCAAGCAAGTAGAATTTCCTATAGAATGACTCAAGGTTTTTGAAGAAGACACTACACTGGAGTAACATATTCCTACTGCTGATGCAATGCTTCTGATCTCAGCTGGCATGCAGGCGTGATGATTTACCATCGTACATTGGCCACAATCTATCATCGTATGTCTCCAAGAAGCATATCGGAGGTTATCACATGATGACGTCATACATCAAAGAAAGCCGCACAGCTGGTAACAAAATTACCATATGGCAATAACCACCTAAGCGCCCCAACACCTCCATATATGGCTTTAAGGTGGGCCATTTTTCTCACGCCACCTTCCATATGTGGCTAGTAATGAATACAATTAAAGCTGCTGGCAAGCAAACACAACGCTGTGTTCTTAAAAATAGTAACAAAGTCAGCTAGAAGTCGAAAAGCTCTGCCGGGTCGATGCCAGTAAGATCGTCGTGGTAAGGAACTGTTGCATCTGTCGTTTGGGACACGGCTGGTAGTGAAGCGAATTGAAATGTACAGCTGCTGAACCCTGGTATGACTGAGCAGCGAGAGGCGGCTGTAGCACAAACTTTTTCCTGTCGGAGCACCGTCTAAATCAAAATTGAAGCGACCCTTAGACTTTGGGGGTAAATCATTCGTTGAAAGCTGCTTTCTTTTTGCCATTCCTTCCTTCCCTCTTGCAACATGCAACTGAATTCAAAAAGCCCTCGCTTTTTAGGGCACATATTCTTGTGATAAACTAGTTACTACACACCTCCAATGGCGTACGTGTCATTTACTGCACGAGGCCTGAGGGCTCTTTGCGCCCTCGGGCCTCATGCAATAAATGCCGTACGCCATTGGAGGCGTGTAGTAACTAGTACTTACAGGCTTGCACAATACTCACTGACACAGAACAAGTTACAAAATACCAGGGTGAAGCCATGCAATAAAAAATGTAAAGCATTAACGATCAGGCATTTAGGTCACCCTGGTAGAGCTTGGCATATTATTTTGGGATATTTCTAGAATTTTAATTAGGCAAAATTATTAATTAGGCCTTTATCATAATGTAAACTGCATCCAAAGTCCATATACAAATCCTTATTGGATAAGACATGATGCATTATGCATTGATACTGATACAAGGTAGTAAAATAATTACGACTGGACAATCAAATTACGTTTACATGGTCCAGTGGATCATGGGCTCAAGCAATAAGCGCAATTTCTTAATTAGTCGTTTAAGTTTGTAGATACGGAATCTGATAACTACTTTATGCAATAAGGTGGTAAATCTGTTTTACATTTATATTGATGTAGTGTTGGAGACGTACTGCGCACTGTACTATTCATATTAGCGCCGAACTTGCGAAAGGGTTCTATTGAAGGAGAATACGACCCATGGGCAGCCTCTCCTCTTCTTCCGAACAGGGTATAAAATATTCTGATAGATAGGTAGCCATCGCTTGCCAGTTTTGCCCTACAGTAGTGTATAATGGCTGCCAAGGCGAAGGTCTTTGCATGCTGCTGCTGACAAGAATGTACCAGGAGTGACCATGAAGTTGCTGACACAGTTCACATAAACGAATAACCTTCATTCTGCAGTACCAGAGGTTTCTGTGTTGTCTGTGCTGAGTGTGTTTTCAGATGGTGGTTGTGTACACGTTTCTGCCCTGTAGGTACTTAAATATACACATATTGATGTTTACACTTGCGTGCATGCATGTGCTGCATCTCTGTGCTGTGTGTGTGTACAGTGATGTGTGTGTAGAAGGGCGATGAGTGCACAGCTATGTGCGGAATCCTGTAGCCCAGAGCCTAGGATAGTTACTCTGATACTTCCAACTCATCCTAAAATGGGGCAATGTAGGTAGCTGATTGTGGCTGTTGTAGTACAGCTGTGTGTGGGGGAGAGGGGGATTGTGTTGTGGAACCTCATTGTAGTGATCCCCGGTTCCTTGGCTAATGCTATGCCAATAGCACGACATGGTACAGTTGGGTTAGTGACCCATCATGTCCCTTGCTCATCTCATTCAGATGTCCAGAAACCTTAAGCTTTCAAAACCAGGACAGTTAAGTGTATGTTCGTCAACAAGTCTCCAGCCCATTTTTCTGGCTCACATGGATTCGGTCACGCCAAGTGGCTCACATGGATTCGGTCACACCAAGTTACGCACAAGAATTGGCATTTATCAAAGAAATGTTTCCTGATGGCCATCGCTTAGTACATGTCAATGAAACATAGCATTGTTCATAGCTGGCTCGCAAGTTCAATGAAGAAGAGGGAATCGAGTGGTGGATCACCCTTCCCGAGTCTGTGGATTGGAATGAATCTGTGGCACGAACTCAAAGAATACATCAGAAGAGAAGTGAAGCCCACATCAAACTGAGTGTTGAGAATTGTGAAAAACATATTGGTCACTTGGAGAAGGTAACACCAGAAGTCATACAATGCTAAGGAACAGGATACTAACTTTGGCCAATTGCACCCTGTAGCAATCACTTAATTAACCCTCGGTGTGCATGCGCCACAGGGTTACAGTAGTTAATGTGTGTGTGTGTGTGTGTGTGTGTGTGTGTGTGTGTGTCCAGTTCGATTTTTCCAAACAGTAATGAATCGGCCAAGAAGACCTACAGATTGCTTCAGCGCTGCAATCGTTCGATTAATACCTGTTTTTTTTTCGTAAAACAGCCTCTTCGTGAAGATATAGAATTCGAGTGGCAGCCACACCGGTCGGCCATTTTGCTTCCTTGTGCAGGCGCCGAGCATATATCCATTTACGTGACGTTGCTCTCGACCACGTGGTGTTTTTACTATGGGCTTTGCCATCATGTTTGGCGCAACGCTATATAGCGCACGTGCGTATCTTCATCACTGGACGTTGAACTCAACCATGTGCAATCGCTTGAAGGAAGGATGGTCCGATATAACTTCTAAATGACATAAGATTGGGATACTGAAACTTTCTATAATATAGCTATAGCTTCTTGCGCCGAGGGTTTAGCACTTTAGTGCCTAATTATTATTATTAGTATTGTTATCATTATTATTATTATTATCACATCATGTATGATACATTAGTATTGATTATAATAGTAGTATTACGTGCTCAGTGCAAATACAGTCGATCAAATGAATACTCAAGTGGCGTGGTGGAAGATCAAGAGAGGCACCATCACTAGTCAAAGGAACTGCAGATAAACAAGGGATAATTGCTGTTGGATGGAAAGTAATGGTCACATGGGGGAAGTCTGAGAAAGCACCATCAATAGTCAAAAGAACTGCAGATAAACAAGGGACAATTGCTGTTGGCTGGAAAGTAATGGTCACATGGGGGAAGTCTGAGAAAACACATCAAGCAGAAGTTGTAAGTGCTAGTGGCACCCAGACACCAACAACCAGCCTCCAGGACAGAAGAAGTATTCACATTTCAAATGGCAGCTCCAGCTCAGCAGCCTTAACACATTATGTCTGCTACTTAAGTCGACGGAATGCTTTGGCGTGTTGAAACAAACAGTCGCAGAGCTGAAGAAAGATGTAGACAAGTGTGCTGCTCCAGCTGAAGGACCTGTAATACAGAATACACTGAATGTCCCTACCAACTCCCATGTCTTACTTGCCAGGTCGAGAAAGATCACCACGTGAGTTCTTTGGCTCTCGTAGAAGACTGCTTTGAGCTTATGTAGATTACTAAGAATCTTAGCAGCGCGACTATAGCACTCTGCCTTTTTTCTCCGCAAGAGAGAGCAGAAAGCAACTGCCGAGGTGTTCCAGGCATGAAGACCTAAAGCCCGTTTCCACTGTTTTGGAAGATGTAGCTGGTTTGTGATACATACAGGTTCATAGCAAAAAGGCGGGATTGGAGTATGTTTATACACTGGGAAGGCAAACTAGGCATTCCGCTGTATGAGATGGAAGCCATTGGCGCTGATTTCCTGGATATTCAGATACCTCGCACAACTCCGTGAATGTCTGGGACCCATAATCCAAAGCACTAGAGGTATGCAAGATACTTGGTGGGTAGAACAGTGAGAATAACTAGTTACATTAAAAATATTCTTTAAAAATGGGGTGAAATTTAGTAGTGCTCAAAAAGAAAAACAATGTTATCTCAATACTTTGACTCATTTCCTTCAATTTTTTGTGCTGCCTTTTCCCCCGCCTAAACCAAGTGGATGCAAACATGTTGGTTTTGCAACCATTCAATGCTGATGATGACCCTAGTCTGGGTTCAAACATCTAATTCAACCACACCTGCCATCTGTCAAACTCAAGGCTAGTGTAGTCTGAGACATCAGTACAATTTTTGACTTCTGAACATGCATGCACGCACGCACACACACACTCAAGTATACACGCATGATGGGCACACAATTGACACCATTCAATATGCGTGCACATACTCCATACGTACGCATGCATGCATCAAATTTACATCGCACCCCATACACACACAAGCACATACAGTCCACTAATATACACACTCACATATGTGGGTGCACCTAGTAAAACAGGAGCTTCTGCACTAAGGGTCAAACAAATATCATAAATAAATGTAGACTATTCGTTGCTTCTAGCGAATGAATATTCGAATAGTAGTTCTGTTTGTGTTCATGTGCTTTTTTGTGGTTTGCACCTATCCGATCAAAGGAAAAGGTCAAGGGAAAAAAGATCAGATCAAAGGAATAGTTGTACAAGCTGATAAGAATGACGGTGCAAGATGAGCAAACTGGATGCTTGTAGGTCTATATAGTGTCGATGACATCATGATGTTATTTGACGCGGATTTCACTTAAGTAAGGTGATGGTCATGTTGTCACACCTTATATGAATGTAGTTGGATCCATTACTGTAGAAGGATCTGGTTGGTAAATAATTGTTGGTTAATCAAGTTTGGGAACCGTTTTATGACGTCACAAGCTGACAAAAAAAAGTTTTTTTTTTGATTATCATATATTTCGTTGATACCGAATGAATATTCAACTATTCAGTAATTGCACCACCTGGATCCAATGATAACTTACTAAAGTCGCTGTCCTAAAGACGTTCACTATCACTTCCCAAAGGCTCCCTCACAACTGTGTCAATAATAGAAGTGTTTGCCCCATGTGTGTACATGGAGCACGTGTCTTGCCCCTTACTGTGTAGCTGTACACAGCTGTGCACCATTTTGGCATGGCTATGCTCTGTGAGCTCCCTGTGGAAGAGATGCTGAGGTTGTCAAATGACTCAAATGGGTCATGGTTGGAGCAGGCATCTGTTCTGTCTATGTCCATCAGGTTGTCCAGGGATCCTTGTGAGGCACTAATCGATTTTGTAGCTGCCAAAGATGGTAGGAGTGGAGGCCATTGAGGGAGAGGGAAGGAAGGGAAGTGAGGATGATAAGCGAGGGTTAGAAGTGATAAGGGGCATTGAGGCGAGTCAACACACTCACAGACAGATTAATCCACTACATACAGACTTACGAACATCCAGAAATGGTTTGGGCTTGTTACTTTCTCGTGCCTTACTGATCCACTTTTCAACATCAACTGCAAGAGAGGAGTCAAATGCATGCACACAATGTATACCTACACCAAAAAGCATTGACAACCTAAAACAATTTGCTTCAAGCCTCACCACGCTCTACGACAGGCACTAGCAAAATTGAAGGACCCAACCCTGTGGAAGAGAGAGCTGGTGCAGTGTATAAAGGATCCCCTGTGGGACTTGCTCTAAAGTCCACATACTAAAACTAACTCCCTACATGACACTGTTTATTACACCTTAGACCTTACTTTCCACACTGCATGTCTTTATTTATCGTAACAAGAACCAACTCAAGACACACTTAATCCCACCTTAGTTTCATTATTATTCGCCTAACACGCTTATTGCTGACACTGTTCCTTAGTTACACATTCATTCCCGCGCTTCCATGTGCCCCTAAAGTCCGCCACCATTTCAGCTTTGTATGTGTCAAATCAATTGAAGAAGGCCTCAAATCGGGCCAAACCATCTGGATCTCTCTCAATCAGCCATTTGGCCAGTGTAGTTTTTCTAACCATTGCAGATTAGAACCTTTGCAACAATGTTCATAACAACTATCCATCTTGAACTTGGCGCTGTATCTCATATAACTTGTGGCTATAGCTAGGTTTCCAACCAATACAATACTACTTAACTAGATATACATCACTATGAACCGGACTGTATGCCTAATGAAGCCTATGATGGGCAAAACATTGCATTGAAGCAAGAAGTAATTCTTTGGCATGCTTGATCATTCAAAGCAATCATTCTACTATTGACTCCAGAATTTCTTGATGAGGCTGGGTTGGGATGATGATTTAGTTGTTACGCTCAAAAGTCCATTCTGTATTGCAATCTCAGAGGACACCTGATGGTACAACTTCAACTGAACCCTTGTCTTACATCTCTCTGGCCACCCATTTAGGCAAAGCTGTTGGTGGCACATCTCATGTTCCTACAATCTGGAGAATTGCAAGAGACGCTCTTCTGTGATTTGAATAAAGTTGAATGTGAAAATGGACACAGTCACATGAAGGCAAAATTGGTCATCAGCTGGTGTTGATGGAGATGTGGGTGCCCATGACAAGCCTAGAATGTAAAGGTCCTTCCCAGGCACATGAGAAATCAAAACTGCTATCTCATCAGAGACATTTGAAAGCATTGTACCCAGACAGGTAGTGTGTCCAGACTCTTGGAGCTCACGATCAGGACCAACGGTTTGTGGTCCATGTTGAAGTGGAATGGCTTGCCAAGGAGGTACCCTTCTCACCAGTTGCAAGCCCACGAGAGCAAGTTTGAAAGCATTGTACCCAGGCAAACATGCAAGAGTATGCCCAGACTCTTGGACCTCAGGATTGGAAGCAATGGTTTATGGTCCTGTTCATGTGCACCCTTCAAACTGTTCGCAAGCCCACGTGCGAGCTAATGCCTTCTTCTCGATGTGGGCGTAACGCTGCTCTGTTGGAGTGAGTAATTGCGAAGGATACACCACAGGTCTCCAGCTTGCATTGGGCTGCTTCTGCATCAGGATCACTCCAAGTCTGTGTGCAGTTACGACCTGTAAGGTATTTGGCTGCTGGTTGTACAGACGCCATTCTGACAAGTTTCCTGTTGGTGGTATCGAAAATGACACTGACATCAGACCCAATATCAATATTGAATTCAACTGGAGGTGAATCATTGAAAGAGATGATCACCACCCAGCTCCTGCGCTTCTGTCCATGTATAGTGGTGATGAATGTGCCATCTTGGGCAGTTGTAATCAGCCAAATAGGCTTGGCTGATCAGCAAACTGCCACAGTTGCAGCATGTGGCTTCTCGTGCTGGGCACTGTTGACAGCCATGGGAGGGTGATTTCCCGCATCAAGTACAAGACTGTAGAACAGGAGCTCACCTCTGTCTCTGGTGATGTGGGTGTGTCTATGTTACTGAATGTTGTCAATGCTTGTGGCCAGATTCTCTGTACCCCTGACTACTGTCTGCTGTTTCTTGACAGCCTCATTCTGGTGAGCTCCCAAGATTACTTTCTCTAGGGTGAGGTCTGGGTCCATTTTGAGCCTCTCGGACAGACTAGCATCACTTAGACCAACAACCAACCCATCTCTCATCATTTCAACGTGTAGCTCCCTGTAGTCACAGCATTCCTCTAAGCAGTAAAGCGCCATAATAAAATAATCGACAGACTCACCCACTTCCTGCTTGCGTAGGTTAAACTGCTCAAAGATGGGGTTGTGCCTCTTCATGACGTATGCTTCAAACTTCTAGCACTGCATGTCCCCTTTTGCGCCTCCATTAACTTGAAGGAAAAAGCATGTCAGTTTTGTTACCCATCAAGTAAATGAGAGTGTTGATCTGGCTGTCTCGTCCGTTTCCATTAGAACCGATGCCTGCAAAAATCTTTCAAATCGGCAGCTCCATTTCGGCCACTCCTCGGGCTGACTGAAGTTAAACATCTCTGGAGGGGCAATATGGTACGTTGTCATCGACCGTGTAGTTGGTGTCAAGTGATTTCCATCTCTGCGCTAATTAGAAAGTGTAGCTTTATCCGCTTTGGCAATTCTTACAATTTCACTTCTGACACCATGTGGCATTTGTGATCGTTACAGTTAACTTGAGCCTCATGCAAGTTCAATTACAGGCAAGTCAAGGCAAATACGCACGAGGCCCAAACACACGCTTAGTTAGATCACAGCATTATGTCATGTTTCTGGTCTAAACATAGCTACGTATGTACAAGCCTACCACTATAGCCTTGACAACTTCACAACAATGGGACTGTGATCAGTACACAGTTTACACTCTCAAAGCTCAGTACTATCTGATATCTACATATGTACACATGTCTGCTGTGCACTGCTGTCAATCCATGCCTCCCCCTCCCCCCTGCTTACTTCCTGCCTGCCTCAGGAGGTCCATTTTCGCTTCAATCATGGTCCTGGTCACCTCAGCATGTCGAATCTCATCCTGCAATTCTCCAATCTTCACAGCAGCCTCAGTTGTGGCCTCAGGTGTACCAAAGTCAGGGTTCTACGCACACACACAGAGAGAGAGAGAGAGGGAGAGGGAGAGGGAGAGT
>MKWU01007247.1_pt1 | contig 10730 bp, 9 predicted proteins | sample 809101 | NCBI WGS metagenome assembly MKWU01 (sample SAMN05860141, study PRJNA318959) | sponge metagenome | host: Aplysina aerophoba | place: Slovenia: Piran, Adriatic Sea, Gulf of Piran | collected 2013-05-07
GACGGGTTCACTCACTTGGCATGCCTCCGGGCGCTATGGATGGGCTCGGCACGCTGGTTCCGGCCGGTGGACGGTACGGGTCGTCCGTGACGGGCCGACGAGTCCGCAAGCCGGTCTGGCAGGGACCACCGGATGGTGATGTACTGCCGAATCGGCAGTTTCACGGACGAATCGCTCATGACCGCTCTCACTCCCGAGCCGCGTCGGTGGGGAATCACGAACGACTACGGACCGCTCAGGGACGTGCTCCTCGGTACGCCCGAATTCTACCGCTGGATCGACGCCGGTCCGATCACGATGCGGACCCTGAACAACCAGGAGCACACCGGCGTCGAGTTCAACCTCCAGACGGCCATGGCGCAGCACGCCGAGATGGTCTCGATCTACGAGACCAACGGCGTCAGGTGCCACTACCTGGACGCCGACCAAGCCCTGCACCGCAATTTCTTCGCCCGCGACTCCAGCGCCATGACGCCCTGGGGCGCGCTCATCTGCCACATGCAGTTGAAGAGCCGTCGTGCCGACTACGTCACCGCCATCCGCTTCTACCAGGACAACGCCATTCCGATCTGGCGCTACGCCACCGCCGGTCACTTCGAGGGCGGCGACTTCAACATCCTGGAGTCGGGGTTCGTGCTCATCGGCTTCTGCGGCGAGCGTTCCGAGCGCGAAGGCTCCGAGCAGGTCGCGGGCTGGGTGAGGGAGCAGGGGTGGGAGGCGGTGGTCGCCCCCATCTCGCGGGACTTCGTGCACATGGACGGCCTGGTGGTGCCGCTCGCGCCGAAGCTGCTGGTGGCCTGCGTGGACGCGATGGAGGACTGGCTGGTGGCGCTGCTTCGCGGGCGCGGTTTCGAGTTCGTGGAGGTCGGCTACGCGGAGGCCAGGAACCTCGGCGTCAATCTCGTCGCGCTCGGCAATGATCGCGTGCTGTCGATGCGGGGGTCGGCAGAACTGAACGGTCGCCTGCGAGCCATGGGGTTCGAGGTGTTCGATCCCGACATGTCGATGTTCACGCTGGGCGGAGGCGGCGTGCACTGCCTGTGTCAGGCACTGTGCCGGGACGAGGTGTAGGCCACCCGGCACGGCGGCTCGCGCCCGCAACGGGTGCGATCGCATTCCCGAGGAACGAAGACGGGCGGTACCGCCGGTACCGCCCGTCGCATGCGTCATTCCCGTCCCGCCAACCCATGCGTGCTTCGCACACGCCACCGGGTAGCGCCGACTCCACAGCGCCCCGAACGACGGGAGCACGAGTGGCGGGGCGGTTCCCGACCGCCTACTTCATCCAGGAATCCACCAGCGCCGAGTTCTCCGCCACCCACTGCTTGGCGAAGTCGTCCGCGTTGGCCTTCTCGACCACCAGCGCGTAGGTCATGCCGGACACCAAGTCGGTGGTCAGCTTGACGTTGCCCAGCATGGCGGCGGCTTCGGGATGCGACTCCTCCAGCGCCGTCGCGTAGTGCACGTGCAGATAGGCCAGGTCCCAGGCGACCGGCGCATCCGACTTCTCCAGCCACTCCGGGTCGTCGGTCGGCTGGATGACGTTCCACTTCGCTGCGTCGTACTTGGGTTCGTCGAGAATCACCAGGTCGTGCAGCGCGAACATGTGGTTGGGCGTGTAGCAGAAGAACACGTGGTCGGTGTCCTTCGCGACCGCGGCGTCGACATTGGCCATCGCCAGCGTCTCGTCCATTTCCACCAGCTCCATGGTCTCGTCGTAGCCGTAGCTCTTGGCGCGGATCTTCTCGATGTTCGTCGATGCCCAGCCCGACGCCCCTATCCAGACCTCACCCATGCCGTCTCCGTTGGTGTCGAAATTCTTCGCCATGTCGGGATCGGCCAGATCGCCGATCCGGGTAATTCCGGTCCGGTCCGCGGTCGCCTTGGTCACGCACATCCCCTGGAACGAGGGAACGCCGTTGGGGCTCATCTTCACCGTGCCCTTGGTCTTGACGAACGTCTCGTGCAGGTTGGCCTGGTTGGGCAGCCAGACCTCCGGGTGCACGTGCATGCTGCCGGAGTCCATCGCCTCGAAGATGACCGGATTGGTGCCGTTCTGAAGCTCGACCTCCAGGCCGAAGTTGTCCTCGAGCACCACCTTGAGAATGCTCGCGGTAGCCGCTACCGACGGCCAGTTGGGGACGCCGATGACGACATCGGCCGCGTGGGAGGACGACACTCCGGCCGTCAGCAGCGCTGCGCACAGCGTGCGGCGCCAGGCAAGTGATTTCATGGCTTTCTCCTTCGAGCAAGTGAAAGATGGTCGTGCACGCCGGGTGCGCGATTCGGGAGCGCGATACGATCGACTCGCCTTCGCACCTTCTTCAGGCGGCGTCGAGGTTTCCGAAAATCGAAAATCGATTCAACCCTGCCGGGATGGGAAAGTCCAGTGAGATCCGGAAGTCGGGGCAGGGCCATTTCGTGCTCCGGTGCGGAATCCGCAGGGAAGGTGCGAGGACTCGCTCCTTCCCGGGATTTCCGATTCGCGTCGCACGAGCGAGCCCGGCGACGATCACGAACAACACGATACCGGCAGGGAGCGTGTCGTCGATGGATTGATGATAGGGCCGCTTTCAGTTAGAAAAAACATCAATCATCGGATGTTGATATGCAGGAACGATCAAGTATGGCTCCGCCGAGCGCGACCACCATCCCGCGTCTTCACAAGGCCGACCTCCATCTGCTCGCGGTTTTCATGACGGTCGCGCAGTGCGGCGGATTCGCCGCGGCGCAGGTTGCCCTGAACGTCAGCCAGTCGACCATCAGCCGCCAGATTGGCGATCTGGAAAGGCGCCTCGGCGTGCGTCTGTGCCAACGGGGGCGGGTGGGCTTCCGCCTGACCGACGAGGGACGGATCGTGTACGAGGCGTGCCAGCATCTCTCCACGGCGCTGGAGAGCTTCCGCACCACGGTGGGCGCGCTCCGCGGAGAGCTGGTGGGCGATCTCTCCATCGCCGTGATTGACAACTGGGTCACCGAGCGAGGCCATCCACTGGCCGACGTGCTTCGGTCGTTCAGGAGCAGGGCCCGGCGGGTCCACATCCACTTCAATACCCTGGCACCCGACGAGATCGAGCGCGCGGTCCTGGAGAACAGGGTCAACCTGGGGATCGGCGTGTTCCACCAGCATCGGCCGGGCCTGCTCTACGAGGCGCTCTACGACGATCCGGTCGAGCTCTACTGCGGCTCCGGTCACGCGCTCTTCGAACGGGCTCCGCACGACATCGACCGCAACGACCTGCGCGCGGTCGACCTCGTTCACCGCGCCTACCTGTCCGAACGGCAGGTCGCGCCTCTCACCGCGGACCTGCGCTCGACCGCGGCGGCCAGCCAGATGGAAGGCGTGGCGTTCCTCATCATGTCGGGCTGGCACATCGGCTATCTGCCCGTCGCCTACGCCGAAAGGTGGGTGGCGACCGGGCGCATGCGCAGCATCCTGCCTGCGACCTACCGTCTCAACACGAAGATCGAGATGGTGACTCGCCGCGGCGTGGCGCTGACGCTGGTAAGCCAGACCTTCGCGGACATCCTGCGGGAGGTCACGCGGCCGCTGCGCTGCTGAGCGCCGGATCCGGCGATCGTGTCGACGCCGCATGCGGCAGGGTGAAGGAGAACGCGGACGCGCGTGGTTCGGCGCCATCGGCGGGAATTGACGGCGGCGGAGCCTCTCCAGGCAGGCGGCCCGGTGACCGGCGAGGCCGGGAGGTTTATCATGGCACGGCTGTCACCCGCTCCGGACGTATCACCATGACGGATTCCGATCCCCAGCCGCGACTCCATCGCCGCGGCATCTACCTGCTTCCCAACCTCTTCACCACGGCCGCCCTGTTCGCGGGGTTCTACGCGATCGTGGCGGGCGTGGACGGGCGCTTCGAGGTGGCGGCAGCCGCAATCTTTGTCGCGATGGTGCTCGACGGAGCGGACGGGCGCATCGCGCGGATGACCAACACCCAGAGCGCCTTCGGCGCGCAGTACGACTCGCTCTCGGACGTCATCTGCTTCGGGCTCGCCCCCAGTCTGCTCGTGTACGAGTGGGCGCTGTCGGGCATGGGCAAGCTCGGGTGGGTGGCCGCGTTCTTCTTCGCGGCGGCCACCGCGTTGCGGCTCGCCCGGTTCAACACCCAGATCGGCACCGCGGACAAGCGGTACTTCCAGGGGCTGCCGTGTCCACCCGCGGGTGCGACGGTGGCCGCGCTCGTCTGGTTCGCGAGCGATTACGGGTTGCAGGCCGAAGATGTCGCGCTGTTCGCATTCGCGATGACCATCGCGATCGCCGGTCTGATGGTCTCGAACGTGCGCTTCCACAGCTTCAAGGACCTGGATCTTCGCGGCCGGGTGCCGTTCGTGACGATTCTCGTCGTCGTGGTGCTGTTCGTGTTCGTGTCGGCCGATCCACCGCTCGTGCTCTTCCTCGGTACGCTCGCGTACGCGATTTCCGGGCCGGTCCTTACCTTGTGGAGCATTCGCAAGCGCCGCGCCGCGCGCCGTGCGGGTGCCGCGGGGACCGGCGCGCGGCCACGCGACGCCGGAACGGACTGAGGATCGAGCCCGCCGGTCCGGAGACCGGGGTGCCTCATCCATCGCGCGCTCATCTCGACGCGATCGGGATCCCGGTCTGGGTGAGGCGCGGCGCCGTGCGCACGGGGGCGGGGCGCGAACCTTCCCCATCGGCCGCCGCGCCGCAAGGCGAACCTCCCCCGTCGGCCGCCGCGCCGCAAGGCGAACCGTCCCCTTCGATCGCCGCGGGGCAGCGCATACCTTCCCGCGTGGCCGCGGACGCGGCGGGGGCGGGGGGTCGAGGGCTGGGGGCGGACGGTGTGCAGGGTGGGCACGGCGGCCACGGCGCGCGGGGCGGGAGGGCGGACGCGCGGGGGGAGCCGTTCGTCGGCCGCGCCGGCAAGCTGCTCGACGCCATGCTGGCCGCCATCGATCTGGCGCGCGACGACGTCTACATCGCGAACATCGTCAAGTGCCGGCCGCCCCGCAACCGCAACCCCCACTCCGACGAGATCGCCGAGTGCTCGGGCTACCTCAGGCGCCAGATCGAGGTAGTCGCTCCGCGCCTGCTGGTGGCGGCCGGCAGGGTCGCGGCCCAGGCGTTGCTGTCGACGACCAGGCCCATCGGGCAGCTCCGCGGCCGCACCTACCGGTACGGGGAAGACCGCCTCCCGGTGCTGGTCACGTACCACCCGGCGTACCTCCTTCGCAGTCCTCTCGAAAAGCGCAAGGCATGGGCGGACCTGGCGCGGGTGCGCTCGATGCTCTCCGACGACGGGGCGAACGCGTCGTGAGCGCCGTAGCGCACGATCTTCGCGCCATCACCCTTCGCCCGATGCGGGAGGCCGATCTCGACGAAGTGCTGACCATGGAACGTGAAGCCTACGAATTTCCCTGGTCGCGGCAGATCTTCCGGGACTGTCTGCGGGCCGGGTACAGTTGCCGGGTGCTCGAGTCCGACGACAGGGTGAGTGCGTACGGGATGCTTCAGATCGGCGCCCGCAAGTCGCGGCTGCTCAACCTCTGCGTTCGCAGGGCGCTGCATCGCCGGGGGCTCGGCCGGCGCCTGCTCACGCTCCTGATCGAGGTCGCGCGGTCGCACCGGTCCGAGACCTTGGTCCTGGAGGTCCGCCCGAGCAACGCCGCCGCCCGGTGTCTCTACGGCACCATGGGGTTCACCGAGGTCGGTGTGAGCCGCGGCTACTACCCCGCGCGCACCGGCCGCGAGGACGCGAAGCTCCTTTCGCTGGCGCTCGTCTGACGTCGCCGTCGATTCCCGGGCGCCTCGCATTGCAACCCGACGGACATACCGAGTGAACGTCCTCGCGTTCGACATCGAGACCGTGCCTGACGTCGAGTCGGGCCGCCGACTGCTCGCGCTCGACGGGCTTGGCGATGCCGAGGTCGCGCGAATCATGCGCCAGCGCCAGCACCAGGCGTCAGGCACGGAGATGATGCGTCACCATCTCAACCGGATCGTGGCCATCGCGGTGGTGCTGCGGTCCGGAGACCTCTTCAGGGTATGGTCCCTCGGCGACGCCGAATCCTCCGAGCGCGAGCTCGTGAAGCGGTTCTTCGGCGGCATCGAACGGTACTCGCCGAACCTCGTCTCGTGGAACGGGGGCGGCTTCGACCTCCCGGTCCTGCACTACCGCGCCATGCTTCACGGAGTCGGCGCCCCGCGCTACTGGGAGTCCGGCGACGACGACCAGAGCTTTCGCTGGAACAACTACCTCAACCGGTTCCACTCCCGCCACACCGACCTGATGGACGTGCTCGGCGGCTACCAGGCCCGCGCCTGGGCGCCGCTCGACGACATCGCACAGATGCTGGGATTCCCCGGCAAGCTCGGGATGGACGGCTCCGGGGTATGGGATGCGTACACCGCCGGCGAGGTCGAACGCATCCGCGCGTACTGCGAGGTCGACGCGCTCAACACCTTCCTCGTCTACCTCCGCTACGAGCTGATGCGCGGGCGCTTTTCCCCGGATGCGTACGAGTGCGAATGCGAGGTCGTGCGCGACGGGCTGCGGGAGGATGAACGCGACCATCTCGCGGAGTTCCTCCGGGCCTGGACGCCGTCGTGAGCGCGCGACCGCGATGCTGAGCCGGACCGGCGCCGCGGCCGACGGCACTGGCAGCGTGCGCATTCGGGAACTCGACCCCAAGGGGCGCGGCGTCGGCCGTGCCGGCGGCAAGACCACCTTCGTCCACGGCGCGCTGCCGGGCGAGGAGGTCGTGTGCCGGCGCGTGAAGCGGCGCAGGGGCTTCGACGAGGCCGTGGCGCAGGAGGTCGTCGAGCCGTCTCCGGACCGGGTCGAGCCGCGATGCCGGTTCTACGACCGCTGCGGTGGATGCAGCCTCCAGCACCTTTCCTACGAGGCACAGCTCCGCCACAAGGAGCGGACGCTGCTCGCGGCGCTCGCTGCCGCGGGCGAGGTCTCCCCGGGGCGGGTCATGCCGCCGATTGCCGGCTCGCCCTGGCGCTACCGTCGCAAGGCCCGGCTCGGCGCTCGTTTCGTGCCGGGCCGGTACGGGGCGCTGGTGGGGTTTCGCGAACGGTTTCCGAACCGCGTCGCCGACATCACCGACTGCGAGGTGCTCGCAGACCCGCTCGGTCCGCTCGTCATGCCGTTGCGCGAGCTCACGGGATCGCTGGAGGCGAGGGCGAGGATCCCGCAGATCGAGGTGGCGGCGGGCGAAGACGCCGCCGTCATCGTCATTCGTCACCTCGATCCTCTGTCCCCGCAGGACCTGGAGGCGGTCGGGGCTTTCGCGGCCCGGCACGAAATCGGGGTGTGGCTGCAGCCGGGCGGACCCGACACCGCGAAGCCATTCGTCGATGCGAAGTCGGAGCTGCGCTACTCCCTCGACGACGGCGAGATCCGCATGACCTTCTCCCCGCTCGACTTCGTGCAGGTCAACGCCGAGGTGAACCGCGCGCTCGTGCGGCAGGTGATGTCGATGCTCGCGCCCGCGCCGGGGGAGAAGGTGCTCGACGCCTATTGCGGACTCGGCAACTTCAGCCTGCCGCTTGCGGCCCGGGGTGCGGACGTGACCGGGCTCGAAGCGGCGGACGAGATGGTCGGCCGCGCGTGCGGGAATGCGGCCGCCAACGGGCTGCCGGCTTCGTTCCACGGCGCGGACCTCGCCGACGAGGCGACCGTGCAGGAGTGGCTGCGCCGCGGCTGGGACAAGCTGCTCGTCGATCCTCCGCGGACCGGGGCCGAGGCGGTCGTCGAGCACGTCCACCTGGCGCGGCCGTCGCGCATCGTGTACGTCTCGTGCAATCCGGACACGCTGGCCCGCGATGCCGCGCGGCTCGTGCACGCGCACGGCTACCGCCTCGTCCGCACCGGGCTCGTGGACATGTTCCCGCACACGAGCCACATCGAATCGGTGTCGGAGTTCGAGGCTGGCGAGCCCCGCGGGCCGGCGCCGGGGGCGACGGCTTCGTGAACCTCGCCGGCTCATGGACGAAGCCGAATGTCGCACCAGGGATGTCCGGCTCGATTGAATGGACGGCGGGCGTCGAGGAGACTCGATTTCCGTGGAGCCGGAACGGTAGCGACCGAGTGCGATGAGTGACCCCGGACCCCCAGCGCCGGCGCCGATCAGGACCCTATCCGCGGTGCTCGCGAACCAGATTGCGGCCGGCGAGGTCGTGGAGCGCCCCGCGTCGGTGGTCAAGGAGCTCGTGGAGAACGCGCTCGACGCCGAGGCGAAGACGATCGCCGTCGAGCTCGAGACGGGTGGGGCGCGCCTGATCCGGGTCCGCGACGACGGATTCGGGATACCTGCGGGCGAGCTTGTCCTGGCGCTGTCGCGCCACGCGACCAGCAAGATCGCGACCCTCGACGATCTCGACCGCATCCGGAGCATGGGGTTTCGCGGGGAGGCGCTGCCGAGCATCGCCTCGGTGTCGAGGTTCGTCCTCGCGAGCCGGCCGCGCGACGCCGACAACGGCGCGCGGGTGCGCGTCGACGGCGGAACGGTCTCGGCGGTGGAGCCCGCGGCGGCGAAGGCCGGGACCGTGGTGGAGGTGCGCGACCTCTTCTTCAACGTGCCGGCCCGGCGCAAGTTCCTGCGCACGCCCCGCACCGAGCTGCGGCACACCGAGGACGCGGTGCGCCGCCTCGCGCTCGCCCGCCCCGACGTCTCGTTCACGCTGCACCACGACGCCCGCAGGGTGATGGAGGCGACGCGCCGCATGGAGTCCGCGCGCCGGCTGTCCCGGCTCGTGGGCGAGGAGTTCGCGGCGGGCGCGCTCGAGATCGAATTCGACGCGGGCGACCTCGGGATGCACGGATTCCTGGGTCCCCCGGGCGCGGCGCGCAGCCGCCCCGACCAGCAGTTCCTGTTCGTGAACGGGCGCAGCGTGCGCGACGACGTGGTGCGGCACGCGGTCCGGGCCGGATTCGGAGAGGCGCTCGCGGGTGGGCAGTACCCGGCGTTCGTGCTGCACCTCGGCATCGACCCCGCTGCGGTGGATGTCAACGTGCATCCGACCAAGCACGAGGTGCGCTTTCGCGAGCCCCGCCACGTCCATGACTTCGTCCGTCACGCAATTGCGCGTGCTCTTGGCGGATTCACCGCCGTGACGTCCCCGGAGACGGTTCCGATGACGCTGGAGGCCGGTGGTCCCGGCGTACCCGACGCGGGCGTCCGCGGGTCGGAGGCAGGGACACCGACGGCGGCGGACTCCGTACGTGCGGCTTATCCGGCCGGTGGCTCCCGCCCTGGCGGGGACCGGGTGCGGGAGCACCTCGCCGCATATGACGCGCTGTCGGCCGGAGCGCGCGCGGCGGGAGACGGCACCGCACAGGGGAGGGTCCGCCTCGGTCACCTCGTGCTCGTCGAGAACGGCGCGGAGTTGCTGCTGATCGACCTCCGTGCAGGACGCCGCGTGCTGGTGCGGGATCGGCTCGACGCATCCGCCGGGGCGGCCGCGCCGGTTGCGCGACCGCTGCTGATTCCGCACACGCAGGCGGTGCCCGAGGCTGTCGCCGACGCGGTGGACGAGTCGAGCGCCTTGCTCCGGTCGCTGGGGGTCGAGGTCCGCCGCGGCGCCCCGGGCTCGATCACGCTGCGGGCGATCCCCGCGTGTCTGGCGGGCGTCGCGCCGGAGGATCTGCTCGACGCCGTCGCCGGCTGGGCGAAGGGGTCGCGGGACACGGCGGATCTCGCCGATGCGCTTGCCGCGCTTGCGGAGTCGAGCCCCTTCGACGGGGACGCCGACGACATCGTGGACGCCGCGGTTGCGGATCGCCTCGGCGCCGCGGTAGCCGCCGTGGACGATGCGATGCTGCGCCGGTTGTTCGCGGACGCGCGCCGGCGCTGATCCGACGCAGTGCGGTGATGCGTGAAGTCATTCGAGCCCAATCGGAATCAATGTTCTCTCGGGTCGGGTGCGTGGAGGCTCAAGTTCCGGGGGGCATTTGTCGAACATATCGTGGTGTTCGACCCGAGTGATCAGGGAAGCGAGCTTGATCGAGGAAGGGCAAGCCTCCGGAAAGCGCATGACCGCGAGTTCGGGTAGTTCGACCGTCGTGTCCGAGAGCAGCTTGAGCCGATTCCCCTGGAAGTGCGGGCTCGATCGATCGAGAAATTCATTGACTGGAAAGCCACGCGGGCGGGAACGATCGGAATCCCTGTCGATGTCCACTGCTTTAGATGCGAAACCGGGTGGACGAGGGGGACGCAGACGGAGTGCATGGAATGCTCGTGGGAATTCTGCCCATCCTGCGGTGCGTGCGGGTGTGACTACGCGGCCGATTGCGGGAACTGATGTTCCGCCACGTGGGTCGCTCGCATGAGCATTGATTTCATTGGCTCCCGAGCCGGAGAGCGGCAGCGGGAACTCCCCACGCCTCGCGCCACAGGCCCCGTGGTCTTCCTGATGGGCCCCACCGCGGCCGGCAAGACCGCGATCGCCGCGGCGCTCGCCGAGCGCGGTCCCTTCGAGATCGTCAGCGTGGACTCCGCCCTGGTGTTCCGGCACCTGGACATCGGGACGGGCAAGCCGGACCTCGAGGTGCTGGCGCGGGCGCCGCATCGGCTGGTCGACATCCGGGACCCGGACGAGCGCTACTCCGCGGGCGAGTTCCGCGACGACGCCCTGAGCGCGATCGCGGACATCCGGGCCGCCGGCCGGGTGCCGTTGCTCGCCGGCGGAACGGGCCTGTACTTCCGGGCGCTGGAGCAGGGGCTCGCGGTGCTGCCGGCGGCGGACC
>MKWU01007248.1_pt1 | contig 10730 bp, 10 predicted proteins | sample 809101 | NCBI WGS metagenome assembly MKWU01 (sample SAMN05860141, study PRJNA318959) | sponge metagenome | host: Aplysina aerophoba | place: Slovenia: Piran, Adriatic Sea, Gulf of Piran | collected 2013-05-07
GGAAGTGGCGCGTTTGCAGCTGATGGGTTGAGCTTTACGCATACAAGGCACACTTTGGAGCCAGAGATGCAGCAATCCGTCGATCGGCAGCGGGCGCCGCTTTTGTCGCGGTTTCGTATCCGTTTCCATCGAAGCCCAGCAACGTTTACGCTCCGTTGGACTCCACCTGTCAACACCACCCTTTCCTGGAGTCTCTTGAGCTGTTGGACCGTACCGCCATCACGGCCACCAGTGGCTACGGGGTACCGTGCAGTCTACCTGGCGCCCTGACGGCCATTTTTACGGCCAAGGTGCCCAGTAGACACTCACCCCAGGGGGCTGTCTGGTGTGTGTGCGTGCGTGCGTGTGTGCATGTGTGTATGTGTGTGTGTGCATGCATGCGTGCGTGAATGCGTGTCTTTGCATGTACATGCACGAGTGCATACAGTATATGTAGAAATTGGATAAACTGGAGTCGAAGCGTGAAGGGTAGAAGGGTAGAGTGAAAGGTAGAATGACATCATTAATGCACTATTTCTTGGAGAACACTGACCAACAAAGGTGATCATGTGCATCTTGCATGCTTGACGGGCCTCCTTCAGTAGATTCACATGAAATCACCATGAGAGCACCATGACAACCAATTACTTATTTCCTTGCTTAGTGGCAGCCGATATCTACCATAAATGTGTATGTACATGTTTGGTATGCTGTGCTATATTCATTGCATCACTGTGTATATGACTATTATGTGGATATATGTAGTGAGTGATCTGTGGTAACTGCATTTTGTGTGAGCCAGTTGGGAGAAGTTCAACCTTAGGCACGTGTTGGCTGTATCATGCACCAGATGACTAAGAGCAATTGCATCACTCTCCGGTCACAAGGGTTCAGGTATGACCTATGTACGTACAGTATGTATGATGTAGGCTGTGAGTCAGTTTGTGTGGCACATGGCCTGCAGCCTCATCAGCATGCATGTGGTAAGCCATATATAATGTACACACACACCTGTATACAGCATAACATTGACCATAAGGTGTGTGTGTGTGCACACAAGAAAGTTCTAGAACATTCTGGCCCTTTTCACCCGGTGTACACCTTGTGCCACACATGCACAATGACAGTATGGTCAGCAATCATAACAGTTTGGACCGTCCCATTTGTTGCTATGAAACTGCGGTACTCTGTATGGCATGTGGCAATGGCTTACCAGAAACACTAACTGTGCAGGGTGGAATTAAGCGGCCATCATTTTTGCTGATCATTCTTTTTTCTTTGGTAATTGATTGGTTATCTAGATCTGAACTATAATTATGTGTAATGTGTTGTGCATTGCCGTGACTACACATCTGATTTTACTTGTAAGTTCCCTGGGACGGAACCACAGCATTCCTACTCGCATTCCTGTGGTCGGCTCACAAAGCATATCTGGGCTAGTTAGAACCACAGGTGGCAGGAAAGGGAACCGCCACCAACCCAACATGGCTAATGTGATGGTCCAGTGGGCATTACATAAGCAGTTAAGATATATTATTATCTGACCAACATTATACTAACAGTCCCATTCCCATTCTTCTCTGAGTGAGTGTTGGTTTCTGGATGTGGTATCATGTTACATATGTACAGCTGCTAGTCTCAGTCCAAGAGGCTATATACTCTATATGTAGGTCTGTATCAGTATTTGTGTGCCATTCCAGGGCTCATACGAGGAGCTAGGGCAGGGACCGGACTGAGACTAGCATTGATATGCGAAGGGAGGTATGCTGGCTGCAATGTACAGCCAGTATTGCCTATGCACTTACGTACATAGGTGTTTAGAATCAGTAGCACATTTGTTCTTAGTCTTGCATATACTCATTCCTGCACATGCACTAACAGACACCCACCCACTCACACCACATCACACACACACACGCCATACACACACCACACAAACACACATGCACACTCAACACGCACTCACACACGCACAATGAAACACACCACACACACACTCACATTTGCAAACACACACAGTCACACACAGCACAAGCACACACACAGTCACTTACACACCACACACACCACATACACAACACACGCCCACACACAGCACAAACACCCACACCCACAGCACAAACACGCAAACACACATAGTCACTTACACACAAACACATGCACCACACACACATCACACACATACTACAGCTAGATCACACATTTGGAATCAATTAGTGACATACTGTACATGTTAATGCACCTGCTAATGATGTAATGGGCTCATACCAGCGTTTTCTGTAATTTCACAGTTCACTGCCTGCACTTAGAATGGACATAATGAAGTGTGGTTTAACATTACCTTGTGTGTGTGCACACTGCCGTGTGGTTGCATGTGTGATCAATCATGAATCATCGTGTTTCTTTGCACTCAACTTGTCAATCAGCAGTCATGTGTTCTCAAACTCTTTCAGTGCACGTATACATTACATACATAGAACATGGTATATATATAAGTATGTAGTAGTATGTAGCAAAGAGCAACAATGTTGGTATAGTATCAGGGCGTATACTGCGTATATATAGTGACAATATTATTATTATTATTATTATTATATTATATATATATACGTATATAGCATGTATGTGTTGACTGCAGCTCCTGTTTTCACTCCAGAGAGATATGGTACATATGGGGACATTGTTGAGCAATCACGTAGCAAAGAGAAGGTTGGAGTGAGACGCTTCGACCTCGAGGGTTTTCGTCAGTCACACCACTGAAGAGTACAGGAGAGGAGTTTAGTGACTGACCAAGACGCTCGAGGTCGAAACATATCACTCCAACATACTCCTTGCTACGTGATTGCTCAACAATGTCACCGTTCAGTTTAATGCCGTAGCATGAGCCTCTACCACATAATTAGGTACAAACGTACATGAGTAGTTTCGAATAATTATGCTATCTCCCTCAGCAGAAGATGTCTAGAAAGCTGCAGATTGTACAGAAGACATGGGCAAAGATCAGAGGAGAAAACAGTAGATAAAAGGAAGAACACACACACAGACACGCACACAAACACACAGACATACACACAGACACACACACACACATGTACACACACGAACTGCATTAATATAAGAGTTTGTAATGAAGCTGCAGGAATGCAACAATGAACGCCCGCCCTAACACAATTAAGTACATCCTAATAAAATTAGACTGGGCATGCAAGTAATTTATAATTATATGTGCTCAGATTGTACAGCACAATTGAGTTACTTGTCTAGCAATTTGTTCATGTACAAACATTCATTATAATAAAACTGTACATACTATTACTATGATCTATTTATACACAAAATATGTGAAAATATGCCAGATGAGAACAGAAACATTGTGAGACGAGCTGAAGTGATGCCGGCCGGTGCACCTCAACCAACAGCCAGCTGCAAGTCAAGAACTATGTATGCATCCATATCCCATGGCCAAATTTGACTTGCAACTCATGCAGCATTAGCTAGCACTCACCATAGATTTTATACATGGATGCACCAGGAGCGCGTATAATGATCACGAGTAAAATCGGAAGATTATTTTTAACCCTTTATCCACGATAGATGTTTTTCTCGTCGCAAAACGCATGTCGTTAATGACGACAAACGTGTTTTCACGTCAGGTCGAAGTGGCTCGTTTATGACGCGTAGTTGGCGGTACAGAACAGTAATGCCATCCCTTTAAGTACTGCACACGGGGGGTGTTTCAGGTGTCCAAAACGACAAATTAGTAACTTGTCGACGCATTTCCTGGCTTCGAAGTCGCTTTACCCCTGTCGAAGCTTCCTAATTCATTCCAGGACTAGAAAACGTTGTGCACATAGTCGCTTGCGTGGCCCGGTCAAATTGAAATTGATTATTTCGTCACTTCCGTCGATCGTGGATAAAAAATCATTATGCGCTGTGTGCTCCTTCACACATACCATAGACTCAAGCATCTATAACTCTATACATTGGTATGCCATTTTTGGGGCGGAGGCAAGTCAATGGCAAGTGGTACGCCCTACAAGGGGCGATTGAATGAGCTCTGCCAAGGAAGGGCGTGGGAGCGTCCCGACTACGAGACAGGTCGGATAGCAGGGCCTGATCACAAGCCAATCTTCAAGTCCGTCGTTACTGTCAACGGTGTGGCATATGAAGGCGAGCCAAGGTCGAGGTCGAAAGACGCAGAGCAGTCGGCTGCCTTGGCAGCCCTGCAGGTACTAACCCCCCATTTGCTTCCTCCAGAAGAGGCTGTAGTTCCGATCGCGAGGGGGGACGATCCGCGTAGTGCCCTTGACGACCTCTGCAAGCGATTCGAGCGGTTGCTTGGGGTACCCACAGTCGTAGCTGAAGACGAGGGACCCCCATTCATGGCCCGGGCTTTGGTAAACGACATTCTATATAATGGAGAGCCGAAGGGTAATAAGAAAGAAGCTGAACAGAGTGTTTCCCGAAAGGCGTATGATGCGATAGTACAAAGTTTCCGACATCCAGTACAGCCCATGGCAGTTTTACATCAACCATTGTCTCGTCCCACGTTTGCTGACACCATCGCTGCAGCATGCCACAGACTGTACGACCAACTCTGCAAGAATGTCCTCTACGCGCAGTCAAGCACAGATGTTGTAGCTGGTATTATTGTGCAGGATGCTGCCTCAGGCTCAGCACAGATTGTTGCAATGGGGAGTGGATCGAAATGCATTAGTAGCCATTGCCTCTCTGATAATGGCACTGCTGTTCAAGACTGCCATGCAGAGGTGCTTGCCCGTCGGGCATTCATGCGATACCTGTATTCACAGGTAGAGAGAACACTATCTCATGACACTGCAAGTATATTAGAAAAGGTGGCATCTGGCAAGATGAGGCTGAAGTCAACCATATGCATCCACCTCTACATCAGCACTCCTCCTTGTGGTGATGCCACAGAATGCACCCGCACCGACAGCAGATGTGGGCAGGTGGAACCAACAGTCGATGGTCACTGCAAACCATATTGGAGTAACATCTCAAGAAATGCTATTGGGTATACGCGGTTTAAGGTGGAAGCTGGTGAGAATGGTAGTGTTCTGGAAGGCCACTCACGAGTGCAGGAATGGAAGAATTTAACTCACAGACCATCCTTAAGCTGCCACCCGCTTGAAGAGCGTTTGGTCACACCCAGCTGCAGTGACAAGATTCTAAAGTGGAACAGCCTCGGTTTACAGGGAGCACTGCTGAGCAAGATCATGGAGCCAGTGTATCTCAGCTCTATTGTGATCGGAGACAAGGTGCTCTTTCATCATGGCCACATTACTCGAGGTATCTGCTGCAGACTCAGCCGCGTCCGTGTTCCTGATGGCCAGCTGGAAGTGAACCACCCTCAACTCATGGTCGTAAGCAATAATCCCAGAAGAGACACATTCACTGACAATGCACGACCAGATGTTGGCTTACATTGGACTATTGGAATGGATGATCCGGAGCAGTTGAATGCCAGCTCTGGATGCCTCACTTCTGGACGGCCAGCGCTGATCTGCAAGCGCAAGCTACTTGAATCCTTCTTCTCACTCTGTCGTGCAGCAGGGATAGCTATTGCTGCTGATGTTCCATACTGTGTGATTAAAGAAACTGCTGAGGAATACCAGAGGAAGAAAGAGCAGCTGTATAGCAAGCTGGAGGGTAGAGGGTTTGGGAGATGGGTGAAGAAGCCACCAGACGTGGACAGTTTCTCTTTGTAGAACCTGCCTTTTTCTGTTTGTGTGTGCTGCATGTGTTGTTCTAGACTTGTACGTTCCTAACTTGCTAACAGAGTGGAGTGCTTTAAAGCTAGCTAGTTAGCTATGTGCATGGCAGTAGATGACTACACTTTTCTTTAGTTTAAGATCGCGCGCATTCAATGACTGTGTACCTGACTGTTCCATTGCACTTTTTGTTCTGGTTAATACTGTTAGTGGCATTGAATAGACTGCCAAGCGACACTTGAACCTTTTCGCATTGCTCCCCCTGGTTGCTTTAGGGAGTTTCCCTGTGTGAGACAAAATGGCTGCCGATGAGACTTCTAGCTCACCAATCGACGCCAAAGCGGCCGAGCGATCCATCACCGAGTGCTACAGCAAGTTGTGCGACGTAATGGACACCGTGCTAATGTTGCCTAAATTGAAGGAATCCGGTCTGATATTCGACTCCACTTTGGAGAAAGCTTCAACATTCCAAGCTCTACAAAGCCAGAAGAATATGTGGGTCCTCCAGGACGTGTACACGTGCATTACTCTTGATCCGTCCAAATTCAAGATATTTTACTCAATTCTAATGGAGTTTGAGCCAGCCATTAGCGTTGCTAGGAGCATGACTGGTGAGTTGATAGTGTGAGTAGCTACTCGCTATCCACCAGCTACGTATAACATTCTACAACAGCTGTGCATGCAGCCTTTGGGACTGTTGCAGTTGTTTTTTCCACATATGTCTAAATGGATTTTGTTGCTAACACTGTTGTGCGATTGCGTACGTGTGTAGTTCTATTAGAGATGCCTCAAGATAGTGCGTGTATGGATAGTAACAAGTGCAGGATGAAATATCTGGAAGTTGAAATGGGACTGGGTACGAGACATGTTAAGTGTAATTTTTATCATAACTTTTAAGCACATTAGTTATTTACTATGGCCAAAATGGAGCCAAGTAAAGTTTGAATGTAAAGGTCAGATTAGGAGTATCTTCATACTGCTGCCCTGTTACATAGTATGCTTGTATGTAGCTACATTGTGGGTGCTTATAGTCATCATAGTCATATGTCATTATGTATGTGTAAACATGTGTGCATGTGATCCTGTGTGCATTATATACACTGTTAAGTTAATCAACTGATGCACTAATGTACTATGTCGGCCTTACTTTACGGGAGCACTTGCGGAGCACTTACACACTAACTCTGAAATCGCATGCACCTTTATACGTATGCCATTATACAGGCGGAGATGCAGGTGAATTGCAAGATGTAGACATATTAATTATCTCAATGATATACAATGGTATATGCATAGTGTTACCTTACACAATTGGTTGTGCATAGAAAGTTATAGCGCACTGCTCTAGTTCCTGAAGTGAAGTGTGGTGGCCAATGGGCAGTGGTACGAACTGCATGCTGAAGGGGAGCGGGTTTGGGAGATTGCTGAGAAGCCATCAGAAGTGGACATTTTCTCTCTGTAGTATCTGCCACTGCCTTTAGCTTGCTCAGGCTCGCCCCCATGATGCTGTGAGCATGTGCCTAGTACAGTTAAAGGAGTTTGTTTTTAGACTTGACGTGTATAGCTAAGAGCTATTATAGTATGTAGGTAGTCTAGCGCGCTAGACCATTTACGTACGTAGCTAGTGCTTCCTAATTGTGAAGAATGGCGCCTGGCGTGCCTAGGGCCTGCCTAGGCAAGTTTGACGACGTGAAGTGCGCATTTATCACATTATAAACATGCAGTTACAACAACCAATTGTTGTGAAATCCGGCGTTAAACCAGGAGCGGCGGAGCGCATCCTGTAGAAAGCGCTGAGAATAACTCGAACAGTACCCATCTTGACTGAGAATCACAGTGGGTCCTTTTCGCTGCCGTTGGAGACCTTGCGCTAACTGGTTAGGACGTTTCAATGGGGAAGAAGAGGAGATCTCAGCCGACACACACACGCTGGCGGCTATTAGACTTGCTCGTTCGGATCTACACAAAGAAGCCGGGGCTCAGCGCCACTTTCCCTAAGAGTTCCTCTTTTTGGTCGTCACGGGACCTGCTACCTTCGGCCACTACGTCATTTTTAGCGAGAGGCTGGCGTAGTTACGCCCAGCGCTGGAAGGAGTTTTGCGATCAGAATCGTATCAGTTGGTCCTGTGAGAGGAAAGATATACTTGAAACTGGGTGTGGCGATTCTCGCTTCAAGGCGATAATTATCACATATTTGCGGGACGCCACGGTCAGATTCAGTGGTTGTGGTGCAAACAAGAAAGCAGCTAAGCACGACGCTGCGAAGAATGCTCTGGAAGGAATCACTGATGCATGGAAGCAGCCTATCGACGAAAGTCTCACCAATTTCAATGTGATTGCTGGCCATGAAGAAGTGGCTATTTCGGATCAGATTGCTCTCAAGTGCCATAGGCTGTACGATCAACTGTGCAGAAACGCCCTCTATCCACAGTCCAGTGCAGATGTAATTGCTGCAGTCATTCTGCTATGTGCTGACACTGGAGAAGCACTAATTGTTGCAATGGGCAGTGGGTCAAAGTGCATTAATGGCCACCATCTCTCAAGAATTGGCACTGCTGTTCAAGACTGCCATGCAGAGGTGCTTGCCCGTCGAGCATTTATGCGTTTCCTGTACACACAAGCGAGTGTTTTGCATGATGGGGCAAATGAAAGCATATTTGAAGTCCCTGCCCCTGGCAAGCTTCTGAAGCTGAAGCAATCTATTCGCTTTGTCTTATATATCAGTAAGCCTCCCTGTGGTGATGCAACACAATTCACACGTGCAGACAGAGGTGGATGTCGCGATCCCTCAGAGGATGGTGCGTGTCATCCATACTGGAATGTTACTCCACGGAAAGAGAGGAAAATGGGGGTTTTACGGAAGAAGTTGGAATCAGGTGAAGGGAGTGTTGTGCTCAGTGGCCACACTGGAGAGCAGAGTTGGACGAAATTGAAAGTTTCTAGCTTTTCACTAAGTTGTGCTAGCTCTGATCAGCGTCTTGCCACTATGAGCTGCAGTGACAAGATTCTAAAGTGGAACATCCTCGGTTTGCAGGGAGCACTGCTGAGCAAGATCATGGAGCCAGTGCATCTCAGCTCTGTTGTGATCGGAGACAAGGAGCTCTTTCATCATGGCCACATTACTCGAGGTATCTGCTGCAGACTCAGCCGAGTCCGTGTACCTGATGGCCAGCTGGAAGTGAACCACCCTCAACTCATGGTCGTAAGCAATAATCCCAGAAGAGACACATTCACTGACAAGGCACGACCAGATGTTGGCCTACATTGGACCATCGGAATGAATGACCCAGAGCAGTTGAATGCTAGCACTGGATGCCTCACTTCTGGACGGCCAGCGCTGATCTGCAAGCGCAATTTACTTGAATCCTTCTACTCAGTCTACCGTGCTGCAAGAATAGCTATTGCTGCTGAAGTTCCGTACTGTGTGATTAAGGCAACTGCTAAGGAATACCAGAGGAAGAAAGAGCAGCTGTACAGCGAGGTGGAGGGGGGAAGGTTTGGGAGATGGGTTAAGAAGCCATCAGAAGTGGACAATTTTTGTTTGTAGATTCTGCTTTTCCTGTTTGTGTGGGCTGCATGTGTTGTTATAGACTTGTACGTACCTAACTTGCTAACAGAGTGGAGTGCTTTAAAGCTAGCCAACTAGCTATGTACATGACAGTAGATGACTACACTTTTCTTTAGTTTAAGATCGCGCGCATTCAATGAATGTGTACCTGTATGCCTGCTGGCTCTTTCTGTTGTGGCTAATGTTGTTACTGGTAATAGACTGCCAAGCGAACATATGAACACCGCTTGCATGGTTACCTCGAACTCGCCGCCATAGTTCGCTTAGGGAGTTGCCCTGTGTGAGACAAAATGGCTGCCGATGAGATTTCTAGCTCACCAATCGACGCTAAAGCGGCCGAGCGATCCATCACCGAGTGCTACAGCAAGTTGTGCGACGTAATGGACACCGTGCTAATATTGCCTAAATTGAAGGAATCCGGTCTGATATTCGACTCCACTTTGGAGAAAGCTTCAACATTCCAAGCTCTACAAAGCCAAAAGAATATGTGGGTCCTCCAGGACGTGTACACGTGTATTGCTCTTGATCCCTACAAATTCAAGAAATTTTACTCAATTCTAATGGAGTTTGAGCCAGCCATTAGCGTTGGTAGGAGCATGATTGGTGAGTTGATAGTGTGAGTAGTTACTCGCTATCCACCAGCTATGTATAGCATTCTACAACAGCTGTGCATGCAGCCTTTGGGACTGTTGCAGTTGTTTTTTTGGCACATATGTCTAAATGGATTTTGTTGCTAACACTGTTGTGCGATTGCGTACGTGTGTAGTTCTATTAGAGATGCCTCAAGATAGTGCTTGTATGGATAGTAACAAGTGCAGGATGAAATATCAGGAAGTTGAAATGGGACTGGGTACGAGACATGTTAAGTGTAATTTTTATCATAATTTTTTAAGCACATTGGTTATTTACTATGGCCGAAATGGAGCCAAGGTCAACTAAAGTTTGAATGTAAAGGTCAGATTAGGAGTATCTTCATACTGCTGCCCTGTTACATAGTATGCTTGTATGTAGCTACATTGTGGGTGCTCATAGTCATACGCCGCCATTATGTGTGTGTAACATGCACGTGTGCATTGTGAACCTGAGTACATTATACACACTGGTAAGTTAATCAAGTGATGTTCTACGTATGTTGTCCTGTTTTGTCTTGCAGAGCTGTACAACAAATACGCAAGGGGTGAGATGAAATGGTATCCAACTGACCCATAAAAAATCGTACTATTATCGTAGCTTAATTGTTTATGATGTATGCTATATTTTGTGTATACATGGATGTCTTTGTATACTAAATTTATTCTTAATAATAATAACATTGACTGTAGGAAGTTGCACAAGGCGTGACTCCTCTGATGAACACCTTTGTCACCAAGACCTACACATTCTGTACATGCCCTTTGTTTCGATTCCTGGTACATTCAAGCCCGAAGGATAATAACAAATAAGCAATGTGC
>MKWU01007249.1_pt1 | contig 10729 bp, 9 predicted proteins | sample 809101 | NCBI WGS metagenome assembly MKWU01 (sample SAMN05860141, study PRJNA318959) | sponge metagenome | host: Aplysina aerophoba | place: Slovenia: Piran, Adriatic Sea, Gulf of Piran | collected 2013-05-07
CATCGAGAGAAGCCGGCTGATCCCCGCGGGCCGGGGGGAGCGCGAGCCGCTGGACCATGCGGACCCGGCGGCCGGCGTGAACCGCCGCGTCCAGTTCTATCTGCCGGGTGCGAAGTAGTCACTGCGGACGCTCCGGCCATGAACGCCATTCCTCGAAACCTTGCCATTCCTCGGAACCTTGCCGTGGCAAGCGGAATTCCCGATCCATCGGGAGAAACGGGCGATCGCCGGCCGGGAGTTCGCGAGGCCGGGGCCGCCCGACCACGTCTGCGCGCCGGGTCCGGAGCGCGTTCGGGCGGAACATTGCGCAACCACCGACACCGAAAAGGAGGTCTGTCATGAACACCAGCACCAGACTCGGTCTGACCATCGCATTGCTTGCCCTGGCCTCGGCTTCTTCGCCCACGTTCGCCCAGTCGAGCGGCGGGGTGAAGATCGAAGGCAACGCGGAGATCAGCGCGACCGCCGACGACGTGACGACCGTGGCGGAAGGCGGTTCCCAGGCATCCTCGGCAATCGGGGCCGTCCGCGGCGACACGACCGTCTCGGGAGACGTTCAGATCACGGCGAACGTCGACGACGTCACCACCACGGCGAAGGACGGCTCCTGCGCCGAGACCGCGATCGGCGTCGTGGGCACAGGGCCTTGCAACTAGGTCCTGTCCATGGACAGGACCGGTGAGTCGGAGCGAACCCGGCGGGGCGCCGGATGGCGGAGCCGGCCCCCCGACCGGGCTCCCGGCCGGGGCTCGGTCGTGACACGGTCGATGCGCTCGGCGGCACTGGCCGCGGCCTGCGTCCTCGCCGCCGGCGCCGGGGCGCAGGAGCTCAACAAGCGCGACGACGCGCCGCCCGGATCCAAGGCCACCATCAGCCGGCTGATGCCCAAGGCGCTGACCCTCTCGGCCGAGCAGGACAAGGACCTCGTCAGGGACGTGATCGACACCGACTGCCAGCCGGTGCGTATCGGAAACGTCGACGAGAAGGGCGAGCAGGGGCTGCGCCCAAGGGAGAACGTCGTCGTCGTGCGCGGGAACGTCGTCAACCTCTGCCGCTGACCGCGCACCCTCGGCGCGATGGCCGGCCACCGTATCGGCTCGCCGTCGAGGCGACGCGCAGGCAAGCCGGTGAGCAAGGAGAACTCGATGCCCTCTTCGGGCAGGAACGGTGTTTCGCTTCTGGCCGTCATCGCGCCGGCCGTGCTCGCGAGCGCTTGCGGCAACCTCCCGGACCCCGGGCGCGTGACCGCGGAGGTGCAGCCGCGCACGCCGGTTGTGCGCAACATCACCAGCTTCACCAACGCCCTGCGCTGCATGGACGATCTCCTGCAGTCGTACGGAAAGGCCGACATCGTCATCACGAGCGACGGCCTGCCGGACAAGACCGGGCAGATCACCACCGGCACCAAGGAGATGATGATCTCCGCCGTCTCCCGGATGTCGGCCAGGAGCGGGGCCTTCCGCTTCGTCGACGTCGATCGGACCCAGGACTCGGTGTTCTGGATTCAGCAGAACTGGATCGGCGTGCGGGACGGCCTGCTTGCGCCGAACTACTACATCCGGGGCGCGATCACGCAGGTCGACGCCCGCGTGATGACCGACAGCGAGAGCGCGGGGGGCTCCATACCCTGGCTCTCGCTCGGCGTCTCGCGCGATCAGCTCGTCTCCGTCGTGTCGATGGATCTCAACATCGGCCACGTGGTCACGCGCCAGATCATCCCGGGCCTGTCCTCCACCAACTCCATCGCGGTCGTGAAGACCGGGCAGGGACAGGACACCGAGGGCCTGATCGACAAGGCGGGGATCTTCTTCGAGGTCTCCGGGGACCGGAGCCAGGGCAGTCACCAGTCGGTGCGCACCCTCGTCGAGCTCGGCCTCGTCGAGGTGCTGGGCAAGCTGACCCGGGTGCCCTACTGGCGGTGCCTCCAGATCGACTCCACCAATCCGCAGATGATCGCCGAGGCGCGGGACTGGTTCGACCGAATGGACGGCGGGCAGCGCGTGCGTCTCGTGCAGGGCGCCCTGCGCCGCTACGGCGTCTTCCACGCGGAGGCGGACGGAGAGAGGACCCCCGAGCTCGACGACGCGGTCAGCCGCTACCAGGACGAGAACGACCTGATCGCGCACGGTCGCATCGACTTCGACCTCTACTACAGCCTCCTTGCCAACGACCTGGCCATCGGTGCCGAAGACCGGGACGCGTCCGGAACGACGCCCGATCTGTTCACGGCGGAGCCGGCGGACGGGCACGAGCCGCCCCCGTCGCCGAGCCGCGGCGACATCGGGCTTCACGTGGACCTGGACGGAGGGCGGGACCGCGACCTGCGGCGTGGCGATCGGCTGCGGTTCATGGTCACCGTCGCCGAGGACGCCCACGTGTACTGCTACTACGAGGACCACGACGGGACGGTCGTGCGGGTGTTTCCCACCCGGTTCCAGGAGGACTCCAGGCTCCCCGCGGGCTCGCGGGTCCTGATCCCCGATCCGGACGCCGGCTACGACATCGTGCTGGAGCAGGACGGCGTCGTGGAGCAGGTCGCCTGCGTCGCCACGCAGGTCGCCTACGGCGCGAAGCGACCCTTCGTGCTGGAGGAGGGAGATCTGGAGGCGCTGGGCGTGCCGGACCTCCGCGGCGCGGTGGACCAGCACCTGGAGGCCGACCGGTTCGACACCACGGTCCAGTTCCTGCCGATCCGGGTGCGCTGAACGGAGGACCGGACGGATGCCCGCGGTACTTCGACGGTGGCTACTGGTGCTCGCGGCATCGGCGCCGGCGTTCGCCGTGGCGGGCGCGGCGGCCCAGCAGGTGACGATCGTCGAGCGCAACGACGCGGTGAGAAACGTGATTGTCATCGACGACAAGCTGGTGACGGATCGAGTGGCGTCCGGCGGCGCATCGGGAATCCGCGTCGACCCCGACGTGCTGCCGCCGGAAACCCGTGCCAAGGAGGAGGCGATCGAGAACCGCCTGGAGGGAGGGGTCCGGGCGGACGGCCGCCCCGCCCTGGTCAAGGGCCGGATGGACAACATCATCCAGGTGGAAGGGGTGTATGCGGTCAAGCGCTCCGACGACGACAAGGCATGCATCGAGATCGGAACGGTGGGAGGCCGCGGCGACTGCCGGGAGAACGAGTAGCCACGCGCGAGACGGACCGGGGACGCCGGCGACCGCCCGCGTCGGTGATCCGTCAGGGCCGGATGTCGGAATGCGCCTTCGGCCAATCCGACCTGCGGAACCACGGAGCCGCGTTGGCCGAACACCAATGCGACGGCCCGCCGGGGAGGGGAGGCGCAATGACCACGACGGGAAGACGGTGCCCGACCGGACTGTTGCTGGCGGCCTTCTGGCTGCTGGCCGCTTGCGCCGCCGGGCCGGTCCCGGCGCAGACCACCCCGCAATTCGATCAGCGGACGATCTCCGAGGACTTCGTCCTTCGCCTCGTGCAGATCACCACCAGCCTGCGCGGCGTGGGAATCGTCGACTCCACCAGGATCAACGAGTTCTTCGCTCGGGCCGGCTCGTCTCCGTTCACCCAGCGGCTTCCCGACGATGACGCGCGGGCGTCTCCCGTCCTCTGGTCGTACTTCTTCCGCAACACCCAGCTCTACTACGGCCACGTCCGGCACGGAGCGCCGGTCGTCGGCTACTACGACCCCTTCTCGGACTTCTGGCTGATCACCCGGTGGGACAACTCCACCACCGACCCGGTGCTCGTGCAGGCGGGTCTCGTGCCGTCGGAGGTCCTCGCCGACCCGGAGGAGCCGCCGGAGGAATCGCCCCTGCCCACCTGGATGCGCGACATGGACGAAGGGGCGCTGGTGAAGGTGCTGCCGGAACGGGTCGCGCGGGCCGTGGGGGGCTTCGAGGCGCGCTTTCCGTTCGCGGCGAGGACCCCGGCGTCGATGCCGGTGCTTTCCGATGCCGAGTCCCACCGCGAGCGTTTCCGGAATCGGCTGTCCCGGTTCTTCTCGACCCTTCTCGCGCTCCAGGCGGACACGCGGGTATCGAAGATCTACCTGGACGTCCTCGACGCCGTCGAGGACGGCGACCCGCTGGCGCTGCGGCGGCTCTTCGACGGGCCGACGCACATGCCGGTGACCGAGGTCGTCTCGTTCCCCGACCCGTTCCGGCAGGACCTGGAGCCCGTGATGTACCTGCCCGCAGAGGGGGGAACGCTCGTTCTTTCCGGCCGAATCGACAACGGTCGCTGGTACCTGCTCTGCGCGTTCGACGACGCGCAGAGCCCGAACCTCGGCGGCATCGCCTACGTGGACCTGTTTGCCCGGGCGGAGGAACGATGAGCTCTGCCGCCCGCCGATGCGCGGCATTCGTTCTCGCGCTGATCGTGTTCTTCCCGGCGGGCCTGCCCGGGACCGGGTCTTCCGTCGCGCACGCGGCCTCGTCCGGAATGTCGGACCGGCTGAAATCGATTGCCGGGTTCCTGGGGACCGCCGCGGAGCCCGCCCGCCGCGCCTACGACATCGTCAGAGACGGGCGCAGTCTCATCGTCGACGTCTGCAAGCACAACCGAACGACTTGCCTGGATGCGACGAGCAGGTTCGGCAAGGAGCTGTTCCAGACCTCTGTCGGCGGCGTGACGAGCGCACTCGCGGACCCCTCGAACCTGGACCGCCTCAAGTACTCGTTCCACCAGAGCTACGGCAGGGTGGTCGGCAAGTCCGCCGCGGACGGCCTGGCGAAGCTGGGGACGGTCGCGAAGTGGGCGGGGAAGTGGGCCGGACCGATTGCGGCAGGCGTGTTCGGCGAATGGAAGATGAGCAGGCAAGTCCAGGACGGAGACTACGAAGAGGCGACGAGGACGGCGATCAGGACCGCGCTCAACGTGGGAGTGCTCGTGGGCGTGGGGGCGCTGACCACGGCGTGCATCGCCGGCACGTTCGGCGTCGGCACGCCCGCCTGCATCGGTGGAGCCGTCATCCTCGGAGTTGCGGGCTCCATGGCGGCCGACCGGCTGGGCGCCGTTGGAGGAAGCTTCGTCCACGACAAGGGCAGAAAATACCTCGACTCGGTGTACGACCACGCGAGGCGCGACATGGAGAGCTGCGTCGACAGGACCGACGGGTTCATCGAGAGTTCCTGCAGCCTGTTCTCCTTCGCAAAGCTGACGAACCCGTCCCTTCTTGCTTCGGACCTCGCCGGCAAGCTGGCCCGCAAGCATGCTGCCTCGCCGGAGACCCGGGATCGGGTGGAGTCGATCGGCAGGTTTCTGGAGAGGGCGGCGGGGTCCGCCGCCAGCGCCGCCACGCCACCGATCCGCGTCGCGTACGGGATTGTCAGGGACAAGGAGGCGAGAAGGCTGTTCGTCGACTTCTACGACGACCTCGTGGGAGCGCTTTCGAACCTTGCCGCGACGCAAGGTGGTGCCACGGGCGTGACCGGAAGACTTGGCGGACTGGCGCTTGCGACCAGGGACGCCCTGCTGACGGTGCGGGAGATGTATGGGCCGCTCAAGGACGACGCGCGAGCGAAGATGCAACTGGCGACCGGCTCCGTTCTCAACATTGCGGGGGGCGCGGGCGCGGGCAAGCTGACGGCGATCTGCGTGTTGGGCGGGCTCAAGACCTTCGGGGTCGTGACGCTCGCCTGCGTCGGGGGGGCTCTCGTCACCGTGGTCATGACGACCGACATTCCCGAAACGCTGGGTGACGCGGCGGGGAGCTACGTGTACGACAAGGGCACGCGGGCGTATGCCAGATACCGTCACGACAAGGAGTTCTGCGTCGGCAGGACGGACGGATTCACCGAGAACTTCTGCAGCTTGCTCGCCCTGACGGACCCAGCCGCCCGGTTGATTGGTTTCGTCGCGTCGGAAACCGTCCTGCCGCCCGGTACGAGCGGTCTGGCAGGCGTCGCGATCGACGTCGTCCGTTCAAAGCTCCTGGAGCGCGACGACACGCCCGCCGGCGCAATTCCGGTCGGCGGACCGCGCCGGGCGGACACCGTTTCGGCAGGTCCGGGAGCCCACGGAGGGTCGTCGACTGCGTCCCGCGTGACGGCGAAGGACCTGAACGTCCATGTCAAGGTCGGAGGTGAAGTCACGACCACCGCACGTTCCGGCGACAGTGCGGTCACGACCATCGGGGGGGTGGCCGGCAGCGCGGGAAAGGTGGGTGGCACCTACGTCACCAGAGTCGAAGGCTCCGTCCTGAACCGGAGCGGACGCCTGGAGATCAACCCCGTGAAACGATGCAGGGTCCGCCGTGACGGCCGGTGCTGCGTGGACATACACCGCGGCCGTTGCGTGCTCGACAAGTACAAGCTCTCGAAGAAGAAAAAGAAGAAGAAACGTCGTTGCGCCACCGGCTACACGCGCTCCGGCTCCTGGTGCTACGAGTACTCCGACCGCAGGCACGCATTCGGCCGGTGACCGACGCCTCGAGGTATCCGGGTCCCTGCCGGCGGATGCCGCGCGATTGCATCCAATTCAATGACAGTACAGTGAGTTATCATTGAAATTAATTTAATATATTTTTATAATCGTTTTAACTAATGCCATATTCGTTTCCATGCAATGTCGACTACGCCTTCTGCGGGGCGCGATGGAGCTGAAGACGGATTGCTCTTCGAGCGGTGCGAGTCTGCGCGAGTGATGCGCTGCAAGTCCTGTCTGGTCGCGGCGAACGCGTGCCGTGGAATGCAATCGAGGATCGGGAACAGGCTCCGATTCCTGGCAATCAAGTGGACGTTCGGTTCAAACGCACGGTAGACACGCTTCTCGACGCGGCGTTCGACGATGCGCGCTGGGGGGATGCCTTCCGTGCAATCGACGGGCTGTGCGGACTCAACGGCGGCCAGTTCACGGCCTTGACGGAGCACGCCGACGGGAACGTAGAGGCGACGTTCGCGGCGTGCTGGATCAACGGCGACCCGCACCAGGAGGTCGTCGCGGACTGGGCCCGGAACTACTCCGGCTGCAGCGAGAACGTGCCGCGGATCGGCAAGCTGCCCGTCTGGCGGCTGACCCACAACGAGGAGTTGTTCACGGGGGCCGAGAAGCGCAGCTCCCCCATGTACAACGAGTTCCAGCCGAAGTACGACTGCCGGGACCAGATGGCGGTGGTGGTGGACAGGCGCTCGGACCGGCGGCTCGGGAACAACGTCCTGATGTGGACGATGGCGAACGGCGAGTCGGAGTGGGCACCGGACAAGCTGAAGCGAATCCGCGCCCTGCTGCCCCACATCCGTCAGGCGGTCCGGGTCCGGCGGGAGCTGGCGGCGGCGGAGGCGCATGCCTACGCCGACGTGTCCACGTTGCTGGAGCACACCTCGCTGGGCGTCGTATTCCTGGACCGCCGAGGCGCCATCGACTCCGCCAACAAGACCGCACGTCGCATGCTGAGCGCCAACGGCGCAATCCACGAGCGGCGAGGCACCTTGCGGGCCGGCCTGCCGGGCGACGACGCAAGGCTCCAGGAGCTGGTGGCCCGAGCCCTGCCGCGAATCGGGCACGTTGCCGACGGCGGGTACACGTCGGTGCGGCGTCCAACCGGTCTGCCGCTCATCGTTCACGTCCATCCCGTCACGCCCGCGCGCGCCGACTTCGGCGCGGAACGGCTGGCGGCGCTGGTGCTCATCCGCGACCCGGACGCCAACGGGCTCGATCGGGAGATGGTGGGTGACGTCCTCGGCCTGACGGCGGCCGAGAGTCGGGTCGCCGTCCTGCTGGGGATGGGCCGAAGCGTTCGCGAGATCGCGCACGAGCTCGACCGATCGGAGCACACCGTGCGCTGGACGCTGAAGAACGTGCTCTCGAAGACGAACTCGCCCCGCCAGGCCGATCTGGTTCGACTGCTGGTTCAGTTGCCGGCAAGGAACCTGGACGTGGAGGCCCGGCCGGATCCCGCCCCGGGCGGCGCATTGCGAGGAGGGGCGACGCGACGGGCGGTGACACGGAACTCGAACCCGTTCGCGAGGCCCTGACGGCATCGCCGGTCGGTGCCCCCGCGCGCAGGCCTTCGATGTTGCCGCCGCGGCGGCGCCTCGGTCACGCCGTCGCCCGCTTCAGCACGTCGTCGAGCCGCTCCGCGACAAAGTCGAGGTCCTCCTCGTCCTTGAGCGCGGCACCGATGGCGCGGCGGAAGGCGAGCGGCCATCGCGTGCCGGATGCAGCGAGCAGCTCCGCCGCCTCCGCCCAGTCGATCGCCTCCGCGACTCCGGGCGGCTTCGCGAGCGGCATCCCGCGCAGCTCGCCGACGGCAGCCACGACGGCGCGGGCGGTGCGCTCGGCAACCTCGGGGGCGCGCAGGCCGACGATCTCGATCTCCTTCTCCGGGTCCGGGTACGCGATCCAGTCGTACACGCAGCGCCGGCGCAACGCCTCGTGCAGCTCCCGGGTGCGGTTGGAGGTCAGGATCACCACCGGCGGCTCCCCCGCGCGAAGCGTGCCGGTCTCGGGAATCGAGATCTGGAAATCGGACAGGAACTCCAGGAGGAACGCCTCGAACTCGTGGTCCGATCGGTCGATTTCGTCGATGAGCAGGAGGGTTCGCGCCGGAGCGCGCAACGCGGCGAGAAGCGGGCGCTCGATGAGGAACGCCTCGTCGTACAGGTCGACGTCGCGCTCGCCGGCGCGGCGCAGCGCGAGCATCTGCGCGGGGTAGTTCCACTCGTAGAGCGCCGCCGACGAGTCCATCCCCTCATAGCACTGGAGCCGGATGAGATCGCGGCCGAGCACCTCGGCGAGCGCCTTGCCCACCTCGGTCTTGCCCACCCCGGGCGCACCCTCCAGCAGCAGGGGCTTTCCGAGCGAGATCGCGAGAAAGGCGGCCGTGCTCAGGCCGTCCCCGGCGACGTAGGCGGCCCCGCGCAGCGCGGCGCCGAGCGCCTCGGGGGAGTCGAATCGACGAGAACGCGGGGACGGGCGCGCCGGCGCCGGACTGGACGCCCGTTCCGGCACGGATTCCCTGACTTCCCGCCCCGTCACGCCCCCGCCCGATGCCGGCCCCGACACGTCGATGGGCGATGGCGGGGACTTGCGTCCAGCCTTCGACGGCGGAGTCCAGGCGAGCCGGCGTCTCATGACACTCGTGCCGCGCACCTGACGCGCGCAAATCGATGGTCCCGACGAAAACTCACGGACGGCTCGCTCCGACAAACCCCTCGACACCTGCCAACCGACGACACCGCCCCCGAAGAAAACACATCTCGCAGGGAGCGACAAGGCTTCCGAGCGTTCCTCATCGTGGTTGCCCACCGCGTCGTAGTCGCGCGAGGCGAATCTGCCCGTGAAGTACGTCGGCCACGGCTGGATGCGATATCCGGTCAGGCATTCGGCCAGCCGGACCTGCGGGGCCGTGTCGGCGGAACACCAACTGATCAACGGGCGCAAGCCGGCATTGGATCGATCACGATTTCGGAAATTAAGGGTGCGGAGAGCGCCTCGACTGCGAGGCATTAGACGCCCCGAGCCGCTGCAGTCGTTGCACCTGAGCCGGCGTCATGCGACTGCCGGGGCTCTTCTACTGAGGGTGGGCGGTGTCGATCCCGCCCTGACCGCTTGTCCCGCCGCCGCGTTCGGACGGGGCACGACCACCGCCTGGCTCAGGCGCGCCCGCCCTGCGCCTTCAGCGCGCGCAGGATCTTCTCCGGGGTGAACGGCATCTCGTCGATGCGCACCCCGACCGCATCGAAGATCGCGTTGGCGATGGCGGGGATGGGAGGAGTCGAGCACATCTCCCCGACGCCCTTGCCGCCGTAGGGTCCGTCCGGGGCGGGCCGCTCCAGGATGGCGAACTGCTGCTCGCAGATGTCGCCCGGGCCGGGCATCACGTACTCGTTGAAGTCGACGGGGCCGTGCGATCGGTCGGGGTAGTACGGCTCGGTGGTCTCCCACAGGGCGTGGCTCATGCCCATCCAGCCGCCGCCGACGAGCTGCTGCTCCACGAGCTTCGGGTTCATCGCGCGACCGACCTCGTAGGCCGCCTTGATGGACAGTACCTCGACCTCTCCGGTCTCGTCGTCGACCTCGACCTCGGCAACCATGCACGCGTGCGCGTAGCAGGTCACCGGATCCATTTCGCCGGTGTCGGGATCCGGCGTCGAATAGGGGACGAGGAAGATGCCGCGCCCCGACACGGTGCGGCCCTGCTCGAACTGCGCCGCGCCGGAGGCCTCGGCCACCGTAATCGAACGCGAGGGAGCGCCGCGCACGTGGATGTTGCCGCGGCCGTCGGTGACGAGATCGCCGGCGTCGACTTCGAGCTTCTCCGCCGCCGCCTCCAGCAGGACACCGCGCGCCTCCTCCGCCGCGGCGATGACCGCGTTGCCGACGCGGTGGGTGCCGCGCGAGGCGAAGCTGCCCATGCAGTGCGGCCCTGTGTCGGAGTCGGCGGTGTCGACGAAGACGTCCTCGACCGGCACGCCGAGCGCTTCCGCGCAGATCTGGCGCACCACGCTCTTCATGCCCTGGCCGAGGTCGATCGAGGACAGGGCGACGGTGAACTTGCCGCCCGGGTTGGAGTGCACGAGCGCCTGGCTCGGATCTCCGCCGAGGTTCATCCCGATCGGGTAGTTGACCGATGCGATTCCGCGTCCGCGTCGTCTTGCCATCGTCTGCCTCGCTCCTCTGGGCCCGTCATTCCTGCGCCGGATCCATGATTGCACGTGGTGTTCCCCGGGAGCGCGGGCGTCCCGCCCGCTTGAACGCACCGGTGGGCCTGCGGCGGAATGTCCATTTCCGGCCTCCGGCCAGGGCGGGCGGGACGCCCGC
>MKWU01007251.1_pt1 | contig 10728 bp, 7 predicted proteins | sample 809101 | NCBI WGS metagenome assembly MKWU01 (sample SAMN05860141, study PRJNA318959) | sponge metagenome | host: Aplysina aerophoba | place: Slovenia: Piran, Adriatic Sea, Gulf of Piran | collected 2013-05-07
GCCATGCCTATTGCGTGCTTACCAACAAGACCCCGGTGGGCACCTACCGGAGCCCCGGCCGCTACGAGGCCAACTTCGTGCGCGAACGGCTGCTGGACATGGCGGCGCACCGGCTCCGGCGCGATCCCGCGGAGCTGCGGCGGCGCAACATGATCCGTCCGGAGGAGATGCCCTACGACCACGGCAAGACCCCGTACCACTACACCATCTACGACAGCGGCGACCTGCCGGGGCAACTCGAGGCCGCGTTGGACCACATGGGTTACGAGGAGCTTCAGCAACGATGCGCCGCGGCCAAGGCGGAAGGCCGGGCCCTGGGCGTGGGCATTGGCTGCTTCGTGGAGACCAGCGGCATCGGCCCGTGGGAGTACGCCAGGGTGGAGGTGGGCAACAACGGCGGCGTGGTGCTTTACTGCGGCATCAACTCGGTGGGGCAGGGCATCGCCACCGCCCTGAGTCAGATCGTGGCGGACGAGATGTGCGTCTCCATCGATGACGTGAGCGTGGTGCACGGCGATACGGCCAAGGTGCCCTACGGTAACGGCAGCAACGCCAGCCGCTCCACCGTCATGGGCGGTAGCGCGGCGGTGGGAGCATGCCGGAAGGTGAAGGACAAGCTCCTGCGGCTGGCGTCCGCGGAATTGGAGATCGACGCCGGCGACCTGGAGCTGGCGGACGGCCGCATCAGCGCCAAGGGAGCGCCGGAACGGAGCCTGGACTTCGCCGCCCTGGCCCGGCTCGCGCTGCCGGGGCCGGCGCTGGCCCAGGGCTTCACCCCCGGCATCTCCGAGGAGGACTTCTTCGCCACCGACAAGCGGCCGTTCCCCTACGGCGTCCACGTCGTTCTGGTGGAAGTGGACCGGGAAACCGGCATGATCGAGATCCTTGATTACCTGGTGATGGAAGACGTGGGCCGCAAGATCAATCCCATGATCGTCGAGGGACAGATGGCCGGCGGCCTGGCCCAGGGCATCGGCGGGGCGCTGCTGGAGGAGTTCGCCTACGACGAGGAAGGCCAGCCCCAGTCCACCAGCTTCATGGACTATCTCATGCCCACGGCCATGGACGTCCCCCAAGGGCAGTTCATCTCCACCGAGGATTTCCCGTCGCCGCACAATCCCCTGGGGGTCAAGGGAGCGGGGGAGGGCGGCATCACCGCCGCCGGCGCGGCCCTGGCCAACGCCGTCTCCAACGCGTTGGGGGTGGAGATCACCCGGCTGCCGCTCAAGCCCGGATACCTGCTGGAGCTCATGGACGCGGCGGAGAAGGGCTGAGCACATGGAAGCGCACCCCATCGCACCCGGCGAGATCGTCGACATGCACGCCCACATCTATCCCGAGGGATGCTTCGACGAGGTGCTGAAGACCCGGCCGGAGTTCGCCCTGGCCCGGTCCGACCGCGGCATCTCGCTGACCTGCCGGGGCAGCCACACCATGTCCGCGCCCCCGGAGACCGATCTGCCCGGCCGCCTACGGACCATGGACGAGGCCGGCGTCAAGGTCGAGGTGCTGTCCGTCGGCGCCCTCAACACCGGATGGGCCGGCCCGGCCACCGCCCGTCTCGTCAATGACGGCCTGGCCGAGGCGTGCCGGCAACATCCGGATCGTTTCCGTTTCGTCGCCGCGCTCCCGTGGACCGGCACCGCCGCGCTCATGGACGAACTGGACCGGGCCATGGGGCTGGGAGCCGTGGGGGCCGGCATCACCACCACCGTCGCCGAACACACCCTCGACGCCCCCGAGTTGCGGGAGTTCTGGCGCGAGGCCCACCGCCGCCGCCTCCTGGTGCTGGTGCACCCGACGTTCCCGCTCGACGGGCCAGCCAACGACCGCGGCGAGTACCTCTCCGTCGGCTACCTTGGCGAGACCGCCATGGCCGCCGCCAAGCTCACCCTGGGCGGCGTGCTCGAAGAATGCCCCGACGTCCGCATCGTCTGGTCCCACTGCGGCGGCGGCCTGTGCATGGTGCTGGACCGCATCGACCGGGGCTACCGCCGCTACGAGAAGTGCCTGCGCCCCCCGAGCGAGTACCTGCGCCAATGCTGGTACGACACCGTCACCTTCTCCGGTCCCGCCCTCGACTGCGCCCGCGCCACCTTCGGCGCCGACCGGCTGGTCTACGGAACCGACGAACCCCACGTCCCCAACGGCAGCAAGGGCGTTTTGGCCGCGCTACGCGATCGGCCTTGGCCGGAGCCGGAGCTTGAGGCGGTCCTCAGCGGTAATGGCCGCCGGCTGCTGCAAGTCTGCTAGATGGCCGACATCTACTAGCGCCGGGGAAAGGGATGGCTGCGCTGGGTAGCGACGCTGCCACTCGAGACCATGGACACGGCGCTTGCGGAGCTTCGGCACAGCCGGGACAACGGCGCCTGCGGCTTCCTCTTGCAGGGCCTCATGGGCGAGCGCGTGCCCATCGACGAGGACTACCTCCCGGTCTACGCCGAGGCCAGCCGCCTCGACATGGCGGTGTGCATTCACTCGGGGCTGGTGAACCACGCCTTGAGCGGCATCTTCCACTCCCGCGCCACCGCCCTGTGGATGGCCAAGGTGCCGATCATCACCGCCTTCCACGCGCTGGTGCTGAGCCGGGTCCCGGACCGCTTCCCCGAGCTGCGCTGGGGCTTCCTCAAAGCCGCCGCCTCCTGGGTCCCCTACGTCATCACCGACCTCGGCGCCCGCCTCGACCGCACCGGCACCCGCAAGCTTGACGAGAACGTGCTGCGCCGAAACCGCTTCTACGTCGCCTGCCAGGCCGAGGAGGATCTCCCCTACATCCTGCAACACGCCGGCGAGGACCACATCGTCATCGCCTCCGACTACGGCCACGCCGACACCTCCAGCCAACTGGAGGCCCTGAAGATCCTGCAAGGGAACGAAACGGTCAGCCAGGAAGCTCGCCGCAAGATCGTCGACGACAACGCCAGGGCGCTGTACGGGCTCTAGCCCGGCAGTCTTTCGAGGGGATCGAAACGGGAACGCCGAGAGGTGCGAACTGCCGCAGGTTGCGGGTCAGGATGGTCAGGTTGCGGCTGCCGGCCGTCGCGGCGATGGCGATATCGGCGAAACCGGGAGGTTGACCGAGGGCCCGCGCCCTGTCGATGGGTCCATCGGCCAGACGCGGGACGACCGTGTCGAACCCGAGACGCGACTGGATCTACCAGTCACGGTTCTCTCCCTGGCGAGGTCATCGCCGCGTCCCGGCCCACTGCAGGGACCGCTACACTTGTTCCTGCACCGTTGACATCGAAACCGTGTTCTGTAATTGAAAATAAGTTTCGTAATAGGTGCATTTGGGCGGACTGGATACGGAGGACGGCGAGGTAGCCTTCGAAGCGAGGTCGAGGAGCCGTTTGGCACGGCGACGACCTCGTTGTTGGTTTCGCCGGGCACTACCTGCGCATACGGAGTCACGATGAACACTGCCCGTGAGAAGACCACGACTGTCCTTCCGATCATCGCATCGTTTCTGGTGCTGCTGTCTAGTGCGGCCAACGCTGACTACTGGTTTGTCGACCGCCTGAACCCCGGGGCGTCCGGCTTGCGGGCCTGCGCATCAGTAGCAACTGGAGTTTCGGAAGGAGGCGCGGCGTTGTCGAGGGTTGCCCGTTGTATTACCGATCAGACACTTTCCGGAGTGATTGACGGGGCCCTAGGCTTGGCCGAGGACCAAGGACAAGAGGTGTTCGGGAAACACTTTCGCATCGATAACCGTCTGGGTCTGTCCGTGGACGGCGGCGGGCTGCGCGGCGATTTCGATGCCGTGATTCCCCTGCAGGCGTTTTCTTCAACCGACTCTGAAGCGGATGGCAGGCGCGTGCTGTTCATGCAGAGCGGCGTAACCCAGTGGACTGACAAACATGGTTTCCGGCGTAACGACCAGCGCCACGGCCTTGTGCGTCGCTTCGCCGCACTCGATGACCTCGGCGAGGGGATCTTCGGACTATGGATCTTTTTTCAGCAAAGTCTCGAACGTGACCATGAAAGGTTCGTTACGGGTATGGATTACGCCGGGCGCTGGGGAACTGGCTCGCTGAATTACTTCATGCCGACGACCGGCTGGCTACCGGGGCGGCCGGGCTACGAGGAGCGCGCCCTTGAGGGGATGGAGCTTGACCTGCGGTTCAATGCGACCAGCACCATCACCCTGAACGCCGCCGCGGGTCGATGGGAGGCGGAAGATGGCTCCGGTCGGTGGACGACGCGGTCTCGCCTGGGGCTTGATTGGCGTCCGCACCCGTGGCTGAGGTTCGGGGGCAACTGGAGCGATTCTGGTTCCGGGGGCGATACCGTGGACGTCCGGGCTACGGTGACCATCCCATTCGGAGGTGCGAGGCCCGAGCGTTTTCTATGGCAGGGGTTCGGTGTCGTGGGCGGCGGCGTGAAGCATGGCGCGGCCGACGTTTGGCGTTCCGTCGACCATGTGGGTCGGATCGAAGTTGCCGAACGGACCGTTCCGATCGTCAACAGCGACCCCACGAGCGAGGCGACCGTGAGGTTCTTACAGAACAGCGTGGATACCGGGGGAACGGTTCGCGTGGAAATCGTGCTTTCCTCGCCGGCGCCGACGGACACTCCGCTGACGGTGCAACTCGTACCCGGAGGAGGGCTCAATCCCGCCGTTCCAGGAGAGGATTACGTTGATGAGGCTGTGGAAGTCACAATCGGCCAAAGGACGACAAGCGCGACGGCCGCCTTCCGCTTGCTGAAAAACCCAGCCTTGCAGACGGCACGCTCTCTGAGCGTGACAGTCACCGCAGTGAGATAGCGCGACGGAGCCACAATCGGCAATGGCAAGCAAGACACTCGCCCGGAAACTGATATCGACGATCATCCTCCCCGGCATGATTGCGTTTGGCGCGGTCAGTTGTGGTGGTGGAGGTGGGGACGGTTCGACCCCCGTTACTCCCCCACCACCCGAAATCCCGATCGTGCCAGCCGACGATCACGGCGATTCGCGGGCTGATGCGACGACCCTTGTCCTGGGCCACTCGTTGCCGGGCGTGATCGAGACGGTCGGCGACGAGGATTATTTTCGCGTGAACGTGACCGAGCTTGGCACGCTGACGGTCTACACAACAGGAGGCCTCAATTCCGTCGGCGAGTTGCAGGCAGTCGATGGATCCATCCTGGTAACGGACGACAACAGCGGGGCCGGCACCAACTTCAGGATCGCATACCTCGTCGACCCGGGCAGCTACTACGTCAATGTCAACGGCGAGGGTACGGTCTCGTCTACCGGTGCCTATATCGTGCATACGCGCTTCGTTGCCGGATCGTCGCCACCCGGCGACGACCACGGCAATTCACGGTCCGATGCCACGGGGCTTGCTCTGGAGAGTTCCTTGCCGGGCGAGATCGAGACGGTCGGCGACGAGGATTACTTTCGCGTGAACGTGACCGAGCTTGGCACGCTGACGGTCTACACAACAGGCTTCCTCAATTCCGTCGGCGAGTTGCAGGCAGCCGATGGATCCGTCCTGGCAACGGACGATAACAGCGGGGCCGACAACAACTTCAAGATCGAACGCCTCGTCGACGCGGGCACCTACTACGTCAAGGTCACGGGCTATGAATCCGTCGATGCCGACGGGGTTAGGATCGCGTTTACCGGTGTGTATACCGTCCGTACGGGCTTCGATGCCGGGCCGCCACCACCCGTCGACGACCACAGCAACTACCGGCGTGATGCCACGGAGATTGCTCTGGGAAGTTCGTTGCCGGGCGAGATCGGGGTAGCCGGCGACGAGGATTACTTTCGCGTGAATGTAACCGAGCCCGGCACGCTGACGGTGTACACGACAGGCGACCTGGACACCTACGGCGACCTGGACACCTTCGGCCACGACGACGATAGCGGCGATGAGAAGAACTTCCGTATCTCGAGGGAGCTTGTCGACCCGGGCGCGTACTTCATCAGAGTTGGGGCCAATCTGCGGGCAACCGGAAGCTATGTCGTGTGGACGCGTTTCGTTAGCTTTCCGCCGGACCAACACGGCAACACGAGGGCCGATGCCACATCCATTCCCTTGGGAGGCTCGGTGCCGGGGGATATCTGGGAGGCGGACGACGACGACTTCTTCAGGGTGGAGGTCTTCCGGCCGGGTCGACTGAAGGTAATAGTGTCGTGCAGGGGGGTCTGCAATGACCTCGTGGGCGAGGTGCAGGCGGCTGACGGCGTCCGCTTGGGAAACCTCCCATCCCCCAATTTCTCGCTCAACATCCCCAGTATCTCGCTCAACGTCACTCCGGGGACTTACTACGTCAGGATCGGGGCGGATGATTTCGACGAAAGACAGATTTATGACGTGACGCTTCATTTCAGGGGCTCACTGCCACCGCCAACTGACGATCACGGCGACACGAGGGCCGATGCTACGCTCCTTCCCCTGGGAAGTTCGGTGCCGGGCGAACTCGGGGTGCACCGGGATGTGGATTACTTCCGTCTGAATGTGACCAGGCCGGGCACGCTGACGGTGTACACGACAGGCAACGTCGATACCGTGGGCGAGCTACAATCCGCTGACGGTACTCGCATGGCGTTCGATAACGGTCAGGGCCACCTATTGAATTTCAAGATCCTCCGCTCCGTTGATCCGGGCACGTACTTCGTCAGAGTAAGCAGTGGTGGCGGTGGCGGTGGCTCAGACTCCCATGGAAGCTATGTCGTGTTGGCGGATCTTGGAGCGCCGCTGCCCGCTGACGATCACGGCGACACGAGGGCCGATGCTACGCTTCTCCCCTTGGGAGGCTCGGTGCGGGGCGAGATCTGGGAGGATGCCGACGACGATTTCTTCAGGATTGTGATCCCGCAGAGAGGCACACTGTCGGTCTACTCGAGGAGGGACAGTCGGTGTGATGACCATAACCTTGTCTACGGTGAACTACACGCTGCCGACGGCACCCGCCTGAGAAGCGAGACGTACGCCTTCCGGTTCGAGAATGGCGTCGACCCGGGCACGTACTTTCTCAGGGTTAGTACTTCTCCCAGTCCTGGGCTTCCTACATGCTATTTCGTGCATGCGGACTTCGTTGCCAGTCCGCCGGACGACCACGGCGATACGAGAGCCGATGCCACGAGCCTAGCCCTGGGAGGCTCGGTATCGGGAGTGATGGAGGCACCCAATGACAAAGATTTCTTCCGCGTGGAGGTCGCGCAGCCGGGATGGCTGATCGTATACACGACGGGGCATGACCTGCACAAACGTCTGCGAACCGCCGACGGCACTCTCCTCGCGCGCGACACCGATAGCAGTAATCGGTATAACTTGGGGGTGCAATACGGCGCCGTCCCGGGCACTTACTACGTCGAAGTCAGTGTAAGGTCTCTAACCGGGTTGCCTGCAAGCTATACGGTGTTTGCGCAGTTTTTTCCCGATGGAGCACCTGATGGTCATGGCGACTCAAGGGCCGATGCCACGGTGCTTCGCCTCGAAAGTTCGGTGCCGGGTGCGATCGAGCAAGGCGACGACGTCGATTTCTTCAGGTTGGAGGTAACGGCTCGGGGTACTCTGACGGTCTCCACGACGGGCGCCCTCCTCACCAAGATCGGCGAACTGCAATCCGCTGACGGCACACTCCTGCGGTGCGATTGTCATGTTCGCGACCGCTATCGCACCTTTGACACTGACAAGCAGACCTTCGAAATGACAGACGAAGTCTTCCCGGGGACATACTACGTCAAGGTTGGCAGCCATGGCGACGCACGCGGGAGCTATGTCGTGCATGCACGCTTCGACGCCCGTGCGCCCGACGATCACGGCGACTGGAGGTCCGTTGCCACGAGCCTTGCCTTGGGAGGCTCGATATCGGGTGTGATCGAGGTGCCCGGCGACCACGATTTCTTCCGGGTGGAGGTCGTGCAGGAGGGGACACTGACAATTGACATGACGGGCGACATGCCGACTAATCCCTTTGCTCGTGGCGAGCTGCAGACTGCTGACGGTGCACCACTGGCGAGCCATCTGATGAGATACAGCACGAGCGGAAGCAATTTCGAGATCGTTGCCCTCGTTAAACCGGGCACATACTATGTCAAAGTTGCCAGCCATGGCTATGGGAATTCGATCGGAAGCTATGTCCTCCAGGCGCGTTTTGCACCAAACTGAGGTGATCCCGGAAGAATTGAATAGGTTGCTGGGAAGGGCTCAAGGAACTGTCCATTTGAGTCGACCGGACTGAGGCCCTTCCAGAAGCCCGTGCGCATTGCTGCTGAGAGCCGCCCTTAAATCCGCCTCTGGCCAGGGACGCGTCCGTAGCGCCGCCCGGGCGGCCTTGCTGCCGTTGGGCACGTTGGGCTCGTCGGTGCCGTAGACGAGGCGGTCGGCGCCGAAGGTGGCGCGGGCGCAGTCGAGGGCCGGGCCGGATACGATGACGGTGTCGTACCAGCGTTGGCGCAGGTAATCGACGACGAAGCAGTGCCGATACTTGTTCGCGTTGCAGTTGGCAACCGCCATCGCCGACGGAAAAACGGAGTAAATCGGCAGGATCCAACCACGAAGGTGTGTTGGGCACACTGGAGCGCCAGGACCTCCGGGCATGCGCCAAGAGGGATGCTCAATGACCGGTCCTTTCGTTAGCTACCAGCTCCCCTACCCGGCCACCTCCGGGGAGTACCTCGTCGGCCTGTTCACGACTCCATCCACTCAGAGAGTCGAATCTCCCGTAAACCCGGGTCGGTTTATTTGCCACCTGGTAGCCAAATTTGGGTGGCCAAAGACGAGGGAAAAGTAATGAAATTGCCATTAGCCCAATCGTGGAGGAGGGACGCTCAAGCACTTGGGGCGTTGACGTTGACGATATTTCTCGTCATGGCGCTTTCAGGTTGTGGTGGTGGTGGCGGCGGTGGTGGTGGTGGCCCTACGGGTCCGGCGCATGGCAGCTATTCGCGCAACAATCCTTTGGCCGAAGACCTGTTAGATCACTGGAACGAACCGGAGCAGTTGCGGGCAGCATTGGGGCTGTCCCCAGTCGATGCCGCGCAGGCGGCGGGCCGCATCCGAGTCCTCAACGATCTGATCAACACGGTCGGTGGCGGTTCGGCCGAGACCGGCACCAAACTTCGCAACGTCCGTCCCGAAGATGTCGAGATCATCGGCGAGCGGGACGGGATCACCTACGGTCGCTGGACCGGCGGTCCGGCGGGTACCCTCAATATCGAGTTCGACTGGAGCGAGGCACCGGATCTCACTGCGGAGCAACGCGCGCGGATGGAGCGGGCCGGCAAATCCTGGTCCTGGCGGCTCCTGGACGACTTCGGCACACATGTGGTCCGACAGGGAACGGAGGTCGTGCACGACCCGACTGGTGAACGCGGCTCTTTTTCGGTGGTATTCGACCAGGACGTGTCGACCAACGGGGTTCTCATCGTTGTAGGGGTCAGGACCGACGACGGCAATACCTCCACGGCTAGCCCCAAGGAATACAGTCTCTTCTACGAGGGACCGATTTATTCTGAGGAATACGAAAACTGGGATGACTACGAGGCCTGGTTGGGATCCATCCTGTTGGCACGGGGGCATGTCGGCTTGACCGGTGTGATGGCGCACGAGATCGGGCACGTGCTGGGCGTGAGCATCGATTCCGTCCCACCCGTGAGCCGCCACATCAACAGGGTGGACCACACCTTCGAAGGGCCGGAATCCGTGAGGGCCAACGGTGGAGAGCCTGTGCCATTCCAGTGGGTGAACGAGGAGGGGCAGGTGGTAGCGCCGGGCACGCCCGGCGCTGAAGTGGACTACGGTCACCTCGGGGTGTGCTCGTCCTTGATGGCGTACTGCCGTGACTCTACGGTAGTTTATCGGCCGTCGGAGCTCGACTTCGCATTCCTCCGAGACATCGGCTACGAGATTCTCGACGCCGCGACGGCCTCCGAGCCGGAGCTTTACGGCTACGGGGCTTGGGGCCGCTACAGCACCTGGGGCGCGGGCGTGGAGCGCACCATCCGCTACCAGGGTGGCCGAGTCGTCGAGGCGACAGATGGACTGCGGGCCGGCGCCGACGCGTTCGGGATGGCCCCGGGAGCCACCTTTGCTGACGCACACGGGGCTTTGCAAGGGAACGCGAACTGGTCGGGTTCCGTCATCGGCGTAGACCTGGGGCGGGCTATGTTGCCGCCGGTTTTCGGCAACGCAGAACTCCAGGTTGAGCTGTCGAGCCTGCAGGGAACTGCCTCGTTCGACGACCTCACGGTCCAAGTTGACGGGGTGTCCAGCGCTTTCCGTGCTTCGAGCCTGGACTACGCCATCACCGTCACCGGCAACTCCTTCTCGGACGCCGACGGCCACGTCAACGGCGGGTTCTTCGGCCCAGCGCACGAAGAGATGGCCGGGGTGTTGGACGACCGTACGGCCACGGTCAATCTGATCGCGGGTTTCGGCGGTCAGCGTTAAAATCGTGGTTTGCAGCCGCTGCTACAACGCTCGTGCTGTCCTGCGGCGTCGCCATGACCGGTGAAGATCACGTGGGCAAATGCGAAGTGGAAGCGCGGCGGGCGAATGAGGCTGCCCCGTCCATCTGAGGTGGTCCCGCCTTCCTGTCCAAGAAACCAGGACCACCTCAGTCGCTCGGTTAGAGCCCATACAACGCCCGCGCGTTGTCGTCGACGATCTTGCGGCGGGCGTCGGCGCTGACCCCTTCGTCCCTTTGCAGTATATTCAGCGCCTCCAGTTGGCTGGAGGTGTCGGCGTGGCCGTAGTCGGAGCCGATGACGATGTGGTCCTCGCCGGCGTA
>MKWU01007252.1_pt1 | contig 10728 bp, 11 predicted proteins | sample 809101 | NCBI WGS metagenome assembly MKWU01 (sample SAMN05860141, study PRJNA318959) | sponge metagenome | host: Aplysina aerophoba | place: Slovenia: Piran, Adriatic Sea, Gulf of Piran | collected 2013-05-07
AAACGGTCAGACCGTGTAGCTCCAGGTCATCTGCCGTGTTCCCGATAACCGTGACTGAATCCGCCGCAACGACGCGCACCAAGCCCTCGAGGAAGCGCGCTGCGCCGATGCCGCCGGCCAGGACGGTAGTACGGGATGCCATTCAAGCATCATCCTCGAGACCGGGCAAGCCTGTGAAACGTACACCGCACGAATCGACCTTGTGCCGCAGGTTGAGAGAGATCAGCAGTGCGGCCAGATGCTCGGCATATCGGGCGTTCTCCAAAGGGCCCGCATCAATGACGCGTATTCCCGAGATCTTGCGGATCCAGTTCCGTGTGATTTCGCGGGCCTCCCGGTCGTCGCCAACAACCAGGACATCCGATTTGACAGGTTTTTCAAGATTCTGAAGTGAGTTGGCGCTGACGCAATGCAACGCCGCAGTGACGCGTACCCCGTCGGGGAGATAACGAGCCGTCTGTTGGGCGGCCGAGCCTTCCCACAGCGGCAGGATATGCGAGAGCCGACCTCCCACCGAGTGCTCCAGGGGCACCGTCGTATCGATCACAACCATGCCGGGGCGCCAATAAGCCGAGAGGGATTTCAGAACCCCCCGCCGTGCGTTCAGCGGTAGAGCCAGAGAGACAACCCGCGCCCGTTGCACCGCATCCGCGTAGAGACAGGACTCCACTTCGCACGTTGGGACCGCCTGCCGCACTCGATCGGCGGCTGCTCGGGCTTTGTGGAGCGTTCGCGAGCCCAACAGAACTTGATCGCCTGTACGCGCCCAGCGCAAGGCCAAGCCGAGGCCCACGTTGCCTGTGCCAGCAATGATCGCGATTGGTTCAGACAAGATTTTCCACAATTCTCTCACTTGACCTGCATTTCTCACCACCTTGTCTGTGGCAAGGCAGGCTGGATACAAGGATGTGAGCTTGGCACGTGCATTCTACAATGTCGGCTCGTGTCCGCTATGCGAAGGGACCAGAGTTCACGCCGCTCGGGATTATTGCTCGTGGCCGCAGGTGCGAGCCTGTGGGGCTTTGACACTTTGCTACGCACGCCTCTTACAGACGGACTCTCGAGCAGCGTGATCGTGTTTTACGAACATGTGCTTCTCACGATTGCCTTTGCTCCCTACCTGATCATCAAACGGCGACGGCTGGCGGGTCTCCGCGCCAGTTCGTGGTGGAGTGCGCTCTGGGTTGGCTGGGGCGGTTCGGCGCTGGGAACGATCTGCTACACGCAGGCTGTCAAGCTGGGAAATCCGACCAGTGTGGTGTTTCTTCAGAAGCTCCAGCCGTTGTTTGCCGTCGTCTTGGCCGGGTGGTGGCTTGGCGAAAAGGAACCGATCAGAGCCCGTTTCTGGGTTCGTGCAGGCAGTGCGCTCTTCGGAGCCTATCTCATCTCGTTTGGTGTTAGTCCCGCTTGGGCCGCCCTGGGTAACGGAGAGTGGATATCGGCTCTTTGGGCCGTGAGTGCGGCGGCCATTTGGGGCTCCTGCACGGTTGTCGGCCGCTATGCATTGCCTGACCTTTCGCCGGTCCTGCTTACGGCGTTACGCGTCGTGGGAGCCCTGCCGCTGCTTGGAGTCTTGGCTCTTTTCAGTGAGACGACTTCCGCCATATCATTGCTTGGTTCAGAACAGTGGACGAGGCTTGCCTTGATGGCCGTCATTCCCGGATTTCTGGCCCTGCTTATCTACTACCGTGGGTTGGCCCAGACGCCCGCGTCGCTGGCCACATTCGGCGAACTCTGCTTTCCAGCGGCCGCTGCGTTGCTCAATTGGCTCTTTCTGGGGACGTCTATCTCGATCGCACAAGGACTCGGCGTGGTCGTGCTTTGGCTGGCTGTCCTGTGGCCCCGTCGCGAGGGGTTCGCCCGGCAAACCTGATGCTTGCCAAGCAACCTGGCGCCGAACCCTCGCCCCGAGTGTAGTCACAGGGGCTCTGCTATGATCGTGCAACGAGGTTAGACCCGTGTTGATGGCTTGGCTCGCCAAACCCAAGAAACCCGAGGATTCGTCGGGGCCGAAGAATGTCCGCACAGAAGGGCTGTGGATCAAGTGCGATTCGTGCCGCGGCACGATCTGGAAGAAGGATCTGGAAGCTAACCTGATGGTTTGCACGGAGTGCGGTTTCCACTTCAAGGTGGACGCGGAAGCTCGTTTGGCGATGCTGGCGGACGACCGAACGTGGACGTCCTTTGACGACGACTTGCGCACGACGGACGCCCTTAAATTCGTCGACCAACGCTCTTACCAGGACCGCTTGGCCAAGGCGGAGCAGACCACGGGACTCAAGGATGCCGTCATTTGCGCGGAGTTCAAACTCAACGGACGTACGGTCGTTGTTTGCGTGATGGAATATCGCTTCATCGGCGGCAGCATGGGCGTAGTCGTCGGAGAGAAGATCACGCGGGCGATCGAGCGCGCCGCCGCTCGCAGGCTTCCTGTGATCGTCGTCTCTGCATCGGGAGGAGCCCGCATGATGGAGGGGGCGCTCAGCCTGATGCAGATGGCGAAAATCTCGGCTGCCCTGACCAAGCTGGGCGCGGTCTGGGTGCCATATATCAGCGTCCTCACCGATCCGACGACAGGAGGCGTCACCGCTTCATATGCCATGCTCGGCGATCTGAATATTGCTGAGCCGGGTGCGCTGATTGGGTTCGCCGGCCCGCGTGTCATTGAGCAAACGATCCGCCAGAAGCTCCCCAAAGGCTTCCAACGCTCCGAGTTCCTTGTCGAGCACGGCATGCTCGACGCCGTCGTACCCCGCAACGAGTTGAAGCCGTTCCTGCACCGGGCGTTGGAGTTCTTCTGCGATCCCGTCGAATGAACTACGCCGCATCCGTCGAATACCTCCTCTCGCTTCTCTGTGCTTTTTCCAACTCGCGGTTCGGGCTCCATCGCATGGAGCTGTTGGTGGTCGAGCTGGGCCATCCCGAACGGTCGTTTCGGCCGATCCACATTGCCGGGACCAACGGAAAGGGCTCGACGGCTGCGATGATCGCCGCTGCCCTTCACGCCGCCGGACGCCCGGCCGGCCTCAATACTTCCCCTCATCTGATGCGGTTCAATGAACGTATCCGGATCAATAACATCGACATCGAGGATGACGACTTCGCTGCCGCCATCCGGGAAGTCCGTGCCGCCAACGAATCCATCAGTGCTCGAGAAGGACGCGAGATGCACCCGACCTTCTTCGAATCGATTACGGCTGCAGCCTTCTGTGCTTTTCGCCGAGCTGGGGTCGAATGGGGTGTCGTGGAAGTCGGTCTCGGCGGACGGCTTGATGCCACCAACGTGCTCCACCCGGAACTGACAGTGATTACACCCATTGCTCTCGACCACGAACGCATCTTGGGAGACGGGGTCCGCTCGATTGCGCGGGAGAAAGCCGGCATTTTCAAACACAACTGCCGTTCCGTTGTGGCCGATCAAAGCCGCGAAGTGTTGGATGAGATCCGCGGACGCGCGGAGGAACGGGAGATCCACCTCATCGATTCTCGCCAGGTTTGGCAGTCCGGGAACATTACGAGTGACGAAGGGTTCTATCGGTTCGAAGCAATCCCTGGGCCGCAAGCGCCGGGCGGTCGAGAACCCTTCCCGGTCGAGTTGGGGCTCGCCGGTGAACATCAAGTTGCAAACGCCTTGACCGCGATCACTTCACTCGACGTGTTGGGAGTGGAAACGGGTGCCATCCGACGGGGACTGGCGGATGTGTCCTGGCCCGGGCGGCTCGAACGCCTGCCCGGCAAGCCCGAGTTCCTTCTCGACGCCGCACACAACCCCGCCGGGGCCACGGTGCTGGCGAGTTTCTTGAGAGAACACTGTACGAACCGGACGATTCATCTCATCTACGGGTCCTCGCGTGACAAGCCTGTGGCGCAGATCGCCGAGTTGTTGTTTCCGTATGCCGATCGGATTGTTCTCACGGCTTCGCGGGTCAATCGCTCGATCAGCCCCAACAACTTGCTCAAGGCCGTTGAACAGCATCACAATGACCTCACGGTGAAGCCCTCGGTCGAGGCGGCGCTGGATTGGGTCGAGCACCATGCCGATCGTCGGGACTTGGTCGTTGTATCAGGATCGATCTTTCTTGTGGGCGAAGCCAAGGCGGCTCTTGAGCAACTCGTCGCGGAGCCGGTTGGTCAGTAAGCCCCGCCAGTCAGCAAGGACTCGGCCAAACAGCACGACTCATGTTCAGCTACCTGCGTTCGGTCCTGTGGATGTGTCCGTTGATCGGTGTCGCGACCGCCGTCATGGGAACGATCTCGCTGGGGGCGTCACTGTTTGACCGCAGCGGTCGGTGGCAACACAAGGTGGCGGAAGCCTGGGGGCGCATGCTATTGCGGATCTGCATGGTCCGGGTGGAAGTCATCGACGCCGAGAAGCTGGATCCAGAGCAGGTCTATATCTTTGTCTCGAACCACTTCAGCCTGATCGATACCCCACTGATGTTCGGATCGATGCCGCGAGAGTTCCGCATTTTAGCGCGCCATGGGCTGTGGAAGATCCCTTTTCTCGGTTGGCACCTGAACCGAGCCGGCCACGTGCCGGTCGAACGCGAGAACCCACGGGCGGCGGCGCGTAGCCTGATCCGTGCAGTGGACAAGATCAAGGACGGTTTCTCTCTGCTGATCTTCCCCGAAGGCGGCCGAACGCGTCAGCCGACCATGCGGCCCTTCAAGTCCGGAGCCGCCCGGATTGCGATGCAAGCCGGCTGCCCGATTGTCCCGATGGCCATTGTCGGAACCCGCAAGATCCTGCCGCCCGGTTCCGCCCACCTGCACCCTGGGCGCGCCGAGCTGCGCATTGGTGATCCTGTCCCGACAGACGTCCTCGCAAACGGCAATGCTCCCATGTTGATCCGCGAAGTCCAGGCGGTCGTCGGGACACTCTCCAAGCCTCCGGTTGACTGCGGCTGAGTTGGCTTGACACCCGCTGATCGTTGCCCAAGCCAGATTCATCCGCTACTATGTATATGCGGGGTGGAGCAGTCTGGTAGCTCGTTGGGCTCATAACCCAAAGGTCGAGGGTTCAAATCCCTCCCCCGCAACCACCAAGACGCTAACGGCAGTGTACGTCAGGGCTCCCGCCGGGCTTCCGTCGCCGCACAATGGCCCTGCAGCCGTTTGGATCAGCCAACCGAAAGCGCCAGAAGCCGGGGTCGATGTAGGCAAGTCTGGAAAGCTTTCGCGTCTGAGGTCAATAGGATGAGACGGGACCAGCCGATAGCCTACCCCGACTGCGGTTCGATCACCATTTGCGGCGTGCGGGAGAACCATCTCAAGAGCTTCTCGCCCGACATTCCGATGGAGTAAACGAAATGGCCGGCGAGGAGTCCAAGAAGTCGGCGAAGGCGGCAAGGAAGGCCGCCTCCAAGCGAGTCGCCGCGAAGGCTGCCGAACAGCATAAGACGGCACCGAAATCGCAGCCCCAGATGGCCAAGAAGCCGGTGCTCCTCTCAGGCGGCAACCCTCAGATCGCGAAGGGCTACGGCAACGCCCCCGTGCAGGCCTACATCGCGGCCATGACGGGCTGGAAGCGCGACGTCGGACGCCTCCTCGACGCGCTCGTCGAGCGTACCGTCCCCGACGTGTTCAAGGCAGTCAAGTGGAACTCGCCCTTCTACGGCATCGAGGGCCAGGGCTGGTTCCTCAGTTATCATTGCTTCACGAAGTACGTCAAAGTGACTTTCTTCCGTGGCACGTCGCTGCGCCCTCTTCCCCCTGGCGAGTCCAAGCACAAGGAAGTTCGCTACCTCGATATCCGCGAGGACGAGCAGTTCGACGAAGCTCAGTTCGTTGGTTGGGTGAAGCAAGCCAGCCAATTGCCCGGCGAACGACTGTGAGCGGCCAGTGCACAAATCTCTAGCGGACGGCGACACCGTTCCCGCCTACGCCGACGGGACCAAGCCGATGGGCCGACGCAAAGCGAGGGAAAGAGGTAGTTTGTGATGTCTTCCGTCGAGTCTCTGGTAGCATGCCATTCCTGCCGCAGGCGCTATGATGACGGGCTCATGGCCGTCTGGTTTCCGTCATGAAAAGTGTTATGAAGAGCGGCTGGTGGTTGATCTGTCTGTTTGTGCTGGCTGTTCCATTTCCAGCTCGACCGGCTGGGCCTGGGCAGCCGCCGAATATTCTGCTGATTGTCTCGGAAGACAATGGGTCCGAGCTGGGCAGTTACGGCGATCCTTATGCCCGGACTCCCCACCTGGACAGGTTGGCGGCGGCCGGCGTGCGGTTCGAAAATGCCTTTGTCCCCTATTCCGTCTGCTCACCATCACGGGCCGCGCTCCTCACCGGCTTGCACCCGACTCAGAACGGCCAGATCGGACTTGCTACGCACAAATTCGCGATGTATCGCAAAGATACACCGAATATCGCGACGCTGTTGGAATCGGGCGGATACCACACCGGCCTGATCGGCAAGCTGCACGTCAATCCGGAGAGCGCCTTCCCTTTTGATTTTCGCGCCATCCCGCGTCCGAACTTCAACCGCGAACACACCGTTGAAGACTACGCGGAGGCCGCGGCTCAGTTCTTCAGGGAAGCCGGAGCTCGGCCGTTCTTCCTTTCTGTGAACTACCCTGACGCGCATTTGCCGTTTCTGCGTCAGGCCAACGGCCGTCCGGAGCAACCGCTCTCTGCGAACGATGTGAAACCCATGCCTTGGGTTGGAGTGGATTCGGCTCGTATCCGTGAGCAGGTCGCCAACTATTACAACTGCCTGGAGCGCCTTGATGAGGGAGTGGGGCTTCTGCTGAGCGAACTGGACAAGGCCGAGCTGTCGGAGAACACGATCGTCTTCTACTTCAGCGACCATGGGGCGCAGTTTCCGCGCGGAAAGGGAACGGTATACGAAGGTGGATTGCGCGTCCCTCTCATCATCCGCTGGCCGGGGCAAGCGAAGGCGGGGACGGTGCGCCGCGAACTGGTATCGACGATCGACATCCTGCCGACTGTTCTGAAGGCGGCCGGCGTGACGACGCCGGCGCCGCTGCCCGGCCGGGCGCTGCAACCATTGCTGGCAGGAGGGTCGCCTTCCGCGTGGCGCCGCTACATCTTTGGATTCACGACGGGAGCGTTGCCACGAGCATGTTTCTTGCAGCACTCCATCCGTGATGAACGATACAAGCTGATTTCGAATCCGCGCCCGCATACGGAGAATCTGGATGCCGGAACCTATCTTGACGAGGATCACCCGAATTTCGTTGTGTCCGGAGCCACCGAGGATGAGCAGTCCACCTCATCCGCGTTTGTCAAGAAGGCCCTGGAGCGCTGGTCTCGCCCTCCTCGCTATGAACTGTACGACCTGGAGAATGATCCGGCGGAATGGACGAATCTGGCGGATGACCCGGAACACGCCGAGCAGAGGCTGCGACTCGTCGAGGCATTGAAGGCTTGGCAACGAGAGATACGTGATCCCTTTCTCGTTCAGGAGCATGTCGATGCTTTTGTGAGCGAGCAACTCGCCAACCGCGACTTGGGCTATCGGAGCCGTGATGATTTCCGCTGGTCGTACTTAGAGGCCTTCCCGGCGTGGAGAGCCACGGATCACGACCAGGAAGCAGTGTCGAGTCCACCGCCAAGGTAACGGACAGGTCGGATGCCACAGCGACGAACCGACCGGGAGTTCAACTTGGCCTCTTGTTATAGAGGCGACTCAGCGTCCAAACCTTCCGCCCCTGAAGCCAGATGTAATTTGCAGATGTCGTAGCGCCGTCGCGGGCGAAGCGAGTGAAATAGCCGCCGTGCTCCTTATCCAGAGAGCGATCAAGCCAGAATGGCATGATCGAGTTGAACAGCGTCGTTCCATAACGCTGCTTCAGTTCTTTCAACATGATGGCTATGAACGCGAGGTCTGCCTCGGCAAGGGATAATCGGTTTCCATGATCTTCTCGAGTAACTGGATTTGGAGATCATCGCGCAGCGTTTTCCGGGATGAGATATCCCACAGGTTGTGGAACTCGTTTGGATCCTCCTGAAGATCAAACAGTTCGCCGTAGCCTTGGCCGGAGTAGGCAGTCAGGCGGTATCGCCGGGTAACGAGAGTCCTCATGCGAAAACCGAGATAGTCCTCGTCCCCTTCGATCAGCGCAGTCGTATCGGTGGATCGGTCGGTTCCGGTCAGAAGCGGCGCCAAGCTCCGTCCCGGCCAGGGATGGGGAGCGTTCGGCGCTTCGGGCACGGGGGGATGTCGGCCCCACCGGGATCGGGAGGCCGGCGATTTCAAGTATTGTCGGGGCGACGTCGACATAGCTGACCACGCCTTCGTGTTTGTACCCGGCTTCCGAATGTCCGGGCCAACGGATCAGCAGCGGTACGCGGACCACACCGTCGTAGTGGTACGGGCCCTTGCCCCACATCCAATGGTCTCCCAAGGCTTCACCGTGGTCGGCGGCGAATACAACCACCGTGTCTTGTTCCAATCCTGTCTCGCGCAAGGTATTGAGAACGCGGCCCACGTTTTGGTCCACCAGGTCGATGAGCGCGTAATAGTGGGCGGCACACTCGGCGCGGTAAGGATCGGTCGCGCCCATGGATTGCCCTTTGGAGCCGCTGGTAATCAGGTCGGTTTTCGACTGCGCTCGGTAGTGAGGCGGCATGAGATCGAGTTCGCCTTCTCTTCTCAGCGGGGTCACGACATCGAATTCCTTGTACTTGTACGCCAGTTCTTTCGGTGGAGCAAATGGGGAATGCGGGTCCGCGATCGAGCAGAACAGGAAGAAAGGTTGATCTGTAGCCGCCGTGCTCACCTTCTTCAGAAAATCCACCGTGCGATCAGCGACCCATGTGGTGGGATGAACTTCTTGCGGCAACGCCCACTTGAACGACGTGCGGTTGTAGTGATGGAACGCCGGGCTGGGAGGCTCGAGAGCAGTCTTTCTTTGGAAGATGTTGAATTCAGCCGGATGTTCGCGTTCCAGCCAGTGCAAGTAGTGGCCCCACGTTCCGGGCCCGTGACCGTTGGCGTAGTCGACGGATTCGAAGCCATAGTAAGGGGACGGCAAGTTCTCAATCCGGCCGGCAAGCCAGTGGGCCCGAGCTTCGGGGAAGTCTTCTGGGCTCGTAGCCGACGGGTCGCCGCCCGTAGGCGTTCCCGAAGTACGGAAATGGAGCTTTCCGACACAGTGTGTTCGATAACCGGATCGCCGAAGCGATTCTGTCATCGTGGGGATGTCCTGGCTCAGGGGAATTCCGTTCATGCGCACTCGATGGCCGCGGGTGGTCAGACCCGTGAAGAATGAGGCTCGCGACGGCATGCAGACCGGATTCGTCACGTAGGCGCGAGACAGATTAACGCTGCTCGCGGCCAGTTGATCGATATTCGGGGTTTGCACAACCGGGTGTCCGGCATAGCCGAAGTAGGTGGGGTTGTGCTGGTCGACCATGATGACCAGGAAGTTCGGCCTTTTCTCACCCTCTGGAGGGGCGCCGGCCGCGTATGCTGACGCGCTGGGCATGGCGGCCGCACCCGTCATGGCGGCGCCCGTCAGAAAGGATCGCCGGTTGAGCTTGGACACATTCGCTTGGTTGTTTGCCATGGTCCGCTTGCTCCCATCGTCAGCAGGTTAAGGCCGTGAAGTCAGAGGCTAAAGGGTCGTCGGTAGCTTACACCCAGTGATGGAGTTTACGGGCGATGGACTCTCTGATGACCTGGAAGTCTTGCTTTTCCTATAACCAGCAGGACGTTGGGTCGGCCTCTGCGGACCGCGTCGCCGCCTCCTATCCCGCTGTATCCGGTCACAGCCAAGGCTACGATACCTGCCAAACCCGTCAAAAACACCCGCCGCGCCAACATGATGTTGGTTCTTTGAGGGTCCATCGGGAAAAACCGAGACTCAGCTCAGGCCTCCCTGTCGACTTGGTCCCGGCCGTCGGTCAGCCAGTCAAGAGTGATGCGCGTGAAGACGATTCTTTTGTAACCGTCCTTTTCATACAGCAGACCAATACTCCCGTCGGGCAAGACGGCTAGACAGGAATAAGCCGATCTGCCATAGTGGATGCACTTTGCTTCCGGCCAGCTCTCGCCCATGTCATAACTGAGACGCACGACCATTCGCTGTCGCCGATTCTGATTCGGATCGCGAGGTATCGAAGCCGGGTTCGAAAACAACAGCCGATTGCGGCCGTCGGAACTGTTCCCGCTGTAACGTAACAGGCTGGATTGGCAGACCGGATCAACGAGCCGAGAGTCATTTTCGGGGACCGACCAGGTTCTGCCTGCGTCTTTGCTGAGCGCGACGGCTCGCTTCAGCGTACGTCGGCTGCTGCGCATGTTGATCATCAGCGAACCGTCATCTCGTTCGATCACTTGCCCCTCGTTCATCCCCTCTCCTACATCGCCGCCGATTTGCCAGCTTTCACCATGGTCGTCGCTCCAGACGACGTAAGGCGTTTGCTCGCCGGGCTGACCGTGATACATCGGCAGAATGAGTCTTCCTTCGCTTGTCTGGATGCCGACTCCCGGTCCTGCGGCGACTTCCGCCCACTCAGGCCTTTTCATTTGGGCTGTGAGGTCGATCGGTTCGGACCAAGTCTCTCCGTCATCGTCGCTGCTGATGGCGCGGATCATAACAGTGCGCCCTGTCAGACCCGGATCTGCGTTCTGTGAACCGATTCCTTCGGGGCAGTGCAGGTAGAAGAGCCAAATCCGTCCCGTTTCGCGGTCCACCAGACCGCATGCATTCGCAGCAGAACCAGCGCCGTTCTCGACGAGCCGTTGCATGGGCAGCCAAGACT
>MKWU01007253.1_pt1 | contig 10727 bp, 9 predicted proteins | sample 809101 | NCBI WGS metagenome assembly MKWU01 (sample SAMN05860141, study PRJNA318959) | sponge metagenome | host: Aplysina aerophoba | place: Slovenia: Piran, Adriatic Sea, Gulf of Piran | collected 2013-05-07
TTTGTCGATATAAGGTCCCAAGTATCATCATCAGGAGAATATGAAGCCCGATGGAAATGAGAAGGGCATTTGGGATGTTTTTCTTAAGGAGGACCTTCATTTTCGATTTTACCTGCCTTGGTAGTGTTTTCAGGTACTGTCTGCAAGTCCAAAAGTTATTATAGCACCGTATATACACTTATTTCAAGCAAAGAAAAAATTACCCGAATTCGTGACGGATTCTATAGGTAAGTTGCTTCAGTGCTATGGTACCTTAATTTGTTGTAATTCGTTCGGTTTTTCTTCAAGAAGAGATGTTGGATTTGGAGTGCCTATGGTAAGCTTGAAGTCTCACGAATGGAAGACAAGGCGTATTGGTAAGACTAAAACGGGTGCGGCTCTGGTTGATTGTGAGAAAAGTGTTGACGAAAATATTAAAATTTGGTATCATAATAAATACTAAAAATAAAGAACTTTTCGGTTTACCCAGCAACTGAGTCGAGTATTATAAAACACAATGTTTAGTTACGACTATCCACGTCCTGCTGTTACTGTTGATATTGTGGTTTGTACAGGTGAACTCTCGGATGTGCTGTTGATTCAGCGTAAGCATGCCCCGTTTGAAGGGTGCTGGGCACTGCCCGGTGGTTTCATTGAGATGGAGGAAACGCTGGAAGCGGCGGCACGGCGTGAATTGGAGGAGGAAACGGGGGTGTCCGATGTAGCACTCACTGAGGTTGGGGTCTTTGCCGCACCGTTTCGCGATCCACGCGGGCGTGTAATTACTATCGCCTACGCAGCGGTTCTTGAGAAGCCCACGCGAAACATTAAAGCTGGATCTGATGCCTCAGCAGCCGCATGGTTCTCAACGGCTCTTTTCGACCAAACTTGCAAGTCAAACCCTACTCTAAAAAGACCGAAACTCGCGTTTGACCATGCTGAAATCATCCGAAAGGCACTGGAAAAACTAAAATGAGACACTACGGCTTAACACTAAATCTTAAAAACGATCCATCTGTTATTGAAACATATAAAGCGTACCACCGAGAAGCATGGCCCGAAGTGATTGAGGCACTGAAATCAGTTGGCATCACGAAGATGAATATCTACCTGCTCGGATGCCGTCTGTTTATGGCGATGGAAACGATTGATACCTTTGATATAGAACGCGATTTTCCGCGCTATCTCGAAGAGAACCCGAAATGTAAAGCTTGGGATGAGTTGATGAGAACCTTCCAAGAACCAGTAGCGGAGGCACAGCCAGACGAATGGTGGGCACATATGGAGCCTGTCTTTGAATTATAACGCGAATATGAATATGTCCTCTCCAATGCCTACGACTTTTCTATCGGTCGGTCACTTCTGTTATGATGTCTCGCCAAACGGTTATATCCTTGGTGGATCTGCTTCGTACTCAACACTAACTGCCCGAAACCTCGGACACCATGCGCGAGCAGTTACAGCTGTTGGCTCGAACTTCGATCGGGAGAATCTACTTTTAGAGGGTATAAAAACAGTCTATCATGAATCTCCTGAGACGACAATTTTTGATAACCAATACGACGCAAAGGGGCGCAGGCAGCAATTTATTCTTGGGAGTGCCCAGCAATTAAACGGAAGCGATATTCCTGTCGAATGGCGTACAAGTAATATAGCCTACTTGTGTCCGATTGCAGATGAGGTTTCCGCTGAAGTCGTTCACTGTTTCAGCGACGAAACGCTAATAGGTGCGACACCACAAGGCTGGCTCCGACAGTGGGATGCCAGTGGTAGGGTTGAGGCAAAGCGGTGGACGACAGCAAAGGACATCTTACCTCATATTGATGTATTAATCCTGAGTGATGAGGATCTCCGTAGTTATCCGGATGAACTCGAAAGATATATCGAGTTGACCCGAATCGTTGTCCTGACACAAGGTGCCCACGGGGCAACCCTTTTTCAAAGTGGAACGCAGCTTGAATCCGTTGCCTACTCCGTTAGAGAGGTAGATCCGACGGGGGCTGGTGATGTTTTCGCGACCGCCTTTTTGATTAACTATTATCAAAGTCGTTCTGTCAAAGAGGCACTGAACTTCGCACATTGTGTCGCATCTTTCGCTGTAGAAGGGGTTGGTACCTCTTGTATACCGAAACTTGCACAGGTTATGTCGAGATTACAGACATAGTTCGCAGTAGTATTGTGAAAGTGAATCAAATAGGTCTCGGTTAACAAAGACTCTTAAAACCTGTAGGGGGCACCAGTCGTGTTAGAATTAACCGAAAACCGTTTCAGAACGAAGTGGAGCAACGCCCAGAGTTAATAGTCTAAAAATCGCTTTTAGGAAAATAAATGCTTTCATAAAAAGAGAAAACTATGGCAATTACCTACGACTTCATTGTATACAGCAGCAGAACATCGGAAACGGAGTGGGTTCTCGGGATGAAGGCTGTTCACGGAGAGGTGCCGCTGGATATCGTCATACCAGACGAGTATGCGGCATCAGATCCTGAAAATCCTGAAGTCGTCGGTGTTTTAACAACCGAAGGGTTGGAACGTGAGAGCCCCGATGGATTGGAACTCTACCGGTACCTCCGGCAGTTGAATCCAAAGAAAAATAACTCATTCGGATACAATGAGGTAGTGATTCGGAATATACATAGCCGTCTCAGTGCCTTGAAGGTTGATGAAGAGATACGGGTACAAGTTACATACAGTGAGCGAAAAGAAACTTATACCCTGTTTTCGTATCATATTAAGTTAATTGGCATTTTTGGAGGCACAGATGCCCCCGCACCGGTTAACCAATCGGATGAAGTTGCCGCGCTATTTCCGCCAGAAAAAAGCCCGCCGCTTCAGGAAGAAAAAAATCTTGGTAATCCGGGACAGCCGGTTTATAAAACAACCAATACCTTAGAAAAATTAATAAGTTTTACGCAGAATCTCCAAAGAGAGTTGACACAGACACGCAGAGAACTCGCTGACATGTCAGATAAAATTCGGCAACTCGAAGAAGAACGACAGCACGCTGAAAACGAACGGCGGAGATTCGGCGAAATCCAGAATCTGATTGAAGACATTTTCAACCGACTCAACCGGTTGGAGCTTTTCGATTCACGAATTCAGGACATTGAGGCTGACCGGCAACAACTCCAATATCTTCAGCAAACCTTGCGGAAATTCCTCATAGTATTACACCAGCAGACCCGAATATCCCTTCAAGAATACACCGATAAGACAGAAGACGAATTAGACGAACGCACTTGAAAATTTCCACTACCCAGCACGATAAAAGGAGAGCACCGTTATGATGAAATTAGGGACGATGTCTCTGAATGTGAGAAATACGACTGCTTCTGCTTTCGCACAAATTGTGTACGATCTCGGTTTTGATGTTATCGAGTTACATTCAAGCGCATTTGAATCCACCGATGCAGACTATCTTCGAGATTTGAAGAAAGACCTTGCGCGAAAAGGATTACCGTTAGGTTATATTGGTGTTAGCAACAACTTTGGTCGTCCTGTTGCCGAACATGCCGAACAAGTCGCGCTCATCAAGCAGTGGATTGACGTTGCCGCTTTTATGAGTTGTCCGATTGTTCGAGTCTTTGCCGCCTATGTTCCTGAAGACTGCGACGATGAAGAGACTTTATGGCCACCGATGATTGAAGCCTTCAAGGAGGTCGCTGAATACGGCTATGAATCAGGAATCCTTGTCGGGTTACAGAATCACAACCACAACAACGTTACACGCGATGGGACTGCTGTTTTACGCGCCCTGAATGGAACGGATCATCCCTATTTCACACATATCTTAGACACCGGACAATACGCAGGATCCCCGGGTGCGAGCGGGCATCGAGGTTCTTCACATCCGGGTTACGACTGCTATGCAAGTATCGAACAGACAGCACCGCATGCGGTCTATGTCCGTACGAAGTTTTATCAGATTGATAGCGGTGTAGAGGAGTGGTTGGATTACCCTCGCGTTTTGGAAATCTTACGAGGCGTTGGTTATAATGGGTGTCTCTCGATTGTCTATGAAGGTCAATCGGATCCCGTTGACTCCATGCGAAAGGCGAGAAGTTATCTGGAATCCTTGTTGTAAGCCTATTACGCTATAGAGGGAACTAAGAAATGAAAACGCGTGCTGCTGTTATGTATGAGCATAATCAACCTGTCGTTGTTGAGGAACTTGAATTAGATGATCCGAAGGAGAATGAGGTTCTCGTCCGGACCGCTGCAAGTGGTGTCTGTCATTCGGATCTCTCTGTGGTAACCGGAACCATCTACTACGACGCAGCTGTCGCCCTCGGTCATGAGGGGGCTGGCGTGATTGAGCATGTTGGCAGGAATGTAACTGGTTTTCAGCCCGGTGATCCTGTGATTTTGTCTTTTGTGAGTTATTGTAGTAATTGTCGGATGTGTCAGATGGAGCGGGTCTGCCTCTGTCAAACTTACGATGTGCCGCGCGGATTCCTATTGGATGGCACTTACCGTCTCCACAACAGTTCGGGTGATGGGATTCTCCAGATGGCGCGTATCGCAACGATGTCGGAATACATGGTTGTGCCACAACAAAATCTCGTCAAAATTGAACCGCATTATTCGTTAGAGCAAGCCGCACTCGTGGGATGTGGTGTGACGACAGGTGTCGGTGCAGTGCTTAACACGGCAAAGGTTGAACCGGGCAGCACCGTAGCGGTTATCGGGACTGGCGGTGTCGGTTTGAATGCCATTCAAGGTGCCGTGCTTGCACAAGCAGAACGGATTATCGCTGTCGATATTGCGGAGAAGAAACTCAAATTTGCGAAAAAATTTGGGGCAACGGATGTCGTTAACGCCGCTGAAGGGGATCCAGTTGAAGCCGTTCGGGAGTTGACAGATGGCTTGGGGGTGGATTACGCATTTGAGGTCATTGGGAATCCCAAGACGATTGTACAGGCATACGATATGGTCCGACCGGCTGGGAGTGCCGTCATTGTTGGAATGGCGCATCATGAATCCGAGTTCAGCATTCCAGCGCAACGCTTCGTCTCGAGTGAGAAACGTTTAATTGGTTCATTTTACGGATCCTGCCAACCGCGGGTGGATATGCCGAAACTTCTTGATCTCTACGCTGAAGGCAAATTGAAACTGGACGAACTGATTACCCGCCACTATCGACTTGAGCAGATTAATGAGGCTTTTGCGGATATGGAAGCCGGAGAAAACGCGCGCGGGGTTATTGTTTTCAATTAATTTAGGACTTACGCAGACTACTCTTTTGTAGCACAAACTTTTAGTTTGTGTCAGGGGTGTTGGTGCTTTTTCGATAATCCACATCTAACCGAACACGCTACGGTCAAAATTGCGCAAGTCCTGCAACCAGAAACCAAAATGAAATCTATACACACAGCGGTTCGCGACCAATTTAGCCAACATGCCGACTACTACGCGCAGAGTAGTACCCATGCCAAAGGGAATACGCTAAACGTACTCCTCGACTTCGCAGACCCTAAAGGAACGGAACAGACCTTAGACATCGCTACTGGAACTGGGTTTACGGCATTCGCACTTGCCCCGAAAGTCGCACATATCGTGGCGACGGATCTAACCCCGGAAATGGTCGAGAAGGCGGTTGAACTCGCACAAGAACAAGCCATAAAAAATATTGCATTTTCTGTCGCTGCTGCCGAGGCATTGCCGTTTAGTGATGCTTCGTTGGATTTAGTAACTTGTCGAATTGCACCCCATCACTTTCAGGATGTCCGAGCATTTTTAAGCGAAGTCCATCGGGTTTTACGGACAGATGGACTCTTCTGCATGACGGATTCTGTTTCACCGGAATCAGAAAAACTAAGAGCATGGCAGAACCGCGTAGAGAAGCTCCGAGATAACTCGCATGTGTATGGTTATCCACCCTCGCAATGGGATGCAATGATTACGGATGCTGGGTTTTCACTTGAAAGAACAGCACATGCCCGAAATGCACAGATGTCATTTCTTTGGTGGGTACGTCCAGAGAAAAACCCGCCCGAGGTCGTGCAGAAGGTCCGTGATGCGTTTGCACAACTCTCACCTGATGAGGCACGAGAGCATTACACAGTCCGTCCAGAGGGTGATGACTTCTATTTTTCCTGGCCCACGTACACCGTTAAAGCGAGACGAAAGTAAAGCGTTGCATAGCTTGAGTCCGATATAAGGATTGTTAAATTAAAGCATACCAGTGGGCATGAAACGTTCCACGCTCAAGAAGTTCACCCTCTCCGTTTCCTACTATTTCTGCGATAAATTCCGTCCATTCAGAAGTGTGCCAACAGACGTCTCGTACGTCTAATTTTCCCCGCTATTGAACCTAAAAAGTCTGCGTCAAGCGCACCATCGACAGCCGTCCAAGTTCTGGGGAACCGATGAATTGTTGATGCCTACGGTTCAGGAGATTCTGTACCGTCAATGAGAGACGGGGTCTGGGACCGATCGGCAGATCGTAACCGGCGTTTAAATCGATTGTGTAATACGATTCAAGATCGCCAACGTAAACACCGGATCGCACAGGAAAACCCGCCACAAAACGCGTTCGGAGTCCCACGCCTAATCCGAGGTCAGCATTAAGGTACTGGATGCTTGCCCCGAATTTGTTTTTAGGTGCGTTAAGTGCAATATCACCAAGCCCATCAACGTTCTCAAAAAGGTCTTTGCTGACAAACGAATAATTCGCACCGAAACTCCAACTTGGGTTGAGATAATAGGTAAAACTCAAATCTAACCCATTGAGCGAAATGTCGCCATAATTCCGATAGGTGAGCATGATAGCATTTGGATCCGCCGCCTGTTCCGGTGTCACCGTGCCAAACGGTATGAAGGCAGGACCATTATTTTCGGTTCCCGCTACGAATAACGTTACCAACTCATCAACAGCCGAACCATTGCCATTACCGCCTTGATCAGGCGCGTCAAACGCAAGTAGTGCCTGATTAAGCACTGCGTTCTGAGGATCAGCTAACGCCACCGTAATCTGCTTTCCGAGGGAGGTGCCCAACGTTGTAGCGTCCAAGAACACATTTGGGGTTTCAACAACCAAAGGACCGGTGAAATCCTTAATTCGTGAGTGATACACATCGGCAGAGAAAGCCAACCTATTCATAAGGATGCCTTTATAACCAACTTCGTATGTTTGTGTAATCGTTGGTTTAAGCGGGTTAACATCGTTCACATCTTCAACATCAACGAAGTTGCCTGCCTGTGGGTCAAGCGAACGTAGGACGTTCTTTACACCGACGACCTGCTGCGGAATGAGGGCATCAAATCCATCGGAGAGTGCCTCGACAACGGGGGCTGTGAGACCTTGTGCAGTTAGACCTGCTTCAAAAATCGGCTGCACGCCGCTCATGACAGCACTACGTCCAATACTCCACATAACGTTGGTGAAAACAGGATCGTCAAGTGGAATGTATGTCTCTGCCGACAGTTTTGCCAACGGTGAGAAGGGAGAACGGTATTCCGGACGACCGTCCGCACTTCTTTTGAAAGTAAATCCTGTTTCAGAGCGGACCCCTTGTGCTCGTATATCAATATTCGGGCTGAAGCCTAACACGGGTTGGAAGTTGGCACCTAATCCGAACGCGTCTCCGACTGATAGAATATCAAGAAACAGATCGGAGGTTCTCGGCGTATTAAAGGCACGGTTATAGGTGACTCTCAAATTATGGTCGTCGTTGGGTTGGTAGGCAAGAGCAACACGCGGTGAAAGGACGACATCTTCGAGTTGGTTGTGGTCATCAACACGTCCGGCGGCGATGAACTTTAGCTGTGGAAGGATTTTGGTCTCTGACTGCAAGTACGCACCCATCTCGTTGATATTATCATCTTTTTCATTGATGCCATTGATTGTGCCTTCCGTATCCGGACGGGTCAGCAATACATCCATTCCGTAAGTAAAACGCTGCCACTCGCCAAAACTATAGCCGTGCTGAATCTGTCCGACATATAGATCGGAATTGTCAATAGTCGGATCACCGCTCCGTACGACATAAGTATCCCCTGCATTGCTCCGATTCCAAAAGGCTTGTGCAAAGAGATCTTTGTGAATAAACCGCCCTTGGAGATAACCGTATGTCCAATTTTGGGCTTGACCTGCGCCAATCCCCGTCAATTCAATGCCAGTGGCTTGCGTGAAACCGCTGGCAAGAATCGCGGTCGTATCATTGTTTGGGCTATAATCAACCCGAAATTCGCCACTCGCCTTGTAAGTATCAAATACCAGTCCCCCTTTACCTTCAATATCTTCTTTTGCGCGTCCTTCTTGCCAATCATTTCCACGAAAATAATTCCCTGAGAACTTATAGCCGATCGTCTCATTAACAACGCCTGCATGTCGAAGGGAACCCATGAGTATGCTCCGTTCACCACCACCAATGCTGACGGTTGTTCCTTGAGAAGTGAACGGCGAGCGAGTGATGATGTGTATGACACCGTTAGCACTGTTTGGTCCGTAGAGTGCTGCGCCAGGACCCGAGACGACTTCAATCTGTTCAATATCCTCGCTTGTAGTCGGGATAAAGCTGTAACTATTGACCCGCAGTGAAGGAATACTCGCAATACGATTGTCAACGAGGGACAGGAGTGAACCCGAAAAAACGTTGTTGAAGCCACGAACAACAACATACGATGCGCCCAATCCAGCAGTTACAACATCCACCGCACGCACCGATTTTAAATGCTCGGTAACACTTGGGGCGACCCGGTCTTTTATCTCTGAATCTCCAACAAGCGCAACTGATGCCGGTGCTTCGAGTACCTTTTCTCGGCGACGCGATGCCGTAACGGATACCTGTTCGAGTTGGATCAATTCTGAAGAAAGTGCAACTTCCACCGACTTCGTTTCATCATCAGCAAGTACAACATCTTCCATGACGACATCGGCATAACCGAGCGACGAAGCGGTAATCGTGTAAATGCCCGCATCCAAGTCGGTAATGCTGAGTACACCGGTTGCATCACTGACACCAGTAGCGACATCACCGGTTTCAGGCGCGACAGTAACAGAAACCGCCTTTAGTTTATTGCCTGTTTGGGCATCTGTCACGGTGATGTTTAATATAGCGGCTTCCGCCGATACCACAGCAGTAAGCAAAAGGATAAATAAGACCTGTAATAAAACACCAGTTCGGTTTAACAATTCCATAGTATTGTCTCCTCTATTTTCGATCTGTTGTGGAGTGCCGCCTCAAATTGAAATTGCCTCGCAGTGAGAGTTATTTTCACAATTTACCATAAATTTAGTTTCTTAATCCGTTCACAAGAATATCTTACAAGAAATTTTCAATCTCAGAATGGGTCGGCAGGGCAGGAATTACGCCAACCTTCTGAGTTGCTAACGCACCTGCCGCGTTTGCATATCGCATGATAGCATCAAGTTGAACTTTTTTAAGTGATAAAAGGTCTACGTGCTGTATCAACTGGATGAGCATCGCAGCGACGAAGGCATCCCCTGCACCGAGTGTATCCACTACGTCAACGATAAAACCATCAACAAAACCAGCTGTGATACCGTTCGTGTAATAGCAACCGCGCTCCCCTAAAGTTACAACGAGTAGTTTCACACCGAGTCCAAGAATGCGTTCAATACCATGTTCCAAGCCTATATCGCCCGTGACAAATTCCCACTCCTCTTCTGAGATCTTGACGACATCTGCATAAGGCATTACTTCCCAGATCCAGTGTTTGGCATCGTTCTCGTTATCCCAGAGCATCAACCGCAAATTCGGATCGTAGGAGAGCATCGTACCCCCCATTTTTGCGGACTGAATTGCGTGAAGTGTCGCCTCTCGACTCGGTGAATGGCTGAGGCTGACAGAACCGTAGTGGAACAGTTCCGCCGATTGAACGTAGTCGGTGTCGATTTCGTCAGGAGAGAGTTGGATGTCGGCACCAGGGTGTCGATAGAAGGTGATGTCCTTCATACCATCAGAGCGTGTAGCGACGAAAGCTAAGGTCGTGCGGGATCCTTCACCTGCGATGAGGTAGTCGGTATCAACGCTGTTTTGCTGGAGCGTATCGCGGAGGAAATCGCCGAACGCATCTGCCCCGACTTTACCGATAAACCCGGCATCCATGCCGAGTTTCGCTAAGCCGACGGCAACGTTAGCAGGAGCACCCCCTGGGGCTTTGACAAATCCTGGGGCTTCGGCGAGTGTTACATCAGGCGTTGTCGAGACAAAGTCGATAAGGAGTTCACCGATACATAAAGCTTTTGGCATGTTTTTAATTATGGACCTCTGGTCTGCGCTCTATTACATTACGCGCAGGTTTTCGGTAATTCTATACCTGGTTTTGGGTTTAGAGATATTTTAGTATAGTTACCCTATACCGATTTTTTCAAGTATAGTAGTTATACTGGCGAGTTCCAATGCACAGAGAAAAAGAATCAAAATGTTGTGCGTAGGTCTTGTACCTGTCCCGTCTGTGCAGATCGGTATCCTGCATCGAAAATTTCGATCACATGCCGGGCATGCTCTGCCGTGACAATCGTCGGTTTATCCTCGCGAATCCAATCCACCAATTGCATAATATCCTCGTAAACATGCGATTCCTGAATGCTACGATGCGGTCCTACAACGTGTGGGAGTTCTCCGTCTGGTGCATCAATGAGGTTTCCATTCAGCAAATTGCCTTCAATCGTGCCACCGGTGCCGTGAATTGCCAGCCTACCTCTGACGACAGAACCGGCGGCTGCACCATAGACAAAACCGTAGAATGCCTTGCCGAAGTCAAGCAAAATAAAGGTGTTA
>MKWU01007254.1_pt1 | contig 10725 bp, 10 predicted proteins | sample 809101 | NCBI WGS metagenome assembly MKWU01 (sample SAMN05860141, study PRJNA318959) | sponge metagenome | host: Aplysina aerophoba | place: Slovenia: Piran, Adriatic Sea, Gulf of Piran | collected 2013-05-07
CGCGCGGATCCCATCCGCCCCGCGGGCTGACCGGCGCGGTCTTGTGCGTCGCGGTCCTCGGCGGGTGTGAGGCAAACCGGCCGCCGACCGCTCCGGATCCGGGGAGCCCCGCGGGGAGGGATTCATCCCCGCCCTCTCCCGTCTCCCCGCCTTCCCCGCCGCTCGGCACCGGTCCCGAGTCGTGCGCGAATGGTCATGCCGGCGACTTCCCCTGCGACGGCGTCTCGCTGCGCAGCCGGATCGCTCTCGACGTGATGGGCGGAACCTTCGGCAACGACCTCTGGGGCTGGTCCGATGGGGAGGCGGGCCCGGAATACGCCCTGATGGGTCTGAACACCGGCACCGCCTTCGTGGACGTCACCAACCCCGAAGACCCGGTGTTTCTCGGGCGGCTTCCCACCGAAACCGAGGCCTCGTTCTGGCGGGACATCAAGGTCTATCGAGACCACGCGTTCATCGTCGCGGACGGCGCCGGCGCGCACGGCATGCAGGTGTTCGATCTGGCGCGCCTCAGAGGATCGGCGGCGTCCCGGACGTTCGAGGCCGATGCCGTGTACCGCGAGTTCGAAAGTGCCCACAACCTGGCGATCAACGAGGAGACGGGCTTCGCCTACGCCGTGGGAAGCGATACCTGCGAGAGGGGTTTGCACATCGTTGACCTCCGAGTGCCCGCCAATCCGCAGTTCCGGGCCTGTCACGCGGCGGCCCCGGTCCACGACGTCCAGTGTGTTGTCTATCGGGGGGTTGACGCCGAGCACCTCGATCGGGAGATCTGTATCAGCTCCAACGAAGATCACGTTGCGGTGGTGGACGTCGCCGACAAGTCCGCGATCCGGAATCTGTCCTCGATCACATATCCGGAGCTTGGCTTCGTCCACCAGGGGTGGCTGACGCCGGACCACCGGTTCTTCCTGCTGGGGGATGAGTTCGACGAGACCGACTTCGGCGTGCCCACGCGCATGCACGTGTTCGACGTATCGGACCTCGACGCCCCGGAATACCTCTTCCCGTACGAACTGGAGACCGTGGCGACAGACCACAATCTCTACGTGCGGGGCAACCTCGTCTTCGCGGCGAACTACAGCTCCGGCCTCAGGGTCCTGGAGATTGGCGAGTTGGTGAACCGGGAGTTACGCCAGGTCGCTTTCTTCGACACGTTCCCCCAAAACGACGACGTCCATCTCGAGGGCGCCTGGAGCGTGTATCCCTATCTGCCGTCCGGGACGGTGATCGTCAGCGACATCCACAACGGGCTGTTCGTCCTTTCGCTGCCTTGACACCCAATGGCAGTCCGCCGACGTCCAAGGTTGTGCGATACAGGCCATAAACCACTGACTAGTAGATCGATTCCAAACTACCGTAACATTCACTACGGAGCCTGTGCGTCCATCTGGTAGGTCCAGCGATGGACGGTGGGTTCGGCGTTGAGCCGTTCGAGGTAAGCCTCGATCCGCTCTTTGAGGTCCTGTTTGGAATCGACGCGGATTCCGCGCAGGAGGGTGCGTGCCACTTTGCTGAAGAAGGTCTCGATCAGGTTCAGCCAGGAGCCGTGGGTGGGGGTGAAGGTGAACTCGAACCGGTTGGGGATGGTGGCCAGAAAGGCGCGGGTCTCTCGGGAGGTGTGCGCCGAGTGATTGTCCAGGATCACCACGATCCGGGTCGGCGCCGGGTAGGCGGCGTCCAACTGCTTCAGGAAGGCGATGAACTCGCGACTGCGGTGACGGTCGACGACGGCGCTGTGGACGTGGCCGGTGCGGAGGTCGAGGCCCGCCATCAGGGTGAGCGTCCCGTGACGCCGGTATTCGTAGTCGCGGCTGATGGCAGGGTGATGCCCGGGCTCCGGCGGCAGATCGGGCGCCACGGAGCCGATCGCCTGGATGCCCGGCTTCTCATCGTAGGAGACGAAGGCGCACAGGCGGCCCGCCGACCCGTCGGCCTGTTGGCGCAGAACCTCCACCAGCTTGTAGACGAACAGCACCTCGGCCATCTTCTGATCGAACTCCGGGTCCCGGCGTTCCAGGTAGTAGGTGATCTTGTGCGGTCGGAGCTTCGCCCGCGACAACACCTTGGAGACGGTACCGCGCGCCAGGCGTTGGAGACTCGGATGTCCCGCCGTGGCGGCGTGCTGGCGCGCGTGCCGGGACAGCAGGCGGGTCGTCCACAGCTCCTCGGGGTAGCCCAGTTCGGTGGGCTTGCGGCACGCCAGCGACATCAGCCAGGCGCGCGCCTCGGGAGTGATCGTTGGCGGGCGCCCCGCGCGTTGCAGATCGTCGAGCGCCGCCAGCGGTCCGAACTGCAGCGCCTTGTCGAGGCAGCGCTCCACCTTCGGCCGATTGGTCCGCAACGCTCGGGCGATGGCCGACACGGTTTCGCCCGACGCGTACGCCAGCAGGATCCGCGCGCGTTCCACGCGATGCGCCGGGGCGGTCCGCGCCCCCCGGATCGCCTTCAGTTTCGCGGTTACCTCCGGGCTCAGGCTCAGGGGCGCGCGGCGACTCGGGAACGGCATGGCGACCCTTTCCGGAAGGGTCGCCCGCAGGATACGCGCTCCGATATTGATATGTCAATATGGAATCGAGTCTACTAGTAGTCGTTTATGATTCATCGTCGCGGATATCGGCCTCCGGATACCTGGTGATGCGCCGGATTCGCCGCGTGAGGGCGAACCGGACGAACCGGACGAACCGAATACAACTCACGAGACGGGCCGTTGGCCGGCTACGACACCGCCGCGGCGCTGCGCGCTGGCAATCGCAACTCCCTTGCGCGCCTGCGGCGCGGAATCGGCGGCCTACGCGCGCCGGAGGTGCAGCATCCGGAACAGCGGCGCCACCCGGGGCAGGTCCGTCCGGTCTCCCAGGTACCGGGCCGGGTCGGCGGCCGGAAACTCGTGCTCAAGGAGATCCCATCCCTTCGTGAGTCCCATCCGGTCCACCACCGAGTCCGGATCGAACCGGGTGATCATCGGTTCGCCGTGTTTTTCGACGAAACGCAGCATGCTGTCGAAGAGCGCGAGTTCCTCCGCGGGAACAAAGTCGCGTTCGTTCAGGTAGTCGAGAGTCAGCTCGGACCCGGGGGCGGAGAGGGCGCTGACCTGAGCCAGCGTTCCTGGCACCGCCTCCGGTGCGAGGTAATACGTCACGCCCATCCAACTGAAGAAAGAGGGAACGCTCCGGTCAAAGCCCGCCGCGAGCAGGCGTTCGTCCAGTGAATCGCGCTCGAAATCGACCTCCACAAAGTGGAGGTGTTCCGGAACCGGGATCTCGGCCGCGGCCATCCGCTCCCGCTTCAGCGTTCCGCTCGCCGGAAGGTCTACTTCGAACACCTGAATGCCCCGATCCGGATAGCGCAGCGCGAACGTATCGAAGCCCGCGCCCAGGATCACGAGCTGCCGAACCCCGCGATCGGCGGCCGCCAGAACCCGGTCGTCGGTGAATCGGGCCCTGACAAGCACGTACGTGTTCGTGGGCATGACCTTGCGAAGCAGTACCTTCGTGATCAGCCAGTGCCGGAAATTCGACCCGATCACCCGCTGCCAGCGCTCGCCGGCGAGGTGGATCGCGTAGGGGTCCGCGACGACGAGCGGCGGCTTCGCCCGTGCGAAGTGGCCGGCGCGCGCCGCGGCCACCAGTTCGGCGGTACGGCTGCCGCGGACCCGCGCGAGGTTTTCCGTCTTGTCCTGGTGCAATGCTTCGGCCATCAAGTGTCTCCCACCCGAGGGACCGGCGGCCCCCTGGGACGATGGTACGCCGCCGGCCCCTCCGGGAGGCTGCCTTGACGATCGACCTGGATGCACCGTTCCTGGTCTGGTTGAAGTCGTGACCAACCCGCGCGAGATCTTCACGGTCGGGCACTCGAACCATCCCTTCGGGGACCTTGCCGCGCTCCTCCGCCGGCATGAGGTCGCCGTCGTTGCCGACGTGCGGTCCGTCCCCTACAGCCGCAGGTACCCGCAGTTCAACCGCCGCGCCCTTGAGGGTTCGCTCGGGGAGCGCGGCATCCGCTATCTCTTCCTTGGCGCCGAGCTCGGCGCCCGAAGCCCGGACCCGCACTGCTACGACGAGGAAGGCAGGGTGTCTTTTTCCCGGTTGGCAGAGACCGAGGCGTTTCGTCGCGGGATCGACCGAGTCCTCGAAACGGCGGTGAGCGCCCGGGTGGCCCTGCTCTGCGCGGAGCGCGACCCGGCGAACTGCCACCGCACGATGCTGGTGGCTCCGGCGCTTGCCGGGCGCGGCGCCTCGGTCCTCCACATCCTGGCGGACGGCCGCCTCGAAACGCACGAACAGCTCCTGGATCGTCTCTGCGCGGCGGCCGGGATGCCGCCGCGGGACATGTTCCGGACCCGAGAACGGCAGCGGCAGGAAGCGCTGGCCCGGCGCGCCTGTGAAATCGCCTACTTCGACCCGGAGCGGGTGCGAAGTCCGAATGTGCCGGACCGCCCGGATCCGGTCAGGGAACGATGATGGCCTTCGTCACTCGCAGCGCTTCGACGTCGTCGAGCGCCTGGTTCGCCTCCTCGAGTCGGTAGCGCCTGCCGATCACTTCCGCGAACGGGATGCGCTTCCGGTAGCGGACCAGGGTGTCGAGAGCGCGCGTCCAGTGGTGGAACTCGCTACCCCACTGGCCGCGCACCTCCGCGTGCTTCCGGTTGATGTCGACGTGCGGGTTGACGGGGACGGTCCCGGCGTCGGTGTAGTGGCCGACGATGACGTAGCGGCCGCCGTCCCGGAGCATTCCGAAGCCTTCCGGCACCGCGTGCGGGTTGCCGCTCGCCTCGATGACCAGATCGGCGCCGCGCCCGCCGGTTGCCGCCCGCACCCGCTCCGTGCGCGCTGCGGAATCGCTGTCCGAGAGGGCGAGGGCCTCGTCGGCGCCCATGCGCAGCGCAAGGCCGCGTCGCGCTTCCGGTTCGCCGACCGCCACGATCGTTCCGGCGCCGGAAGTCCGGGCGAACGCGATGGCTGCCAGACCTACGGGGCCCACACCCTGCACCACCACGCTGTCGCCGAGACGGATCTCCGCGCGATCCACGGCGGCAAACCCGGTGAAGAGGCCGCAGCCCCCGCCGATGAGGTCCTCTACAGAGAGTTCCCCGGGCAGCACGACCGTCCGGACCCCCGGCAGGAGCAGGATGTTGTCGGCCCAACCTCCCAGCAGCCCGTCGTCCGCGGAATAGGTGATGCCGTACACCCGGCGCGCGGGACACCGGTTCGGCTGGCGCGCCACCAGGCACTGGTAGCAGGAGTGACAGGTCGCGTGGACGTCGAAGAAAGACACGACGCTGCCGGCGGCGAGGGGGTTGCCGACGGCGTCTTCCGCGACATCGTTCGCCTCCACGACGCGCCCGACACTCACGTGGCCGGGGACGATCGGATAGGGGACCCCGGCAAGGCGGCCATCGCGGAGGTGCACATCGGTCCCGCACACCTCCGAAGCCAATGTCTCCAGGAGAACTTCGCCGGACGCGATCTCCGGGACGGGGAGGTTCCGGATTTCTACAGGTCGGCCAGGCGCAGGCAGCACCGCCGCCCGCGCCGTCTCACTCAAGCCGTCGTCCCGCCGCAGCTGGAGCCGGCGCCAGCGGTACACCCATAGCAGTGGAGTCCGGTCACGATCCGGCGACTCTCGAGCAGTTCCGGGGAAAAGTCCCGGATGTGGGCAGGAGCGCCGAAACTCACGGTCTCGTCCAGCATCTGGTTGAAATCGCAGTCGTAGAGCTGGCCGTCCCAACCGACCGACAGCGTGTTGCGGCACATCACGGCCGCCGCCGCCGTCGGGTTGAAGGCGTTCACCAGACGCTCCAGGTATCGCTCGTAGTTTCCGCTTTCCACCAGGTAGTCCAGGAAACGGCTGATGGGGAGGTTGGTGATCGCGTAGAGCCGGTCGAACCGGATCCCGTAGCGCCGGTCGAGTTCGCGCTTGAACTCCCGCTCCAGGGCATCTTGGTCGTCCGGGAGGAATGCGCCGGTGGGGTTATAGACGAGGTTCAGCCGAAGGGTTCCGCCCTGCCCGTATCCCAGGCGGTTCAGCAGCTTGAGCGCCTGGATGGACTTGTCGAAGACTCCGGCCCCGCGCTGCGCGTCGGTGCGCTCCGCCAGGAAGTACGGAAGGCTGGCGATGATCTCCACCTCGCGGTCGGCGAGGAACCGGGCCAGATCGGATTGGGACCTCAGGAGCAATACGGTGAGGTTCGAACGGTCCATCACGTGCCGTCCGAGGGCCCTGGAGGCGTCGACCAGATAGCGGAAGTTCTCGTTGAGTTCGGGCGCGCCGCCGGTGATGTCCACCGTGGGCGCATCGGTCAATTCGAGCGCCCGGATACAGGCCTCCGCGGTTTCGCGGGTCATTTTCTCGGTCCGGTCCGGACCGGCATCGACGTGGCAGTGCCGGCATTTCTGGTTGCAGAGCTTGCCGACGTTGATCTGGAAGACCTCGATTCCCGTGGCGCGGAGGGGGTGCAGCCCGTGGCGCGCCAGCCGGGAGTTGAAGGACGGGAACCGCGCCTCGGACGGACGCGGTGCGAAATGCGCGTTGCGGGTCGGAAGTTCGAGCTGGGCTTCCATGGGATTGCCGCCCTACATGCTCAATTGGGCGTTCCGTTTTCGCATCTGCACCCCGTGCACCAGCGCCGCCCCACCCCGGATTGCGGCCGCTACATGGACCGCCTCGGTCATCTGGTCGAGATTCGAACCCTTCTTGAGGCACTCCTCCGACCAGGCGTCGATGCAGTACGGACACTGCAGGGCGTGGGCGACACCCAACGCGATCAGCGCTTTCTCCCGCCCGGAGAGCGAGCCCTCCTGGAATGTGGCCTGGTACCAGTCGTTGAACTTGTCCCACAGGTCCGGCGCGTTCCGGCCCATTTCCCCGAAACGAGACAAATCATGGTCGTCGTAATAGTGGCTCACCTACTCTCTCCAATCGTTTCTTTCAGTGTTCATCCGCGAGGCTAGCGCGCCGCCGGGGGGCGTGGGAACATCATCCCATCCATCGCGGAAACCCTCCGATCCGACCTGCTAGCGTCCACCCATCATGTCACTCCACACGATCGGGTTCATTGGTCTCGGGGTCATGGGCAAGCCCATGGCGAAGAATCTGCTGGCCGCGGGGTTCGACCTCACGGTCCACAGCCGCTCGCCGGGCCCGGTGGACGAGCTGGTTGCCGCCGGCGCCCGCCGCGCTGGATCAGCCGCCGAATGCGCAGCCGGCAAGGACGCCGTAATCCTGATGCTTCCCGACTCGCCGGACTCGGAACTCGTGATGCTCGGCCCGGACGGTGTCCTGTCCGCCGCCCGGCTTCCGGCGTTCGTCACCGACATGTCGTCTATCGAGCCCGGGGTGTCGCGCAAGATCGCCGCCGCGGCCGCCGAGCGCGGCGTCGCCTTCGTGGACGCGCCGGTGAGCGGCCGCGAGCGCAGCCGCCGGGGCGCGCGTTGTCGCGGGGGGCGGGGGGGGGGGGGGGGGGGGGGAGCCGGGCGCGATCGCGGGTGAGCTCGCGATCATGGCGGGGGGTGAAAACGCCGCTTTCGAGGCTCTCCGCCCCGTCTTCGATGTCCTCGGCAAGAGCGCGGTCCTTTGCGGGCCCGCCGGCGCCGGCAACACCGTGAAGCTCGCAAACCAGATGATCGTGGCTGCGAACATCCAGGCCGTGGGGGAGGCGCTCGTTTTCGCGGTTCGGTCCGGCCTGGACCCCGAGGTGGTGGTCTCCGCGATCCAGGGGGGTCTCGCCGGCAGCGCGGTCCTGAACGCCAAGGCGGGAAAGATGGTCGCGGGCGACTGGAAGCCCGGCTTCCGCCTCGAACTCCACCTCAAGGACCTCAACAACGCCCTCGCGGCCGCCTCGGGAAGCGCGAGCCCGATTCCGATCACCACGATCGTCCGGCAGTTCGTGAAGACGCTGGTGGAAAACGGCCACGCCCGCGAGGACCACGCGGCCATCGCCCGCTACTGCGAAGACGCGGCGGGCATCACCATCGCGGCCGGCGCGAAGTAGTGCAACTCCCGGGCGGCTGCTGGCGCTCGGATTGATTCCGTGTGGCAGGTTTCACCCATAGTCCAAATCTGCCGCGGCAGATTTGGACATAGGGTGAAACTTGCCGTAGCATCGCCCCGATGGAAATTCGACCTCGCGCACTCCGTTCCCACATTCTGGAAGACCTGGAGCGGCGCATGGTCTTTGTTGCGGGGCCGCGTCAAGTGGGGAAAACGACCCTGGCGAAGAGCGTGCCCGGAGCTTTGCCGGGCTACCTGAACTGGGATGTCCGTTCGGACCGGGAGCGGATCTTGCGGGAGGAGTTGCCCGCGAGCGGCGTGTGGATATTCGACGAGGTCCACAAGTACCGGCAGTGGCGCAACTTCCTGAAGGGGGTCTATGACTCCCGTCCGGCCGGACAGCGGATTCTGGTCACCGGCAGCGGCCGTCTGGATCTCTATCGCTTCGGCGGAGATTCGCTCCAGGGGCGCTACTCGATGATGCGGCTACATCCCTTTTCGGTCGCGGAACTGGGGCTCCGGACCCGCGGCGACATGCTTGATCTCATCCGGCTCGGCGGCTTTCCGGAACCGTGGATTTCGGGCAGCGAACGGCAGGCGAGGCGCTGGTCGAGAAACTATCGATCCCGCCTGATCGAAGAAGAAGTCGCCACCCTCGAGGGCGTCCGGGACCTCGGTCAACTGGAACTGATGATGCTCTCGCTGCCGGAGCGGGTAGCCTCTCCGCTCTCCATCAACGCGCTGAGCGAGGATCTCCGCATCAGCCACAAGACGGCGAGCGGCTGGCTCGATGCCGCCGAGCGCCTGTACGCCATCTTTCGGCTGGCCCCGTTCGGCGCGCCCGCGATCCGGGCGGTCAAGAAGCAGCAAAAGCACTACCACCTTGATTGGACGTTGCCACCAAACGACGGACCGCGCTTCGAGAACTTCGTGGCCTGCCACCTGCTGAAGTGGGTCCACTGGCGCCAGGACATCGAGGGTGAGGACCTCGAACTTCGCTATCTCCGGGACCGGGACGGCCATGAGGTGGACTTCGTCATCACCTGCCGGGGAGAGGCGCGGTTGCTCGTGGAGTGCAAGTGGTCGGACGCTCGGGTAGACCGCGGGCTTCGCTATTTCAAGGGGAAATTCGCCAGTGCCGAAGCGTGGCAGATCTCGGCTACGGGCACGAAGGACTATCGAACGCCAGACGGAATCCGGGTGGCGCCGGCCTTGGTGCTCCTGTCGCGACTCGCCTGACCGGAACCAGGAACGGGCAAACAGACAAGACTCAGATTCTTGAGATCTCTCTACCCCTCACCTCACCTCACCTCACCTCGTCAGCTCTTGAAGAAAGCCGGGACGCCAGCGGTTCGCTGCCGACGACCCAGAGCAGCATGGTCCGGTCGCGGTTGATCGCATAGAAACGGTCGCCCGGATTCACCCTCCGGAGGGCCGGGTCCCATTCGCGAAATCCGCGCGCCTCGGCGTAGGCGACCGTCTCCTTCACCATCGTCAGTTCAGTGCGCGCCCGGTCGATGTAGGGAATGAACCGCTGGTAGAGGGCTTCGATTTCGGCGCGTTCGGCATCGGTCGCGGACGCCTCCAGATTTCCGCGGCTTCCGTAGTCCTGCGCGCCGGCCGAGGCGGCGAAGGCGGCGAGCGCGATGGCGAAGAAAGCGGCCGGTTTCGTGATGTTTCTCATGGATCGTTCCCCCGGACTGGGCGGCGTTCGAAGGCGCGGAACGCTATCAGCGTGGGGCTCTGCGCCCGCTGGTAGCATCGGTCCATGGGACGACAAAAGCGCGGCGCGGCTGGATATCGCTCGTTCGGCTATCTGGTTCCGGACGAGGATTACCGTCCGGAAGACCTGGTGGAGGACGCCGAGCTCTTTCCGGCGCATCCGGTTTCCCTCACTCCGGAGGAGGAGGCCCGGGCGGAGCGTCTCGCTCGCGAACTGGTTCTGGTCTCGCTCCACGAACACCTCGGCAGCTTCCCGCGGGACATCTACCGGACGCCGGACTACGTGCGGGAGGGACGGGTCTTCACCCCCTTTGAGGCGCTCGCGCAGTCCGACTGGGACTGTGTGTTCGACAACCTGCTCGACGGAATCTGCCGGATCGAATCGCGGACGGGCTGGAAGTGGAACGAAGTGCTCCACGACCTCGGGATGCGCCTCGCCGACATCGCCCACCAGGACTTCCTCATTCACTGCAAGACGGTGGACGACATCCTGCGGGCCCACGCCGAGGGGCGGATCGCCTGGGTGGCGGCCATCGAGGGGGCGGCGCCCATCGAGAACGAACTCGATCGGGTGGAGGTCCTCCACGGCTTCGGCGTCCGTGAGATGGGGATCACCTACAGCGAGTCGAACGCGCTCGGTAGCGGGCTGAAGGAAGCGAACGACGGGGGACTGACTACGTTCGGACATCAGGTCGTGGACCGGATGAACAAGGTGGGAATGCTCATCGACACCGCCCATTGCGGTGACCAGACGACCCTCGACGTCATCGCCGCGAGCGAGAAACCCATCTCGATCACCCACATCGGCGCACGAGCGCTCTGGAACACCCGCCGGATGGCCCCCGACGACGTGTTGAAGGCCTGCGCCGACAAGGGAGGGATCATCGGGATCGAGGCCGCCCCGCACACGACGCTCACGAAGAACCATCCCCGGCACAACCTCGAATCCTTCATGGAGCACTTCGAATACGTGAAGGACCTGGTGGGAGTGGACCACGTCGGCTTCGGCCC
>MKWU01007255.1_pt1 | contig 10725 bp, 7 predicted proteins | sample 809101 | NCBI WGS metagenome assembly MKWU01 (sample SAMN05860141, study PRJNA318959) | sponge metagenome | host: Aplysina aerophoba | place: Slovenia: Piran, Adriatic Sea, Gulf of Piran | collected 2013-05-07
GAACCGGAACATGCTGGTGGACGTGCCGTCGGGGGTGTTCGGTGTGGTGAGCGCCGGCGGGGACCATTCGTGCGGGGTGCGCACCGGCGGGGCCGTGGCCTGCTGCGGCCACAACTCCGACCGCGAGGGGGGCAGGCCGGCCGGGGGGGTGGGGGGGGGGACATGCACTGCAGGTGGTCTTGGGTCATTCACGTCCAAAATGGTTCGAGTTCTATCCGAAACAGAACAAGTGCAGGGTCAAACGTCGGATACATGACCTCCGAGGTAGTTTTCTCGACGCCCGTCCATTTTTTGCCAATGAGAACCTGGTTGCGCAAAGTTATCGTTGGCTAGAGAACACCGTTAATGGAAGTATCCACAGGACGATCGAGGAAGTGGCTCGAACTCGCTTCGAGCGCGATGAACGTCATCGTACAGGTCCTTTGGCATCTGGTTCTTTCCTATCAGGCTCAATGGTAGCCACAGCTCCCAACAAGGACACACGGTCATCAGCAGACATGGAGCTGTCTTAATGTCGAGGACCTTACGAGACCGGGTCCGAGCGAAGTTTCGCGACTTGCAATCGATACGTGCATCCAGCGCTCTCGTCAAAATACTGGTACAAGCAGATGGTGGAGTGAACGCTACCGGCGCCAGCGATTGGCTTCTAGATGCACAGATCGAACGACGCCGACAATACCGGGTAGAGACTGCTAAGGCCTCATCACGCCTACCTTACATGAAGACCCTAGCGAATTTCGATTTCAGCAAGCAACCAAGCATCAATCGTAGTCAAGTCATGAGTTTATTGGAACTGGAATGCGTCCGTCGACGCGAAGATGCTGTTTTCTATGCACAGGCCGGTGTGGATAAAACCGCCCATCTTGAAGGAGGTTTGGCAGCCTCTACGGCTTCTCCGCCGATACACGAACGATACAAACAATAGACCAACCAAATTAGAAGAACTGAGTTATCTAAACATGAAAAAAGTGGGTCATTTTATTTTGGCATTTACAGGCTACTACAGCGATACCCGGAGGAGTTTAATCCGGCCCAGCAGCAAAGTAGCCATGACTTGCGTCCGGCGCATGGCTAGTGCGCTGACCACAACGGAACCTGCTTTTGTTAAATCTATAGCATACACGCACGGCCTTGAGCCGCGCCCTAGGCGTTTCTGGCGCTCGCCTCTCTTCCCATCCCTTGGGTTGCTACTCGGTGCTCTATGCGTGTTCTCAACCGCGCCGACACAGGCACAGGTTGAGGATGTCTGGACCGCGACACTGACGGTCAAGACGGTATCGGGAGGAAAAGGCTGTTATGGGGATGGCTCGAACAATTTTGAGTGTCTTGCTGCGCTATCGCCGCAAGGCTTCACGTATAGTAGCGTTGCGTACAAGGGCTTGCAACTCGCAACCTATACAGTGTCGAGTACCGACTACCTGTACCTGACGTTGGACAAGGCGATACCGACTGCGGTGAAGGCGATGACTCTCTGCCTCGGTTCCACAGGATTCCAGCTCGGCAATGCGACTGTAAGCCAACAGTTCAAGGCCGGCGATACGGTGAACTGGACGGGTGACTCGGTACCGGAGTGGACGGTGAACCAGCAGGTTGCAGTAAAGCTTGTCACCGGAACGGTGTGCACTGCCCCGGCGGCGCCCACGGGCCTGTCGGTCACAGCGGGCAGTGCTAAGCTGGACCTCAGTTGGACAGCTCCGACGCTTCCAACGGGTGTGACGCTGATAGGTTACGACGTACACTACACCACGTCAGCTGTGGGTAGAACCGTGGCTGCAACTGGTAGCAATCCCGCCACCGGCTGGGTTGCGGTGACTCGTAGCGGCACGACAGCCTCGCAAACGATTTCATCCCTATCCAATGGCACCGCCTACCGGGTACGGGTGCGGGCGAAGACCAGTAGCGCCAATAGCGCTTGGTTGTTGGGAACCGGCACGCCCGTGGCTTCTAGCAACGCGGACCTGTCCGGTCTGACCGCGACGAGTAGCACGAGCGCTTCGGGGACGTTTACGTCGTTGACGCTGAGCCCCTCGACCTTCGTGGCGACGAGCACGGCCTACACAGCGTCGGTGGCTAACGCGAGAACCCATGTGAAGATCACGCCAACAGTGAGCGATTCCAACGCCACGGTAGAAGTAGGCAAGGGGTCTAGCCTGACTACGGTGACGAGCGGTAGCGCCAGCGGCGCGATCGCTCTTACGGAGGGCAGTAACGCCATCACGGTGAAGGTCACCGCTCAGGACGGCAGCACCACGAAGACCTACACCGTGACGATTACGCGGGCGGAGGCGGTCCTCGCTGCACCCACTAATCTTGTAGTGTCGGCGGGCAACGCACAGCTGTCCCTGACCTGGACTGCACCCACGGGCACGCTGACCGGCTACGACGTGCACTACACCTCGGCGGCAGCAAGCACCGTGGCTAACAATGTGGCGGCATCGGGAAGCAACCCCGCCAGTGCTTGGGTGGCAGTAACCCGCAGTGGCGCGACGGCCTCGCAGACGATTTCATCCCTGTCCAATGGCACCCCCTACCGGGTTCGAGTACGTGCGAAGACCAATAGCTCCAACGGTGCTTGGGTGTTCGGATCTGGCACACCTGTGGCACCTGCCCCTGCCGCACCCACCAATCTTGTAGTGTCGGCAGGCAACGCACAGTTGTCCTTGACCTGGACCGCTCCCACGGGCACGCTGACCGGCTATGACGTGCACTACACCTCGGCGGTTGCAAGCACCGTGGCTAACAATGTGGCGGCATCTGGAAGCAACCCCGCCAGCGCTTGGGTGGCAGTCACCCGCAGTGGCACGACTGCCTCACAGACGATTTCATCCCTGTCCAACAGCACCCCCTACCGGGTGCGAGTACGTGCGAAGACCAGTAGCTCCAACGGTGCTTGGGTGTTCGGAACCGGTACCCCCGTGACCACCACGCCCCCCACGGTCTCTAGCGACGCGACGCTGTCCGCTCTGACAGCTACGAGTAGCTCGAGCGCTTCGGGAACATTCACTGCATTGACATTGAGCCCCTCGACCTTCTCAGCCTCCACCGTCGAATACTTGGCAACGGTGGCTAACGCGATAACGCATGCAAAGATTACCGCGACGGTGAACAATGCCGGCGCGACGATGAAGGTGGGCAAGGGGACGAGTCTGACGACGACTACGAGCGGTAGCGCTAGCAACGCCATTTCGCTCTCGGTGGGTGTGAACGCACTCAAGGTGGAGGTCACCGCCCAGGACGGCAGTACCATGAAGACCTATAACGTGAGGGTGACTCGCGAGGGTGCGCCCACGGGTAGTGCGGACACGGTAACGCTATCGGCTACACCCAACCCTGTGCAGGAGGGTTCGAGCGTCACTGTGACGGCAACGCTGTCAAAGGCGGCGACGAGCGCACTTACGATTCCGGTTTCATTGTCGGCCGGCACCGCGGAGACTACTGACTACGGCGCGCTGACCACCATAGCTGTCAGCTCAGGCTCTACCACTGGCACGGGTACGATCACCACCTCACAGGACACTGACGCTGAGGACGAAAGTTTTACAGTGGCACTGGGCACCCTGCCCTCTGGCTATGTTGGGGGTAGCGTGACCTCGGTTGTGATCACTATCCAGGACGATGAATTCACGGGACCTCGTATCACCCTATGGGCATGGGACACGATCTACGAGGGTGGACTTCCGGGCACAGTCATGGCGACGCTGTCAGAGCCGGCGGCGACTGACGTGGTGATCCGGTTTACTGGGACGCTGGGTACGGCGGAGCTTGCGGATTTCAACGCGGCGTCACGAGCACTATTCAGCGCAGGCCTGAAGGACACCATCCCGGCCGGCGAGTACAACGCCTATATCGAACTCGTCGCCCAACACGATGCCGACGACCAAGACGAGACATTTACGGTGGCCATTGACACATCCAGCCTACCTTCAGGCTACGGCGCGGGTAACAAGATCTCGCATACGGTCACGATCGACGACGACGAGGGACTCAACACGAACCCGGACCTGCTGACTGGACTGACGATCCACGACGGCATCCGGTTTCTACACCTTAGGCCGAACGTCGCCGGGGACTATGTGGGCTTGGCTGGTCCCGAGCCCCTTTACACGGTGCAGGTGAGTCCCGGCAGACGCAGCGTCACCGTGACACCGACATGGACGAACCCAGATATCAACGGAGTCACCGGGTCCGTGCGCTACGTCACCTACGGCCGGAACGGAGCGGCTGTCAACTGGAACAGTAGCCAGAACGGCTCGGGCATGGAGGTTTCACTGGTCGTGCCCGACCTGGGATCCCCTGGCTCAACCCAACTTAATCTGGTGCTCGACGGCGAGGATAGCCAGCCCTACCGGATTCTCTTCCAGCACAACTACGATTGGAAGGCTACGCACGACCGGCTGGAGAAGCTGATCATGACATTCAGGCAATAGTAATTGGGAACCGAAACGACGAAGACGAACAGTGTCATTTCCGACTTTAAATGTCGCGTTTTTTCCAAGTTACAACAGTCCTGTTTTCGCTTTCTCTATAGTTTGTATCGTTCGTGTATATACGGCGCGAGTGAAATGACATAGATGTACATAGTTCATCGGAATGGACGGATTTCGACCCATTGCTTCTCAACATCTAAGCGCTCTCTCCATCGTCGTAGATTGAATCCATCTCGTAAAACACACACTTGGAAACAGTAGCATGCCCTCCTCGGCTTCCTAGTGCCACTCGTGTGCTATCCGACCTATCAGGATACGCTCGTGCAGCTAGACATTTTTCATCATTGATAAACACTTCAACAACACTTCGGTCCACAAAGACGCGCAATCGAACTACGTGATCCTGAGTAGTGGAGACCTGAACCCTCTCGGGTGTCCGACAACGCACAGCTGGATTTAAAGATGCGTGCGACGTATCTAAAGTCACAAATGTACCACGTAAAGAACGGTTACCGTCTTTGTCTGTCGGTCTATTTCTATCCCAATAACCACGTTCATCGTAAATCGATATTCGAGTGTATTCAAACCCATCGGGTGCACTAAGCACATACAGGTCAAAAACCTGAGTGCCTCCGACCTGCACATCTAGAACCATTTCAAAGCTATTCCCCTGAAACTCATTGAAGTCCTTTCTTGAGTTTGCTGGAACTACAAACGGCTCTAATGCCGTTTCTTTGCCTCTGAGTGATATCAGTGCTTCTACAGGTTTCGTATCGATCTCTCCATTATCAGCAGATAAAGTCAGTCTTCTTGGCAAGGTCATGATTTGATCCCAGCCTTGAGTGGGTTTGCCAGGATTCATATTGAAAATTGCGATTAAAGAGCCATCTCCGCTTGGATCAGGCGTCGCCGAGGGAGCATGGACTCCTGAGGGACCGGCAGGTCCGAAATTGAATTTCTCTCCGTGTGTTACGTGAAACTTCTGAGTATTAACGTCATAGTCTCCCACGAGGCATTGGCCACCTGTGGTGTGACTAAAGAACAGTAGCATGTGCTTATCCCCGATAGGCCAGAAATAGGGACAGGCACCATCATCGCCGACGCGTGTGTAGCGGTCATCCTCAATAAATTGGTGAAGGTAGGTCCAATCTTCCAAGTTGGATGATCGGAACAGAAAATCCGCGGCGACATGCTTACTGCCAGGACCAGTTTTTGTCGTCCCAGCAGAGAGAGCATAGTAGTAGTCGCCTTGCTTCCAGATACAAGGATCGAATACGTTATAAGGCAACACCTCACCTTTCACCGCCATGGGAATCACCGGGGCGTTCGTAATCTTCTGCCAGTTCAAAAGCAGTGGATCGCTTGAAGTGGCAATCATGTTTCCAGCTCTTGTTCCGTGATACATCGCTATGACACGATCTTCTTCCACCAACGTCGCACCCGAGAAACATCGATCCTCTGGATCTGGGTAAATCGCGTAAGGTAGATCTTGCCAATGAACTAAATCATCCGACACAGCATGCCCCCAATGTTGCCGAGTATCTTCCGGTGGATAACCCTGGTAGAACAGGTGCCACCGATTCTGCCAATAGCAAAGCCCATTAGGATCGTTGAGAGTACCTTCTGGATTCACATAGTGGTATCTCGGCCGGTGAGGATCCGTGTAATTCGCACGAGCGTCTAGCATCCTTTTCAATAATGGATTCGCATCGAGGGCTTTCCGCTGTTCGTCAAGTGTCAGTGGGAAGTCGAAATGTGGTACTTTGGACTTTCTGTCGGATGGCATAATTCTCTCTTCTACTTTAAAAACCTGTGGATCCCACAGGCAATATCAGCATACAGCGGAAGAATCAATGTCAGACAAAAACTTGGAATTCGATCACATTCACTTGGTCAGTGAAAATCCTGAGCAATGCGCTAATTGGTATCGAGACAAATTAGGTGGCGATATCAGGAACAGTTACGAAATCCGTAATGCTCCTCAAATAAATGTTCAGATAGGTGGGATTACCCTACTCATTCGAGGGAAACGGAATGGGGAATCCCCTTCAGCACCCAATCCAATGAAAGATTTTGACGACTACTCCAGTCATGATCATTGGGGAACTGACCACTTCGGGTTCACATTTCGAGGTGATTTGCTCACCTACTGTGAAGCGTTGAGAGGTAAAGGCGTGGAATTTAGCGTAGAGCCGTGGGAATTCACGCCCGGGAACTACATTTGCTACGTGAGCGCACCCGATGGCGTGAGTATTGAGATTGTAGAGGGGAAGTGATTTGGTGGAGCTAGGCGGGTTCGAACCGCCGACCTATACAATGCCATTGTATCGCTCTCCCAACTGAGCTATAGCCCCACGCGGCCAGATGAATTATAGATTTGGAGCCGCTTGCACCAGTCCAAAACCAAGCGTCTCGACAAAAAGGCACGCATGGAACATTCAGTAAGTTCTCCGATAGGTACCAAAAGCCAAACTGGGTGGTGTTTTTTGTTGCCTGAGCGAGACACAAGCAGAAGCGAGACTACTTGGTCAATTCCTTTGACACTTCAACCCACTCTTTATCTAACCTTTTGCGTCGTTTCTTCGAGATGCCGCCTAGTGCATCTACGGCATCCTGTATACGGTGTCTAGTGATCTCCGGTCCCAAAATCTCCATAGATCCAAACAGCGGTAGAGCAACCGCACTGCCGGATAACGCGATGAATATGGGCTGTACTAAATCTTTTAATTTACAGTCCATTACGTTTGCGAGTTCAGTTAACGTTTGGTGCAGATGATCTGAGCTCCAGTCGTCTTCAGTTTCAAGTGCTTTACTTATTAGAAAGAGTGTCTTTACGCATTCTTCCGGCTCTAACCTGCCCGCTCGAAATGAATCTTCTGAAACCTCTGGTCTCGTACCCAATAGATAACTCACCTGCTGGTAGACCTGGTCAAAACGTTCCACACGTGGTTGTACAAGCTCGACGGTTTTCTCAATCTTGTGGTCGGCAATAACCCACTCATTGAATTTCTGTGCAAATTCATCTCGAGATAGTTCACGGAGGTACTTGCCATTTACCCAATCGAGTTTTACAGGATCGAAGACTGGACCTCGTGGCGAAATGCGACTTAAATCGAAATCTTCCACCAATTCATCAAAAGAGAAAATTTCTTGTTGGTCTGGCATTGACCACCCCATCAACGCTAAATAATTAAGAAGCGCTTCCGGTAAATAACCTCTGGCTCTGTAGTACTCAATCCCAGTGGGGTTCTTGCGTTTCGATAACTTTGACTGATCAGGATTTCTTAGTAGCGGGAGATGAAATAACTCCTGGTACTGCCATCCAAAGTAGTCATAAAGGAGTACATGCTTCGGACACGAACTGAGCCACTCTTCCCCTCTGAGGATATGGGTGACTCCCATTAGATGGTCGTCGACCGTCGCGCACAGATGGTACGTTGGAAAGCCGTCAGATTTCTGGAGTACCTGCATGTCGACCTGAGTCCACGGAATCGAAATCTCCCCGCGGATCTGATCGGTGAATGTACATGACCCCTCGCGAGGTACCTTGAGACGAACTGTATATGGCAGATTCTGTGCTAGGTTTTCTTGGACTTGCTTTTCACTTAAATGCAGGCAGTGCCCGTCATAGCCGGGAATACCCTCCGATTTCTGTGCTTCCTGCCGAATTTGATTGATCCGTTCAGCACTACAGAAACAATAAAACGCGCCGCCATTGTCGAGCAATTCCTGTAGATGACTTCGGTATATATCCAACCGCTGGCTGGTCTTATAGGGTCCGAATTCTCCTCCAGTGTCCGGACCCTCATCCCAAGTCAATCCCAACCATTTGAGAGAGCGATAAATTGAGAGTTCAGAACTCTCGGTACTCCGTGATTGGTCAGAATCCTCTACTCTGAGGATAAATTTGCCGTTGTGACGGCGCGCTAATGCTTTGTTGAATAGTGCAATGTATGCCGTCCCTATGTGGGGAACTCCCGTGGGAGACGGCGCTACTCGCGTTCTTACAGTCATCGAATCTGAGGATGCGGTAAAAACGCAATGATATACCCAGAGGCTACAACGAGTTGCACCTGTCTGATACGTATGGCTCCGAGATTTAAAAGGCTACCGCATCTAGTTATGCAATTTCTTGCAGTAGACCCCATTCATCCTTGTCAGAGTTAATCAGTTCCCATTTCTCTGGACAACGCAAGACTGCTTGCGTCAGCTGACTGTTCAACGTATGTCCTGATTTCTCCCCCCGGAACTCGCCAATGATGTGTAAGCCGAGTAGGTAAAGATCACCAATCGCGTCGAGAATCTTGTGTCGAGCAAACTCATCGTTATATCGAAGCCCTTCCGCGTTCATGACACCAGACTCGTTCAGACCGACTGCATTTTCCAGAGACGAACCTAGACATCGCTTGACCGCCTGAGCTTCCGCAAGTTCACTTTCTAGTCCAAAGGATCGAGCCTTTGCTACGTGTACATCGTAGGAATCTGTGTTAAAGTCCACTTCTGCATATTTGGGGTATTGGTCAAAAACAGGATCTGGATGATCAAATCGATAGGAAACTTTGAATCCATCGTAAGGTAGTAACGAAACTTTCTGTTCGTCGTGTCTAACCTTGATTTCTTCATTTATCTTGAGGTAGATTCGCGGCACACCACAACTCTTTACACCCACTGCATTGAGAGTCTCTACAAAAGTGCTTGCGGATCCATCGAAAATAGGTACTTCCTCACCGTCTAGCAAGATGAGCGCATTATCGATGCCCATACCCCATAATGCTGACATGAGGTGTTCCACGGTAAGAATCTGAAAATCGGCAGTACCGATACTGGAGGCTAATTGGGTATTGGAAATATTGTTGGGAGTTGCACAAATAACTGGCTTGTCGTCAAGGTCCAATCTTTGAAATCTGATGCCATAATTCGATTGAGCTGGCAGAATTGACATGGCGGTTCTCTCATTGAGATGAACACCGTTGCCGATAAAGTCAAATCTCTTGGCGACAGTTTGTTGTTGTTGCATGTGCATGCGATACGACTCCACGACTTCCTGTATGGTTGGGTCCCGATTGACTGAAAATTTTACTTTGATTTTCCACTATTTGTAAAGAATCTGCAAATTTCTTCATTTTTCGTCCCTTATTGGCACTTTAGATTCATAAGTTCAAGTGAAAGTTCACGCTAATTTCGAAAAATCTTTGTCGAGTCGCTTCGCGATCGCACCTATGGTTGGCCATACCAATCGATATGGAAGATACATATATCGTTTGCTTGCACCTGAAGCACTGCTCTATTCTGAAATGATCGTCGATCAATCAATCATTCGTGGACAAACTGAGCGTCTGTTAGCCTTCGATCCCAGTGAACACCCTGTCATAGCCCAGATTGCTGGCGCACAGCCTGAAAATCTGGCGTCTGCCGCAAAGATAATCTTGGAGTACGGCTATGACGGAATTAACCTAAATATCGGTTGTCCTTCACCCAAGACACGGAAAGGTAAATTCGGCGCGTGTCTATTCGCGGAACCTGGATTGGTCAGGGACATGGTTTATGCAGTAAAAGAGACTATCCCATCGCCGGTTTCAGTCAAGTGTCGCTTAGGCACTGAACATTCCAAGGGTTTCGATGATTTTCAGACTTTCATAGAAACAGTCTCTGAGGCTATGCCTGAGTCCTTTATCGTCCATGCGAGGATAGCCGTACTTGAAGGACTAAACACTACCCAAAACCTCAATGTACCTCCATTACGCTACGAATACGTGCAAAGGATCAAACAGGACTTTCCTGATCTCAAAATCACACTCAACGGAGGATTACGCCGTTATGAGGAAGTCAAGAATGCACTAACGTGGGCAGATGGAGTCATGCTTGGTAGGCTCGCATTGAACCAACCTAGAGAGTTATTCGACCTATACGATCAGTTGGCAGGAATCAACCGCACTTACAATCCTTTTAATATGGTGCGACAGTACGCTACTTATGTGGATCGAATCAGAGCACAGAAGCCATCTATGTCAGTTCTACTTGCGCCAATCAGAAATTTATTAGACGGATACCGAGGAGCAAAACAGTATCGAAGCTATCTTGGATCCTGTTCAAGATCACCTCATACTTTAATAGAAATAGTTGAACAAGCAATGACTGCCTTTTCGGCGCAAGAACAAGATGCTCAAGCATATTAAATCGTTCTTCGTGAAGGAATCACAGTCCGCTGAATCTGAAGATGACGATACACAGGATCAGGTGCTCGCAGCTGCTATGCTCTTGATAGAGGTGGCTTGGGCCGACCATGAAATTGAGGAAA
>MKWU01007257.1_pt1 | contig 10719 bp, 10 predicted proteins | sample 809101 | NCBI WGS metagenome assembly MKWU01 (sample SAMN05860141, study PRJNA318959) | sponge metagenome | host: Aplysina aerophoba | place: Slovenia: Piran, Adriatic Sea, Gulf of Piran | collected 2013-05-07
ATCTTGAGCATTTCACGCAGCACATCAGACATCAGTACAACGTTTCAACCACGAAAGTCTTTGTCAGGTACAAAACAGCTTTATAACTGACGAAGACCTTTGGCATCACTACTGACATGTGAAGCCATAGTCATGAGCCTCTACCAGCACATCAAAAGCTTGATTTGCTGTGTCTTTCCTCATTATGGGCAAGTGTCATCAAAGTGGATTGTTCAGAGGGCCAACTTTGCCCCATGCGCATATATGTGCCGTTAGCTAGCTGTGTAAGGCAGGTTTTAATCACTTATTATTATTATTTTATAATTCACAGCCCAAACCATGCATGATGTGATAGAGGCTCATAGCTGCGCAGAATTGATTCATGAATTTTGATGAGCAAATAGCAGCTTAACGCAAACGGGAGGTGAGCACAGAACCTGTAAGCAGTTGACAAAGGCTCTCGAGCCGAAACGTCCTGCGCTCACCTCCCGTTTGTGTTAAGCTGCTATTTGCTCATCAAAATTCATGAATTAAAACCATGCATGCTAGCTAGTCGTGCAATACAATTCGTGCAGATATAGTTACTGTAGCTATGCATATGCGCATGTGAACAAAAGCAATTAAAGTGTATGTAGCTACACCACCACACACCAAGGGGTGAGACATGTGTAGCAATACACTGATCACTGTGCATGTATATGAAACGATACAACACACACGGTATAGCATTAGTCTCGCGTAGCCAGACCCTTTCCTCTATTGCGCAACACCGCAGAGGAAAGGGTCTGGGAGCTTTCCCAGGTGACGATGTTTCATTTCCCCTAGGCCTGGGGGAAGTGATAAATGTTAACCGACGCTTTGATCTCCTCCGCGGACGTTTTTGCCGCTCGAGCGATGGCGTTGGCTTTAGATAGTGACCTGCGAACGATGAGTGGCGAGGTTGCGAGGGGGCATGGGTACGACCATTTAAAGGAGGAACAGTTGTCCGCGATTGAGAAGTTCGTATTTGAACAAGATGCCAATAGGGTTTGGAAAATCAGTTATCTACGCACTTCTACCCACAATATTCGATCGTCTGAAGGGACATACAGCACCCACATCGATTGCACTGATTGTGAGTCGATTGCCACGCACACTCAGCGCTGCACCTACGTTCTCGACTGCAAGCGCTGCGTTGGACCGACGACGTGTTACAATATTAATAGCTCACACCTCACTATCACACAACTTGCGGTGTGAAATTATTACATTGACACCTTGTAATGAGCGTGGGAGGAACCAGCACTGCATATATAATTTATAGCAAAGCTCCCAGACCCTTTCCTCTGCGGTGTTGCGCAATAGAGGAAAGGGTCTGGCTACGCGAGTGGGCTGGGAACGAGACTAAGTATAGGATATGAGTATAGGGTGAAGGTACTTTCCGAGGGGAACCACCATGACCTAATCTGCTCGCTCAGCAACTAGCAGCGCGTGGCCATACAAATGCAATACTGAAACATAGTAATAGCGAACATATAATTCTATGGTTTTGCACGCAAGGGGGTGCAGATGATGGCAGGTGGCCGAGTCAGTGTCCGGCTGTTGGCATTCTCGTCCGTGTTAGCGGTCCTCGGTGAGTTGAGTGATGTTCGTTTGGGTAACTGCAACTTTAATAGTCCATATAGGAACGTGCATAGGAGTATGGCAGGGATATGGTAAGCTACGTGTGGCCATGGTCACGATGGTGCTGGAATTTTGTGGCAGGGTGGGTTGAGATTTAAAACCCAAGGTGACAGTCCCGATCCAGAACCCGCACTTTAGTCTCGTGTGTCCCATATCCTAGCACCTGAGCCTTAGCTATCCATTTACCGTATGTGGAGGGGCTAGCATGTCAGACTAAACCCCCACTCCGTCCGTGTATGTTTGGGTTGTTAGCCTGCCCGCCTGTCACCGCAACTATGAATCTCATTACACAGTACGGACTGTGCCATTCATCATCATCATGCGACTAAGTGCATATACATACACTGTTATGTCGGAGGTTTAATGCTAAGGTTCAAGCAACGTCAAGTAGCCCTATGGCACAAGTCTCTCCATTCGTTGTTCAAATTTGTGCATCTCGTACATGTAGCTACAAAGCTGAACAGCATCCTATGGACAGGTGGGGTCTGCCTCAAAGACTACAGTATAGCTATAGTTACTTCACTCCTCTGCTCTTGGTAGTGTGGTGTATCATGGTTGTTCCCATTCCACCCACAGCAAATGGTGACTTGCCCAAAGAGTTAAGTACGGCTGTGGCTATAACTTCCACTGCCAAGGTTACCATCACAACCATTGGTGATAAATACTTCAACCAACGCAATGTCAAGTCTTCTGAGAGAGACGTGTCCGTCCGTCCTTACTGTCATGGAGTCTGTGAGAGCTCCTACAACCAGCTGCAAGTCGGCGACACCTTGTTGATCCCCAACAATGGTTCTGCCGACATCATTTCTGGCCATCACCCCGACACTGCGACCCACCATAGGGTATTCATTCGTGGTTGTGATCCTCTGACTGCCACTAATGAGATGAGACCCCACCTTGTTTTCTACATATTGTGTGACTCTGGACCATCGACCAGCAACTTCCTCACAGTGTTTGGTGTGGAACAGCAGTCTGCATCATGGTCGGTGACTGAACCTTTTAATTGTACCCTTGATGGTTCAGCAAAAGTGGGTGATGTAGGGATGTTCTTTCAAAACAGCAAGGGAGAAATTTTCGTTGCAGTCACAACCACGAAGGGCGTGGGTGTGTGTAGCCTCGAAACGGGTACACCTAATTTCATCCCCACTCCTTCGTACTGTCCAAACATTGCTAGACTGAGCCAATTTGATCCGGAGAACATCCTTGTTGAATGCACGTCCAGCAAGGACAGCCAAAGCGTTGTGCAAGTGGGGCTTTTCAGCATTCCTGGCGCCCAATTTGGGCAGAAGCTGCCTCTGCCGCAATATGATGTGGGACAGATTGTGTTTTCAGGAGATCGGCTGGTTGTAGCGACATGGAAGGATAAGACTGTTAAGTTGGCAAACCTGTCTGAGAGCAATCCACCGTCAGCAACCGTCGTAGCCAAGGGAAACGTGGACTCTGCCCACATCATTGGCTCAGGGATTACCTCTCAACTTGTGGTAGTTGCCAAAGGAGGAGTGGAGCAGTACGACCTGCATGCTGTGTTCGATGGTAAAAGAGAGCCAAAGACCCTCGAGGGCTCGCAGAACGTCCTGACACGTTTTGATGACCCCTCCTCCCCTACGGCCCAGGTTGTAGAGCTATGCCTCATCATACCCACACGGAAGGGTAGCACCTACGGGATGGCTTTATTGTCACTTAACGGAGATAAGCCCAAGGCCATTCCAGGTGTTCGCCCTGCACGGTTTGCAGTCTATCCTGGTGTCAACGTCACCAACTCGACAGATGAGACAGAGTCAAAAATGGCCCGTGTTGATGTCTATTTTGCTATCGGTGGTGCTGTTGGTGTCGTCATTTTCACAGTGATAGTTTTGTCACCACTGATTGTGGCTGCAATTTTTGAGATTCGAAAGATGAAGAGGAACCATGACAAGTAAGAGTATTGCACACTCATGCATGTGCCTCACATCTTGACATCAAATCAGTATAAATACGTAGCTTGACATATGTAAGGTTGTCTAGAATTACCACTGCTTGCATCCTCAGCACAAGGTTGTAGTCTGATGTTGACCATTTAATACAGCACTATGTAGTTTGCTGGATTGATTTGAACTTTAGCATGAGTATTTTATGTCTGACTGGATCTGCACATATTGAGTGTGCTTTACAGTTCATGTCTCCGTGCAAGGAGGCTATTGCAGCATCACAACATTCATTATTTCCGTGTTAGTTCTGTTGCTTCTCAGCCCCAGTGTGGTCCGAGCTCGTACAATATAATTACATGCATTGTACCCATCTCTCCCTAAACCTATGCTGGATCTGTCTGACACAATTAGCTATAGTTGCTGTGGTGTAAATATATAAGCTATGTCTGTATGTATGTTTGTTACCTGCTGCTGAGTGAAATGATACAGAGTTTTTGTGACTTTGACATCTTGTGCTGTTCCACAGCAACGTCATTCCAATAGCATGCCAGGATGCTGGGAACAGCAGTGATGTAGTAAATGCCCAAGCTAATGGCTCGCAGAGGCCAGCTGCCATTCGTATCTTAGTCAACCGTGCTGAAGTAGAGTATCACAGAATGCCACCAACTCCAGAAGATGAGCCCAACGGAGGTGAAGTGATTGATATTGAACCTGTTGAGGCACAAGATCCTGGTAATGAGCAGAGGCCGGGATGGGGTCCGAAGGAGGAAAGAAGAGATGGAGATGGATGGGAATGTGTTAATTAATGGTTTGCATGTGACCACCACGTGAAATGACGTATATAGCTAGGTATATAATTGCTTGATTGTGGTGGTCATGTAATAGCTGTTGATGTAGACGTGTGTGAGTGTGGGCTATGCTTATGTATAGCATTAAGCAAGTTTAGGACTGCATGCTGCTTTTGCTGTTGTAATGGGTCAGGTAGATGCATGCAGTACGTTGGAAACGGTGGAGTGTACATATTATACGTGCACTTACTCTTCTTACACTTCTAAAATTGCAGTCCTTGCACTGTTCATGCATCGTTGCATATGTCTATATGCACACTGTGCACACAGGTGGAACAACCACTCATTGTTTCAACTCAGAGAATTCCATGCCAAGGTATATATAGGATAAATTATAAACTTGCAGCACATACAAAAATACATACTCCTATGAAGGGAGTTTGGTTGGTGATGACAGTTGTACAAAAATCGTCAGATGTATATACAATGTGAGCAATATAAAAATTTTAGCTACACATGATATACACATGCACACACGCAGGTAACAATGAAAAGGTGAATTTCTTCACCACAATATGTATGTATACTATTCAATAGCCCCCCTGAGGGATCATCTAACAGACCCAGTGCTGGTTGTCATGGAAACACTGCTGCTAGTCTCTGAGCTGCAAGGGAGTAAATTGTACCCGGAACTAGCTGCTCCATTTGTTTCTGTGGACTATCAACGCCAGCAACTTCATCAAACTGCTGCATTAGCGGCCTACCAACTTCCTGAACTGGATCTACCATTTGCTGCTGACCCTCCTGAGCTAGATCTGCCATCAGATGCTGCTCCATCACTTGACGCCTACCAAAAGGTCGGACCCAGCAGCTTGAAAATAATGAAACAAAGTCATGCATATTTGCGATTGATAACATGTGTGTATGCATGTTTGACACTGCAACACATGGGTCGGTGTCACTGAGCGCTTCCATTGTGCTTCTACGTATCTATGCACCGTCCTTAGTAAACAACTGTGAGAATTATGCAACACTCAGCATCCAAGCAGTAATGGCTGGCAATATGCAATTCTTGCACACACTGCATGCTACTTCTGTGTTACTCTCATGCAGCATGCATGTGCATGTGGAATCAACACAAACACATTTTCAAACATACCTCCTGCATTTGCATCACTTCTGAGAATAAATGAAAGCCTCCATAATTAAGAATCCCCAGACTGTAGGGTCCTATATGAGGGATGTGCATATGCAGATCAACACACGCACAGTATATATAATATATGGGACAGACACTAAAGCACCTGCTGCTTGTAGACGCAATGTATTGGCATTTCTTTTGATTTTGGCGAGCACAAAGTATGTATGCAGTACTTAGCTTGTTGGCTTGGTGACCCACGTGATTTTGTCGTGTATGAATCACCATTGAATATTGTACATTATGTGGTTACATTTATATACTATCTATGGCTAGTATATACACATACTTTATACCTGCAAATCGTCTCTTCAGAGACAGACTGAGCTTTAGGCGAGAACTGGGAGGAGCGTTTTCTTTCTCCATTGCATCGATTGAAACAAATTTTCCCACTTAATCTCCTGATTAGAGCAACGGATGCTACACTGGTTAAGACATGCTCGGGCGTTACAGCATATAAAATGTCATAACTCCCTCATGCCCATGTCTTAACCACCAAATACAATGCATTATACTGCTTTGATGAAGCTGAGTTTTTAGACTCTGTACATGTGCGTACACGAGTACAGCAAGGACCATCAACAGTTAACAAAGAGCTGCGCACTTATTGACTGGCAACTCCATAAATGGAAAGAAAACATTGCATACATTTGCACATATTCACACATATACACAAGGTGAGTGGGAGGTGGCGGCAGTGTGTACAGTGGTGTGTACAAAAGAGTACAAAATCATACAAATGTGCAAGGCAAATGTATGGGAAGAACACATGTTCAATACAAAAACAACTACGATATATAACACATGCACATGCAGCACAACTCATCAAGGGTTGATGAGAAATATGATCAGAGCATCAAAAGTGATAATCTGAGTTACATAGTGATGGATTGTGAAGGAAAGACTTATATATATAAAGTTAACACTCCACTAGGAGTAAATGACATACTAGCGTGAAACAAGTATGCAGATATGAAGAAAGAATCTCAGTTAATATCATTTATTCCTAAAGGCTCCGGCCGACTGAACTCACTGCCAGTTGTGATAGAGACGTTGCTACTAGTCTTTGAGCCAAGTGGGAGTGGAAGCATACCCGTAACCAGTTGTTGTCCTGTGTTATTAGGTTGGTCCTGAACCTCCATACCATTAATCGGGTGTAACTGCTGCTCAGCAGGTTCTCTAACTTCTTCCTCTGAACCCACCACTGGATGCCTGTATACCAGGAAGGACAGGCAGGTCAGTGCAGCCAAGAAGTCAGTGAAGTTACTATATATACAGTGAGTGCACTTTGTATGAATCATGCATGCACATTAATAGGTAGCGTGATTCACTGTAACACTGCAACGCTACATGGCTATGTTGCTGCATTGTAGCTTCATTGTGCATGCACCACACCGTAATATCCCGTATGTCACAAAACTTTTGCAAACAATTTTTGTGAATTTCGCGAATTTCTCACTTTTGTGAAAATTTTGGTCACAAAATATTTTGGCCACATACGTACGTTATATAGTACATGATGTCATACAAAGATGGCGGACTGTACAAGATACTCTAGTCCGACTTGCCAGCCCCTCTCCACCCACAGAAGGGAGGGTCTGGTTTTACTCGTACTTCGTTTTTGTGCAGTGTGGGTGGGGTTAACGCACAACATATGTTAAATAATGTGTGACTAACGAGTAAAAAAATGGCCAAAATAGATTGCGCCAAAGCAAACTCTGTGCGGAGGCGGACTGTTGCTGCATGTTTGAAGCAAGTTGGGGAAACTTCGGTTACAGCATACACTGCTCTTCCGTGGCCATCACTATGCTACATAGATTGCATAATGCAATTACTCATTAACGTCATGTATGCGGTTTTTGCGTGTTCTGTCATTTGATTGGTGAATCTCAAAAGTCAGATTCATGCACAAAAACGGAGTACGAGTGATACCAGACCCTCCCCATGGGTGGAGGCTGGCAAGCCAGACTAAAGATACTTGTGTGTCGATGAAAGATTTGTTTAGGGGTTATTATTGACACTCTGAAACACAAAGGAGCCAGCGAAGTAATAGATATACAACGAAGGACTGCTTCATTCGCTCCATTTCAGAAACTTGCTCATGCTAGCTACTGAGTACTCTGCTAAGTATATTTTCAAACGGCATTCACTTTCCATCACTGTAACTGAGTCGTGATATGATTTATCTTCTTTGGGAAGTTATTAAACAGTAGTCTTGCATAGTCAGCTGAACATTGTGCACAACGAGGACCACGCTATGAAGTACTCAGTTTGTGTTCAGAGTTTGAGGCCATTATAGTATTGTGCAATCTGGCAGACTCATTCCCGAATACGTATTTCTGTCTCCCCTTTTGCCAGCGATTCGCAAAATTTTTCGGTCACAAAATTTTTTCGAATTATGGTACGTACATAACTCCAGCTCTAGTGTGCAGATGCGAATTAGCATAAGCTTGACATATAGTGAGCTAATGCCCGATCAACAATGCAATAAGGCTATCTATTAATCTAACAATGTGACAACTGGGCAACTGTCATGCAGGATCTAAGCAACAGTTACTGCACACACACTCTCGTATATACTTGCACAAAATACTACTCCTGTGTTACTGTCTCTGTCTCTTAGTGTTGTGGAAGTCAGTGCATGCTTCAAACCCCAACGTACCTTTTGCAGTTGTAGTACTTCCAACAACAAAAGAAGGCCATCACAATGATCACAATAATAAAAACTACAGCAATGATTGAGAATCCAACTGAAAGCCAAGTGGTCTGTTCCATAGGACGATGAGGTAGCTGGTGTCCCCCACCTGAACCTGTTGGCAGCTCTCCACCACTTCTAATCACAATAATCCGTGCAATATCAGACTTATCAGGGCCAATACCTATCGGTCCAAAATGGTTGCCATGAGAAAGTGAGTAGAACTTTATCTTTGTTCCTTCCTCAACTGCTGCCAGTACAAAGCCTGAATTAGTAAGAGTAATACCAGGGCACTGTGTGGACACACAAACAGTTTCAGACCCACTGACAAACTGGGGTCCACCCATTTCATCACCTGTTGTCAATGCAAGCGTAACATTGAACCAGTATAGCCCAGGGTTAGGACCGCTAACAGCCACCACAAACAACAGCGAATTCTCAACGGTGTTAAAGCTTGCCGAGTGAATTGCACTGGACCCTACTGAGAATTTAACAGTGATGGAAGGGTTGACTTTCAGCTGTGAGAACACACACATTGCACTGCTACAACTTGCGATAACACTTCCATCAGGTGATACCTCGTTCTTCCCCAACCTATGCGAACCCAGAATAGAGGTGTTTACAACTATCGCACTCTGTGTGTCATAAGTCATTGTGAGCGTCACTGGGTCGTTCCTTCCACTGGTACATTCCACCAGCAGTTGAGTTCCGCCACTCGCTCCTTCAAATGCTGTCAGCTGACTGATGTACAGACAGGATGATGGTAGCGGTTGCGTTGGTTGTTGTCCTGTCTGAAAGTTGTGGAATAATAGTGTGTTGTTGACCGTAGCAACACACAAATGCACATAACCGTCTTCCATGAAGAAAGTGGCAACGTTGGGATTAACCTGAGACATTTGGATGGGTGTTATGTCTGGCATCTGTTGAGTCACGTTTACAGTGTACACTGTCGCCTGTTGCTCACTGTCTCCAACGCTACACAACACATACAAGATGGAATCAAACGCTCGCAAGAGGAGTGGATAACAGTTGTTAATCATCCACACAACCCACTTGTCTCCCTGGAATACATTCAGCCTACCCTGGTCAGGTATTACCCAATACGATGAGGTCCCACTCTCGACTTCGTAAGTGTTGTACGAATCTGAACAGTTGCCACAAAATTGGCGGAGTGCGGTAGTTGGCTGTTGAGGTATAGGGTAGTGTTTACCGTTAGGAACGCTGTCACGTATCTCCACACAGTGGGAATTGTAGTCCTTTGTCACAAACAGGTATTTGCCAGTCGGACTATACTCTTGTGCTAGGATGAATCTGGCTATGCCTACAGTGAAAGGAAGGTAAGGCCCAATGATCTTCACAGGTCAAGCTCCTATTGTGTATTATTCACATACGTACTCTGCAGCCACCCACTGAAATAGACACCTCCATCCCCAGGCTAGAACAACATTACTATGAGACTGCGTAGCTACTCCTTCCCAGCTTCTAGTAGCATCCACAAGGGCTAGATCAGCTAGCTACTTCTGAAACGCGCATGACTAGGCCAGTCTGAACCCTCCAAAAGGGGCCATGGCTGTGGGCGACGGCCCTTCACAGGCTTAGGGGTTGAAACTAACGAGCCTGATGAGCTTGCTCGAACGTTTACTAAGCCACACGTATTGTAAGATTCGACTCACCCAATACTGAAAGGAGTGATAGGGTGTGCCAGTAACTGTATAGCGACAACCGCATCCTGACACACCCCGAACGAACCCGTCCTGGGACTCGCTCTGACCGCACACCTTTCGGCCCACTCCCACCTCAAAAATGGCGGACGGAAGGCGTCGCCCACTTCCTCGCCCACTCGTCTTATGGAGCTTGAGACGTGCGCTGTCGCCTTCTTCGACATCGGTTTTGCATCTATGAGAGTTACTTATTTATTTGATCTTGAAGTCAAGAGATAACTACCAAAGAACGCTCTCTTAGATTCTCTCCTGCGCCCTCGCCCGGGATTATGACTCACAGCGAGAAGAGAACGGTATGGTGGAAGGAGGGGATGATTGGACTGGGCACGGGTGTTCTCTACGGTACTACCAGTGTCCTGGTGGGCCACCCCTTTGACACCATAAAGACGAAGATGCAGGCCCAGAGTGGATTTGAGCGAACCACCATGGTCCAATCCTTTGCTAAGACGATAAGAGAGGGTAACATAAAGGGGCTGTACAGAGGTGCTACGCCCCCTCTACTTGGTTCTGGGATTTATCGCTCGATGCAGTTTGCTGCCTTCGAAGGCGTTTACACCTACCTGGGAGAGAAAGCTGTATGGTCAAAGCATGAGATTCCCTGTACCAGTGGGCTACAGGTGAGGCTGGTGTGTGGGCGTAGGGACCTTTGTGTGGACTGGTGTGGCACGTGTGCATGTTGGTGGGGAATGAGAATGGAAATGTGTTACTCTCTTCTTCCCTCCCTGTCCTCTCTCTCTCTCTCTGTGTGTGTGTGTGTGTGTGTGTGTGT
>MKWU01007258.1_pt1 | contig 10716 bp, 7 predicted proteins | sample 809101 | NCBI WGS metagenome assembly MKWU01 (sample SAMN05860141, study PRJNA318959) | sponge metagenome | host: Aplysina aerophoba | place: Slovenia: Piran, Adriatic Sea, Gulf of Piran | collected 2013-05-07
GTTCGTTGCCGCGCGCCGGCATCGACATGGGTGCGTTCAAGGCGGAACCGGTGACCGCAAACGTCCCGCGCTGCCCCTCGTGCGGCACGCTGCTGCGCCAGCACGTGCTCTGGTTCGACGAGTTCTACGACGAGCACCGCGACTACCAGTGGGGCCGGGTCCTCGAGGCGGCGCAGACGATGGATGCGTGCCTGTTCGTCGGCACTTCGTTCTCGGTGGGAGTGACCGACCTGTTCCTGCGCTCCGGACTGATGACCGGTCGGAGGTTGCTTGCGATCGACCCCGGCGCAGACGCATCGCCGCACCCCTCGGTCACGCTGTTTCGGGAACCTTCGGAGGCCCTGCTCCCGGCCGTCTGCACGAGGATTGGCGCGGAATCGGGCAACTCCGCACATTCGGGCGGCGAACCCTGATCTCCATTCCCTTCTCGATAGTGCCGGCGAAGTCGCCTGCCCGCCATATTCGCCTCTGACGACGGCAGAACACCTCCCTCTTCCGACAGTCCGGCGCCGTTCGGTGCACGATAACGCCGCCACATCGGTACGCAACCGACAATTCGCCCGGCACGGGCGCGACATCGGAACGTTGTGCGGTACATCGAGCCGCGAGATGCCAGCCTTCGGTTGGCCGTGGGGAGCAGCACCGCGGTCGACGGAATGGATCGCAAATCGACCAGAGTATTATCAGATTGACTCGATTTTACTCATGAGTAATTCAGAGTTATCCTCAAATTTCTCACACAACCGAATTCTCCGGGCGGGACCCGATCCGTGGCGAGCAGACAGAAGGCGCTCCACCGTTACCTCCGTCCTCCCGTCGAGGACGATCTCCGCCGCAAGATGGTCTTTCTCGGCGGGCCGCGACAGGTCGGCAAGACGACCCTGGCGCTGACGCTCCTGGGCTCGGCGGGGAGGCGGCACCCCGGATACCTGAACTGGGACGACCCGCAGGTCCGTCCGGACCTTCTGCGCGGCAGAGTACCCGGAGGCGAAAAGCTCGTGGTGCTGGACGAGATTCACAAGTTCCCGAGATGGCGCAATCTGGTGAAGGGCCTCTACGACACCGAGGGTGATCGTGTCTCCTTCCTGGTCACGGGGTCGGCCCGGCTGGATCACTACCGCAAGGGCGGCGACTCCCTGCAGGGTCGGTACCATCACTATCGCCTGCATCCCTTTTCCCTCGGTGAGCTCGGGCCCGATTCGTCAGCGAGCGATCTGGAGACGCTGCTGCGCTTCGGCGGCTTCCCGGAGCCGCTGCTTGCGGGTACGACACGGACTTGGCGGCGCTGGCAACGGGAGAGGCTGTCGCGTGTGGTGTATGAAGACCTGCGCGACCTCGAGAACGTCCGCCAGGTTGCACTGGTCGAGCTTCTCGTGGAGGCACTGCCCGAAAGGGTCGGGTCGCCATTGTCCGTCAGGAGCCTGAGCGAGGACCTCCAGGTGGCGCACGAGACTGTCGCCCGCTGGCTCGGGATTCTGGAAAACCTGTACGTCTGTTTCCGCATCCTGCCCTTCGGCGCTCCTCGCATTCGTGCCGTCAAGAAAGAGACCAAGCTCTACCTCTGGGACTGGTCGCAGACACCGGAGAAGGACGAGCGATTCGAGAATCTGGTTGCCTGTCACCTCCTGAAGTACTGCCACCAACTCGAAGACACGCAGGGTCACCGCATGGAACTCCGGTTCCTCCGGGACACCGATCGACGTGAAGTGGACTTCATCGTCATCCGAGACAGCGAGCCGATGTTCGCCGTGGAGTGCAAGACCGGCGAGAGGGCTCCGAGTCCTGCCGTCACCTATTTCCGGCAGAGAACCCCCATCGCCGACTTCTACCAGGTTCACCTCGGCGAACGCGACTACGTCTCCAGGGGTGTGCGCGTGCTGCCATTCCGGACGTTGTGCAAGGAGATGGCACTACCGTAGTTCAGGCTCCGAAGCGGCGACGGCCGTAGTGGCCCGCAGGGCCGCCGGTAGTAGTCCGCGCCTGCGCCGCATCTTCCCGGCATCCGAACCGTCGATACTTGCCAAGGTCAGATCATCACTCGGCGGCGGACCCTGTCGAACAGGGGCACCGGGACCACCATCGGACTCACGGGAACACTTGCTCCGGACCGCGAAGCCTTGACCGCAGATCGTCTACGAATGTTCTCAGCGACGAATCGTCTTTCCCTGCCCGGTACAGATCCATCGCGTCCACCAATTCGGTCGCGAACTCGATCCCGCCGTCCAGATACCTGCAGGGCAAGAAAGTCGGCCATTCCCGAAACAGGAGCAAGCACGATCGAGGCACCAGGGGCAGGGGGTTGGTCGCAATGCCCGGGGGAACGAACTCGCCGGAGGGCAAATGCCCACGCTCGAAACCGGCCCCGACTAGGGCGTGTTCACACTAACGGGACGAAAAAGGCGCCGTTTTCGGAAAGAAATTCTCCGTAGGTCGGATTAGCGCAGCGTAATCCGACATGGCGCATCGCCCTACTCGGGCCATGATGTCGGCTTACGCCTTCGGCTAAGCCGACCTACAGTGTCGATGCGGTGCGTTAGTGTGAACAGGCCCTACGTCCCCCGCATCCGCGGGTCCAGCGCGTCGCGCAGTCCGTCGCCGATGTAGTTCACGCTCAGCACCGTGAGGGAGATGGCGAGCCCGGGCCAGAGCACGCGGGACGGAGTGATGGTCATGAAGTTCGCACCGTCGAACAGCAGCCGGCCCCACGTCGGGAAGTCGGGCGGGAACCCCAGACCCAGGAATGAGAGCGCCGACTCGGTGATGATGGCGTTGGCGACGCCCAGCGTCGCCGACACCATGATCGGGCTCAGCACGTTGGGAAGGACGTGGCGGGTGATGATGCGCCGCTGCCGGGTCCCGATGCTGTACGCCGCGGTCACGAACTCCCGCTCCTTCAGCGCCAGCACGTCGCCGCGCACGATGCGCGCAGTCTGCATCCAGCTCGTGATGCCGATGACGAACACGATGAGCAGGAAAATCCCGGTCTCCGGCCCGAACGCGGTGCGCAGCGCGTCGCGGAACAACATGATGATCACGAGCAGCAGCGGCAGCAGCGGCAGCGCGAGGAACAGGTCGGTGGCGCGCATCAGCGGCCCGTCGAGACGGTTGAAGTAACCCGCGAGCACCCCCACCACGGTGCCGAGCACGAGCGAGATCAACATTGCGGAGAAGCCCACCGCGAGGGAGATGCGCCCGCCCGCGAGCACCTGCGCGAAAATGTCGCGGCCCAGGTTGTCGGTGCCCATCGGATGGGCGAGAGAGGGCCCCTGGTTCTTCGACCGGATATCGAGGTACTGCGGGTCCACGTCGTGGATGAATGGTCCGAAGGTGACGGCGAGGACGATGACCGAGAACACCGCCACGCCGGCCAGCGCCCCGGAGTGGTTGCGGAACGCGAGCCACACGTCCGTCCACAGCGAGCGGTGGAACCGCACGTCGTGCAGGGGGTTCAGGTTTGCGGCCGGGGTCGACATCGCGTTTCGCAGTTCCTAGTCGTAGCGGATGCGCGGGTCGAGGATGCCGTAGAGCACGTCGGCCACGAGGTTGAACAGCACGATCAGCACCGCGAACATGAACGTCAGCGTCTGCACCAGCGGGATGTCCGCCCCCTGGATGGCGATGATGAGGAGCTGGCCGAGGCCGTTCACCCGGAATACCTGCTCGGTGATGATGGCTCCACCGAAGATCGTGGGGATGCCGAGCGCGATCAGGGTCACCACCGGGATCATGCTGTTGCGCAGCACGTGGACGAGGAGCACCACACGTTCGCGCATGCCCTTGGCGCGGGCGGTGCGCACGTAGTCGAGGTTCAGGTTGTCGAGCATCGCGGAGCGCATGAAGCGGCTGAGTTGCGCCGCGTTGAACAGCGCCAGCACCATTACCGGCATGATGAGCTGCTTCAGGTGCACCCAGAAGCTCGCGAGGTCCGTCACCCGGTGGGTGGTGTCGTAGATGGACGGCAGCCACTGCAGCATCACGCTGAAGACGATGATCGCGAGCAGTCCGGTGAAGAAGGTCGGCACCGAGAACCCCACCATGGACACGAAGGTGCCGACCTGGTCGAACCACGAGTACTGCCGGTAGGCGGAGATGATCCCGATGGGAATGGCGATGAGGATCCCCACGATGTAGGACAGACCCACCACCCACAGCGTCTGCGGGGCGCGCTCGATGATGAGGTCCACCACCGGACTTCGAGTCGCCCACGAGCGCACCCGCAGCCGCTCGCTCGAATTCCCGATCTCCACCCCGAACGCCTGCTCGATGACGTTGAGCGGCTCGTTGACGAAGAACTGCTCCATCCACTTGACGTAGCGCACGTGGAAGGGCTGCCCGAGCCCGAGCGATTCTCGGATCTGGGCGCGCACCTCGGGCGGAATGGTGAGCGGGAGTTGCCCGGTGGGGTCGTTGGGGGCGAGGTCGAGGAGCGCGAAGACGATGAAGCTGATCGCAATGAGGGTGGGGATCGCGAAGAGCAGGCGGCGGATGATGTAGCGGATCATGTGGGCACTGCTGCTGCGTGCGTCATCGTGCGATCGTGGTCCGAACGCCCGGCGCCTTTCTGATTGTCACCCAAGGGGATCGTACATTCAGCTTACCTGGAGGGAGAGGAACGTTCCGAATCGGGAGCATACTCGCCCGGCGGTTCGTCCATCCGGCAGTTGAGCTCGTTGACCGAGTGTCCGAGCAACCCGGCGGCCCTGGCTTCGGAGATCGCTCCCTCTGCCAGGGCGCGAAAGCACAGGCGCTCGAACCGCATGGGTTACTCACCGCCGGGTATCACCCATGGCTCCCTGTAAGGAGCGAAGCTTGTCGCCGTCATCCCATGGCCAGCAGCAGGTCTTGTCGGCCAACCGCGCACGAAATCCGGCACCACGGCATCGCCCGCGTTGAGGGCGGCACTCGGTGCCGGTATCGTGTCGGCGAGCGCAGATTCGATCCGGAGAGTGGTGCGCAACCGGTGTCCAACGCACGACAAATCCTTGCCATGCTGCGTTGCAGGGCCGCGGGTGACGACGAGCAGTTCTTCACCATCGCGCTCCAGGTCGCCGCAGCCGAGGCGCGCCAGGGGCATCGAACTCTGGCTGAGGGGATTCGCGAAGCTGTGGAAAAGGCCCGCGCCCATACCGGTGGTGGACAGACCGTCGCAGTCCCGTTCGCGGCGCCACGCGGAGACCTCGCAGACCTCATCGAGCTGCGCAGCCCTGCGCCTCGGCTCGACGACGTCGTGTTGAACGACCAGCCGCGCCGCCAGATCGACGATCTCATCAGGGAGCAGACGCGCAGGGACTGGATCCGGGAGCATGGAAAGACCCCGAGCCGGCGGATTCTTTTTGTCGGTCCACCGGGGTCCGGCAAGACGATGACCGCGGAAGCGCTCGCCGCAGCGCTGAAGCTTCCCTTGTTCGTGATTCGCCTTGAGGCGCTAATCACGCGATTCATGGGCGAGACGGCGGCGAAGCTACGCCTCGTGTTCGACGAAACCGCGAAACGACGCGGGGTGTATCTGTTCGACGAATTCGACGCGGTCGGCGGGCATCGCAGTGCATCCAACGATGTCGCAGAGATGCGCAGAGTCCTCAACTCCTTTCTGCAGTTCATGGAAGAGCCGAACGCTACAGACAGTTTGATCGTCGCTGCAACCAATCATCCCGATCTCCTCGATCGTGCTCTCCTCCGGCGCTTCGACCTCGTCCTGCAATTCCACATGCCGACGGACGAGCAGATACGCCAAATCATCAAGGCCTGCCTCCGACCCTTGAAACATCCCAGACTTGCCTGGAAGCAGATCGTCGAGGCGGGCCGAGATCTCAGCCAGTCCGAGCTTGCCCGTGCGACGGAGAAGGCGGTCAAGACTGCAATACTGGACGAACGCGGCCGCCTCACGACCAGCGACATCGTTTGCGCCCTCAACGAACGACGGGAGATGCGCGAAGCCTTCATCGGCGCGCGAGTGTTGAGCTGATCCGTGACATCCCCGTACGAGCTCCCGCACCTCGATCTGTCGCGGCGCCTCCAGACCGTGCCGTTTACGTCGACCGCCTCGAACCCGGCCGGCGTCGGTACGCCTCGCAGCCGTGAGCAACACGGCGCGAAACTGCGCGGAGAGCTTGCCGCCGCCTATCGGACATTCGACGCGGCTCGACGTGAGGACGAGCGGATCGGGCCGCCCGTCGGCACCTTTCTCGAGGTCGAGCTGAAACGCGGTACACGAATCGAAACCATCGAACGAAAGAAGAACGGGATCGTGCCCGGTGCCGCCCGGCGTGAAGAGACCGACATCCGCATCGTCGGACTCTACGTTCCCGATGAAACGCGCGAGGTGTTCCTCGACATTCTCCGCGAATACCAGGAAGGCGAGCTGACCCCCAAAGGCAACCCTCGGCGCAAGGGATTCGTCGAGGCCATCGAGTCCATTCGCCAAGCACGACTTGAAACGTTCTGGACCGATGACGTGTCTCGACTCCCACCGCCCGGCCGGGAGATGTGGTGGGAGATCTGGTGCTTGCGCAGATTCGAGTACGATCTCGAGGACTTGATCGAGCGGCTCGGGGCGCGTGCGGCAGAGCGAGAACGGCGGCTCTACTTCCCCGAGCACGTAGTGCTGCCCGTGCTGGCCGACAGGGCAACAATCGAGTTGATGCTGTTCGCCCGGCTTGCGATTGTGGAGCTTCGAAGGGCCAGCGACAGCCCCGTCTTCTTTCTCGACGAATTGGACCGCGACGAGCAACGGGAGGTATCCGAGGATCTGGCCGAACGAACCCAATGGCCCGGTGCGGACGTCCCCGCCGTGTGCCTTCTCGATACCGGAGTCAATCGCGCCCACATCCTGATCGAGCCAACCCTTGCCGAAGACGACATGGCCGCGGTGAAACCCGAATGGGGGATCGCCGATTCTCCGCAAGGCCACGGAACCGGCATGGCTGGCCTGGCGCTCTTCGGTGATCTGATCCCCCATCTCACGGGCAACGAGGTCACGTCGCTGACCCACCGCCTCGAGTCCGTGAAGATTCTTCCGCCGCGCGGATTCGATCCGACCGAAGAGCGCCTTTACGGCGCCATCACCAAGCAGGCCGTCGCACTGCCGGAAACCAGACGGCCGAATCGCCCCCGGGTGTTCTGTCTCGCGGTCACCAATGACGACCGTAGCGGCATTCGTCCAACGACCTGGAGCTCAGCGATCGACCAGGAGGCGGCCGGCGTCACCGAGCTCGACGAGAAGGCCCCGCCCAGACTGTTCATCGTGTCGGCGGGGAATGCGCCGAACCCGATCGAAGTGGACCAGATTGCCGATCCAGATTCGCTCGAAATCGAGGATCCGGCACAGGCCTGGAACGCCATCACCGTCGGCGGATACACCGATCTGGTCAATATCCACGAGCCGCACTTCAATGGGTATTCGCCCCTCGCCAATGCAGGCGACATCAGCCCCTATACGCGAACTTCGACGCGGTGGCTCCAGGGCAAGTCCCCATTCAAGCCCGATATCGTCATGGAAGCGGGCAATCGCGCCGTCTCTCCGTCGAGGACCGACGCCTACGATGCCGATTCTCTGGCCCTGCTTTCGACCGGACCGAACACCGACGTTCATCCACTCATTTCGTTCCGCGCAACCAGCGCCGCCACCGCCCAGGCTGCGCGTCTTGCGGCAAGGCTGGTGGCCAGATTCCCCGATTACTGGCCCGAGACCATTCGCGCCCTCATCATCCACGGCGCGGATTGGACTCCTCGCATGACCAGCTTCCTGAAGGCCGCGCCGAGCAAGGCTGCGGCGTACCTTCTCCTGAGACGTTACGGTCATGGCGTCCCGACGTTTGAACGCGCGGTCGCATCAGCCAGGAATCATCTGGCCCTGGTCGCGCAGGCCGAAATTCAGCCGTACCAACGCAGCAGCAAGGGGATGAACGAATGCCACTTCTATTCGCTTCCCTGGCCCCGTGAAGCACTCGAGAGTCTCGGCGAACAGGATGTGACACTGAAGATCACGCTGTCCTACTTCATCGAACCGAACCCGGGGTCCTCTGCTTCCTTCGATCCATACAGATATCAGTCGTACGGCTTGCGGTTCGACTTGAAGCGCCGGTCCGAGACACTCGTCGAATTTGCCAAGCGTCTGAACAAGCAGGCACGGGAAGATCCCGATGATCGACCTACTCCTGAGCCCGACCGCGACGTTTGGCTGTTTGGCCCCAGTTCGATGTCCGCGGGATCTCTGCACAGCGATGAATGGACCGGTCCTGCGATCAATCTCCTGTCACGGAACGAGATCTGCATCAAGCCGGTTGGTGGCTGGTGGAACGACCGGGCGAAGGCCCAGGTTCGGGGACAGAAGGCGCGCTATTCGCTCGTCGTATCCCTGCGTTCTCATGACACGGATATTGATCTCTACACCCCCATCTCGGTGATGATGGAAACCGGCATCGGTGTAGAGACCATCGTTATTCCTGCGGGAACGACGGAGTAGGACTCTCGCGGCGGCGTGGGCATGCATTTCGGCTTGTCATCGAGTCATCCCGCCGAGTCGGAGGTTGGGGTATCTCGATGCGCCGCTCAAGGAGCACACGCTGCTCCAGGCCATCGCCCGCGTGAACCGGCCGCACGGGGACGAGAAGACCTACGGGCTGGTGGTGGACTACTGGGGCGTGTCCGCGAAGATTCAGGACGCGCTCACCATATTCTCGACCACCGATGTCCAGGGCGCGCTCACCCCGAGCGTGGACGAGCTGCCGAGACTCCAGAGCCGTCACGCGGCAGCAATGCGGTTCTTCCAGGCGGTCGCCGACCCGAACAACCTCAACGCCTGCGTGCAGGTGCTGGAGCCCGAGGACGTCCGGGCCGCGTTCGACCTCGCGTTCCGGCGGTTCAGCCAGTCGATGGACATGCTGCTGCCGGACCCGCGTGCGCTCGCGTACCACGCCGACCTGCGCTGGCTGGGCAAGATTCGAGGCGCGGCCCGCGCCCGTTACCACGACGACCGGCTCGACCTCTCGGGCTGCGGAGAGAAGGTTCGGAAACTGATTGCCGACGCCGTCGTCGCGGACGGCGACCAGGTACTGGTGAAGGAGGTCCAGCTCTTCTCGCCGGAGTTCGAGGAGAAGGTCGAGGCGCTCAGGACCGACGAGGCGAAGGCGAGCGAGATGGAGCACGCCATCCGCCACGAGATCAGCGTCCACCTGGAAGAGAACCCCGCCTTCTACCAGTCGCTGCGCGAGCGGCTCGAGGCGATCATCGAGGAGCGGCGCCAGGAACGCCTGGATGCGGCCAGGCAGCTCTCGCTCCTGAACAGCCTGCGCGAGGAGCTGAAGGGCGAGCAGACCAGGGCGCAGGACATCGGGCTCGACGCACGCGGTTTCGCCATCTACGGCCTGCTGGAGGAACAGCGGCCGATGCCAGTGCGCGAGCACGCTGCCCCGTACAACGCGGCCAACCGCGACCTGGCGTCGCTCCTCGACGAAGAGGTGACGCCGTTCACCGAGCTGGTCGACTGGTGGCAGAAGGACGACCTGCAACGGCAGATGCGCAGCAAGATCAAGCGTCAGCTCCGCGCTAGCGGAATCGAGGCCGAGGCGGTGGAATCCCTCGACGGCATCGTGACCCGAAAGGCCGAGTGGATCGTGCAGCGCCTCCGGCGCGCGGAGTCGTACGGGCCGCTCCTTTCACCACGAGAGTTCATCAGCGGCGAAAGCATCCTGTACCTCGGGCGCCACTACCGCTTGAAAGTGCATCCGAACGAGGCCGGCGATGCAAAGCTCCGCGGCGGCTGGCTTCACGTGCCCGCGCCGGGCGGACCGCGGCAAACTGCTCAGGTCCGGGAGGCGGTCGTCCGCTGGTTCCGACGCCACGCGGCGGAACGGTTGCCGGAACGAGTAGCCGCATGGCGGTCGAAGGCCGGCGTTCCCATGCCCCGGGTGATCGTCTCGAACCAGCGGAAACGCTGGGGAAGCTGCGACCGAAACGGAACCATCCGCCTCAACTGGCGCATCATCCAGGCCCCGATGCGCCTCGTGGACTACGTCGTTGTTCACGAACTCGTGCATCTGCGCCACCGCGGCCACGGACGCGACTACTGGCAGGCGGTCGGAAGGGTCATGCCGGACCACGAGCGGCGTCGGGAGGACTTGAGGCGATGCGGGGTCGGTCTCGCCTGGTGAAGTCCGCAGCCGAATCACATTGTCGCGGGTCGTCCGCAAACAATTCCCCGTGCCGTACCGCCTGCCCCGCTACAGCTCGTCAATCCGCTGCCGAAGGCCCGACAAGTCACGAACGGGCACCACGCTGATGCGCGCATCCACGCGGTGGGCGCCTCCCGTGGCACAGACTTCGAACAGGTGTTCGAGGGACAACAGTCGAACAATGTGATCCATGGCTCCGGTCACGTACGGTGCTTCACCGAACTTCAAGTCGAAGCCAATCCGCCGGCCCTTGTCGACGATGAGCAAGTCGAGTGCGCCGCTGCCCTCCGCGGCCCAGTGCCAGGCAGTCGGCGGCTGCAACGTGCGCAGTATCTGCTCGATGACGAACCCCTTCCAGGATGCGTCCACGCTCGAATGCGCGAGCAGTTCGTCGTAGTCGTGGATGTCCAGCAGCGCGTGAAGCAGGCCCGAATCTCGGAGGTATATCCTGGGGGCCGTCACCTGGCGTCTCGCCACGGTCTCGAACCAGGGCTGCAATTGGCGGACCATGTACGCACCGGTCAGCAGGTCGAGGTACCTGCGC
>MKWU01007261.1_pt1 | contig 10711 bp, 3 predicted proteins | sample 809101 | NCBI WGS metagenome assembly MKWU01 (sample SAMN05860141, study PRJNA318959) | sponge metagenome | host: Aplysina aerophoba | place: Slovenia: Piran, Adriatic Sea, Gulf of Piran | collected 2013-05-07
CGAAGTTCAGTGTCATACCCGTGGGTCCTTCAATAGACATCAGACTATTAGTAGCTGCGTGTAGAACCGCAGAGCCTCGCATGATAGACCGTGTGGCTAATGCCTCAGGGCTCATCACATCTGCTAGAGCCTGACCATAGATGGTCATGAGAGTATCACCGAAGTTCTTTGGATCGTCCAACCTGTTCTCTACCTCAGAGATGGCAGCAACAAAGGCCTCACGCATACCATCATCCTTAATGAGGGATGGATCTGTCTTGAGTAGCTGAGCTGTGTCATACATATCCTGCCCGAAGGTATCAACCTCCTTACCATAGCCGAAGGTCATGGTGGTCTTCTTGTTGAGATCTCTGTGGCTGAAGACAGCACGAGCTACTGCATTAAGTTCAGATGAGAACTCACTGACATTACCTTTGAACCCATCAGTCTCTAATCTCTCCATCAGAGTATCCTTCAGCACCGCTCGGATATCTCCTGGTGCATCAAGGTAATCAGTAGATGAGGACCGAAGTACCCCAGTCTGGCGAGCAGTCTTACTGTTCCCCATCTGGATCCCGTTGGATGCGATACCATTGGTCTTACCATCGATGTAGGCATTGAAGTAGGAGTGGTAGGGTTTCCCTGCACGGCGAGCCTTGAGATACTTGCTAGCATCTATCAGTCCGTCAATGAAGTGCGGTCCATCCTCTCCCTTACCCTTGATAGCCTCGATGAGAGCAGCATCTGCTTCCTGATCGAGTGCGATTTCCGGTACGGGTGGGAAGTTAGGATCAGAGATAGGCATGCCTTGTTCGATAGCAGTAGCAATAGCTTCTGCCTCTGCATCGGTCATCACCATAGCTGCTTGCAACCTATCGCCCCAAGCTTCCAGCTGGGGAGCTGCAGCCTCGAACTTAGTCTCTCTTATATGAGGCAGAACGTCGTCTCCACCCTTCACTAGCATCATCGTATACATCTGACGTAGGTTGTAGTCAACCCTAGACCCCGGCTTAGCGGGTGAGGGGACAGCATTCCGTGTCACGAAACGTACAGCCTTACTAGTAGTGGGGTTAAACTTACTCTGCTGAGGAGAGATACGACCTTGGAATCCTTGCATGGCGTAGGTCAGGTAGTTAGCACCGTTCCTTTCCTGTGCAATGGACTGGACTTCATTGGCTAGCTTCTGCGCTGCCTTAAACATCTCGCCTTGAGCTACCTCTTGCCCATGCTTCGCGATGTACTTGGCTTCCTTATCCTTACCAATGTTATTGATAGTCGCCTGCCACCCAGAGAAATCCATGTTCTGTAGTACCGGCAAGGCAGTAGAGAATAGGATCTTCAGCCGCTGCTTGTCGACCACGTTAGGGACACGGGCTAAGTTATCCATGGCGGATCTGATGGTAGGATCTATGTCCTTCTTCTTGGTATTCACCCCACCCTGGATGGTCTTCACTACGTTGAGACCTGAATCACCACGCAGCTCACCCTTAGGTGGCGCGTTCTTCGCTGGCCTTACGTTAGCTGAAGGGAACAGACGCTTGCGAGCTGAATCTCCATCAGCCAGTACGTCCTCACCCTTCGGTGTCAGCTCAAGATACTTCTGGTTAGTAGTATTATCTGTGGTGACTCTCACGAGGTCAGGGTTCTGTGCGGCCCACATCATCTTGAAGGCATCACCTAATGATTCAGCCTCTGCTGGGGTGATCTCACTATCCGGTGTGGGATTACCTTTCAACCGCTGGTATTCAGTAGCGATCTGCTTACCGATCATACCGTTGCCTTGTTGTTTAGCTATCCGCTTCACCTTCTGGTTAGACGTAAACCCTACCTTATCTTCATTCTCTTGGAATGCTTCAGCGATAGGATCTAATGTTGTCTCTGCCTCGATGTCTGCACCACCAGCGAACTGCATGATAGCATTCTCTGTAACCAGTGAGCCAGCCTTCATGAAGTCAGGATCTACGATAGGATTATTGATATCACTATAATCCACAGCGCCTACTCTATTGACGGCTGACTGGATAGATCCTTCCTTCTTCTCTGCGATAGCATTCGCAATGTCAGGACCCTTAGCTCCCTGCTGGGCTGGTTGGAATCCCTCTGTATTACGTACGGATACGGGAGGTACGATGATCCCATCTCTCGCTGAGTTAGCTAGCTTATTAGCACGGTCAATGATGCCACCATCTACCTTGCTGGAAGCCGTAGCACCCACGATAGGAGATGGCTGTGTGGCTTTCGTCCACCGAGCCCGCAGATCAGGAACAGCATGACGCTGCTGCTCCTCTAAATCTGCTTCGAGTTGTTGTTGTGGATCCAGTCTCTGCTGGAAAGGAGATGGTAACTCCTCTGCCTGCTGCAGGTTAATCCCAGGATCTTGTGCTGTCTGTGGCTGTACGTTTGGACGTGGCCTCTGTTCCTGCACCTGCTCCTGAGCTGGACCTGCTGGCAGATCTGCTTGAGCCTGCGAGGCTAGACGCTCGAGGGCTGACATCCCTCCGCCTGTAGAGCCTGCTTGACTAAACTTTCCCATTATCTATCTCCATTAAAGTTCCAATCACCGGCGATCTTGCCGAGTTCTTTATTGAATGCACTGAAGGGACCGAGACCTGGGGTAGCTTTACCTACCTGCTCGACCGCTCTGCCGACATCACCTTGTGCTAATGCTCCGCCTGCTCCTGCTACTCTCTCGATATACCCGAGTGCAGGACTCTCTCCTACTGCCTGGTTGAAGAGCCAGTCGCCTGCGTTCTCACTACGTTGCTCGTAGATAGGGAACATAGCATTGACTAACCTCTCACCTGTACCGAGTAGACCGGTAGATAGGAGACCACGACGGATGTACTCTGCCTTGTCCAAGTAAGGGTTCTTACCTGTCAGCTCTTCGAAGTCGTCTTCACCTGAGTCAGGACCGTACTTAATCCAGTCCTTCATATGCTGTGACGCGAAGCCAAGCATAATCATGGTAGCCATAGTAGCCCACGCTTGGTACTGCATGGTTGGCGTTGACTGACCGAAGGCATCACGCCATAGCTTTGGCAGAACCTTGGTAGTAAAGGTAGACAAGAAACCCTGGAACTGTGTGAACAGTGCGAACCGAGGATCTTGATAGAGCAGAGGTCTGTTAGCTGACTGCGGTAGAACGATAGCATCATTCACGAAGCTGAACGTAGCATCACGCAATGTGTTGTCATACTCTGCCTGCTCCTGCGGGGTAAGCTGCTGACCAGCTGTTACCTTCTCCTGTAGAGGGAGGAAGCGGTCGATGTTAACACCGATGTTCCGCAACTTCAGTTCTGTCTCCTGAATGTCCTTAGTGTAAGGATCTCCATTCCGTCTCTGCTTCCAGATCTTCATAGCATTATCAGACAGGAAGTCACCAGCGAATGAGGCACGAATAGACCGAGTGTAGTCCGTCCACTGAGTCAAGCCGTTAGCTTGGAAGAACCCAGTGTATAGCTTCTGTTGCCAAGCATTAACTTCAGTAACACCTGTAACAGTAGCAGCACCAACGTCCCACTCATAGAACCCTAGATCCCTGACTCTCTGCTGGTTAGCAGTATCCTCACTGAACCCTTCAACACCACGAACCGTATCAGGTAGCTGGTTGATGAACTTGATCATACCCTTAGCAAGATCCTTACCTTGACTCTGCATGGTAACCTTATCTTTACCGAAGATCTGATCACGACGTAAGCCTCTACCTATCAGCGCTGCTTCCACGAAGGAAGAGAAGGTAGCTAGCGGTAGACCTGAGAAGGTCATCAACATCATCGCATGCTTCTGTATCTTCTGTGCCTTCTTACCGAACTCTGACTGAGGTCTCTTGTAGTTCCCTGACTCTGCATCAAGATAGTCCTGCAGCTGTGACGCTACCTTGGCTACCTGAGCCTGAGCCTCTGGCCCATCACCCAGTTCTTTCTGCATGTTGTCCAGTAGTTTAGAGACGACTGCCCCGTTCTTACCGATGAAGTCACGGTGCGCTGTGTAACGAGCTGCTGACTTGGCAGCGTGAGCTACGTTAGCGAACACATCGTTCTCCATGAACTCCGCGAAGTCCTTATCTTCTGATAGACCGAGTGATCTCTTCTTGTGGGATGAGGGTACGATACCTCCCTTCACCACGCTGAATGCCTCATCGATATCACCTACGTTTACATCGTCAGTGATCCTATCAGTCAGTTCCTTCGCGTCAGCTGGGTTCATCTTATACTTCTGCATCAGTAGCTTCTCAAATGCTTTACGGTTCTGATGAACGGCTCGCTTGTTGAGGGTCTTGTACTTGAACAGGTAGTTCTTGATATACCCCAGCTCGGGGTTGTGCTTCTTCTGGTCTGCATACATCTTGTCAGACAAAGCGTTAAGCTCAGCACCTAACTTCATAATGATCTGCTTGTGCTTACCTTCCGGTACCAGAGCGGGATCAAACGTCCCGTCCTTGGTGACAGCAGCATTAAGATTAGTATAGATCTCGTTACTCATGCGGGCTTTGTCTGCACCACTGAACTTCTTCCCGTCATTCATGGTATAGTATACCTGCTGGGGGATAGAGACCTGGTTCTTATACTGTGCCACGCGGTGATGCTTAGCGTCTTCAAAGCTGGCACCACTGAATACCCTGTCAGGGTTACCACCGAATAGGTCGGCGGCTATTCTTGCGGACCGACTACGTTGAAGCAAATCATCGGTGAAGATATTACGGGTAGCTCCACGCCAGAGGGAGGGGATAGCATTGAATGCATCACGTCCCTTCTCTTCCAGTGTCCTACCTCTCTGCTTAGCCTTAAACTCTGCTGCTCTCTCCTCTATCAGGAGACCAGAGCCTTCGCTGTTGATCTGTTGATTGATCTCCGCTAGGTTCTCTGCGTTAGAAGCGACGTGGCCTTTGGTTCTCTGCTCTTCAGCTGCCCACAGGGCTGACTGTTGAGCTGTTGTCTCATCTGCTAGAACGTTATCACCATGAGCTGCTCGCTCCTTGGCTAGCTTGTTGATAGATCCTGGTGCTGTGAAGGCCGCACCGAGAGTACCACCTGCTATGGCAGCAGCTGTTAGTCGAGTCTGTAGCTCTTCCCAATTAAAGGAGTCGACATCACCCTGCTTGGCTGCGGTATAAGCAATAGCTTCCTGCATAACCTCGGTAGCTGATTCACCTAACGCACCACCAGCTGCTCTCTTAAGGAGCTGCTTGACTGACCGCTTGGCTGTCAACTGTTTCGTAGCTATCTTAGCTCCGTCCTTGAGGAAGTCACCGAGTTCCTGCTTGGTAGCGTTAGCTAGCGTAGCTTCTGCCACACTCGCGGATACACCATTAACCTTCATGATCTTCTCAACAGCTGCATTCATTAGCTTGTTAGCCGGTACCTTACCAGCGATAGCTCCGATACCCAATCTATCGAGTGCGGCTTGAGCGAGACCACCGGCTACAGCTATGGTAGCGTTCTTCTCTCCCTCCATCTCATTCCAGATCTGACCTGTATATACAGTTGAAGCACCAGTGATACCGAGACCGATAGCACCTGCTGTACCCACTACGGGAGCAGCTGCCAGTCCTGCGACGGCTGAGCCAGCTGTGATAGCCATGTAGGGTAGGGACATCGCTGCGTTATTCTGTATGAACTGAAGACCTGTGCCTATACTCTTGACATCCTTCCAGTCAGTCAGAACCTTAGCGTACTCCTGCTGCTGTGATCTGGCTCTCGTGATACCAGCTTCACCGATATCTTTTAGGTATTGGCTATCAGTACTCTCACCGAGTAGCTCGAGGAAACCGAATGCTCCTTCCTTCGCACCGATCCAGCCCTGATCCCATGCGTCTGACAAAGGATTGCGGGAGTTGTTACGGATATCTCTATCCTGACGGCGGAAGGCTATGTCCGCTGTGCCCTGACCTAATGCATATGCTGCTTCTGATACAGCACCCTGCTTGAACCGTATAGGTCGGAGAGTTTCTTCTTCGATAGCATCTTGTATCTTAACAGCTGCATCATCGAAGGCATCGTTGTTATTACCGAAGGCACGAGCTACATCGATAGCATCGAGATCATCTTGCGTGGTAAACTTACCTGCCTTTAATGCACCTGACTTTAATAATTCTGTGGTGAAGTTACGACCTTCAGCGTCATGCAACTCCACTATTTCACGACCGAAGGAATCCTTCTGTCCTGTTGGTACCAGGTTATTATAACCCTGGGTCTCGGCTAGTGTAGTGATCTCACGGGTAGCATCTGCTGCACCTGCAGTACCAGCCTGCCACTTATCATTCTTCCAGCCAGCGACCTCAGGGGCGTCATACCCCTGAAGTCGATACTTAACTGACTTACCATCTGCATCCTTCTTTTCAGGATCTCGGATGGTGTCGGCGTCGATGAACGTATACTTACCGACGCTATTCGTTTTACCGGCCTGCGCCAGTCGTTCCAATGCGTTCATACTATCCTCCTGCTAATGCTAGTTCTTTCTGTACGTACAAGAAGAATCCACTCTCGTCGTCTTCTGCTTTATTGTTCCACTGTTTCTTGGTGTCGGTATCTAAACCGTTCCAGTCCTGTAGGAACTCTGTGTAGAAGATGTTAGACAGATCATTGACTCCACCCTTGTGACCTTGCGATCTCAACCAGCCAGCTGCAGCTGTGTTCAACTGCTGTAACTTGCGTGGGTTCACGTAGCTTGGTGGTCCTTCTTTGGGTTGCTTCTTAGACTTGAAGACCTCTGAGTTACCACCGACCTGCTGACGGATGACGAGCTGCTGTAGGTAAGGTACGAGATCTCTCGCACGACCACCGTCCTGCCGCTTGTCGTTGATAGCATCATGATAGGCAGAAGACACAAGACCACCGAGTTCATCAGGGCTTACACCATTATCCACTGCCCACTGCGCTACCTTGTTAGCGTTAGTAGATGGTAGGATATCTGTTGTAGCTGCTCCCTTCTCTTTGTCGTAGATGTCGAATGTATCTCTCATCTCTTTGAGCTGGCCTTCAATATTACTTGTGGCCTGCTTGACACGAGTCCGATACTCAGGACTTCCACGTACCTCTGATGGGTCTGCTTTGAAGTCGAAGCCTGACCGGACATTACCACCAGCATCTACTAGCTTAACATCCTTCCCGTACTTAACTTCTTCCAGCTGTATCGGCTTACCAGTCTTGCTGTCATACTTAGTAACGAACTTACCTGTCCGTTCAGGTGCTGCACCGAGTTGTACAAGAACGTTAGGATCTCCTGTCTTCTTGAACTCCGCAACTGACTGTTTAGTATGAGCACCTGCTGCAGCGATCTGCTGGTAGTTAGATTCCTTAGCGTCAAGCCTGTTCAAGTACTGAGTACCTGCGAAGGCAAGAGCCTGACCTGGTGACATACCAGTGGCCATAGCACCAAGCATCAACACACCCATGCGGGCCAACTCTTTCTTATCGAAGAGATCCCCGAAGGTTTCCTTAATAGTACTAGCTACCTTGTTCCGCTCAGGCTCGGACATATTCTTGCCCATCTCCTGACCTTTAGTAACCATGTCTTGACGTTCAGACTCGGTAACAGTTGGAGCTTGTTCTTTTGAAGCTGCTTGAGCATTCTTAATACCCGTGCGTTGCTCCGCCGGACTCGCTGATTGCTTCTGCTTAGCTGTACCTTCTCCACGAGGATCCTGTCCTGCTGGAGCTGATGGAGCATCTGCTTGGAAGTTAACACCACCAATACTCTCTTGTACATCTTCTGGTAGTACTGCTTCACCCCATGCATCCGCTCTCACTGGAGCCTGTGCTTCAGGAATAGCAAGAGCAGGAACAGAACCTGACTCACCTACTTGAACTCCTGCTGGAGTTGATTGTAGATTAGCTAGCTGCTGCTGTAATGCTTCTTCCCGCTGACGTAGGATCTCAGCACCGTCAGTTTCAGAGGCTGCTACAGATTGATCCAATCTATTCTGGTTTAATGCCTGAGTCACAAGCTGCTGCTGTTCCTCATTCTCTCCATAAGCGATAGCCGCTGGATTACCTTGATCGTACAATGTACCGATCTGCTCTTCAGTAAGTCCTGACAGGTCAGTGACTGGAGCCGCAGGAAGACCTGCTTGTGGTACTGTACCTGGACCTGCAGTAACTCCTGGTATAGGTGGAGGTAATTGTGCTTGAACTCCCGGATGAACCGCACCCTTCTGGTGCTGCTGCTGGTTAAACGCTTGCGCCCTGCGAGGATCACCTTTAGGAAACTGCTTAGCGTAGTCACCAAGTAAAGCATTCTGCCGTTGACGTTCTGCCTCTTGCTGCTCCACTACCTGACTGCTACCCTGTAAGATAGCTTCATCAGAACCTGGTACGGGTGGCTGATTATCTACCTGCGGTGGGGCTTCACGACTAGGCACTGGACCTACGTCAAACTGATCAGGATACTGCTGGACAAATGGGTCCGCTCGAGATACACCAGTACGTCCTACATTACGGCCGGCTGAACCAGACGCTGGCTGTTGAGGTGCTGTCGGTGCAACCAATGGTGCCTGTCTAGCTTGATTACGTCCACGTGAGACGTTGTTAGCTGCTGCTAATCGAGCTAGCCGACGCCGCTCTCTTTCTTCTTCCGTGATATTGGCACGGCCACCGTTCCTTAGATACTGCACGGGACCTCCTCCATTGTATGTACTGACTCCGCCAGCCGCTAGTGATTCTATATACTCAGGGTTCTTACCCTGTAATCCAACGGGTTGCATGGGTATCATCCCACCACCCTGTGGTATAGCCAGCTGGGCTAGTTGTACCGGATCAAAGCCAAAGCCTGAACTCTGTGGAGCCGTAGCTTCTTGCTCAACAACAGGCGGAGCTTCAGTAGGTGGTGGAGCTTTCTGCTCTTGCGAACCAGGTACCTGATTACCCTTCCCACCCCAGAGTTCTAGCTCTGCGTTCCGTCTGTTCTGTAGTCCTTCAACCAGTACCTTCTTACCTGTCTTCGGATCAGTTACTTTATTATACTGTGGTAGCTTCTGCTCGATCGTAGTGTTATCACGCTGACCATTATCAGTCAGCTGGTCGAGCATACCTTGTCCACCATTATAGCGGAAGGAAGCTAACGCATCTTTCTGGTTGTCCGACCAGTCGTACCCGTACTTCTTCGCGTACTCGTCAATGGCGGCACGTTCAGAGGCGGCACGCTGAGTGAGCCAGTTATCTTCTGCTTCTTTTTGAGTTCTTTGACCTGGCTTAACCGGCGACCCATCAGGATTTCTAGTCCGGCCATAACCGATTGTCCAGACGCCTGCGCTGTCTTGGTAGGCTTCGTCACGGTATCCTTCCTTCTCTTTGAGGAAACTGACTAAGCCTCCAGTGTTGTAGCCCATGGACTTAGCGATAGCGTATGCCTGACCGGGAGCTGTGTAACCTTCGCCATGTAGCTTCGATACTTTCTTACCGATATTAGCCTTTAACATCTGGTTCTCAGCGTGGCGTTGTTGCAACCCATGATTGTTCATCTGCTCTATCAGCGGACCATACATCTGGGTTGCTTCCTTGTTTAATACGAACTCACCTTCGGTTAGCATCGCAGGAATAGTATCGACGTTGGTTGGATCATTAAGATCTTTGACCATGTTGCCCTCCTATTTCTTAGCTAATGGTGCTTTCGGTTGTTTGTTTGTAGTAGCTGACGCTCGCTTCATAGCCTGAGCCTGCTGGAACTGCTGCTGCTTTAGCTTCATATCCAGCTGGTGCTTCTCTTGCTTCCGCATCTCGTCCAGCTCAAAGGCCTTAGCCTGCTGGTCTAGCTTCTGCTCATCCATTACTTTCTTGATAGGTGTTGCTTGAGCCTGACCACCTTCGTTGTACCCGTTAGGATTCAACGGGCCACGCATCATACCACCCACGTTCTTACCTTCTACTGCTGGCGCACGGTCAAGGAGTTTCATCCACCATGGGCGAGCTGCCTTCCCACCTTTATTATAGGCAGGGTACTTCATTGAGATCGGTCCACCCATGTTTCTCTCCTTATATACTACACCTTGTGATCCACCAGGTACGTTGAAGTACGGATGCTTGGCTAGGAATATCTTCATAGCCTCTTGCTTCTGCTTCTCATTACCTGACTGACGTGCCTGTTGTAGAGCTGCGAGCGCATTGTAATCTACCGGCTTGCCTGCTGCCTTAGCTGACTGGATCTGTTCAGCGATACCCGCGTAGGGATCTTGTCCCTTCGGGGCTTGGAACTTCTCACGGTTAGCATAGCCCTTGATGACATCACCACTGATCTGCCCGAGCGAGTTGCCTTGCTCGTCGAATAGCCGGCGCTGTAGTGGTGCTATGTTCTGGCCTTGCGCACCAGCTTTGATCGCTGCGTTCTGTGCTGCGACTCTCTTCCGAGCCTCCTCAGCGTAGTCAATCTTACCACCGGTGTTTAGTAGATGTCCATGCTTCACGTGCATGTTGTAATCTTTCTTCGCATGCGGATGGACTGGACCACCGGTATTAAATAGACCACCGAGTACTCCACCCAGTGGGCCGAGAGCAGAGCCAAGTAGCTTCTTCCCTATACCTATACCAGCCTGAGCTAGTGGTGAGGGTCCTCGCTGCTGGACTTGAGCGTGCTGAGCTGGTGCCGCTTGTTGAATGGGATTCGCTGACGCCCGTGACTGGGCTATCTTCTCTTCCCGTCTCTTCTTCTCTTCCTCTAAGCGAGGGTTATAGTGCGTAGGCATTTATCTTCCTCCTTAGAAGTTTATATAGACCGACAGCATAAGAGCCTGGTGCTATGA
>MKWU01007262.1_pt1 | contig 10709 bp, 9 predicted proteins | sample 809101 | NCBI WGS metagenome assembly MKWU01 (sample SAMN05860141, study PRJNA318959) | sponge metagenome | host: Aplysina aerophoba | place: Slovenia: Piran, Adriatic Sea, Gulf of Piran | collected 2013-05-07
TGAACGGCATGCGGCCTGACAAGGCTGTCAGCGCCCGTTCATTGATCGCTCCACGACTTTCCTGACATCCTCCGGATCAACCGACGCCGATACGAACGCATCGCCGATGTCTCTGACCAGAACGAAGCGGATGACCTCGCTTTCAACCTTCTTGTCCTGCTTCATGCACTCCCAAATTCGCTCGTAGGAAGGCATTGCCATGTCAATTTGGCCGATTCGGGACTTCATTCCCAAGCTCTTGAGCAATCGCTCCAAGCGGTCAAGAAGCTGCACGTCGCACAGTTTCAGGCGAACGGAAAGGTTCAAGGCCAACATACAGCCAATGGCGATGCTCTCGCCGTGACTCAGCCGGGGATGGTATTCGTAGGCGCACTCAAGAGCATGGCCAAACGTATGACCTAGGTTAAGCAAGCTTCTCCTGCCTCTTTCGGTCTCGTCGGAGACAACCAGCTGTGTCTTGATTTGGCAGGACTCTGAAACAAGATGGTGCATGCACTCCACGTTTTCGACCGAAATCCGGGAGGCGTTCCTCTCCATCCAGTCGAAATACTGTGAATCGCCGATCAACCCGTACTTGACAACCTCGCCAAGCCCAGAACGAAGCTCGCGGTCCGGCAGCGTACCAAGGACCGCTATGTCCGACACAACCAGGCGTGGCTGGTGAAACGCGCCCACGAGGTTCTTTCCCTCCTTGACGTTTATCCCGGTCTTGCCTCCGACAGCGCTGTCGATCTGTGCCAGCAAAGTTGTCGGGACATGAACGTAGCCTATTCCCCGACGGTGCACAGCGGCGGCAAATCCGGCGACATCGCCAAGACATCCTCCGCCCAATGCAATCATGAGGTCATTCCGCTCAATGCCGACTTGCAGCATCCATTCGGTAATGCAGCGAATGCCTGCCCACGACTTGAGCGCCTCCCCCTTCATTGGCAGCACCAAGGTGTCGGTGGAAAGGTTGCTTGACCGCAAGGATGCCGCGACGCGGTCTAGATAAAGGGGCGCAACATTGGCTTCGCTGACTATCACGGCACGCGGACGGCCAGTGAATGGCTTCACCAGATTCCCAATGTCGTCAAGAAGACCTTGGCCAATCAGTATGTCGTAGGATCGGCTTCCAAGATCGACATGAATTGTTCGGGTTGACCGTCTAGACATGTTCAATCCATCAGTTCGAGCTGCACGTGCGCCTTGACTTTGAGCCATACCGCGGTCGCAACGGCTTCGGGCGACGAATACCTGGACGTCCTGACGGTGACATTGGCCAGATTGTAGCAGGGATCGCGTTCCTCCAACACCCTGCGGAAATCGTCAAGCGTTTTCCACGATTTCGCTCCTGGCCGCTGCCCGCCGGTCGCAGGGTCCGCGCCTATCCGCTTCCAGAGGATTTCGGGCGCCGTGGAAAGAAAGACCGCTACGCCGCTTTCGTCAATCAGGCGGCGGTTGCGAGCGAAAACATACGATCCGCCGCCGGTTGCGATTACGCATGGTTTGCTGGAAACTGCCGACGCCAGGACCCTGTGTTCACAGTCCCGAAAATATGCCTCGCCAGCGGAAGCGAACACTTCTGCAATGCTCCGCTCCTCCGCGATTTCGATTTCGCGGTCGGTGTCAACAAGCGGCACATTCAGCTTTCGGGCGAGAATGCCTCCGATCAGCGTCTTTCCACAGCCCATCATGCCGACAAGCGACACATGGCGCTTCAATTCAAAGAATCCTTCTGCGGCGCCATTCATGACGCTGGAGGCCGACTCTTGATCATGTCCGCGCAATTGATTCGAGAAAGAGCCGAATCAGCCGTCCCCTTCCTTGCAGCATCCACGCGCCCGGGCAGATTAAACGCCCTACTCGACTTGCCAACACGCAATTCGTGCAATTGCCCATGCTCCCACCCGGCGAAAGTCCCTGCTTGCCTTTGCAATTGGGTCCAATTCCTGTTGAGGGAGCGAACACTCGAAGGCACCAGCCGTTGGATTGAACGCAATTTGGACCATTGGCTCTCAGGAGCGAAAGGGTTCCTGCGATCACGGTCGCAGGCAAGGCGCCCCAACGCTGCAAAACGCTTCACAATTGGTCGCGTTCCACCCATTTCCAATTAGCAGCTTGTTAGCAATTGTTGTACAATTGTCACTGAAGTATCGGGGCTGCCTGCCGAAAGGAGCATATATGTGGCGAAGTGCTCGCATCGTTCTGGCTCTGTTGGCGGTGTGTATCCTCGGATTCCTGGGATACGGTTTAGTGAGCCAGCCGGAGCCACCGACTGAACGATTGGTCCTTACCATAGATCTAGATGAGAATCGCTAGCGTCGTCGCAATTGCTTCGGGACTGGCTTTCGAGTCGCCCAGCTTTGCGCAGCAGAACCAGAACAGTCCGTTCGATGGCAACTACCAGTTCGTTGAACCCGACGAATCGGGAGTCATCACGCATGTGCTGCCCGACCAAAACCGGGACGCAATTGGCTTGCTTCCCAGCGATGTTTCCGAATTGCCGAGAAACCTGTGGGCAACTTCTAGCACGCGAACTCTGAAGGCATTGATGGCGGTACAGCGGGATGTCCTTGTGCCGGGCGCGCTGGACTTGCTGTATCGAGTGCTGCTCGCCGAAGCCGCTCCGCCAATGGATTCCGATGGCAGCGGCGAACTGTTCCTCGCCCGAATCGACAAGTTGATCGAATTTGGCGCGCTGCCCCCGGCGCGCGAGCTTCTCAACAAGGGCGGCGTGCTGGACAGCCAGGCATTCTCGCGCTGGTTCGACATAAGCCTGTTGACGAATTCGGAGCATCAGGCCTGCCGCACATTGGAACGCAACCGGTGGCTGGCTCCGTCGCAGGCGGCGTTGGTGTTCTGTCTGGTCAGAATTGGAAAGTGGAAGCAGGCGCAATCCGTTCTTGGTGAGGCCAGGGCGCACGGCCAGCTCACGGAATCGGAAGCCATGGCTATGGAACTCCTGCTTGAACCCGAGCATGCGGTCAAGCCCGACACCGCAAATCCGCGGTACAACTCGGCGCTGGACTTCAGAATTCTGCTGGATTCCGGGTTCGACGTTGCCGAACACCCCATGCCGAACGCCTATGCCTTTCTGTACCAGCTCAGCGGGCCCGAACTGGACGTGCGTCTGGCCAAGGGAGAGGAACTGATTCAGACCAGAGCAATTCAATTCGAACGCATTCTCATGCTGCAGTCCGAGGCACATCAATCCGTGACCTTCGATTCTGAAAGCGGGGGCTTCGATCTTGTCATTGGCGGCGAGCGCGAACTGTCTTCCGTCAAGCCGGAGTTTGTACGTGACTTGACCTCCCTGTTCGATCGTGCGCGGGATCGGCAGCTTGAAGTGTACGTTGCACGCTATTACGCTCCGCAACTGGCGAGGGCGGGAATTGACCCATTTGCCGACGAAGAACTGAAACTCCTGCTTTTGATGGCCGGGCCGTTTCCCGGGCACGAAGTCCATTACGGCGGCCAGACATGGCAGGAATCCGTTCGCAGCGTGATCTTCGATTCGGAACTGACCGACAGCATGGGAGACGATCCCATTGTGGCAGCGGTGCGAAAAGGCTTGGAACAGCCGCTCGGCGCCGGCGTTCTAAGAGAGTTGATACGGAATGACAGAATCGGAGAAGCGCTGCTGAACATTACGCTGCGCTTGCAGGGATACGGTGTTTCGAATCCCGCCCGAATCAATGAATCCCTTGCCGCGTTGCGTGAAATCGGCCGCTCGGACATTGCCTTGGAAATCGCGCTTCAGACCTTGGTGCGACTGCGCAAAATATGATTGTTTCCGACGACATTGCGTACTTCTTGGAGGCGATCCAAGCGGAGCGTTCGGCAGCTCCAAACACGTGCCTGGCCTATGGCAGGGATCTGAAGGACTTTTCGAGCTTCATGGGCGACAAGCCCATCGCCAGGGCCTCCCGAAAGGATGTGCTGGCATACTTGAAGTTTCTGCAACTGAGGGGCAAGTCGGACACGACCCGCATGAGGAGGCTCGCTGCGATTCGACAGTTTTTCCTCTTTTGCCATGAGGAGGGATGGCGCCAGGATGTGCCCACCCTGGATGTTCCCTATCCGGCTCGACCTCGCCGGCTTCCCAAGGATCTTTCGGTTGAACGCACGTTGGCCATGCTGAAAGCCGTCCGGGGCGTTGGACGAAGCGACTCGGCAAGGAAGCGCAACACCTGCATCCTGGAATTGCTGTATGCGTCGGGAATGCGCGTATCCGAACTGGTCGGACTGCCTCGCTCGTCGGTTGCCGGAAACCCGGAAATGCTGCTTGTGCTGGGAAAGGGCGGAAAGGAGCGATTGGTGCCGCTCACCACACCTGCCCGCCTGGCAATCAAGGAATGGCTCCGTGAACTGGAGGCGGCCGACGACAAAGGGAAAGGGCGCGGCGCCAGGTCGGCGCACTTTCTGTTTCCGTCTTCGGGAAAACAAGGCCACTTGTCGCGAGTTGCAGTTTTCAGACTGATCAAGAAGACTGCCTTGGCTTGCGGAATTGATCCCAAGGGTGTCTCGCCACACACCTTTCGCCATGCCTTTGCAACTCACCTGCTTGCCAACGGCGCCGATTTGAATGCAATTCGCCACTTGCTGGGCCACGCCGACATTTCAACAACCGAAATCTACACGCACATGATCGACGACAAGCTTAAGTCCACGGTTTTCTCGAACCATCCGCTGGCCAGACAGAAGTTCAGCCCGGAGCCGGGTGCAAGCCATTAGGCGAACATTGCCTGCCCAGCCCGAAACGGTTCGTCTGCGCAACTGTCGGCGGTGAATGACTTGAAACGATAATGGCGAATCTTGACGCGGCCTTCTGGATAACTGTTGTTGTCATTTTCCTGCTGATCTGTGCGTCCGCGTTCTTCTCCGGGTCCGAGACGGCGCTGACCTCGGCGTCGAGAGGCAAGCTCAGAACCCGTGCCGACCGCGGCAACGCATCGGCCGCGCGTGCGCTTCGGCTGACCGCCAACAAGGAACGGCTGCTTGCCGCCATCCTGTTGGGCAACAATCTGGTCAACATACTGGCCACGGCGCTGGCCACCAGCCTGCTGAGCCGAATGTTCGGCGATTCAGGCGTGGCAATCGCCACGCTGGTGATGACCGTTCTAATCCTTGTCTTCGCCGAGATACTGCCGAAGTCCTACGCCGTGGCGGCGCCTGAATCAGCCGCCACGCGTGTGTCGCCGGTCATGGGCGTTTTCGTGTGGTTGTTCTCGCCCGTCGTGGCCATGCTGCAGTGGGTGATCGACCGGCTGCTGGCGAGCGCGGGTTTCACCCCGCCCAAAGGTGAAAGCATCCGGGACATCCAGGACGACATCGCCGGTCAAATCAGCCTCGGCATTCCCTCGGGAATGTTCAACCGGCAGGATCAGGAACGCATCCTGGGAGCGCTCGACATGAACACGAGATCGGTGGAGGAAGTCATGCTCCATCGCTCCGAAATCAAAATGCTCGACGCAGACCTGTCGATTCGACAGGCAATTGCCAGTTGCATTGACAGTTCCTATTCCCGGCTTCCCGTCTACAGGTCCGAACGCGAGAACATCGTGAAGGTTGCCCATGTCAAGGATCTGTGCCGTCTCTACCTGCGTCAAACGGAAAGCGACACGGACACGGCCGCGGAGGACGATTCGACAGGCTGGACCGAACATTTGGGAGACCCCTACTTCGTGCCCGAGACAACAACGCTTTCGGCTCAGCTTCGGGCGTTCCTGCAGAGCCACACCCATTTTGCGCTGGTTGTCGACGAGTATGGCTCGCTTCAGGGGCTTGTCACGCTTGAGGACATACTTGAGGAAATCGTGGGCGAAATCGAGGACGAGCATGACCTGGAGGACGACCCGCCGTTGGTCGAAGAGGCCGACGGCAGCGTTACCGTCGATGGTTCAATATCGATTCGGGATCTAAACCGCCGCATGAATTGGGAGATTCCCGACGATCGGGCCAACTCGGTTGCCGGCACAGTTATCACAGAAGTGAGATATATTCCCGTAAAGGGCGAAAAGTTCTCACTGTTCGGATTTGAGATTGAAGTTGTCGAGCGGGTCAGAAACAGGATTACCCGCCTGACAATCAGGAAGCTGCACTGAATGTGCTGCGTTGGCGCAAATTTGGGCAGGACTTCCCAAGGAGCGGTAAATCCTAGTTTCATGCGTGGCGCATGCGAACTAAATCGTGCAGGCTCGATTCCCGATGCGACAAACCGAAGTTTCCACCCCAAGCGGATGCCAATGCTGGCTTGGACACCACACACAGTTTCACAATAAGGCAGGCCTACAAGATGGAGCAGCTCAAGCGATTCAAACATGCGGCGCGACGAATTGCAGCCGTGTCGACATTCATGTTTCTTCTGGCGGCAGGCGCTGCTCTCGGTCAGGTGGATGACGCCTCGCAGGAAGGGCTTCAAGTCACGCTTGAAGACAATCATGGAGACTGGCTGGCCAGATGCGTGGTCAATGACGGGGAGGAGGCATGTGGCCTCTCACAGGACGTTGTTGATCCGCAGGGCAATTTCAGAGTCGCCAGAATGCAGATATTCACCGTGGAAGCCCCAGGTGAAGTGGCGGCGGGCGCAGTGATTCTAACACCGTTGGGCACCAACGTGTCTGAGGGCATTGTGTTGCGGGTCGACAGCGGCCAACCGCGCCTGTACGGCTTCAAGTACTGCCTTGTTGATGGCTGCTTTGCCAGGATTGGCTTTCTGGAAAGCGAGCTTCAACAGATGATGCGTGGCAGAACATTGTACATGTCGATGTACAATCTTGATGACCTGGAAAACTGGCTGACCTACGAGATTTCGCTGATCGGCTTCACCAACGGCTTCCGGGCAATCAGTTCAAGGTGAACATGCGACCGGGCTGGAGCCACTGCCGCCGCCTGGCTGCATTCTCCGGAATCAGAATCTAGCGTGAGGCGCCCAGCACCAGCACTGCGTTGAGGCCGCCAAACGCAAATGCGTTGGACATGGCGAAGTCAACCCGTGAATGGACGGCCTTGTTGGGCACGACGTCAAGCCGGCAGTTTGGGTCCTGCTTCTTGATGCCAATCGTCGGCGCAATGACGCCCTGCGTCAAGGCAAGTGTGCATGCCAGCAGCTCTACTGCCCCGGTGCCTCCAATGAGGTGACCATGCATCGACTTGGTGGACGACACTCGCAGTTCCTCGACGCAACTGTCGAAGACATCGTGGATTGCTGCGCACTCGATTCTGTCGTTGGCCGCCGTCGCCGTGCCATGGGCATTGACATAGTCGATTTCCGCAGCATCGATTCCGGCGTCCGCCAAGGCTCCACGCATCGTGCGCGCTGCGCCTTCCCTGGACGGCAGGACGATGTCACCGGCGTCCGAAGTCATGCAGAATCCAAGAATCTCGCACAGCGGCTGTGCGCCCCTGGCAGTGGCATGGCTGTATTCCTCCAGAAGAAACACGGCCGCCCCTTCTCCCTGGACCATGCCATCCCTGTCGGCCGAAAACGGGCGGCATCCCGTACTCGACATCACGCGCAGGGACTCCCAAGCCTTGATGCCGCCGAAGCATATCATGCTTTCGCTTCCTCCAGCGAACATCAACTCTGCGGCTCCGCCGCGGATCATGTGAAAGGCTTGTCCAATGGCATGATTCGAGGATGAACAAGCGGTCGAAACTGAAAATGTGGGACCCTGCAGCTGCAACTGCATTGAAATGGTGCTTGCCGCGGCATTGTTCATTAGCCTGGGCACAACGAAGGGATGAACGCGGTTCTTCCGTTCCTGGTAGACTGCGCGGTAGCTGCTGTCCCAAGTGTTCAGGCCACCGCCTGCCGTGCCAATCACGACTCCGGCGCTCTCCTTGCAAAAGGACCCGGCTTCAAGACCCGCCTGCTCGGCGGCTTGGCGAGCGGAAAGCAAAGCGAATTGCGAGAAGCGATCAAGGCGCACGAGTTCCTGGCGCGAAAAGTGCCGCTCGGCCTGGTAGTCCTGAACCTGCGCGCCTACGCGGACGGAAAGCCGTTCAACATCTCTGATTTGGAGCTGGGTGATGGCGCATTGGCCCTTCGCCATTGCGTCGTAGGTCTCCTGAACCGACTTGCCAAGCGGATTGACCGTACCCTGTCCGGTAATGACGACGCGGCGCATGCAAGCGTCAGCCTCTTTTGCTTGTCACAAGCCTCTCGACTGCCTCGACTATGGAGCCAACACTCGTGAAGTCTACGTCGGATTCGCCAGGCTCGTTGGCATTGAAGGATATATCGATGTCGAACATTTCCTCGATGGCGAAAATCGCCTCAACAATCCCAAGCGAATCAATGCCGAGCTCTTCCAAGGTCGATTCAGGACCTACATCCGCTACGTCCAGCACCGCCTGCGAGGCGATTATGTCAATTACTTGAGAATAAATCGAGCTCATTTCAGGACTCCCGTTCCTCCCTTCCTGCAGTTGGCTTGCCCGACAAACGCCTCTCCAGTCTTGCAACCCGTTTGAGCAGTCTTGGCAAGCGTCGCAAGGACTTGTACAGCGCGATCTGCCTGCTCATTTCCACTGCCGGTGAGCCCATTACAAAACTGTTCGACGGAACGCTTGAAAATATTTTTGTTGCCCCGCCTGCAACGACATCGTCGCCGATGCGAATGTGGTCCTTGACACCGCACATGCCGGCAAGAACCACTCTGTCTCCGAGCCTGGCCGACCCTGCGATGCCCACCAAACCGCAAATCAGGCAATCCTTCCCGATCACTACATTATGGGCAATGTGAACCAGATTATCAACTTTGGTTCCCGAGCCAATTTGCGTCGCCTCAAGCGTCCCACGATCAATCGCCGTGCAAGCCCCCAACTCCACATTGTCGCCGATTACCACGCTGCCAAACGAATGGATTTTCGAATAGTTTGACTGCCGCTTGCCGGTTCCTTCGCCAAACGACTGCTTGGCTGCTTCGATGGCGCCTTCCGCGGCCGTCTCGAAGGAAAAGCCGTCGCTGCCTACGACGACGTTGCCGTGAGCCACGAAGTCGTCGCCGATATGGACGTCGTGTCCAATGCGCACGCCTGAATCAATGGATGCTCTGGCGCCAATTCGACTGCCGCCACCGATGGTTACATGCGAACCAATTCGACACTGATCGCCAATGGCTGCTCCCTCGGCAATCACTGAAAACGGCCCAATCGAAACATTCCTGCCGATGCTGACGCCGCTTTCAATGCAAGCCGACGCATGGACCACCGGATCTTCATCCCTGGGTTCGGCAAACCGCCGAGAAATCCTCGCAAATGCATACCTGGGGCGGCGATGCAATATGGCTGCCTCCATCCCGAGCTGCCGCCAGTCCGTTCCATCCGCAACCAGCGCCGCCCTGGCGGCGCTTCCCGGCAATTCCTGTGTGAACTTTCCGCTGAGGGCAACTGCCAGCTGATGACTTCCTGCGGAGGCCGGCCGCGCAACGCTGTCAACCGTCAGGGAAAGGTTGCCCTCGGCGACGGCTCCGATTTCTTCCGCAAGTCGGGAAATGGTGTACGCCATGCTGCGTTCTCAAGCGAAGCCTAGTGGGAAAGTTCAGCTTCAATGCAGGCTGATTGGCTGTGCGCCAGGCACAATCCAGCCGTCATGAGCTTGAAAGGACTTTGCCTAGCAGAGCATCGTGCACCGACTTGTCACGGCCATAAATGTCCCTGCGGTAGTGTATCCGGCCGTCGGTGCCGGCCCAAACCGTGCGGTACGTAATGTGAACCGGAATGGGCGTGTGCAACGAAATCGTCTCTTCGCTGAAGGTGCCTTCCACGCCGGAGCGCAGCTCGTCGAAGTCGGCGCCAACCTCTCCAAGCAGCATTCTTGCCAGGTCGTGCGACTTCTCCACCCTTACGCAACCGTGGCTGTGGGCGCGGTTTTCGAGTCCAAACAGGTCCCTGAACGGCGTGTCGTGCAGATAAATGTTGTACCTGTTGGGAAACATGAACTTGACGCTCCCCAGCGGGTTGGTTGCACCCGGAGGCTGAACCACCTTGTACGGGAACTTCTCGGTCAATCCAGGATCGACGAAACTGATTGAGCGGCGGTCGATCAAGGTCATTTCCTCGGTGTCGACAAACACCAGATCCGGTTCGGCCTCAATGTCCTCCATCATGGCGGGAATCACTTCGTCCACAACGATGCTTTCGGGGACGTACCAGATCGGATTCACGACGAGATACTCGATTTCCTCCGAAAACTCGGGCGTTTGATGCGTTTCCTCCGCCTGCCCGACAATAACCGTTGATTCGAAAACCGCCTGCCCGCCGTCGAACATGCGTGCCCTGTATTCCGGAATGTTCACCATCACGTACCTCGGCCCGAACGACTGGGAGAGCCAGCGCAGGCGTTCCAGCCCAACCTCCACCTGGCGTATCTGATCGTCAACTGTGGAGTTGAGGGCTTCAAGGGTGCGCCAGTTCGCAATGCCCGTTTCGTCCAGTCCATAATCCTGCTGCAGCCGCCGAACCGCGTTGGCCATGGACATCGAGTAGACTCCGGTGAATTCGGGCTTGTGATAGCCCTTGCGGACCAGCCGGTCCCGCAACGCGAGAACGTGCGGCCCCCGCATCCCGAAGCTGTAGGAAACCGTTGGCGCGGGCGGGCCCCAACCGCCAGCTTCCTTCACCCGGCGCAGACGCAGGAGTTCCTTCCTGAGCTCCGCGTACTGGAAATGCTGCGGAGCAAGCTTTTCGACGAATTCCGCCGCATTGCCCCCGGAAACGCCGGC